>Ga0111538_10000320_pt1 | contig 62372 bp, 46 predicted proteins | sample SoiMethybrSBSTD1_FD_79669 | JGI IMG/M metagenome (GOLD analysis project Ga0111538, IMG submission 79669) | Bulk soil microbial communities from a Populus tree surrounding site in Tennessee, USA - Soil MetaG P. TD hybrid SBSTD1 (version 2)... | ecosystem: Environmental > Terrestrial > Soil >...
ACAGCCGAGCTGCAGACTTGGACCCTCATGCGGACCTCAACAGCCACATGCCCCATGCGACGGCCGCAACGCCGGCGACGCGCGTCAACAGCATCGGTCTGGCCCAGAGCTTTTCAACGAGCACAAAGACCGCCAACCCTGCCACCCAAAACAGATTCATCACGCCAACGACAAACAACAGCGTCATCAGGAGCCAGCAACACCCGACGCAGAACATGCCGTGACGAAGTCCAAGCCACAACCCGCCTATTGTCCCTTCGCGCCAGTACTGCGACAGGAAACCGATTGGTGATTGGCAATGCGCCAGACAGGTGTTCTTGATTGGCAACCATTGATAGAGTCCGACGACGATCAGGAGCACGCCGGATAACACCGACGAACTCAAGCGCATGTCGGGCGCAAGTAGCGCGAGGCGATGAAGGCCGACCTGTGCGACCGACGCGGCGACACTGAAGAACGTCCATGCCACGAGATAGCCGGCAATGAAGGCGGACGCAGCGGAACGCGCCTGCGGATCGACCCGTCGTCTATAGACGCCGAGAACCAGGAGGATGACGGGGGCAGCCGATGGGAGCATCATCGCCACCATCATGATTGCCCACATGATGAACAGACCGGCCCAGTCAGCGAGACCCCACGCGTGCATGTCGGCCATGCCCATCGCCGCATGCATCTCGGCTTCGTTCGCCATTGCCTGCATGCCTGCAGCGGCGCGCACCAAATAGACCCACGCGAGAATGATCGTCGCCGCGAGACCAAATCCGATCAACAGGCGGTCTTGGCGCACGATGCGTTCGAGCGTTGTGGGTGACTGCACGCTAGCGTCTCAGGTCCTGGATCTTCTTCAGTAGACGCTCGGTAAGACTAGGGCGGCTCGGCGAGAACTGACGCGCTGCCGCTGTCACGTATGGACGTATCTGTCGCCCCGCATAGGTGAGGTAGCCGGTCTCGCGGATCTCGCCCAGTGTTTGTTTGTAGTGATCGAGGAGTGCCGAAGCGAAGACGTGGCCGGTGCGGGTTGCGCCAACCACGGCAGAAGCGGAAAGCCAACGCACACCGTCGGGAAGCGACCGCGCTGCCGACAGCGCCATCGTCGACGAGGTTTCAAACACCGATCGATTCTGCCGCGCGGATTCAGCCTTCAGTTGGTTCCACACACCCGTGATCGTCTCTCGGGATGGCAGGCTCGCGGGCTGCAATCCGCGAGCCGCCTGGCGAATGTCCTGCCATTCTTGTCGCAGTGCGGTGACGTCGAGCGGCGGCGTGTTGATTGTCGCGGCCAATCGCGAGGACGTCTGTTCCAGTCCATCGAGCATCTCATCGACAGTCGTGAACTGCGCGTCCGTTTCCAGGAGCCCCTGCTTTTTGAGGGCGTCGGAAATCTCCGGGATCAGGTGGCGGCCCATTCCGCACACATCGGCCAGCGCGGCAAGCACCCAGACCGGAGAGGCACGAAACGCGACAATGCCCAGCGCCTCGACGACATTGCCGGCAGTCCGCCGCGCGAGAAAGTTCTCGGGAACTGACTCGTCGTCGATGTCGAGTCGGTCCAGGCCACCGACTTGCTCGATCAAGAACCGGAGCGTCGTGTCGACGAGGTTCTGGTACAGCTGACTACGCCGCACTCCTTCGGGCAGCGCGATCTCTCCCACTTCGCGGGCCATCCCCGCACCAAGCCCAATCGTGGCTCGGAGCACTCGCTCAGGCACCGACAACAGGTATGCTTTGACGGTCATTTCCTCTTATACGAGGCGAAAACCGATGACGATCCGCAACAGGTTGATCCTCGCCGCCGTCGCGTTGATGTGTGCGTCGATCGCGTCCGCACAGTCTCCGGCGCCGGAGCAAGGAAACTTCACCCTGAAGGACTTCAAGTTCCGCTCCGGCGGAGTTCTCCCTGAACTCCGTATGCATTACCGAACACTCGGCCAAGCCGAGCGCGACGCGACGGGTGTCGTGCGCAACGCCGTCCTCATCATGCACGGCACCGGCGGAAGCGGCGCACAATTCATTCGCTCGGAGTTTGGCGGTGTTCTGTTCGGACCGGGGGCGCTGCTCGACGCGACACGCTTTTTCATCATCCTTCCCGACGACATCGGTCACGGGCAGTCGAGCAAACCGAGCGACGGACTGCGCGCGAAGTTTCCACGATACGGCTACCTCGACATGATCGAGGCAGAGTATCAGCTCGTCACGCAAGGCCTGGGCGTCAACCATCTGCGGCTGGTCATGGGGACGTCGATGGGCGGCATGCACACGTGGCTATGGGGCGAACAATATCCGGATTTCATGGATGCGCTGATGCCGCTCGCCAGTTTGCCGACGCAGATCTCGGGTCGCAATCGCGTCTGGCGGCGCACCATCATCGATGCGATTCGCAACGATCCGGCATGGCTCGGCGGCAACTATACGACCCAGCCACCAAGTCTGCGCACCGCACAGGAAATCCTCTATCTGATGTCGAGTAATCCGGCGATCCGCCAGCGGGAGCTCCCGACGCTCGACCTCAGCGATTCCCGCCTCGACGACGCGATGGCGTCAGTGCTCAAGACGACCGATGCCAATGACGTGCTGTATCAAATCGAAGCGTCGCACGACTACGACCCCGGTCCGGCACTGGAAAAGATTCGCGCCCCGTTGCTCGCGATCAATTCCGCTGACGATCTGATCAATCCGCCGGAACTTGGAATCCTCGAGCGGGAGATTACCCGCGTTCCCAAGGGGCGCGCCGTCGTCATCCCGTTCAGTTCTGATACGCGCGGCCACGGCACGCATACCATCGCGACAGTATGGAAGACGTACCTTGAAGAGCTGCTCAAGCTGACCGCACGGTAAGGAGCGTTCGCCAGGAATTCTCGCCTACCCGAATAACTGATCGCGGGCAGCCGTCGTCATTGCGACGACGCCCGGATGCCTCAGCCGCCGCTCGGCAGAGATCACGTAATACCGCTCGCGGACGGCATCCGTTCTTCCGACGACGCGGACACCGTAGAGGCGACTGACATCCCGCTCGATTGCTGCCGGCGCGGGAAAGACGCATCCAACGGCCTGACCAAATACCGTCATCAGCGCCGAGTCCTCAAACTCTCCTTGCACGCGCGGGCGAACGCCTTCGCGTTCGAACCATTCCTCCAGCGCGCGGCGCAGCGGACTATTGGTCGTCGGCAGTACCATCGGCGCGTCTTCGAGCGACGCGGGAAAACGTCGCCGCATCCGTGCCGCCAGGGGCGCCGGCGCAAAAAAAGCCGTGCCCGATTCGCCGACGGCGTGATTGAACACCTTGATCGGGAGGTACCCGGGCGCCGGAGTGTTGGCGACGACCACATCGAGTGCATGGGTCGCGAGCTGGCCGATGAGTTGTTCGGGATTATCTTCGCGGCAAACGAGACGAATCGGCTCCGGTTGTTGCAGCGCCGGTCTCAACAGGCGATACACGAGCAGCTTGGGGACCGCGTTGGCGACGCCGACCGTCAATTGGATTCCCCGTCCCGGTGAACGTCCTTCGAGCGTTTCGAGCAACTCGCGGCCGACGCTGAAGATCTCGTCAGCATACCGATAGACGACGCGACCCACATCGGTGAGCACATGGGCACGGCCCTTTTTCGCAAACAGCGGCTCGCCAATCGCTCGCTCCAGCATTCGCACCTGGGCACTGATCGTCGGCTGTGACAGGCGCAGCTTTCTTGCCGCGCTCGATACCCCGCCTTCCTGGACCACGGTCCAGAAGTACAGAAGGTGGTGGTAATTGAGCCACTGCATGATGATGTAAACCGATTATAGAAAAAACAACACGATATGAATCAAAGTATCTATTTGCCTATGCGAGCGGTGCGACGTACGGTGAAGCCATGGCGGGTTTCAATCTCGATCGGTGCTTCACCGCAGCCACGCGTCTCACGGCTGAGTATCGCGACCTTCCCGGGTTGCGCCTGACAACCGCTCAGGCTGCGCGGCTGTGCGGCCTTTCGATTCACGAGGCAGATGTCGTCCTGACGGCGCTGACCGCAAGCGGATATCTGTCGTGCGACCGCTCCGGTCAGTACGCGAAAGCGAGGCCGCTTACGCCGGACATTACGTGTCGGGTTGACGCCAGCCATTTGGAAACGACGCATTAGTCGCCACATGGCGCCGTCGAACGGTCACCAGACAGGCAAAGAAATTGCGTTGGTCTGTCGCATGGAACCCCGCGATCTCTTCTGTCGTCGCCTCATCCGCGGTCGAACCGTTGCGGCGGCCGTGTTCGTCGCCTCGCTGATCAATGTCTTGGAACTCACCGGTCGAGCCCAGCCCCAGCCGGCCGCGTGTCAGGCAACGGGCGAGCTGACGCGGCTAGTCGGCGTGCCTGAGGCAAGTGGACTCACCATGAGCAGACGCGTGGCGGGCCGGTTCTGGACACATAACGATTCAGGCGCTCCGGTACTGTTCGCGCTCGATGAGCGAGGAACTGTGACCGGACGGCTCCAGATTTCGGGTGCGACGGCCGAGGACTGGGAGGCGGTTGCGTCGGCGCCCTGTGGGACGGCGTCGTGTTTGTACATCGGCGACATCGGCGACAACGACACGAAGCGGGATCACGTCACGATCTATCGTGTGCCTGAACCCGACACCACGGCGAACACCTCAGCGCGAGCCGAGGCATTTCATGCCGCGTATCCGGATGGTCCGCACGATGCCGAAACGCTGCTCATCTCGCCCGACGGCCGCATCTATATCGTGACGAAAGGGAACACTGGCCCGATCGGTCTCTATCGGTTCCCCGCAGATCTTCGAGCGGGCACGACTGTGCGTCTCGAACGCGTCGGAGATACGGCAAGAGACACCCGCAATCGTGACGCGCGCATCACCGATGGGACCATCTCTGCTGACGGTCGCTGGGCCGTGCTGCGATCGCCCGATGCCCTGAGATTTTTCCCTGCATCCGATCTGCTCGAAGGCCGGTGGCAGGAGGCCTTTCACGTCGATCTGGCAAAGTTGAAGGAGCCCCAGGGCGAGGGCGTCGCAATCGATCGCCACAACACCGTCTTCGTCGCCGGGGAAAGCGGGGGAAAAGGTCAGGCGGGCACGTTTACGCACTTTCGCTGTTCGCCGCGCGAGTAATCCTCGCTAGGACGGCACATTCGCGGTCCACCACTCACGCGCGCGCTGGTTGGTCCACGGCTGGTCCAGCCGAATGGCATCGAGCCGCTGAAGAAGAACGCGCGCAGAACTCGGCCGGTGTTCGCGATCCTTGGCAAGACACGACAGCACGAGCGCATCCAGGTCCGGCGGTATCGGAGATGTCGTTCGTGCCGACGGAGGCTCAGGGATCGCGTGCGCATGAGCGACAAGCGTCTTCATGGTCGTATCGGCAGCAAAGACGAGGTGGCCTGTCAGCAGCCAGTACGCCACGCAACCGGTGGAGTAAATGTCAGCGCGACCGTCGAGATCTCCACCGCCAAGCACCTGCTCGGGTGCAATGAACGCAGGCGTGCCTTGCACGACGTTCTGGATGGTAATCGCCGTCTCGGCTTCCGGCGATGTTTCATGCGTTGCTTTCGCGAGTCCGAAATCGAGAACTTTGACGAAATCGTAGTCTTCGCCATAACGACACAGGAAGATGTTGGCCGGCTTGACGTCGCGATGGACGAGGCCACGCGAATCGGCCTCCGACAGCGAATGGCAGATCTGTCGAACAATGTGGACGACCCGTTCGGCAGGAATGGGTCCGAAGCGTTTGATCAGCGCATCGGTATCCACACCATCGAGCAGTTCCATGACGTAGTAGAAGGACCCTTCCTCAGCGATCCCAAAGTCGAACAACGTGACCGTATGCGGCGATCGGAGTTGCGCAATCACCTGCGCTTCTCTCTCGAATCGTCGCCGCATATCCTCGGAGATGCCGGCCGGGTTTCCGGGAAATGACGAGCGAATGAGTTTGATCGCCGCCGGGCGCGCCAGGAGTCGATGGCTTGCCTTCCACACTTCTCCCATGCCGCCGCGACCGAGCCGGTGCTCCAGTCGATAGCTTCCGAGCTCGCGGGCACGCGTCACCTCGGTGCCGAGGCTGTAGACGACGCGCGCGCCGACATACGCCATGATCACGACCAGCAAGTACGGGAAGCCAAACCCCCAGAAAATCATTGAGTTGCTCGGCGGCGACACCGGCGGGAACAATGAGATCGAGAGGCGCACCATCGCCGGGACTGACGTCACAGAGGCGAGCGCGGCCACGACCGCGTACCGAGGAACCGTGGGAACAACCACGTTGAACAGCAGCATCCATACCGAAACCCAGGAATGGCCGATCCACGACGAGTGGATATTCAACGCCGCCGGCTGAAGAAATTCGGCAGCGGCAATCCCGTAACTGCTCACCACTTCGAACACGAGCGCGAGCACGGTGACCGCCGACGGGGGTAACCGGGCGACGCGAATCGTCACCGCCACCGATACCGCCATGGCGATTGAAATCGCTCCCGGAATCCAGTTCACAGGGTGGGTGAAGAGTCGCAGCCGCTGATCGGCAGAGAGCAGCGAGGGAAAGAACGCCGCCATGAAAAATGTGAAGGCATACAACCATAAGAGGATCTGGAAGCGAATCGCGACGCGATCCAGCAAGTCGGCAGGAAATCCCGTCGTCGCCCGATCGAGAATGGACGTGCCCCGAGGCTTGGGAACGAAGAGGGTCGGCCCCTCGGTCAATGGCATGGCTGGCTGTCGGAGAAGAGTAGCAAGGCCCTTACTCCACCTTCCAGACATGAATGATGACGTCGCTCGGCTGGCGCTCGCCGACGCCGATGAAGATGGCACGTGTGAGCCACTGCAGTTCAGGAGCTGAGGTCTCGAATGTTGGAACGGTCTTGAAGTAGACCTGCGACGGATCGACACGCTCACCGGCCAGCAGTTTCCTGGTGATCTCCGGCGGGGCATGGCGGATACCCGCGTTCTGGATGTAGACGAGGCTGCCGTTGTCTGTCTGCAGCGTGTAGCGCGTGTCGAGTTCGGTGAGTCCATCGGCGCGGACGATTTGCCAGTCGGCACCACCGGGCACGACCGTGCCGCGAATGTTTGCGCCCTCAAAGGTGCCGCCGAGAATCGGAATGACACGACGCCGGCCACGCGGCACCTCACCGAATTCGGTCGGGTTCCCGACCGCCACGCGCAGCGTCATGGCATAGGTCAAAGTCGGCGGTGGTGGTGACACGTCTTTTGAAGGGCTCATTCCATTACCCAGGCGGTTTTGCCCCGCAGGACACGATATGCTGAGTTACACACCAGCCGGCGCCATTCAACTCGCCATTCCGGCGCGGTTCGACGCGCGTGTCCCGGTGCGACTGTGCGGCTATGGAGATATTGAACGACGCTGAAGAAGCCAGACTGCGGGAGGCACGCACGCACAACGTGCCGTGGAAAAAATGGGGACCGTACTTGAGCGAGCGGCAATGGGGCACGGTTCGCGAAGACTATAGTCCCAACGGCGATGCCTGGAACTACTTCTCGCACGATCAGGCGCGATCGCGCGCGTATCGATGGGGCGAAGACGGGATTGCCGGCATCTCCGACCATCGTCAGCTTCTCTGCTTCGCGGTGGCGCTGTGGAACGGACGCGATCCCATTCTGAAGGAACGGCTGTTCGGCCTGACCAACGCGGAGGGGAATCACGGCGAAGACGTCAAGGAATGCTACTTCTACCTGGATAGCACGCCAACGCATTCGTACATGAAGTTCCTGTATAAATATCCGCACCGCGAGTTTCCCTACTCCGACCTGGTCCTCGAGAATCGGAAGCGAAACCGGCTCGAACTGGAATACGAACTGCTCGATACCGGGATCTTCGACGACGATCGCTACTTTGATGTCTTCGTCGAGTACGCGAAAGCGGCGGCCGAAGACATCCTGATCCGGATCAGCGTCTGCAACCGCGGCCCGGAGCCGGCCCTTCTCGATCTTCTCCCGACACTGTGGTTTCGCAATACGTGGGCGTGGTCGGGCGTCGCGCAGACCGCGCCATCGCTCAAACAGGGGGGACCGCAGTCGATCGCCGCTGCGCATGAATCGCTTGCCGATCGGTGGCTGCTCCTCGATCGCGCTGTACCCGTGCTGTTCACCAACAACGAGACGAACACCGAGCGCATCTTCGCGCTGCCGAACGCATCCCCCTATGTCAAGGACGGTATCAACGACTTCATCGTCCTCGGCCAGCGTGACGCCATCCGAAAAGACGCACACGGAACAAAAGCCGCGGCGCACTATCGGCTGACCGTCCCGGCGGGAGCGACCGAGGTGGTGCGCCTGCGCCTCACCGAAGACGATGCGTCGCCGGCGACGGCGTTCGATGCGACATTTGACGAGGTGATCAACACCCGCATTCACGAGGCAAATGCGTTCTATGCGATGGTGATTCCTCCGCACCTGTCCGCGGATGGACAGCTGGTGATTCGCCAGGCGCTTGCCGGCATGTTATGGAGCAAGCAGTTCTACTACTACCCGGTGAACAAGTGGATTCACGACGATCGCCTGCCGCCAGATTGTCAGCAGCGTGTGATCAAACGGAATCGTGAGTGGTTCCATTTCGACGGCGCCGACATCCTGTCGATGCCGGATAAGTGGGAGTATCCGTGGTTCGCGGCGTGGGACCTGGCATTCCACTGCATGATTCTGGCCCGCGTCGATATCGACTTCGCCAAGGAACAACTGCGGCTGATGACCAACCAGGTGTATCTGCATCCCAACGGACAGATTCCGGCGTACGAATGGAACTTCAGCGATGTGAACCCGCCGGTGCACTGCAAGGCCGTTTGGGAAATCTATCTGATGGATAAGGCGTTCAGAGGCGGCGCCGATCGCGATTTCCTCGAGAGCCAGTTCCACAAGCTGCTGATGAATTTCACCTGGTGGGTGAACCGCAAGGACGAAGCGGGACGGAACGTGTTCGCCGGAGGCTTTCTCGGGCTCGACAACATCGGCGTCTTCGATCGCAGTTCACCGCTACCCACGGGCGGCACGATCGAGCAGGCCGACGGGACCAGCTGGATGGCGATGTTCTGCCTCGACATGCTGGCGATTGCGCTCGAACTGTCACTCGAGAACGCGGTCTATGAAGAACTCGCCTGCAAGTTTTTCGAGCACTTCGTCTACATTGCGGCCGCCATGGATCGCATCGGCGACAACGAAGACGAGTTGTGGGATGAAGATGACGGGTTCTTCTACGACGTGCTGAAGATGCCCGGGGGTGACGCGCTTCAGCTCAAGGTGCGCTCGATGGTCGGACTGATCCCGCTCTTCGCGTCGGCGATCTTCGAACCGACCGTACTCGAGCGGCTGCCGACATTCGCCAGGCGCGTGGCGCACTTCGTCCAGGAGAACCCGGTGCTGATGACCAACATCAGTAACGGGACCAAGCCCGGCATCAAGGGCCGCTATCTCCTCTCTCCTGTCAATGAGGCCAAACTTCGACGGATCCTGGCACGAATGCTCGATGAGTCAGAGTTCTTGAGCGACTTCGGTATTCGCGCACTCTCGCGGTATCACCACGACCATCCGTACGTGTTCACCGTTGCCGGGAATGCCTACCGCGTGGACTACGAGCCGGCGGAATCCACCACCGGACTGTTTGGCGGAAACTCGAACTGGCGCGGCCCGATCTGGCTGCCGGTCAATCAGCTTCTGATTCAATCGCTGCGCAAGTTGTATGCGTACTACGGCAACGACTTCACGGTTGAGTGTCCGACGGGATCAGGACGCGAGTTGACGTTATGGCAGATCGCCGACGAAATCGCACGGCGCGTCTCCAGCATCTTCCTCCGCGACGGGCAGGGCCGCCGTCCGTTGTACGGCGGCGCAGAAAAATTCCAGAGCGATCCTTACTGGCGCGATCTCATCCTGTTCTATGAGTACTTCCACGGCGATAACGGCGCCGGTGTCGGTGCCAGTCATCAAACGGGGTGGACAGGCCTGGTTGCGTGGCTGCTGAAGTCTCGGGCGATCTTGAAGCCGGACGAGATCCTAGAAAAAGGCTACGACGCGGTCGCACTGAAGATCGTCCGGACCTATTAGGGGTCAGACGGGGGTCAGACCGGGGTCAGACCGGGGTCAAACCGGGGGCAGACCGGGATCAGCTCACTCTTTGGTGACTTTTCGATTCGATCATCAGGCTACAACGTCAGACCGGGGTCTGACCCTCGTCTGACCCCGGTCTGACCCCCGTCTGACCCCCGTCTGACCCCGCCCCGATTCAAATTTGATTGCCTTACCATCCATGTGTTTGATATATCAAACACATGGAGACTTGGAAAGAGTTCGAAGCCAACGAACTCACCCACAGTGCCGCTCACCATCTGCTCGCGATCCATGAAGTCGGTGCCTCCTACGGCGGGTGGGCGCGCGTCTCGGACATCGCCAGGCGGCTGAACATCACGCGCGGAAGCGTTTCGATCAACCTGCGCGCGCTCAAGAAAAAAGGATGGGTGCAGAGCGATGAGCACCATCTGGTCAAGCTCTCACCAAAAGGCCTGCGCGTCGTCCACTCGGTCATGGCCAAGCGGGTCATCGTCAAGACCTTTCTCCGCGACGTCCTCGGCATCTCTGAACAGCAAGCAGACATCGACAGCTGCAAGATCGAACATCTCATTAGCCATTCAACTGGCGAGCGGCTCGTGCAGTTTCTCCAGTTCCTGACGTCCGGCGCACCCGTCAGCCGGCAGCTGGTCAAACAGTTCCGCCTGTTCCCTGTCGCATGCCCGGAGAGCCGGACGTGCGACGTGTGCAAAGGGCACTGCCTCATCGACGAGTTGAAGCATGCGATCTAACAAACCCGCGCCGGGCGCCACTTCAGGACCCCACGAACTGGTCGAGGAACTGAATCGCTTGATGGCCGAGGAAACGGAGGCGTCCCTCCGCTATTTCCACATGCGGTTCCGGCTTCGTGACCACGACTACGCGGCGGCGCAGGCATTCTTCGAGGAGGCGATCAAGGAAACGATGGACCACGCGACGACGATCGCCGAGCAGATTCGATCCCTCGGACACGTCCCCACGCTACGCGTGAAGCTCGCGCTCGGCGGAGGTTCGATTCGATTGTCAGACGCGCTGGCCGAAGCGCTCGACCTCGAACAGCAGGCGCTCGAGGCCTACCAGGATCTCCTCCCGCGCGTGGCCGGCGATCCGTTGCTCGAGCCGTTCATCCGGCGTCAGGTCGAAATCGAGACGGAACATGTTGAAGAAATCCGCGCATTCATTCGAACGAAGAGCCTGGTGAAGCTGGTGCGCCACGAGGAAGTCACATGAGGCGCAGATTTACCGGAGCCCGGCAATGGTTGTTCGTTGTTGCCGCTTTTGCCGCTCCCCTTCCACTGACTGCCGCGCCGTTCCAATCTGCACCCGCTGGCCCTCTGTCTTCCGTGCAAGGACGCGTACTTGACGCCAGCAGGGGCGCGATCGCCGGCGCTCGTGTCACCGCCCGGCCGAAAGAAGGCGGCCGGGGACCAACGACCGTGTCCGATGCCCAGGGTGTGTTCACGCTGGCGTTGCCGGGCGGCGAGCACACCATCACCGTCACCGCCGCCGGATTCACCGCCGCATCCCAGACGCTCGCGGTTGGCGAAGCGACGACACACATCGCCGAATTTGTTCTTCAGGTGTCAGGGATAAGTGAGTTGGTCACGATCAGCGCCGGGATCGACACTGGATCGATCACCACCACGGCTACCCGGACGCCGACACTCATCCGCGACGTTCCGCAGTCGATTACCGTGGTCGGGCGTGAGCTGATGACCGATCAGCTCATGACGAGCATCGGTGACGTCGTCCGTTACGTGCCGGGAATCACGTCGCATCAGGGGGAGAACAATCGCGACCAGATCATCATCCGCGGTAACAGCACGTCGGCCGATTTCTTCGTCAATGGTGTGCGCGACGACGTGCAGTACTTCAGGGACATTTACAATATCGATCGCATCGAAGCGTTGAAAGGGCCGAATGCGATGATCTTCGGTCGCGGCGGCGCGGGTGGCGTCGTCAATCGCGTGCTCAAGGAAGCGATGTTCCGTCCGGTTCGCGATTTTTCCCTGCAGGCGGGGATGTACGGCAACCGGCGGCTGACCGGAGATTTCGACCAGCCGCTCTCGAATACCGCGGCAGTGAGAGTCAACGGTATGTACGAGCACTCCGACAGTTTTCGTGATCAGGTCTCCGTCGAGCGGTATGGCATCACGCCGACGGTGACGATTCTGCCGACGTCACAGACTCGGGTGGTCGTGAGCTATGAATACCTGCACGACCGCCGCACCGCCGATCGAGGGATCACATCCTTCGCCGGCACACCCGCGGCTGTCGATCCCTCTCTGTTTTACGGCAACCCCGACGACAGTCACGTCCGGCTCGATGTGCACCTCGGATCAGCGACCATCGAACAGCGCTGGCGTCGCGCCACGATCCGCAATCGCACGGTGGTGGCCGGCTACGACCGGTTCTACCAGAACTATGTTCCCGGCGCCGCGTCTCCTGATCAAACGCGCGTGACACTTTCCGCTTACAACAATACGACCGACCGAACGAACGTTTTCAATCAGACGGATGTAGTGGTGCCTGCAACGACCGGACGGTTCCGTCATACAGTACTCGTTGGCGCCGAGGTCGGGCGGCAACTGACCGACAATTTCCGCAACACCGGATTCTTTAACAACACCGCCACGTCCGTGCAGGTCCGGTTCGAGAACCCCGCGATTTCGACCCCCGTTACTTACCGTCAGAGTGCAACCGACGCCGATAATCATGTGCTGGCGCGCGTCGGTTCCGCCTACCTCCAAGATCACGTCGAGGTGTCGCGCCAGGTGCAGTTCCTCGGTGGCGTTCGCTTCGATCAATTTGATTTGTCACACCACAACAATCGCAATGGGGAGACACTGAGCCGCGTCGACAACCTCGTATCGCCGCGCGCCGGCCTCATCTTCAAGCCAGTAACCCCAGTGTCGATTTATGGAAGTTACAGCGTCGCGTATCTGCCAAGCGCCGGCGATCAGTTCTCGTCGCTGACGATGATCACGCAACAGATGAAGCCGGAGCAACTCACGAATTACGAGATCGGCGCGAAGTGGGATCTCTTCGCCGACCTGTCATTCTCTACGGCCCTGTACCGTCTCGACCGGACGAATACACGATCGACCGATCCGAGCGATCCGACACGCATCGTTCAGACTGGAAGCCAGCGCACCAGTGGATACGAGTTCGGCGTCAGTGGACGCGTCACTCCCTTGTGGCGAATGGCGGGCGGATATGCGTATCAGGATGCGTTGGTGACGAGCGCGACGACCGCGGCCAGGGCAGGTGCGCAGGTTGCCCAGGTGCCGCACCACACATTTTCGCTGTGGAGCAACTATCAGGTGCACCCACGGGTGGGGGCCGCACTGGGCATCGTTTATCGGTCGGACATGTTCGCCGCCATCGACAACACCGTCGTATTGTCCGGTTACACGCGCATCGACGCAGCCGCCTTCGTGCCGCTTAGCAAACGCGCACGACTACAGCTGAACGTCGAAAATCTGTTCGACAAGAAATACTTCGCGAACGCAGACAACAATACGAACATCTCACCGGGCTATCCGCGGGTCATTCGCGTCGCATTGACTACGTCATTCTAGAGATGTCTACTGGCTGCCGGGCGATTTCACAACCAGGTCGAGCCGCTGGTCTTCTCCCTCTTTCACCGTCACGCGCTGCGCGTCCTGCCGCAGGGAATCGAGGTATTCGGGATCGTTCCACTGATTGTTGCTGACGCCGACGGCAGCGATGCCGTAATACGTGCCGGGCCGGACACCTTTGATGGTGAACACACCAGACTGATCGACCCGAGCGGTCCGAATGCTTCGAAGATCCTCCACCCAGAGCGACGACTCGTCTGGAAACAGGATCGCCGTGCCTTGCGGGACAACGTTCCCTTTCGAGTCGCGCAAGGTTCCTGAAATCGCGGCAAAGCGATTCGTCAGGACAATCGTGAAACCATCCATCGTTTGCCCCGCCGTTTCGAAGGGCTGCGTCGTGTAATCGCGGCCGTTCTGATCGATTTGACGGATGGCCCACCCGTCAGCGAGTGGACTGACGGTGAGGCGCACCGAACCCGCGACTGACTTGAGTTCGAACGTGCCGTCGTCCTTGACGCGACCGTTGTCGGGGATACTGCCGAAATTGACGGCTGTGTCGCGTTCGACAGGCAAAGAACGCACGGTCATTTTCGAAAGCGGCGAAGGCAGCGGTGCATTGCCTTCGACGACGACACGGCCGGTGACGACACCAGCCGCCGACGTCGCGACATTGAGGCCCTCCACGTCGCCGCCGACCACCGACACGATGACGTTCGCAGACTCCATCGGGCGATCACCAGTGGCAGCCGTTCTGACGTTGAGGTGATATTCGGCAGGAGCGACGTTGCGAAAGATGAACGTGCCGTCCGGATTCACCTTGGTCGATGGTCCGCCGGACATCATCATGAAATTCTCGCCGCGGACCTCGAACGAGAGATTCACTGTTTCACCGCCGAGCGGGAGGCCTTGCGAGTTGACGACAGTGCCGGAAACGTTGCCGACCTTGCCGGGTATAAGACTGATGTCGATGGACGAGACTTCCTGCCCGGCACGCACGCGAACGCGCTGCCCGTCGGACGCACCGCCGCCCGCCGGATAATAGGTTGGCAGAAAACCCATCATCTGCTTTGCCGGCGGCTCTCCTTCCCAGGTCTCGCGCGAGGATGCCTGCACGTAGTACTCCCCAGGCTCGAGTCCACTGAGACGATACTGACCGGTGTCGTCGGTAAACGTATTGCCGCGCACCGGGGTCAAACGCCGACGGCCATTGAAGAACCGCATCTGCAGCGTCAAAACATTTGCGCCAGCAAGCGGTTCGCCGGCTTCGTCGAACACGTGACCGGTGATGAGCGACGTGCGCTGGAGCACGAAGTCGCCGTTGGCAAACGCCTGCGCGTCGGCGAGCTCAATTGGGCGCGCGACCTCACCGGGGCGCGCCTGCCCGAACGAGACGCCCAGGTAACCCGCCCGCGACGCATTGAGCGTGTATCGTCCCGATGGCAGCTCCGCAATCTCGAACCGCCCCTCTCCGTTCGTGCTCGCAGTTCGTCCTTCCGGTATCGCGTCACCGCTCAAGCGCAGCTGCACGCGACGAAGAGGACGTCCTTCGGCGTTGACGATCTTGCCGCGAATGATCCCCGTGCCTTTCTTCTCCGGGGTCGCGTCGCGCGGCGGCGTCCGCTGCTGTGCACCGAAGGTTCCCGGCGCACCCGGCGAAGCGGTATTGACCTGCAGCGTGAGAACGGCCGCGCCGACAAGCAGCGAGAACATCATCACAATCGTGCTCCTCGAAAGTTCTATTCGTGCCTGAGCGCAACCATCGGCTCAACTCGCACCGCGCGCCGCGCCGGCACCCAGCAGGCAAGAACGGCAATCAATAATACTGCCGCTATCGCCGACGCGAACGTCGTCGGATCGTTCGGCGAAACGTTCCACAGCTGGCTTTGAAGGAGTCGGTTCGTGGCAAGGCTGGCGGCCACGCCGATGAGCACTCCGACTCCGACCAGCTGCAACCCCAAACGAAGCACCATTCGAACGACGTCGCCGCGCTCGCCGCCGAGGGCCATGCGAATCGCAATCTCACGCGTCTGCTGCGAGATCGTATACGCGAGAACGCCGTAGACGCCGAACGCGACCAGGAGAATTCCAGTGCCGGCAAAGATCCCGAGGACGAGCAAGCTGAATCGCGGGCGGGCAAAGAACACACGTTGCATCCAGTCGTCGAGCACGTTGGGTTCGACCAGAGCGACCTGACGATCCACCGCCGCAATTTCCCGACGAACGGACTGAATCATCAGCCCCGCGTCCGACGATGTGCGGACAACGATTCCAAGTCCAGCCGGCCCGCGCAGCGGAAACGGCAGCCACACCTGCGGCGCCGGCAAATCGCGAGGACCGGCATTGGCGAAGTCGCGAATGACACCAACGATCTCGAAGGTGGGATCCGGTACCGGCACCGGCAGCGTCGCCAGCCGGGGCAATCTGATCGACGCGCCAAGCGGTTCAGTTGCGCTGAAGTACTTCTTCGCCAGTGTTTCATTAATCACAACCACGTGATGCGCGCCCTCGACGTCGGCGGCCGAGAGCACCCGTCCTTTCATCAACGCCAGACCCACGGTGGCGAAGAATTGTTCACTACAGAATGTGACGCCCGTGCCGTCCTGAGGACCGGTTTCTCGTCCAGGAATCTGGAGCGCGCTTCCCATCGCGGCGAACGGTGCGGGAACGTTCGCGATCGCAACCGAACGCACACCCGGCAGCGCACCCAGGCGGTCGATGCCTTCGCGATAGAAACGACGCCGGGATTCGACGGAGAGGTCCTGACGGGGCGGAAATCCGATGCCGGCGATGATGAGATTCCGTGAATCAAATCCCCAGTCGACGTTCACCAGTTTGACGAACGTTCGCATGAGGAGCCCGGCACCGAGAAGAAGGACGATCGAGAGCGCGACTTGAGCGATGACCAGCGCCTTGCGCATGCGTGTCTGCTGACGGCCCGCGGTACCGCGTGCACCAAGGGCAGCTCCCGCAAGCAAGTCGCGTCGCGCACTCTGCACCGCCGGAAAGAGACCGAACGCGAGTGTCGCGACCGCGGCGGCCAACAGCGCGAAGATCAGGACCGGTGTGTCAAGTCTGATCTGGGTTTCCCACGGAACACCCTGTCGCGGCATGAACCCGGCGAGCGCGGCGATGCCTCCATACGCAAGCAGGCACCCACCGGCGAGGCCGCCGATGGCCAACAACACGCTTTCAACGATCAATTGCCGCACGATGCGCCCGCGACTGGCACCGATCGCTGCGCGAATGCTGATCTCTCGCTCGCGCGTCGTGGCGCGCGCGAGCAGCATGTTCGCCACGTTGCAGCAGGCAATGACCATCAACAGGCTGACCGCACCAAAGAGCGTGTAGAGCACCCCGCGAAACTCGCGAACGACCCAGTTGATCACTGTGATCAGCGCCAGGCGCGATCCCGGAGGATAGTCATCAGGGTGCTCGGCCGCGCGGCGTGCAGCGATGACTTTGAGCTGGGCCTCCGCCTGTTCGACGGAAATCCCGGGACGGAGGTGGGCCTGAAACGCTCGTCTGCCGCGAACGGATTGAGGGTCGTCGGATCGGTTGAGCGCCGACGGGATCCATAGATCCGCGATGTTCCACTCGAACCGCGGCGGCATCACTCCAATGATGATGCGAGCCTCACCATTCAGCACGATTGGGCGCCCCACCACCGTGGGATCGCCGTTGAACAACCGCATCCAGGCGCGGTGATTCATCACCGCGACAGGTGGCGCGCCGGCCTCGGCGTCGGCATCACCGAACGCGCGGCCAAGCAGGGGCTGTACTCCGAGGAAACTGAATCCGTTGGCCGTCATCCAGCCAATTTGCAACCGCTCTGCGCCCGCATCCGTGACCCAGTGCATCGACTCGACACTCGTGCCAACGACATCCTCGAACACGTCGGCCTGCTCCTGGTAATCGAGGAATTCCTGAGCCGAATAGTACGGGCCCCGAAGCAGACGCCCGGACCCATCATTCAAGACAAGGTTGACCATCCGATCCGAACGCGAATACGGAAACGGATCGAGCACGACGTTCCTGAGGACGCTGTAGATGATGGTGACCGCCCCGATACCCAGGGCCAGTGTGAGCACGGCGACGACGGTGAATCCCGCCGTCCTGCGCAGCGTGCGCAACCCGTAGACGACGTCGCGACGAAGATCGTCGAGCCACACAAACGATCCTGAATCGTACTGCGCGTCCATTCGTTGGAGTTAAGGCCGGTCACACCGGGTTGTCAAGAAAATTGGTACGATATTCAGATTCACTTCTATGGCCACACAATCTGAGAAAGCCGCCCGGTTTCGTGCTCTGCACGAGCAACCCGGCGCATTCATCATTCCTAACCCCTGGGACGTCGGATCCTCTCGAATCCTCGCGGGACTCGGCTTCCAGGCACTGGCAACCTCGAGCGCGGCGTCGGCTTGCGCGATCGGGCTTCGCGACGGTGCACTCTCGCAAGATCAGGCGCTCCAGCACGCCCGGATGATTGTCGAAGCCACGGACCTGCCAGTATCCGCGGACCTGGAAAAAGGATTCGGCGATGCACCAGATGATGTCGCCGAGACGGTTCGTTTAGCGGCCCGTGTCGGCCTCGTCGGCTGCACGATCGAGGACACAACGGGCAATCCGGATCGGCCGTTGTACGACGACCACCTTGCGGTCGAGCGCATCGCCGCGGGTGTGGAGGCGGCGCGGCACTTACCCTTCCCCTTCATGCTGACCGCGCGAGCGCACAATCTCATGTTTGCCAACCCAAGTCTCGATGCGACAATCCGTCGGCTCCAGGCGTTCGAAAGAGCCGGCGCCGACGTGCTGTTTGCGCCGGGACTTGCGGATCTTCAAGCGGTCAAGACGGTCTGCACGTCGGTGAGCAGGCCGTTCAATTTCATGGCTGGAATCAAAGGCAAGTCGTTTTCCGTTGCAGAACTTGCCGAGGCGGGAGTGCGCCGAATCAGTCTGGCGACATCGTTGTATCGCGCCGCGATGACAGGATTTCTTGACGCCGCACGCGAGGTCAAGGACTCCGGGCAATTCGGATTTCTCGATCACTCGACGTCAACGGCGGAACTGCTCACGCTGATGCGTGTCTGATCAGAACCGGAATACGTAGCGAGCCGAGAGGCCAACCCACTCTAAACACGGTCGCAGTGTGACAGTGATGGTTGCCCGGCGAACTAACGGGGCCACCTTGCGCCTCCCTCTCACCACCCCGCTTCCTTGACTTAGGCGGGTAAACACCAGAAGATCACGGCTCCCATTCACAGAGGTGAAGGATGAAGAGCATGGCCACAGTCCTGGTGTGTGTCGCTGCCGCTTTGTTCGGAACGACCGTCGGCGGCTCGGCGCAGTCCGCCACTCAGAAGACCGCGCCCGGGAAAGTGCGCACCTATTACCTCGCTGCCGACGAGGTCACCTGGGACTACGCGCCGGGCAACAAAGACGGAATCACGGGCGAACCTGTGAATGCCGTCGGATTCTTCCGGGGGACCAAGCCCGACGAGCGGGTCCCCAAACCAGTGAGCACGAAGTATCTGAAAACGGTGTATCGCGAATATACCGACGGCACTTTCAAGACGCTGAAACCACGGCCACCCGAATGGGATCACCTCGGCTTTCTCGGACCGGTGATCCACGCCGAGGTCGGCGACACGATCAAGGTCATCTTCCGCAATAACGGCGACCATCCGTACTCGGTTCATCCCCACGGCGTGTTCTACAAGAAGGATTCCGAGGGTGCGCCGTACCAGGATGGTACGAGCGGAAAGGACAAGGGCGACGATGGGGTGCCGCCGGGCGGCACACATACTTACACGTGGGAAGTTCCCGAGCGCACAGGACCCGGTCCGATGGATCCCAGTTCAGTGATGTGGATGTACCACTCGCACGTCGACGAAGTGAAGGACCCGAACACCGGCCTCATGGGCGCGATGATCGTGACGGGGCGTGGCAAGGCGAAGCCGGATGGATCACCGAAAGACGTCGATCGCGAGCTCGTCGTGATGTTCTCTCAGATCCACGAGGAAGATAGCTGGTATTTCCTCAAGAACGTGAAAGTTGCGGACAACCCGACGGCTCCCCCTCCGGGGTTGTCGCAGAATTTCTACCCGTTTTTTGTCACCTTCTCGATCAATGGCTTCTCACATGGGACCATGCCGCTCGACGCGATCACGGTGCGCAAAGGCGAGCGTGTCCGGTGGTATGCGATGAGCTCGACCAACGATTTCGATTTTCACACGCCGCACTGGCATGGCAACGTCGTCACCGCGAACCACATGCGGACCGATGTCGCGTTCATGGGGCCGATGCAGATGGTCACGGCCGACATGGTTCCGGACAACGAAGGCACGTGGCTCTTGCATTGCCATGTGTCGTTCCACAACACCGCCGGGATGACCGGCCGGTATGCTGTGACGCCGGCCGCGCCGAAAAGAAAATCAACGAACTGATTGCTGTTTCGCGCTCTGACACCTGCATGACCGTTTCCGATCTCATCGATCGACTGGCCGCGCACCGCACGTTGGGTGCCGCACCACGCGAAGAGCTGGCGTGGCTCGCCGCGCATGGATCGTTTCGACACGTGAATCCCGGCGAAGTGGTGGCGCAAAAGGGGCAAACGGTCGAAGAACTGTGGGTTGTGCTGTCCGGACGAATCGCGATCTTCGTCGATCGGGGCACTGGTGTGCAGAAGATGGTTGAGTGGCGTCCGGGCGACGTCACGGGACTGCTGCCCTACTCCAGGTTGACCACCCCTCCGGGTAATTCGATCGCGCAAGAGCCCACCGAAATCCTCGCCCTGCACCGCGATCACTTGCCCGAGATGATTCGCGCGTGCCAGACCATCACGTCAATCCTCGTGCACTCGATGCTCGACCGGGCGCGGATATTCACGTCGAACGAGCTGCACGACGAGAAAATGCTCTCGCTCGGAAAACTGTCGGCCGGTCTCGCGCACGAGTTGAACAATCCGGCGTCCGCGATTGAACGGAGCGCCACCCTACTCGAAGACAGACTTGACGACGGTGAACAGGCAACACGCCTCTTCGCCGGTGCCAGGCTGACCGAGGCGCAGCTGACCGCCGTGGATCGCTTTCGCACGTCGTGTCACGTGAAAGTTCATGGCGTGCCCTCACCGCTCGAACAAGCGGAGCGCGAGGAGGAAATCGCCGACTGGCTCGAGGCGCACAACGTCGATCCCGGCATTGCCGATGCGATTGCGGAAACACCGACCACGATCGAATCGCTGGACCGCCTGAGCACCGCGATCGACGGACCAGCGCTCGAGGCGGTCCTGCGGTGGACGGCGGCGGCATGCTCCGTCCGCAACCTCGCGTCAGAGATCCAGGATGCGGCGACACGAATCTCCGGTCTCGTGGTGGCGATCAAGGGCTTCACGCACATGGATCAGGCAACGGCGGCCGAACCGGTCGACCTGGTCCAGAGTCTCGGGAATACGGTCGCCGTGCTCAAATCGAAAGCGCGGAACAAGTCGGCTTCAATCGCCGTTGACATCGAGCAGAACCTGCCGCACGTGCAGGGATTCGCCGGCGAGCTGAATCAGATCTGGGTGAATCTCATTGACAACGCCCTCGATGCCATTGCGAAAGAGGGTCGCGTCGAAGTGCACGCCGGCCGCGACGGCGGTCGCGTCCTCGTGCGCGTTGTCGACAACGGTCCCGGTATTCCCAGCGACATTCGCGATCGTATTTTCGATCCGTTCTTCACCACCAAGCCGATGGGCCTCGGCACCGGCCTTGGGCTCGACATCGTCCGGCGTCTCGTTCGTCACAATGACGGAGAAATTGCGGTCAACTCGCGCCCGGGCCGCACCGAGTTCCGGGTGCTGCTGCCGACGGTGGACAACGCCGCCGGAGTGACCTCGTGAACAAACCCGCGCTGCTGTTCGTCGACGACGATCCGCAGGTGCGCGCAGCGGTGCGCCGGGATCTTCGTTCTCGATATCGGGAGAACTACACCGTCCTCAGCGCGGAATCCGGACAGCAGGCACTCGAGACCATTCGGGAATTGAAGGCGCGCGGCGAAGCACTGGCGATGATCGTCAGCGATCAGCGGATGCCGGGAATGCTGGGTAATGAACTGCTCGCGCAGTCGCTCGACATGTATCCGCTCGCGCGCCGTGTGCTGTTGACCGCGTATGCGGATATGGATGCGGCGGTACGCGCCATCAATCAGGCGCACGTCCACCACTATCTCTCGAAGCCGTGGGCCCCTCCGGAAGAGAATCTCTATCCAGCGATCGACGATCTCCTCGACGACTGGCAAGTCGAGTATCTGCCTGAAAAGAGTGGATTGCGGGTCGTCGGCCATCAATGGTCGCCGCAATCGCACGCGATCAAAAACTTCCTGGCCAGCAGTCTGGTTCCCTACCACTGGCTGGATGTCGAGCGCGACGGCGAGGCCCGTACGCTGCTCGAGACTCGCGAGCTCTCGCTGGACAAACTTCCGGTCGTATTCTTCGAGGACGGAACGGCGATGCCGTCTCCCGAGCCACGTCAATTAGCCGAACGCCTCGGCCGATCGCTGGCGGTTTCGGAAGACGTTTGCGATCTCGTGATCGTTGGCGCTGGTCCGACGGGCCTGGCCGCCGCCGTGTACGGCTCGTCTGAGGGATTGAAAACCTTGATCCTCGACCGGCAGGGTCCTGGCGGACAGGCTGGCGCAAGTTCGAAGATCGAGAACTACCTCGGCTTTCCGAACGGCGTCAGCGGCAGCGAGCTGACAGCCCGCGCGCTGAGGCAAGCCGAACGGCTGGGCGCAAAGGTGTTCTTTCCACTGGAAGCAACCGCCGTGTCGATCGACGCCGGCTATAAACGCATCACCCTCGCAGATGGCCGTCAGCTTGTCGCGCGCACCTTGCTTGCGGCGACCGGAATGGTGTATCGCGAGCTGCCGGCTGCAGGGATCCGCGAGTTCACCGGTGCCGGGGTCTACTACGGGACCGTGAAAACAGAAGCGCCGGCCTTCCACGACCGCAAGGTTTTCGTCGTCGGCGGAGGGAACTCCGCGGGCCAGGCGGCCATGTATCTCGCCCATTACGCGAAAGAGGTGCACATTGTCGTCCGCCGGAAAGATCTGCACGACACGATGTCGCAATACCTGATCGATGCCATCAACAACACTCCCAACATTCAGTTGCGTCGTCGCATGGAGATCGATCGCGTCGAAGGCAACGGTCACGTCGAGCGACTCGGACTGAAATCGCTGGAGGATGAAAACCGGGTCATCGAAGACGCCGACGCGGTGTTCGTCTTCATCGGCACTCGGCCGCAAAGTGATTGGCTGCCGCCCGAGGTGCTGCGCGATGCGAAAGGATTCGTCCTCACGGGCCGGGATCTCATGGCTGCGGAGTCGTATGGCCGGATGTGGAAGGAATCGCGCGAGCCGCTGCCGCTTGAAACGAGTGTCCCCGGCCTCTTCGCCGCCGGCGACATTCGCGCGAGTGCGATGAATCGGGTGGCATCGGCGGTGGGCGAAGGGGCGATGATGGTTCGACTGGCGCACGAGTATCTCGCATTCACGTAATTGCCATGTGTTCGTTCTCGCGAAACAGCGTCCAGGATTTTCGAATTCGGCCAGTCTAGACACACTTACAGATCGGTCACTTCTCCAGTCACTTCTTTTTCTTCATAACCACCAACGAAGCCAATCAAACGGCCGTCTCTGTTCGTATTACCTGCAATGGTTTTACGCGGAGGTGCGCTGATGGTTGCTGTTCGATTGACCATCCTTTCTTTCTTCCTGGCTCTCTTACTGGCCGTTCCATCGCAAGCGGCCCAGACGGGCAGTGCGCGCGGCAAGTTGATCGTGACCGTGTCCGACCCGAGCGGCGCGGTCATCCCCGACGCAACGGTGACGATTATCGGGCTCGATGATTCAGCGAAGAGCGTCACCATCCCGCCGGCGAAGACGGCCACCAATGGCGTGGCGACGTTCGAGGGTCTGACGCCTGGGCGCTATTCGATCAAAGGTGAATTCGAAGGATTCGACCTTGGCCTGCTGCGCGATGTCAGGGTCAACCGTGGCGACAACAAGCACATGCTGGTCCTGCCGCTCAAGAACATGACCGAGTCGGTCACGGTTGGCGGAGAGGGTCAGGCCGCAAATCGGGCAAGCCGCGCCTTCGGCTTGAACCTGTCCGACGATCAGATCCAGAACCTGTCGGACGATCCGGGGGAACTCCAACGTCAGTTGAGCGACATTGCCGGTCCGGATGCGATCTTTCGCGTCGACAGCTTCGAGGGACAACAGCTGCCACCAAAAGCACAGATCAAATCCATTCACGTCACCCGCGATCAGTTCGCCGCGGAGACGGAGCAGCCCGGGTCGACATTCGTCGACGTCATCACGCAGCCCGGTATCGGGCCAATCAGGGGCACCGGAAATTTTTCATTCCGCGACAGCTCGATGAGCGCCCGAAGCCAGTTCACACCGACCAAGGCGGACGAGCAGTTTCGCGGCTACGGCGTGACGATCGGTGGCGCGCTGGTGAAGGAAAAGAGCAACTTTTCTCTGTCGGTGAACGGCCAGAGCAATTACAGCACGCCAAACCTGAACGTCGCGTTGCCCAACGGGCAGCAGCGATTCGACGTGCTGCGGCTGCGGCAGCCATTCGATTACGTCAACATCAACGGCCTCTTCGACTACGCGCTGACACGAGATCAGACATTACGGTTCGGCTACTCGGAGAACCACAGCTCGAATCGCAATCTTGGAATCGGTGCCTACGACCTTCCGGAACGTGCGTTCACCTCGACCAACAACGGCTACACCTTCCGCGCCCTCGAAGCCGGGCCGATCGGCCGGCGCATGTTCATCAACACGCGGGCGACGATGACGTGGAGAGACTTCGGATCGGAGTCGGCGTTCGAGGCGCCCACGATTGTCGTCCAGGACGCATTCACGAGCGGCGGCGCACAACGGGCCGGACGCGTGCATGGCAAGAACATGACGCTGGCGTCGGACCTGGACTACGTCCGCGGCATCAACTCATGGCGTAGCGGCATCCAGATGTATGGCGACTGGTATCACGCGACACTGAACAACAACTATCTCGGCACCTACACCTTCAGCAGCCTCGAAGCCTTCGAGGCGGGTACGCCGATCCTCTATACCCGCAGCCTCGGTGATCCGACGCTGGACTTCTTCCACATGCGGCTGGGCGCGTATGTCCAGGACGACATCCGGATCAAGAAAGGGCTGACCCTCAGCCCAGGCGTGCGCTACAGCTATCAGAGCCACGTCGACGATCCGTTGGCATTCGAGCCGCGCGTGGGGATCACGTGGGCGCCGTGGCAGAACGGAAAGACGACCTTCCGCGCGAGTGGCGGAATCTTTCACGGCTGGCTCGACCCGGGCATCTGGTGGCAGACTGTACGATCCGACTCAGCACATCAGCGCGACGTGATCATGACCAACCCGGCATACCCTGATCCCGGAACCGGCGGGGTGATTCCGCCGGCGAATACATACCGGCTCGGTAATTACAAACTGAACAAGAATTACCGATACAGCGTCGGCGTCGATCAGCGGTTCTCGCCGCGCGCCAGCGTCAACGTGCTCTACAACTACTACAATCAGAGCCAGCTGCCGCGGGGCATGAACCTGAATCCACTGGTCGACGGCGTGCGGCCGGACCCGGCATACGGAAATATCATCGCAACCGTCGTCGACGCTGAGCTTCATCGTCATGAGGCTTACGTCAACTTCAACCTCAATCTTCTCGCGCCGTCGGCCGCGAGCAACCGCACGCAGTTCGACTGGCGCCGGCTCGCCGCCAACGGCAGCTACTCGTTCTTTCACGCCCGGCGCAACGCGATGGGGCCGTTCGACGTGCCGGCGAGCGGCACGCTGGACACCGAATGGGGGTATGGACCCGGTGATAATCCGTACCGCATCAACGTGACCATGACGAGCACGCAATTGCGGAATCTTGCCGTGGCCTTTTCGATCAACGCGGCGGACGGGTATCCGTACATGTTGACGACGGGCCTCGACGACAACGGCGATGGATTGCTCAACGATCGGCCCACCGGTGTGGGGCTGTGGTCACTGCGCGGTACGCCGACGTGGACTGGAAGCCTCCGCCTGACCTATAGCCTGATTGGCGTACCAGGCGGCCCCGGCGGCGGTGGCGCGGCAGCGCAGCGATACAAGCTCAGTCTCTACGCTGCGATGAATAACCTGACCAATCACGCCAACCTGATGGGATTCAGCGGCGTCATGACGTCGCCATTTTTCATGACCGCTACTGGCGTGCAGAATCCACGCAAAGTCGACATTGGGATGAATGTGAGTTTCTGAAAGGGAAAAGGGAGAAGGGATCGTCCCTTTTCCCTTTATCCGAACGGCTCCGCACGGAACGGCCGTTCGGCATACTCGAAGTAATCGAAATCGGCCGGCATGCGCGTTCCGGCAGTGTCCTGGCAGCACACTCCAACGAAGGCCCCGGTGAAATTCGGCAGTCCGGGTGCCGTGGCCTCGTCCGACAGGATGCTCGCGTCGAAGATCTGCGGCAACCAGCGCCAGTCCTCTCCTTCAAGTCGATACGCGAATTGCAGCCGTTCGCAATCGACCTCGACTCGGATATGAATGCGCACGCCGGATTTGATCGGCACCGGCGGACTGAAGGCGTCGCTCTGCACTTGATCGGGAAGACACGACATCACACAGACGTGCCGCCCGATCAAGTCGTCATGCGAGATGTAGAAGTAGTGGAACTTTGAGCTGTTGTAGTAGCAGATGAGACCTGCCGCCTGCTGAAAGTGTTGCGGATTGACGTCGACGCTCGTTGAGGCACTGAAAGAATGTGCTTGCTGCCGGCGCGCGACGAGTGCCTGATGAAAGAGACTGCCGACCGTCTCGCGACCGTACAGCCGGAGATGCCCGGGGCGCGCAGTCAAGCTGAAGATCTCGTCGGGCCACGGCGTCCGGAGCCACTGGAACTCGATCGGCAACTCGGTGGAATCGAAGTCCTCCCGCTGCGGCCGCGCCGAAAACGGATGACCGGACAGTCCTGGCGCTGGAGACTCGAGCGTCGGCACCCCGTCTCGGTCGATCGTCCGAAGCCACTGGTCCGGAGACCACACCATCGGCTGAATCGCCGTTTCCCGTCCCAGCGTGCATCTGCCGCGATTGCGAAGTGGCCGTCCGCACAGATAGACCATATAGGTCTCGCCACTCTGCGTTTCGACCAGATCCGCATGACCAGCGCGCTGTAGCGCCGCGTCAGGTCGTTGGCGCGAACTTAGAATGTAAACATCGGGATGGAGTTCATATGGACCGGTCAGTGCGCGCGATCGCGCCATCGTGACCGCGTGTCCCCAACCGGTTCCACCCTCCGCGACTATCAGGTAGTAGTAGCCGTTTCGCCTGTAGAGATGCGGCGCTTCCGTGAGTCCGAGAGGAGTTCCACTGAAGATCACCCGACGGTCGCCGATGAGACGCCGCTTTGCCACCGAGTATTCCTGCAGCACGATACCGGCGAAACGGTTTCGTCCGGGACGATGATCCCAGAGCATGTTGAGGAGATACTTCCGTCCATCATCGTCATGGAAGAGCGACGGGTCGAAGCCGCTGCTGTTCAGAAATAGGGGATCGGACCAGTCACCGTCGATGTCCGAACTGGTGACGAGATAGTTGTGAAAATCGCGTAGCGACGCCCCGGAGGCACCGGGTTGCGATGTCCGGCCGTAGCGTTTGACGTCGGTGTAGATCAAGTGAAAGAGACCGTCAGCGTACGAGAGACACGGCGCCCAGATGCCGCACGAATCCGGATTGCCAAGCATGGTCAATTGACTTGAACGCCGCAACGGCCGGGTCAGCAGTCGCCAGTGGACCAGATCCCGCGAGTGATGAATCTGCACACCGGGAAACCATTCGAACGTCGATGTCGCGATGTAGTAGTCGTCGCCGACGCGGACGATTGACGGATCCGGATTGAAGCCGGTGAGAATCGGGTTGCGAATGATGGCGGTCGCGTTCATGTATCAGAGAGGCGCGGCCGACGACGTCATCGCAGGATCGCGCACGACCGTCCAGAGGATCACCGCGCCAACCAGGTCGAGAGCGGCGAGCCCGATGAAAAACGGCGTATAGCCAACCGTCGTCACCAGTGTTCCCATGAGCAGCGAGAACAGCAGGACGCCGGCATTGCCGCACGTACCCGCCATGCCCGCAACCGTCGCCACTTCATTCCTCCTGAACAGATCGGATGACATCGTGATCACGGTAACCGACAACGTCTGATGCGCGAACCCGGCGAGGCTGAGGAGCGCAATCGCAACGTAGGGGCTGTTGACAAAGCCAACGAACGCCACGCCGATCATGAGGCACGCTCCGACCGTGAACGCGCCGCGCCGCGCGTTGATCAGCCGGACGCCAAATCGTTTCTGCAGCGCGATGCTAATGGTGCCGCCGGCTAAACAGCCAAGATCCGCAGCCAGGAAAGGGAGCCAGGCGAACAGCGCAATCTGCTTGAGATCGAAATGGCGAACCGTCGTCAGATAGAGCGGCAGCCAGAAGGTCAACGTCCCCCACGTGGGATCGGCGAGAAACCGTGGCAGGGCAATGCCCCAGAAGTTCCGCTGACGGATGATTCGTGTAACTGAAGGACGCGTGCCATCCCCTTCGAGATGCCGTTCCTGGCCGGCGCGAATATACTCGCGCTCGGCGTCCGACAGAGCGCGTTGCTTGTTTGGCGACTGATAGAAGGCAACCCAGAAAACCAGCCAGATGAGACCGAGCGACCCGGTAAGAACGAATGCCGACTGCCAGTTGTAGGTGAGAATCGCCCAGGCGACGAGCGGTGGCGCGAGCATCGATCCAACGGACGCACCGATGTTGAAGACGCCGCCGGCGAGGCCGCGCTCGTGAGAGGGAAACCATTCCGACGTCGCCTTCATCCCCGCCGGATTCGCTGAGCCTTCAGCCAGACCCAGGAGCCCCCGCAGCCAGAAGAGCGCCGTCCAATTGTGTGCCAGGCCATGCGACATGCTGATCAGCGACCAGGCAAGAGCGAAGAGGCCAAACCCCAGTTTGAGGCCGATGGTGTCGAGTACGTAACCGCAGAACGGCTGCAGCATGATTGCGCCCTGGAACGCACCAACGATCCAGGAATACTGCTTCGTCGTAATCGCGAGGTCTTTGAGGATGGTCGGCGCCGCCACCGAAAGAGTGCTGCGCGTCAGGTAATTGATGATCGCGCCGAGCATGAGGAGGGTGATCATCCACCAGCGGATGCCTTTGATGGCGACGGTCATGGTGACAGGGATAATACTCGAAAGAAAAAAGGGCAAAGGGCCGCTTCGATCGCGTTTCCAACCAGCAATGCCACCGAGGCACCGATGAGCACACCGGCAACGGCGGCAATCACTGCCCGGCGGACGATCATCCCGACGAGTGATACGGGTTCGGCTCCAAGCGCAAGTCGGATCGCAATATCCCGAACGCCAGCAACAAAGTCATTCTGAACGCCGGCTGCCGCGTCGCTTCACTGATCATCCCGGTGGCGCCGATGGCTATCGCGATCGTGGAGAGGAGAAGGAACGTGAAACCCGGACTCCGACGCTGAAGGCGTACGGCGTATTTCAGATCTCCGACGAAATCGCCGGCGAGCGACATGGATCTACATGACGACGAACGCAGCGGCCGCGGAGAATCTTCTGTAGAATCTTCCCACCCGGCAAAACACCAAATGCTCAATCGTCAGCTCGGCCCCTACACGATCGTGGCGCCACTTGGCGCCGGCGGAATGGGCGAAGTGTATCGCGCTCGCGACAGCAAACTCGGACGCGACGTCGCCATCAAGATCCTGCCGGAGTCCTTTGCCGCAGACCCCGAACGGCGCGCCCGATTCGATCGAGAAGCGCGAATTCTTGCGACGCTCAACCACCCGAATATTGGCGCCATCTACGGGCTGGAAGAATCGAATGGCGTCGCGGCCCTCGTTCTCGAGCTGGTCGAGGGCATGACGCTGGCCGATCGGATCGAGCGCGGCCCGCTGAAACTGTCGCAAACCATCACGATCGCGCGTCAGATTGTCGATGCGCTCGACGCGGCCCACGAGAAAGGCATCGTCCATCGTGATCTGAAGCCCGCCAATGTCATCCTGCAGGGAACCACGGACATCTCGACGACCGATATTCGTGCGAAGGTGCTAGATTTCGGCCTGGCGAGGTCGGCGCGCCAGCGCCTCGAGGAGGATCCGACGATCTCGATCAATAACACGGCCGTCGGACGAATCGTCGGCACGCCGGCGTATATGAGTCCAGAGCAGGCGCGCGGGTTCGCGATCGATGCACGCACGGATGTCTGGGGGTTCGGCTGCGTGCTGTACGAGATGCTCGTCGGTCGTCCGGCGTTTCGCGGCGCGACGACGTCAGACACGATCGTCAAGATCCTCGAACACGATCCGGATTGGAGTGTTCTGCCTTCATCGACGCCGGCCGCCATTCGACGACTTCTGACTCGATGTCTCGAAAAGGATCCGAAACGCCGCCTCCACGCGATCGCCGATGCGAAATTCGAGCTCGACGAAGTGCTCGCCGGAAACAAGGCGAACGTCGAAACTGTTTCGCCCGCGCGCACACCCGCGGCGTGGCTCATCGCAGCCATAGTGGTCGTGCTGGCTCTGTCCGCCGGTGCATGGGCATTGTGGTCGACGCGGAACTCGAATCTTCCTCCGCCGCGCGTCATGCCGCTGACGTCGTACCCGGGCATCGAGGCGTTACCGACGTTCTCACCGGATGGCAAGCAGGTCGCGTTCTCGTGGGACGGAGAGAAAGGGAACAACGAGGACATCTACGTCGTGATCGTCGGCGCTGATAATCCTCTGCCCATTACAAAAGATCCGGCGCGCGATATCTCACCGGCGTGGAAACCTGACGGCAGCCAGATCGCATTCGCTCGAATGGAATCCGGTCGCGTTTCCATCTATCTGGTGTCACCGCTCGGCGGCTCGGAGCGGAAGCTCGCCGACTTCTCGGCGCTTCCTTATTCTGGTGCCGGGCCTATCGAAACGGTCGATCCGAGGCTTTCATGGTCCCCGGATGGACGGTGGCTGACGGTCACCCAGGTGACGAGCGGCACCGAGAGCGGCGTTTTCCTGTTGGGGCAGGACGGCGCCAAGATAGCCTTGCTTAAAGCCAAGCCCGACGACAAGCTGCGGGTGGCGGTGTTTTCACCTCAGGGCACCGAACTTGCGCTGGTCAATGACGGGTTCGTCGACGTCGCAGAGTTCACCTCGAATCCACCGACGCTTGCCGCCGCCCCAAGACGATTGACCTCGTATCTGGGTTATGTGTCCGGCCTCGCCTGGACGGCTGACGGCAAATCGCTGTTGTTCGGACGATCGCGCTATCCCGCGCCTGATCCTCCTTACCTATGGCGTCTGCCCGCTTCTGGGGGTGGTTCACCCGAACGAATCGATATCGCCGGCGTCGCATCGAATCCCGCAGTCTCCGCCGCGGAATCGCGCCTGGCGTTCGTGCGTCGCGGTCTCAACGTTGATCTGTTCAAGCTCGAAGAAGGAAAGGAGCCTGAGGAGTTTCTGGCGTCGACCTTCAACGAGCAGGACGCATCCTTTTCCCACGACGGCTCGAAGATCGCATTCGCCTCCGATCGCGCGGGTGAGGGCCACGAAATCTTGATCGCACAAGCTGACGGGTCCAATCGCCGATCGCTGACCAACGGAAAATACCGGCCGGAAGGCACTCCACGATGGTCGCCGAACGACGACCGGCTGGCGTTCGACGGCCAGGGCGACGACGGCTTGCGCCATGTCTACTTGATCGACCCTGCGGGTGGACCGGTTCAGATGATTCCGGGTAAGCCCGGCTCACGGGACCAGGTGCCCAGCTGGTCGCGCGACGGGAAATGGATCTACTTCGGATCCACGCGGAGCGGACGACCGGAGGTCTGGCGCGCGCCAGCTGCGGGGGGAACCGCCGAGCCGGTCACGACCACGGGCGGAGAGTACGCTTTCGAATCGTGGGACGGGCTCAGGCTTTATTACTTGAGGCCTATCAATGGCGTGCAGACTGTCTTCTCGAAGCCAATAGCAGGCGGAGCGGAGCGATCGCTCGGCATTCAACTCAATTTCTGGAATTACGTCCCTGGCGAAAAGGGCCTTTACTACATGCCCCTGCGGCAAGGACTCCGCGCGCCCTTTACGTACGAGGTTCGATTGCTCGAGACGGCCACTGGCCACGATCGCCTGATCCACAGCCTTCGTTTAGCGAGCGGATCACCAGGCCTGACCGTCACGCAGGACGGCAAAACTATAGTGATGGCGGGAGTCGCCGTGATGACGCAAGACCTGATACGCATCGAAAACTTCCGATAACGAAAAGAGAAAAGAGAAAAACCCGTCGATTCAGCTCTCCTCCCTTACTCCCCGACCACGTTCACAAACCCGAACATCCAGTCGTTCAGGAAGTGGACGCGATTCATGCAATGAACCAGGTAGCGGCCGGTCTTCAAGAATCGATAGGTAATCAGCTGACCGCCCGTCGGACTCGTGCCGGTTGGATCGGTGGTGCCGCCATTGAGAAACTGAACACCGCCAGCCGACATCAACCTGCCCTCCGGTGACCACACACGATTGAGCGGGTGCGCGTTTGCGCTGGTGGGGTTTGCGGACGCGACGATGACGACATCGCCTTTCCCGTCGGCAATGTTGTGAAGAGCGTTCGCATTGGCGGCGCTCAAGTTGCACGGGTGCTGAGTGGGATCAGCAATCGTCTCGGGATCCTGACCGGGACAGAGGTACTGCCCGATATCGTCGCGCGTGGTGTTCTTGCTCACCTCGTAAATTGCCATCGCGTGGCCGCCGCCGTGAATCTGAAAGGTGACCTCGCCTCCCTTTTCGATGGTCACCTCCTCCGGCGTGAGGTGGTGCAACTTGTACGAACACGGGTCGGCCGGTCCGCCGAATCCGGTCTGTGCGCATCCGGTTCCCGGAATTGGAGCGGTCACGAGCACCCCGAAATCGACCTTCGCGTCAGCGGTCGCTTGTTGCTGGTGCGTGAGGTCGCCGTTCTGCGCGAGTATCACGATGGGAGCCGCGATTAGTCCAGCGGCGGCGAGCATGAGCCTGAACCGCATTCCGCTTTCCTCCTTGTGTCGCGTCCGGTCGAGCAAGATCGCCGCCAGCCGATGTCCGGTGAGCAACGTGTGAATTCAACTGTCAGGAGGAGTGAGTCGTGTTCGATCGCAGCAATCAGTCCGACGGAGATCGAAATCGATCACGAGATAGGTAAATCGAAAAAGGGGCATAATCCTAGCCATGCCTTCAACCACGACGCTCGAACAACTCGCACCGACGTTTACCGGCCAGCTTCTACAACCGACCGATAGCGGATACGACGACGCGCGGCGAGTGCATAACGGATTGATTGACAAGAAACCGGCGATCGTTGCCCGATGCCGCGGTACCGCCGATGTCGCCGATGCGGTCAAGCTGGCGCGATCGATGAACCTGGAGATCGCCGTACGCGGTGGCGGTCACAACGTTGGCGGACGAGGGACGATCGATGGCGGGCTGATGATCGATCTCGCACCGATGAAGGGTATTCACGTCGATCCGGCCAAACGCACGGCGCGAGCGCAGGGAGGCGTGCTGTGGAAGGAGTTCAATCGCGAGACGCAGGTTCACGGCCTCGCGACGACAGGCGGGGTCGTCGGCACAACGGGAATCGCCGGTTTGACGCTGGGCGGCGGCCTCGGATGGTTGATGCCGAAGTATGGTCTGGCCCTCGACAACCTGCGGTCGGCTGAAATGGTGATGGCAGACGGATCGGTCGCGCGCGCCGCCGCCGACGAAAATCCCGACCTGTTCTGGGCGATCCGGGGCGGCGGTGGCAACTTTGGGATTGCGGCGTCGCTCGAGTACGCGCTGCATCCAGTCGGGCCGATGATCGCCGGCGGACTCGTGGCCCATCCGGTTGAGAAGGCGCGAGACGTCTTTCGCTTCTTCCGCGATACCTGCGCAACCTTGCCAGATGAAATGATGATGGCCGCGGGCCTCGTCACCGCGCCGGATGGATCGGGGCACAAGCTCGCGGCGATGCTCGCCGCACATTGCGGCACTCTCGCGCAGGGTGAAGCGGCGGTCAAACCGCTGAAGTCATTCGGACCGCCCGTGATGGACGCCATGGGGCCGATTTCCTACTGCCAGCAAAATGGCCTGCTGGATCCTTCGCTGCCAAAAGGGGCGCTGAATTACTGGAAGTCGCACTTCCTGACCGATCTCAGCGATGGCGCCATCGACGCGATGGTCGACGCGTTCTCGAAATGCGGCTCACCCATGAGTCAGATCGTCATCGAACACTTCCATGGCGCCGCCAGCCGCGTGCCGGTTTCGGAAACTGCCTGCGCGATGCGTATCACCGGCTTCAACGTTGTCATCATCTCGCAGTGGATGGATTCGCAGGAGACCGATCGGCATATTGCGTGGTGCCGCGAGACCTACAAGGCGCTCGGTCCGTATCTCGGCACGGCGCGCTACGTCAACTACCTCGACGCTGATGAAGCCGGCGATCCCGCCGCGATCGCGTACGGTGCCAACTACGTGAGACTGCGTGAGCTGAAGGCGAAATACGATCCCGAAAACGTGTTTCACGTGAACGTGAATATCAAGCCACGCTCGTAAGTCTTGCCAGATGAACGTCGCCCCATCGAGAGGGCCTCGGCGTCACGTCGGCGTCCACGAGTCTGTCATGACGAGCCGCGATGATGGAGAAGATGTTGCGAACAATTCTGCTCGCCCTGATTCTTATGGCGACGGCGTCAGCACGGCACGTTCAAACGCCGACCCCGAACCCTGAGCTACTCTTCTTCGACGACTTCTCCACCGGCACCCTCGATCGCTCGAAGTGGAACGTGATCGTGACCGGCCGAACGGTCAACAACGAACAGCAGGCGTATGTCGACTCGACCGACACGATCACGGTTGGTCATGCCCCGGAAGCGAGCGGCGCCGAGAACGGCGCCCTGATCATCCGCGCGCGCCACCGGCCGGGCTTCAAAACACTTGAAGGCCGTGCCTTCGACTTCATCTCCGGCCGCCTCGAATCGCGATCGAAATTTGAGTTCACGTATGGCACCGCCGCGGCGCGAATCAAACTGACCTCCGGCGCCGGGCTCTGGCCGGCGTTCTGGGCACTCGGAACGGGTCGCTGGCCCGACACCGGCGAGATGGACATCATGGAGAACGTCGGCGATCCGGCGTGGACCAATGTCGCGCTCCATGGCCCGGGGTATTCCGGCAACACACCGCTCGTCAGCCGTCAGCATTTCACCGACGGCGGTGACATCACCGGCTGGCACGTGTACTCGATGGATTGGTCAACCGACGCGCTGGTGTTCAGGGTCGATGGAAAAGAACAGTACCGTGTCCCCCGGACGACCGTCGAGCGCTACGGCCGCTGGGCGTACGACAATCCGAAATTCCTGATCGTCAATCTCGCACTCGGCGGCCAATATCCGCAGTCCGTGAACAAGGTCGCCGAACCGTATGTCGGACTGCCGCAATCGACTGTTGATCTGGTCAGGGCCGACAAAGCCGTCATGGTCGTCGACTGGGTGCGGGTGTCGCTGAATCACTGATCACTGATCACTCATCGTGAATCCCTGAATCCGCGAATCCGATTCGAGATTTGGCGATTCGACGATTCGGGATTCGAGGATTGGTGATTCGACGATTCACGATGAGTGATCAGTGATTAGCGATTCAATTCGCTCGACGGTGGGACGATGTTCTTCAGCCGCATGTAGGTGACGAGATTGCCGTAGTGCTCCCACATGTGGCTGTTATTGAACGCGAGCACGCCGAGGCGCGTCTGCTTTTGCCCGAACAGGTCCACCGCCGTCGATGCATTCGCGTCAGTCGTTGCATCGAACACCTTGTCGCAGGCGGCGAATGACGCCTTCAACGCCGCAACGAGTTCGGCGCGCGTCGTCTTTTTTTCGTTCGCCTGATTGAAGTTTGGCTTCTCGCCATTTGCCATGCCGCAGAGCAGATTATTTCCGTCCGCGATGTGACCGATCACACCGCCAAGACTCCTGATCTCGGGAGTGGGCTTGAAGCTATACACGTCCTCCGGCACTTTTTCGGCGGTGCGAAGCACCAACGATCGGACCGTTTCTGCCTGCGCTTTCAAGACGGCCACGTGAGCACTCGCGCCGCCGCCGGTCTGCGCCGCGACCGGCGCAGCGATTATCGACACACCAAGAACCAATCCAACAATCTGTTTCATTGAACTCCCCCTGAGGAAGTTTGTCACGATTTGGTCGTACACGCGATGTAATCGCGTCACCGGCCGGTCGTAGTACTCAGCACTATGACGCACACTCATACTCGTCATCCTGATGCAGACGGCAACCACCACAACCACCACGCCGTAGGATGGTGTACTGTTTGATGGCTTACCCGCACGGGTGCGTATAAGGAGCATCGATGTTCAGACAGTCAACAAATGCGCGAGTCGCAGCGGTCGTCATCTCTGCGATCGCCCTGAGTGCCACGCTTGCTGCCGGTCCTGATGGCCAGCGCGAATGGCGTGACTACGCAGGAGGACCGGACAGCTCGCGATTTGTCCCTGCAAAGCAAATTACCAGCGCCAACGTGAATCAGTTGCAGGTGGCGTGGAGTTACCCTGCCGGTCAGACAGATTTCAATCCGGTGGTCATCCGCGGAATGGTGTACGGGCGTGGTCCCAATGGTTCGTTCGTCGCACTCGACGCTGCCACCGGAAAGCAGATCTGGATCCACGAAGGGGTGCAGGGCTTCAACAGTCGCGGCGTGAACTACTGGGAGAGCAAGGATGGGAAAGATCGACGCTTGATTTTCAGCACCCAGAACATGCTCCAGGAACTCGATGCCTATACAGGAGAGCCCATCACCGCGTTCGGGACCAATGGAAAGGTCGACCTCCGCGTCGGCCTGGATCGGGACCCGGCGACGATCAATCAGCAGACTCGCACGCCCGGGCGTGTGTTCGAAAACCTCCTCATCATGGGATCGGCAACCAATGAGGAGTACGGATCGGCGCCCGGTGACGTGCGCGCATTCGATGTTCGAACCGGCAAATTAGTCTGGACGTTTCACACCGTCCCGCGGCCCGGCGAGTTTGGCTACGACACATGGCCGAAGGATGCATGGAAGACGGTCGGTGGCGCCAACAACTGGGGCGAACAGACGATCGATGAAAAACGCGGAATCGTCTACGTCCCCACGGCGAGCCCCAAGTACAACTTCTATGGTGGTAATCGTCACGGCGCCAACTTGTTTGGCGATTCCATCGTCGCGCTCGACGCGAGAACCGGGAAACGCCTGTGGCATTTCCAGATGGTGCATCACGACATCTGGGATTACGACAACAACTCCGCGCCGCAGTTGACAACGATTCGACAGAACGGCCGCGCCATCGACGTCGTCGCGGTTGCGAGCAAGACCGGTTACCTATACGTCTTCGATCGCGTCACGGGAAAGCCAATCTGGCCCATCGAAGAGCGACCGGTGCCGCAAAACACGACCGTGCCCGGCGAAGCGCTGTGGCCGACGCAGCCCTTCCCAACTGCACCGCCGCCATTCTCACGACAGAAGTTCACCGTCGAGGATCTCAATCCTTACATCCTCACGCCCGAGGAGCGTGAGCAGTTCAAGCAGCGGATCCTCAAGGCAAGAAACGATGGCCCGTACACACCGATCGGATTCGATGACGTCATTCACATGCCGGGAAACCAGGGAGGATCGAACTGGGGCAGCACGGCGGCAAACCCGGACGACGGAACGGTGTACGTCATCGGCCTCAACACGCCGACCATCATCCGACTGCTCAAAGCCGGCGAACTGCGGCGCGGCGGACGCGGCGCCGGGGAACCGATTCAAGAGGGACGTTACGTCACTGAGGGATTCGGCCTGTATCCAACCATCGTCAAGCCGCCCTACACGACGTTGACTGCGTACGACTTGAATAAGGGGACGATCAAGTGGCAGGTCGGACTCGGTGACGATCTGCGCCTGGTCGGTCAGGGCATCAAGGGAACCGGCACCGCCGCGAACGTCAAGACGAGCTTAATCGTCACGGCCACCGGACTCGTCTTCGCCACCGCCGGAGACCACAAGATCCACGTCTACGACAGCAAAGACGGGAACCAGATCTGGGAGACGCCACTTGGCGCTGCAACGACGGGTGCACCTTCGATGTACGAGATGAATGGGCGGCAATACCTTCTGGTCACGGCCGCGGGTGGAGGCGCCCGAGGCGCCGCACGCAATACGGTGGACGTCGCAGGTGCGAATCCAGAGGGCCCGGTCGGGATCGTGGCGTACGCGTTACCGAAATAATGGTCCGGTCTGAAGACCCGACCCCACAACTATCATCGGCTCCAGAAATGGCCAGACGGTCTCTGCAATCCGCTGCGCACCTGCGGCGTTCGGATGAATCTCGTCGTCGCCATTGAGATCAGGATTCAGCACCACGCCTTCGAGCAGGAACGGCACGAGAGCAATGTTGTACTTTCGCGCCAGGCGCGGGAACAGTTGATGAAAGTCGACGGTGTAGTTCCAGCCGTGAATCGGCGGCGTTTCCATGCCGCACAGCAGCACGCGCATCGCGCGCGCCTGCGCACGCTCGATCATCGTCGATAGATTCCGCTCGACGGTTGCGACATCGACGCCGCGAAGTCCGTCGTTCGCGCCCAGCTCGAGGATGAGGATTCGAGTATCGTCAGCAACGGCCTGATCGAACCGACGCAGTCCGCCACTTGTTGTGTCGCCGCTGACGCCCGCGTTATTGACGATCCAGCCGGGTTGCTGCGCGTTCAGTCGACGCTCGAGCTCAGCAGGAAACCCCTCCGCGTGCGACGGCGACACCGCCAGGCTGTCCCCCAGGACCACGACCCGCCGGGGTGTGGGAGCAGCTGCCCCTGGCGCAGTCGGGGCGGACGACGAACTGCCGCCGACACAAGCGGTCGCCGACACGACCGCCGCAAGCGAATAGCCGATGCCAATGCGTTGAACCCAAGATTTCATGGCCGTGCGCGCTGACGCGAGGCTCCGGACGGAGCCTCGCGAAGTCAAGATTGTTCGGGAGAACAACCCGATCTTACCATGCGCACACAGCTGTGGACGCTGGAGCGCAACTACTGTTCTTGCCCGGTCGTCTTCCTGGCATTGCGCGGATCGTCGGACGCTTTCACGTACTTGAACTCGACCGGACCCACTCCGTAGAGCACGATCGTCGACTCTGTTGTCGTATACGCGAAGTGATTCATGTTCGCGGGCGCCAGAAAGTATCCGCCCACTCCAATGGTCTTGTTCGTTGCCGCCCCCTTCTTGAGCTCATCGCCCATGCCGAAGGTCAAGGCACCGGATGTGACGACGACGTTCTCATCGCTGGGATGAGAGTGCGCAGCGATCGCGTAGTTGGCCGGAAACTTCAGCCGAACGGTATAGGGAGCCGGCTTGCCAGGATCTCCGGTGAGCACGGCGATCTGCGCTCCCGCCGGAAGCATCGGCGGTGCAGGTCCCCACTGCACTTCCTTCTCGGCCTGCATGACGTGCGCGTGGCTTTGCGCCTGCAGCACCGCGAGCGTCCCGCCGCTCAGAATCGCTGCGGCCGTGATCACCGAAACGGTCTTTGTCATATCCGCCTCCTCTTTTCAGCGGGCGTTCCCGCCGCGATGCGAAGAGTCTACGGACGCCGACGGACCGTCGCATCCCTTGGTCGGGTCATTTCCGGGCGGGAAGGAGAAATGGCCCGAAGGGGCCATCCATGTGGCTTCCGCCGTTAGGCGGAAGATTCGCCTATAGGCGGAAGATCAACTGAGCAATCCGCGGCGCGCGGCTTGCGCCACGGCAGCAGCGCGCGTGGAAACACTCAGTTTGCGAAGAATATTCGCAAGATGGCGATGGACGGTGTGATCGCTGACAAAGAGGCGCTCCGCGATCGTCTGATTGTTGAGCCCTTCAGCCACCAGGCGCAGGATCTCGATTTCGCGCTTCGTCAGGCCATTCCTGGAATGCGCCTCCGGTTTGTCTTTCGCCTCAGGTACCTGCTGCTGCAGCGATTCGAGGACCGTTCGCGCTCGTCCCATCTCGAACTCCGCCTTCAGCTCCGACAGCAAGCCGATCGCGCGCTGCGCTTCCGCGATGGCGTCTTCCGTTCGCCCCAGCGACCCGAGTGCGCGGGCGAGCTCGATGCGGGCACGCGCCACTTCGAATGGCGCACCGCTCTGGACATAAAGATCGACGGCATCTTCCAGGTGCTGTCGCGCCGCGTCCGGCTTACCGTCGCCAAGGGCGACGTATCCCTGGGCAAAACTCGCCGCGGCACGGAGCGGCATTGTTGAAACGAGATTCGCAATCCCGGAGAGTTCGGTGAGCGCCGTCGCCGCGCGTTCACGCTCGCCGAGTCCGGTCAGCGCCCGTACCAGCAGATCAAGGGCCGCCGCACGATCGGTTCGATTGTGCGTCGGTACGTGGCGAAGATATCGTTCCGCCTGCTCGCGTGCGGCGCGCAAATCGCCGCGATCGAAAGCCAGCTCCGCTCGACCGAGTAGCGCCGCACCGTGTGGACCCGCCTGGTCGAAGAGGTCGGCCGCTTCGACGAGACGTCCCTGCCGCCGCCGGAGCTCCCCGAGGCGGACGATCGCATCGCCGGTCATCGCTGGCCGGCTGGCCGCGAGTTCCTGACTCGCTGCCCGCAACTCCTCTTCCGCCTCGAGCCACGTCCCGCGCCACAAACAGATCGACGCATATTGGGAGCGACACACGGCAAACAGCGGACGAAGCCCCCACTTCATGCAGAACGCCTTGAGCCGCGTGCACCACTGCACCGCCCGGTCGTAATCGCGAACCCGCTCGCAGGCGGCGATCAGATAACAGCACGAGAGCCCAATCGCAACGAGGTCGGTCAATTCGCCGGCCAGCACTGCGGCGTTCACCTCGTCGAGGCCGCGCATCCCTTCGGCGACAGCGCCCGATTGCACGAGCGCAAGCCCCTGCACCGCGCGTCCCAGCATCTCGAGATCGACGCTGCCGGCCTCGCGGGCGATCCGGATGCCGTCACCGGCAAGCGCGAATCCGCGGTCGGTGTCCCCTTCCTCGAACAGGCACATCGACCCTTCCCGGATGTCGAGCCACGCCCGCTCGGCGCACGAAGGCTCGCCGTCGAGGAGGCGCCGCGCGCGCTGCAACCACCCGTTGGCCACAGCGTGTTCGCCACGGAACGCCCAGTAGTCCCACGCGAGCCACACGGCGACCCTGGCCGCCGCTCGACGGTTGCCATCCGCCAGATACAGGCGATACGCACGCTCGCGCGCATCGAAGACAACGTCGGCGAGATCGAGCCACCAGCCGGCGGTGGCGAGTCCTTCGAGTGATTCAGGAGTCTCTTGAACCGCGAGTGCCCGGTCGAACGCGTCTCGAGCGTCGGTCCATGCTCCGCGTGCGAGCGCGGCGTCGCCGTCAACGCATCCGGAGGGTCCTGTGAGGGTCATCGGCCGCCCAATTATAGGCGCCCGCGTTGGTGGCGCGGTCTGAAGACCGTGCCCTACCCTGGTGGAGTACGAGGATCAATGTAGGGCGGGGTCTTTCGACCCCGCCAACTGCATCACAGCGATGACCCTCTGAAGCGCTCAGCCTTTTTCTTGACGTACGCGAAATTGAAGCTCAGCTCATTGAAGTGCGCCGCCTTTTGCGCGATGGCGGTCGCCTTCTCCGCGCTCCCGGCGCCTTGCGCCGCCTCCGCCATCAACAAAAGGATGCGCGGATCGCGCTGATTGGCCTGGTTGAATTCTTCCGACGCCGCCGCATATCGCTTCTCCGCGAGCGCGATCAGCCCGGCAAGCTCATGCTGCTGCCGCACTTCGAACGGCGCGTTCCGAGGCGCGGTCAGGCGGACGTATTCCGCCGCCTTGGTCTTCGCTGTCGCGAGATCATTCTTCGCGACGGCGACGCGAGCTTCCTCGAAGACATGGTTGCGGCGCGTTGCCGCCTTGACAGGCTCGGGCAGCTGAGAGGCCTCGATAATCTTCATCGCCTCACCGTACTTCGCCAGCGCATGGTCCACGCGACCGGCCTCACGCAGCACGTCCCCCATCTGAATGAGATCGCCTGACACCGTACCCGCATCGTGCTCGGCTTCTGCCAGCGCAGAGCCGGCCTTCAACGCGGCGATGGCCTTGTCCGTGTCGCCGTCGTGCACGTACGAGGCGGCGGTCCAGAACTTCTCCAGGCGCCGTTCACCGGTGTTTCGCGCGCGCGCCGTGATCTTGGCAAACGCCGCGCGGGCCTGCTCCGTCTTTCCCGACGCCAGATAGTCGTTGCCGATGCCGACGTACGAGCTGACGAAGTTTGGATCGATCGACAGCGCCTTTTCGTACGCCTTGATCGATTCATCGAAGCGTCCCATCTTCATCAACAGTTCCGCGTAGGAATCGTACGGATTGGGATCGTCCGGAATGAGCTCGGTGTACTTCTTGAACACGCCCTCGGCCTCTTTCAGGCGATCGGTGAATTTGTAGGCATAGCCAAGCTGGTTGTACGGCGGCGAGAATCGTGAATTGATCGCAATGGACTTTTCGAACTCGGCGATCGCGTTCGGGTAGTCCTGCCGGCCGAAATACAGCACACCTAATTGCGTGTGCGCCCGTTCGTCATTGGGGAAAAGGCGAACCACCTCTTTCAGGTGCGTCAGATTGCCGGCTGGATCCCCTTTCAGTCCGGCATCGAGTGCGAGGATTTGGTGACGCTCGGCTTCAGTGACTTTGTCGGCGAGCGCGACCGCTTTGGTCACAGCCTCGACGAACTCTCGATTCGTCCCGGAAGTGTTGGCAAGCCCGACATACGCCAACGCAAAATTGGGATCTTTCCCGACCGCCTGCTCGAAAAGCTTGCGGCCATCGGTCCCGCGCAGCCGTTCGAGGAGATCGCGACCGTCAACATAAAGCTTGCGTGCTTCGTCGGACGCGGTGGTGATGGGCACCTTCTCGCTCTTCGCCGGCGTTTGGGCAGACACGGCGACAAAAGCTGCACACGAACCGGCGATGATGACTAATGCGCGCCGGGCCACTGAATGGAACATCCCGCACCTCCTGGGTCACAGGAGCGTAGGACAGCCGCCGCGCACACATCTACAGAGTTGGTGCGAATGACAGCAGAGTGGGACGAAAGGCTCTGTCAGGGTGCCAGAGCTTTCTGAAAGCAGTGCTGCGTCTTGACCCGCTCGAACCCGCCGCGTTCGTAAAACGCGTGCGCGCGATCGCGTGTGATGCGCGACCACACACGGATCACCGGGCATTGGTGCTCGACGGCCCATGCCTCGGCGGCATTGACGAGCGCGGCACCAATGCCGCGACTCCTCTGCCCGTCGGCGACGACCAGGCCGAGAATCTCCGCCGACGCATCTGACTCGAGGTAAGGACGCGTGCCGACGTGCATCCATCCGACGACGCCGTTCCCGTCGGCGGCGACGAGCAACACCTGATCGTTGCGGCCGTCGATGCGGGTGAAGCGCCGTGCGATCTGCTGGGGCGTCGAAGGGTATCCGAGCTGCGTGAGTAGCTCTGTGACGCGATCGATGTCTCGCGCCTCCATCGTGCGAATGAGCATGGTGCGCGTTCCGCTCAGGCTTCCGCATTCGCCCGATTCAAGAGCGCCTTCATGTAGGCGAATCCATACGCCGTCTGCGCATAACTTCCTCCGACCATCGTCGGACTGTGATCGAGGATGACGATGCCATCGAAGTTGACGTCGCGAAGCGCCTTCATGATCTTCCACATATCGTAGTAGCCGTTGTCCATGAAGGTTTCGACGAAATGCGGCAACGGTGCGCTGACATTGCGGAAATGGATCTTCCAGATCTTCCGGGCGCCGAAGTAGCGAATCATCTCCTCGGGATCCTTGCCGGTCAGCTTCTTGCCGCCTTCGAGCCACGTGCCACAGCACAAACAGATTCCAACATTTGGACTGTTGGCAATCTCCATCGCGCGCTTGTAGCCATCGAAGTTGCCAAAGATGCAGCGCGGCACGCCGGCCAGCACCGGAACCGGCGGATCGTCGGGATGGATGCCGATGTGGACCCGCACCTCCTCGGCCACCGGCGCCACCTGCTTGATGAAGTGCGTGTAGTTGTCCCAGATCTCTTCCTTCGTAAACACCCGACCGTGCGAGAGGGGGCCGCTGTAAACCTTCCCGTCCCAATTGCCGCGCGCCTCGGGGCTGTTCTCATCGAACTCGCGCGCCGATGCGCCGCGAACCGGAACGCGGCCGCTCGTCCAGATGCCGTTGCCCATGTGCGCGTAGGTCGTATACGTGATGCCGGCCTTGCCAAGATTGCGCAAGTACTGCTTGTACTCCTCGACCTTCTGATCGCGTCCCGGCAAGTTGAGCGTCACCTCGGGCATGTTGTGGACGCTCGTATTCCCGATGTTCCAGACGGTAATTCCCGCGTCCGCGTAACGCTTCTTAATCTGCAGGAAGCCATCAGCGGTCCGCAGTTCCGGCGTCGATGCGACGCTGACGTACTCGGCGCCAAGCTGTTTTAGAAACAGCAGTTGTTCATCAGAGGGGGTGGCCGAAGACTGCACACAGAGCTTGATGCCCGGGCGAGTTGTCTGAGCGGCGGCCTGAGCGTTCTGGCCGGCAAGCGCGGCCGCGCCAAGAGCGCCGACTGTCACCCGGGCAAAGTCTCGCCTGTCGATTCCGGTATCGATCGAGTGATGGCGCATGGTGGACCACCTCAATGCAGTTCTTCGATTGCAATGTTCCTGAACTGCACGAGCGACGGTGGGCTGGTCCACACGCCGCCCTTCTTCCCTCCATGGTGCTGGAGTCCGACCGGCCCGGTCGCCGGCAGGTCGGGTAATTCAGCGGCGTTGATCACGGTTTGGCCGTTGAGTACTACGGTCAGTCGATTGCCGCGAACGGTAATGTCGTACGTGTTCCACTCGCCGATGTTGCGGTCGGCGTTTTTGGACGGCGTCACGCCAGCGCGCACAGCCGGTGGCATCTTCTCGTCCATCCGGTACCCGTAGACTTCGCCGGATCCGATTGGCCAGCACCAGATGTTGACCTGTGCCCTGCTGGTACCGCGCAGGAGAATTCCCGAATCCGAATCCGGCACCGAGATCCGGATCTCCTTTCCATCAGCGTCCTTCTTATGCGTGCCATCAGGCTTGATGATCGGCACATTCGGATTGACGTAAGGGGTCGCCTTGATGCGCCAATCGACGTGCAGGGTAAAGTCACCATACGACCGTTCTGACCACAGACTCTTGTCGGCAGCCGTCGACTCGCTTTCTGCGTCGTAATCGATCACTCCGTCGACGACTTTCCAATGGCCGTTATCCCCGGCTGGAATCTTCCAGCCCGTCAGATCCTTGCCATTGAACAACGAGACGCCCTTTGGCTGCTGCGCCCCTGCACTGAGTCCTAAAGCCAGCACACACACGACGGCGAGCGAGACAGGAAGTGGTCTAGTCATAGTGGGCATACTGTATATCGAATCGCCAAACGGTGAAGATTGCCGATCAACCAACTCCAGATCCTGGACGTCTAGTGTCTGTCTGTTTATTATCTGTTTATGACAGATATCGACATCAGAGCCCTCGACCGCGAGCTGAAGAAAGGATCGGCCGAACTCCTGATTCTTTCGCTGCTTGAAGCGCAGCCACGCCACGGATACGACTTGAGCAAGCTGATCAAGTCACGCTCGGGGGGCAAGCTCACGTTTCACATCGATTCGCTATATCCGCTCCTCTATCGCCTCGAAGAGCGTGCCTGGATTAAGGGTGTCTGGGTCGAGAAAGCAGGCGAGCGGCGCCGTCGTGTATATCGGCTGACAACCGAAGGCCGCAAAGTTCTCGCGCGTCAGCGCAAAACGTGGGCGGCGTTTGTTGAGGCGGTGCGCCTCGTGACGGGAGACCGACATGCCTGACTGGAAACCGGAAATCCGCGCCCGGCTGTCCGCCGTACGTCTGGCGCCGGCTCGTGAAGCCGAGATTGTCGAGGAACTCGCGCAGCATCTCGACGATCGATGGCGCGAGCTCGTGGACGGCGGTGCGACAGCGGAGGACGCCGAGCGCAAAGCCCGGGACGAATTCTCCGACCATGACGTGCTCGCGCCGTATCTATCAGCGCTGCGCCAGGCGCATTGGGCCGATCCCTCTCCGCCGGGCGCCAATCGCCCTGTTTCTCTGCATGGCCTCGGTGCCGATCTGCGCCATTCGTGGCGGACGCTCCGCGGCGCTCCGAGCTTCACCGCAGCCGCGCTCCTGGTGCTGTCGCTCGGTATCGGCGCAACGACGGCGGTTTTTGCCGTCGTCGACACGGTCGTGCTTCGAGGCCTTCCCTTCGACGATGCCAACCAGATCGTGGCGGTGGGCGAGCGTGTGGCAATGGCGAAGGGGCGCAAGGGGCCGTTTGTCATGCCTGGCTCGGCCCCGCCGACCGATCGACAAGCGCTCCAGCAGATCGAACCGCAGAACTACCTCGACTGGATTGCCGGGCAGCGAGTGTTCGAATCGATCGCGGCGATCGACCAATGGGGGGACAACACGCTCCTCGTGCCGGGTTCCGCGCCGGAAGCGATCGTCCGGCATCGCGTCACTGCCAGCTTCTTCGACGTGCTTCGAGCTCGGCCCACCATCGGCCGCGTCTTCACTGGTGAGCATGAAGTCGATGGCCGGCATCGCGTCACGGTTCTGAGCGACACGTTCTGGAAACACCGGTTCGGCGGCGATCCGAACATCGTCGGGCGAACGATTCCAATCAACGGCGAACCGTATGAAGTGCTGGGCGTGATGCCCGCCGGGTTCAGCTACCCAGTCGGCGCGCTCCAGCCTGCCGAACTCTGGGTGCCGTGGGTGCCAACCGCCAACGAGCGGGTGCGCGGCGGCATGCGCAGTATTTACCTGCAAAGCATCGCCCGACTGAAGCCGGGCGTCTCGATTGACCAGGCGCGCGCACAGATGAATCAAGTAGCTGCAACCATCGAACAGGCCAATCCGCAGACGAACGCGGGGCACACGATCGGGGTTCGGCCGCTCCGCGATCATTTTGTTGGTGCGAGCACGAAGTCCTGGATGGTGATGCTGCTCGCGGCTGTCGGTATCGTCCTGCTGATCGCCTGTGCGAATGTTGCCAGTCTGTGGCTGGCGCGCGCCGCGGCGCGGGATCGCGACATCGCGGTGCGTGCCGCCCTGGGCGCAAGTCGCTGGCGGTTGGTGCGGCTGCTGCTCGTCGAAAGCGTGCTCGTTTCTGCGATCGGCACCGGGTTAGGCATCGCAGTCGCGTGGCAGGCAGTTCGTGTCCTCAAATCCGCGATGCCGGAAAACGTGGCGCGGGTCGCCACAATTACCATCGATGGACGCGTACTTGCGGTCGCCGCGGGATTGGCGCTGATGACCGGAATTCTCTCGGGAATCGTGCCCGCGCTTCAGACGTCGAACCCGCGGCTCGCTGGGACGTTGAACGAAGGTTCGCGGGGCGGCGGCGCGGGCCGGGGACGCCGGCGGATCCGTAGTGCGCTGGTCGTCGTCGAAGTTGCGCTTGCCCTGGTGTTGCTCGTCGGCGCCGCGCTCTTTATCGGCAGCTTCGTCAGCGTGATGCGGCTCGACTTCGGATTCCAGGGGGACCACGTGCTCACAGCGCAGGTCGTTCCGCAGGTGCAGCCGGGACAGGATCCGCGCTCGATGGATCTCGGACCGGTCCTGGAAAACATCGTCTCGCGACTGCAGCACCTGCCAGGCATCGTCGAGGCGTCTGCCGGCGCACCCGGGATTCCGCTGCGCTTCAACATGCATGTCACCGGCCTGACTGTTCCGGGGAAGGCCATGGAGGGCGACAGGAGCATCAGCCTCAAGTCCGTGTCACCCGGCTATCATCGGGCGCTGAAGATCCCACTCCGCCGTGGCCGTTTGCTCGAAGCGACCGATCAGGCGAACAGTGCACTCGTGATCATTCTCAGCGAAGCGGCCGCCCGCGTGTTTTTCGCAGACGAGAATCCGATCGGCCGAACCGTCGTCATCGATGGCGAAAGAGAGCGCACGGTGGTTGGTGTCGTGGGTAACGCCCGGCAGGCGAGCATCGAAATCAATCCGCATCCGGAGGTGTACGTCCCGATGATGCAACGCACCAACCGTTATGGATACCTGGTCATTCGGACGAGTGGGAGTCCGGACGCCGTGGTGCCCGATGTTCGCGCGGTCGTGGCAGCAGCGCTGCCGCATGACCCCCTTCGGAGTGTCGCGAGCATGGACGAACTCATCGCCCGGCAAACGGCGACACGCCGGCTCAACATGGTCATGTTGAGCCTTTTCGGCGTGCTCGGTCTCGTCATCTCGACTATCGGCGTGTTTGGCGTCATGGCCCACCTGGTCACGCAGCGCACCCGTGAAATCGGCGTGCGGATGGCCCTTGGTGCGACGCGCCATCAGATTATGGCCATGGTGTTTCGCAATGCCGCGGCGTTGGTCGGGGCGGGAGTTGTTGTTGGCGGCACGGCTGGGTGGTATCTGTCCGTTGTCGCGCAGCAATTCCTCTTCGGGCTCGATCCGCACGATCTGAGGCCGTTCATAGTTTCGGCGATCGTTCTCTTTCTCGCTGCGATCATCGCGAGCCTTCTCCCTGCGCGGCGGGCAGCAACGGTGGATCCAACGGTAGCTTTGCGGAGCGAGTGACTGGCGCGCGGCCGAGAGGTCCGAGCGCGGCCGGCGAATACGTGCGGGACAAAGGCGTCCGGGAGTGTAGCTCAGGTGCCATCGCGTTGCCCTCGGTGCTGTGGGAAAGGTCGGCAGTCGGGACTACGTCTACGCACCAAATCCAAAGTGGTCAGACCGCGCCGAAATTACGCGCGTCAGATACCATGGAGGCATGCAGTCTTTCCTTGTACCTCCTGCCTTTTACCTTCTACCTTTATTACTGACGCAAACGTTATCCGGCAGTGCGTTGCTCGACGCGTTACGCAATGGCGGTTACGTGATCGTCATGCGTCACGCGAGCTCGCCGCGCGAGGCCCCGGATAAATCCGTTGCAAATCCCGACAACGTCAACCTCGAGCGTCAACTCGATGAAGCTGGACGCTCGTCCGCGGTCGCGATGGGGACGGCGATCCGACAGTTGAAGATTCCGATTGGCGAGGTCTTCACGAGCCCCACGTACCGCGCGATGGAAACCGTTCGCCTCGCCCGATTGTCCAATCCGCTTGCGCAATCGGAGCTTGGCGACGCCGGCCAAAGCATGCAGGCCGCCAGCGACACTCAGGCCGCGTGGTTGAAAGATCGGGTGTCGCGCGTGAGCGCCGCCACCAACACGGTCATCGTCACGCACATGCCGAACATCTCACGTGCCTTTCCGGAATGGGGCGCCGTGGCGGATGGCGAAGCGGTCGTGCTGAAGCCAGACGGCAAAGGTCGTGCGACGGTCGTCGGCCGGATCAAGATCGACGAGTGGCCGCGACTGCGGTGAACCTCGCCTCGCTCGTCGCAGTGGCGTCGGTCATTGCCGGGGCGATTGCCGCGGTCTCCGGCTTTGGGATCGGCAGCGTCCTCACGCCGGTTCTTCAGAGCCGCTACGACATCAAACTCGCCGTCGCGGCAGTGTCGGTACCGCATGTCATTGCGACCGCCGTGCGATTGTGGCGTCTTCGGCATGATGTCGATTCGACGGTGCTGAAATCCTTCGGTCTGATGAGTGCGGCCGGCGGTTTGACTGGCGCCGTACTTCAGCGATATGCCGCCACGCAGGGCTTGACCCTGGTCTTTTCCGTGCTCTTGATCTTTGTTGGAATCGCGCAACTCACGGGACTGTCCGAACGCATGCGGTTCGGCAAGCGCGCCGGATGGATCGCCGGCGTCCTCTCCGGCGCACTCGGCGGACTGGTCGGAAATCAGGGCGGCATCCGCTCAGCCGCCCTGCTCGGCTACGATCTCTCCCCTGCGAAGTTCGTGGCGACAGCCACCGCGGCAGGTTTGATCGTCGACGCGGCACGAATGCCGGTTTACGTCATGACCGAGCACGCTCGATTGATGGCGCTCGGGCCACTGATGGCCGTCGCGAGTATCGGCGCCGTTGTCGGCACCTTCATCGGCGCGCGGCTTCTCAAGACGATTCCGCCGCACAAGTTCCGCACGATCGTCGGCGTGCTTGTTCTCGCCCTTGGGGTCTACATGTTCGTCCGGCGATAACGGCTCACCGGACGACCGCGCCACCTTCGTGCGCCTGCTTCAAGGCCTCGATGTCGAGCTTGGTCATCTGCAGGAGTGCCTTCATCACCCGACCCGACTTCTCGGCATCCTTCTCCGTCATGAGCTGGCCAAGGATGGTCGGCACAATCTGCCAGGACACACCGAACTTGTCGGTCAACCAGCCACAATGATCCGTGCGGCCACCCATCGACAGCTTCGACCAGTAATGGTCGATGTCCTGTTGCGTGTCGCAGTTCACGACAAAGGAAATGGCCGGTGAGAACGTGAATTGCGGCCCGCCGTTGAGGGCAATGAATTGCTGTCCATCGAGGTTGAATGATGCCGTCATGACCGCGCCCTTCGGGCCCGGCCCGGCATCGCCGTACCTGCTCACGTGGTCAACCCTGGAGTTCTTGAAGATGGAGGTGTAGAAGTTGACAGCTTCTTCGGCCTGATTGTCGAACCACAGGAATGGAGTGATCTTCTGCATCAGCGCTGCTCCTTGTTAACTGGTAGTCGGAGCAGACGCCGCCGGATCGACATGGGGGTTTGCGCCTGAGATGACCGATCGTGAGGCTCAGGGCCGCAGAATGGCGGGCTTCAGAGTCCAGGCCTGCAGCCGCGCCAGTTCCATGATGCGCGGCGCGTGGAATCCCTCCGGGAAAATGATCCACCCCCACAACGCGGCAGAGTCCTGGGCGACATAGCGATCGGCGGTGAAACGACCCGTCCGGCGGGTGACACTCGCAGGCGGTCGTCCCGCTGTCGCCACCTCTCCAAACGCGTGTGCCAGTGTCGCGAGGTAATCAGAAGGCGAAACACTGTCGCTGCCGATCCAGATCTCGTCCGGCACTCGCCCGCGGGTCTTGCAGAACTCCCACGCCTCGCGGGTCGCGTCAGCAAACGCGCGCCATTGAAAGGTTGTCGCTGGCGCGCCACCGGCCGGCGGAATGTAACTTCGCGACGGACCGTCAAGCGGCGTGATTCTCGTTTGCGATGGCAACGGCTGCCCGCGGCTGACCTCCGCCATCGCACTGGTCAGGATGGCAAAGACGTCAGCGGCGGACACCGCATATCCGTCCAGTCGCTGGAAGCTGATTTCGTCTTCGACGACACGCGCGAATTTGACGAGATCGTCTCGCGTGAAATCCCGGGTCAAGGCTCTGTCGCTGTAGACCGTCATCAGTTCGGTGGCGGTGACGAAGCGAACACCCGGCAATGCCTTCATGAATCGTACGTATTGCTCGAAGTCGTTGAACGCGTGTTCGGTCTCCGCTGCCGGACGTGTACCGGGCAGCTTCCACGCCTCGCGCGGCGGATTGGCACCGCGGCTGAAGTTGACCCCATCCCAGAACTCGGTGTGCACCCACTCGTTCGGGTGATAGTAGATGCTGATCGTTCCGCCACCTTTCGCCCGCAATGCCTCGTACGCTTTCGTGAATCTCGCTTTGCCGTCAGCCAGGCTCGTGCCGCCAGTCAGATTCATGCGCGCGAGATTCGACCGCATCTTGAACACGTTCAACATCCCGCCGTAATAGAACGGCTGATCGTCGATGCCGACGTGATCCGCCTCGTCCAGGTACATGCCGATTCCCATGTCGCGCAGTGCCGGATAGGTTTGCGGCGCCCAGGCACTCCCGGGTTGTCCATACGCAGCCGGCTTGACGCCAAAGATTCGCTCGACGTCCCGCGCACCCTGCATTTCGCGCCGATAAAACTCGGCACGCCCATCGTCCCAGCCGGCGTGCTGCAGATAGACGGCAATCGTTGGCTGCTGACTGTGCGTGTTGCTGTGATAGCCGATGTCGTGACGTTTGAGCGCGGCGATCACATCGGTCCGCCGCCGCGACTCGAGGACGCGGGCTTTTTCGCCGACGACCTTGAACGTCGCACGGACGCCGAGATTGGTCAGCAGGTCGGCAAGACGCTTGGTCGCGTCATCGTCCTGCGGCAGGATGTAGTCCTCGGTGTCGAACCAGAGCGTCACGTAAACAGGAGACGCTCGTTGCGCGAGGAGGGGACTCGCGATGGCGACTGCGATCGCGATGGCAAGAATAGTCCTCTTCATAATCGTTCGCCCGGCCTACAAACCGCGCGCGGTTTTCAGGTTCTCCGCCAGATACAGCCCGGTCTTGCCACTCGCGATGATGTCAAGATCGCCGTCGCCGTCGATGTCGACCGCCACGATCTGAAGGCCGCCGCCCATCGCGCCGCCCTCCTCGATGATGTGGCGTGTCGTCGTGTCGGACGAACCACTCGGCAGAGTGTACCAATACATGCCCAGGACGCATCATCTATGACATGTCGCGTCCAGTTCCCATCACCAGCCTGCTCGAACCACAGCACGCCGCAGGAGTGTCCCATCGTCGTCAACATGTCCACACGTTTGTCGCCGTTCATATCGCGCGCGAACATATATCCATATTCAGACGGCGCGGGCGGCCGCACCGCCGAGACATCGGCCGACGCGCAGATCGTCCCCATCTGGCTCCATGTCGTCGCGTGAAAGGTCCAATCACCAGCTTCAGCACATGGTGCCTCCAGTCATCGCGATGACACGAGAAGAGCCGCACAATTGTACGAGATGGGGGGCTTTCTGAACGCCGGCCGCACAAAACGCGTATCCAGACTAGAATCCGCGGGGATCTTCCGCCTGAAGGCGGAAAGCGACACATTGTAGACCATGGACACACCCGTCACGAGTGAACACTCGGAAGCGTCAACCTCCACAGACACGCGGCTGCGTACCGCACATCGCGTGTTCCGCGGAGCCCTTCTCTTCAACGGTGCGCTGACCGCATTCTGGCTCTTCGCGATGCTCACCCACCGCACCGGCGGGTTCTTCGAGCACTACGAGATCGATCGCAGCATCGTCGCACGCATCGTCGGCGGCATCGGATTCTTCTATGTCATCTGGGGATTCATCTGGTACGGCATCAAGACAGCCCTCTTGAAATACTTCGTCGGGTTTACGAAAGAAGAACGACGGCGGGCGTTTTCGTCGCGCATGCATGCGCCGTTCGAGGTCGCGTCGTTCACGGCGCGGTATTCAGAACGGCGCATCAGGATTGTCGACATGATCGGGCGCCGCGGCCGATTCATCACGCTCGGAGCGGCCGGATTCTTCTACCTCTACGAGCGTGTCAAGGTCGAGCAAACGCCGGGATTCGCGACCCTCTTCCTGCAGGACAATCTCCTCGACGCGGTGATCACGAGCTGGGTGTTTCTCGCGTTCTACTACGCCAACGGGTTTCTCGCCGCCGCTTTTTACGGACCGCAGTCGCGCGTCATGGACGGCGTGCTGGCGCGAGCCAACTGCCTGCTCATCACCACGCTGTGGACGGTGTTCAAGTTCGTGATGGTGCCGCTCGGCGGTCGCCTCGCCGCAGTGTTCCCAGCGAAGCATTTCGCGGTGGTGTTCGCATTGATTTGGGGGGCCTACCTGGTCACCGACGCGATGTCGGAAATCGGCGGCGCGTTGTTTGGCAAGCAAAAGCTTCGCGTCCGCGGTATTGGCGACGTCAATCGCAAGTCGATCGGAGGCACCGTTGCCGGCTTTGCGGGTGCGTTGGTGTTCTGTACCTGGGTCGTTCTCAGCCAAGGCATGCCGCCGGCGTGGATTGGCCTCGGCGTCACCATCGCCATTGCGAGCACGCTGCTCGAACTCTTCTCACCTAGAGGTACCGACGATTTCTTCATGGCCACGGGCAATGCGTTGATCTGTCTCGCGTTCGGGATGCTATTTGCGCACTGATCTGCCGCTTTAAGGCGGCAGACGACAAAGGCGAGGTCAGGACCAGTACTCCCGTCCCTATCCCTCAGCGCCGCTGGCACTTGTGGGCGCTGGAGTCGGCTGTTATCATCCGGTTACCTCCCGCCAGGGATTTCCCATGGCGCCCCCTGAATGCAAACTATCGGTCGTTACGAACTTATCGAAAAACTGGGCCAGGGCGGCATGGGAGCGGTGTATCGCGCGCGCGATACGCTCCTTCAGCGCATCGTCGCGGTCAAAGTAATCGCGACGTCGATCGACCAGAACGAGGAGCTGCGCGAGCGTTTCTTTCGTGAGGCGCGAGCCGCCGGCCAGCTCTCCCACAAGAACATCATTACCATCCACGACCTCGGAGAACACGAGGGCCAGCCGTATCTCGCGATGGAGTATCTCCAGGGGCAGGACCTGCTCGCGCGGATGCAATCGCCGCAGCGAATGAGCCTGCGGCGGCGGATCGACGTCGCGATCGAGATCTGCGAGGGCCTCGATTTCGCCCACGTGCACGGCGTCGTCCACCGCGACATCAAGCCGGCCAACATCTTCATCACCGATTCCGGGATGGTAAAGATCCTGGACTTCGGATTGGCGCGGCTGGTCACGTCCGAGCTCACCCGCAGCAACATGATGATGGGCACCATCAATTACATGGCGCCCGAACAGATCCGGGGGGAAAAGATCGATCACCGCGCCGACATCTTTTCGAGCGCCGTGGTCCTCTACGAGTTGCTCAGCGGCCGCCGCGCATTCGATGCCGACTCGTTTGCCGCGACGCTCTACAAGATTCTGCAAGAGTTCCCCGAGCCGCTGCAGCATATCGATCCCACGATTCCAAGTGAGATCGTACGAATCGTCGAACGGGCGCTGTCGAAGCCGCGCGACGAACGCTATCAGCACATGAGCGAGATGCTGCTGGACTTGTCAGTGTTTCGCCAGCAACTGGCCGGTTTGGATTCACCCGCCGGAGGGCGTCTCGCGCCGACGGAACTACGCACACCGTCCGACAAACCGTTTGAGGTCACTCCGCCAATCCCGTTACCGCCGGTTGCGACACCGCTGCCTGTGACTGGAGCGCCGCTACCCGTGTCGGGACCTCCTGCGACGAGCCCGCCGGCGCCCGCCGGCGTGCGTTCGTACTTCCTGCCGGCGATCGCAGTACTCGCACTGGCGATTGCGGCGATCGCGATGTGGAACTCCTCGCGCTCGCAATCGAGTCCGCCCGTTTCCTCGGTCGCGACCCCAGTGCCGCCGGCCACACCGATTACCGAGCTGACCAAGAGCGCGATCACCGCGTTCGAGGCCGAAGATTTCGCCACCGCGGTGCGGATCTGCGATGCGGTGCTGTTGCGTGATCCGGGGAACGACGCCGCGCGTCAATTGCGGGATCGCGCGCGCGCCGCGGCAACGGCGGTCGAAGAGGGCCTTCGGAAGGCACGCACGCTCTTTGCCGGTGGCCAGTTCGAGGATGCATCACGCGCGGCGGGCGAGGTCCTCGGCGTTGCACCGGGCAACAAAGAAGCGCGACAGATCATGGAGGACGGCGCCACGCGATCGCGCGGGCACGGCGCTGATGAAGCGCGCACGCAGGTCGCACGGGCGCGGGCGGCGGCGCGGGCGGCAGGCGCACAACGCATGGCCGGCCAGGCGTACAACGCCGCGGCAAATGCAGAACGCGAAGCACAGCGCCTGTACGATGCCGGCCGTCTCGGTGACGCCACGGTCAAGTTTTATCAGTCGAGCGGCTTGTACCGCAGCGCCGAAGTCGCCGCCCAGAACGAAACCACGCGACGCGACGCCGCTGCACGCGCCGAGAGTGTTCCTGCGGACAGGCCGACCGATACTGCCCGCGCACTGCCGTCGCCACCAGCATCGACAGCGTCAAATGAGGGGGCACGGCCGGCTGGCGCTCAACCGTCTACGGAAGCTGCGCCGCCGCCGATCCCGGCGCCACCAGCGCCGGCACCGCCGACGACCACCGTACCCCCAACCACGACGATCGCGTCTCCGCCAGGGCCGGCGCAACCGAGCGCCGCGGAAATCGCGGCGGCTCGTGACGCCGCGATTTCGGATGTGCTCGCGCGGTACAAGGCAGCGATCGAGTCGCGCAACATCGACAATTTGAAGCGGATCTGGCCCGGCTTGACCGGAGCACCGGAACAACGGCTGCGTGATGAGTTTCGTCACGCGAGCAGCATCACGGCCGCCATCGTCGATCCGAGAATCTCCGCGACCAACGACACCGCGACGGTGACGTTCGTGCGACGCTACGAAGCGGTCATCGACGGACAGCCCCACCGATCGCAGTCGGACGCGACGATGTCGCTGCGCCGTAGCGGGAATTCGTGGTTCATCGAGGGAATCCAATTCGTCGTAATCCGTTGACCTGCGACCGGGAAATCCGAAAGGACTGATGATGCGAAGAGTGGCGGTTATTGTGGCGGTGGCCTGGTGCGTCGCCGTCGTCCAGGCAAGCGCGCAAACGAAGCCGTCGTCATTGGCGACGTTGTTCGAAGACATCTACGGGCCGAACGGTCTCGTGCTCAGCAGCGATGACGTGTCGCTCGATGGCACAACCCACGCCGCACATTTCAATAGTGCGTTTCAGTCGGACTTCCGCCTCGTCAACATCGCGCTCACCGGTCAGCTCACCTCGATTCCGCTGCCATCCCCGGCATCGGGCTTCACCTACCAGTTCGACGCGGCGACCGGCACGTTCGTCAGATCGACTCGCAGCTTCGGTCCCATCCTGTCCGATCGCGCCGAGACGATCGGGCAGGGACGTCTCGCCTTCGGATTCTCGAACCAGTTTTTTTCATTCGATCATCTCGACGGCGTGTCGCTCGCCGCGATCCCGGCCGTCTTCAGACACGACTCATTCGAATTGGGTGGCGGCCGCGCCGACGTCGTCTCGACCACAAATACCGTCGACGCCGACGTCAGCCAGTTCGCGGGCGCGTTGACGTATGGGCTCACGAGCCGCATCGACCTGTCGCTTGCGGTGCCGCTGATCAGGACCCATCTGGCGTTGCTGTCGAATGCAAGAATCCTGCGCCTTGGCACGGGATCCAACCTCGGCGTGCACTACTTTCTCGATCCCGCCGCACTTGGCAGCTTTGGATCCACGCACCAGTACTTTTCGGAAGGATCCGCAAGCGGCATCGGCGATCTCGTCGTACGGGTGAAGACGACGCTTATCCGGGAAGGCAGCCGCGCCCTGGCGGCCGGGCTCGACGCGCGTCTGCCAACCGGAGACGAACAGAATCTCCTCGGCGCGGGCGCCATGGGCCTCCGGCCGTTCGCCGCGGTTTCAGGGGCGTTCGGTGTCTTCGCGCCGCACGCAAACATCGCCTATCAATGGAACGGCGAGAGCGTGCTCGCCGGCGACGTCCGCGCGGGGATCAAGGCCGGGCTGCCCGACCAGTTCCAGTACGCGGCCGGGACCGACCTGGCAGTCAACCCGCGATTCAGCCTGGTCTTCGACCTCCTCGGTCAGCGGGTGTTGAACTCCCCGAGGTTAAGCGTTTACACCTTGAATGCAACCGGGGCGGCCGGCAGCGCCAGTCTGCCAGACATCCGTTTCAGCACCGACTCCTACTGGGTCACGGACGCGGCCCTGGGGTTCAAAACGAACGTGGCTTCCAGACTCCTCGTCAATTTCAACATGCGTTTCAACGTCGGCGATAACGGTCTGGCCGATCGAGTGGCGCCATTGATTGGAATTGAATGGTCTTTCTAAGGGATTTCCGGATGAGCCTCTGATTGCGCTTCGCTTTTTCTGCCTTCGGGAGCAGAATAGCGGCCTACTACGGAGCGGCACGTGCGTACTGCACTTTTGGCGCTTTTCCACGCCGCCTTTTTTGGCGTGATCGTGCTCGTCGTCCCCGCCAACGGGCAGGTTCCCACCGAGGTGGGTACCGTGTCCGAAGTTCCGCTTCCCGGCGGGCTTCGCGCCGCGGCGGCTGCCGTAGGCGACCGCGCCAATCCGGATCGCGCCCAGTTTCTCACCGAGCTGATTCGCCGCCTGTACGACACGCCCTTCGGTGTCAAAGGCGACGCGCGCGAACCGGTACTTCAGGCCTTGCTGGTACAGCTCAAGTCTGGCGGCGCGTCAGCTGACACCATTCCCCTGCCGCTCTCGACGAAATTCTGGACCGACGTTGTCTTCAAGAAACAAGCGACCGCCGACACCCTCGTCGCATCGATCATTCAATCGCGCAACGCCGCGCTCCTTTACAGTGGGCTCCTCGCGCTCGACGACGAGACTCGCGCGTGGATCGGGGAACAGCATGGCTTGATCTCCGAGATCGTCGGAAGACGGGCGGCGGCGTTTTTCACCATCGCCGCCGGTCTTCGAGTCGCACGGAGCGGCGTCCAGGTTCCCGGTGGTCCCGCCGCCGAACCGGTGTGGCAGGCGCTGGTCGGCCGACGTCCTGCAGAAGCGGGCGATTTCGTGCGCTCGCTCATTTCGTCGGACGAGGGGCGGCTCGCATTTTTTTTGGGCGCCATGGCTCAATTGAACACGGCGCAGATTCGCGCGGCGCTGTCGCTCGACATGAGTGACGTCGATCGGCGCGTCGACGCCAGCCGGCGACTCTACGCGGTGTACCAACGGTTATGGGTAGGACGCGCGCTCGAGCAGCGTGTGTTCGTTCGTCCGTCGTTCGATCCGGCGCTGCTCATTTCGGAACTCAATCCAATTGGCGATGCTGCCGTCACGCCGCCGGGAACACGTGGACTGTGGACGGCTATCTTCGCCGAGACGCGTCAGAACGCCGGCAAGGTCACGCGCGAGGAAGCTTCCGCGACGATTGCGTGGGATCAGCCTCCTGATTTTCCGTGGCTCTGCGAGCAGGTCTTCAAGGGGGATTCAGTCGAGCAGCGACGGCACTTCATGATGGTGCTCTTTGCCTCTCGATACGCTGCAGGCGTCACCAGGGAAACCGCGCATGACGCCGTCGACGCCATTCGGGCGGTCGGGGCGTATCCCGTACTGACGGCGACACTGGAACGCGCCGGCGTCTCCGATCTCGCGGTGTTCGCGGCAGCAGCCCGTCGCGCCGCTGTCCTCACAGCGATCGAAGATGAGGCTCGCATCCATCGATCGCTTGCCCAGTACCAAGGTGCGCTCGCCCTGATCGCCCGCGCGGTGGCGCGAGGCAGCATCACCAGCGAGACCGCCACCAGCCTGGTATCGACGCTTTCTGCGATTCCTCTCAGCGACCGCGGAGACTACGAAGGCCGTGTGGTCGCCTGGCTCAGCAACTGGCTGGATCCCGCCTCACAGTCGACGCGGAAAGCGCGGCCGAGCGGGCCTGCCGCAGACGGCTCGGTCGACGACGTGTATGAGAGCGTCGCCGGGCCAATCGAAGAAGATGCCTTGCGCGTGCTCTCGGGACCGCAGGCAGCCCAGCCGCGCCTGCTCGATTGGGAGGGCACGCGATATCGCCTTGATTTTGCCCGCGCCGAGGCGATCCGGCTGACCCGATCACAGGGTGAATCATCGCGACCGTATTTGTCTTCGGCACGAACGGTCCTGTCGATTGCTGATGCGCTGGGCACTCGCCTCACACGCGAGACGCTGCAGCAACAAGCCCAGGTCTTCTCGCGCATCGTGCAGCCCGAGTCGCCCGATGCGATTGAGGAATCTGTCGCTGATGTACTCGCCGCACATCGCGACACCGCGAACGCCCTGCAGCGTGCCGCGCGGTCCGGAGATCTCAACGCCGCGTCGCGACTCGCGCCGGCACTTCGCCACATCGCCGACGAGCTTCTCGCGCGGGGTCTCGTCGAATGGACGTACGCCGCGGCGTTGGGTCCGCGCAATGGCATTTCGATCACGGCAGCCGAGGCGGCGGCGCGACACGATTTCGGCCTCCGCCCTGGAGCCGGCGGCCGCACCGGCGTCTGGCAAGTCCCCAACGAGGGCATGGACGCTGAACAACACTGGCGCGTATCTGGTTCGCTGCTCGGCCTGGATGCCACACTCGCCCGTTTTTTGCTCGTACGACTCACGATGAAACCGCCGCCCCGGCCGATGCTCGGCGAGATCGATCGCCGCGTGTTCATCGACACACTGGCCCTGATGGAGCCGAAATCACTGTCGGACACCGATGCCGACACGATCGCGTCGGCGATTCGCGCCGGACGTGCACGTCTCAACGCCCTTCGTTCAACAGCGGATGTCCCGGCGATCGGCGACACGATCTTCTTGAGTCCGCTGCGACGGACGCTTCTGGCGTGGACGGTGACGCACGATCCGGCACGCGTCGCCCTGTTTCTGTCGCCAACCGAACTCTTCTGGCTGGGGGCCGGTGACGCGCGCGTCGCGAATCTTGATGCCTGGGGCGCGCCGGGCGGCCCGCGCACCGGCTGCCTGTGCTTGCGCATGGTGCAGGCGCGATCGTGGGAACTCTATGCTGGCCGCTGGAATACCGGAATGATCGCGAGCGCATTCCCCGACCTGAACTTCCGCATTGCTGAACTCTTGCGCGACCTCCACATGCCCGCCGCGCTGCTGGCGCCAGTTCTCATGTCCGCCACGCTCGATTTCATCAACTCCACCACGAGCCGCGATCAAGACGATCACCGCGGCCTTGTCGAATTCGTTCAGGCGCTCCAATCCGACCGCGTGGAGCAGTATCTGGCTTTGCTCACGACAGATGGACCGCTGGTGCCGATTGGCCGCACACCGGCGGGCAAAGATTCATCGCACAACGATGGGAACACGACTTCCGCGGGTGACAGACGATGAAGATCTGGCGCGCCGAAGTGCCCGCACGAAGGCGGGCGATCGCCGCTGTCGCGGTTAGTGCATGGGCGATGGGCATCGCGATCAGCGGCGGGCAGACGGCGACGTTGCACATCACGGCGCCGACGCCCGATACGGCGATGAGTGGGCTGACGCGAATCGAGATCAAGATTGAGCCCGCTTCCGCACTGGCGGCGCTGAAAACGGTGACCATCACTGTTGACGGCCGGATGGCGTGCACACTCGAAAGGCCGCCGCTCGTGTGTTCGTACGATTCGGGAGAAGCGATCCGCACCCGCCATGTGCGCGTCGCCGCGGTACTTGCCGACGGCACCAAACTCACCGACACCGTCTTCACCAAGGACCTCGGCTACAGCGAGCACGTCCGCGCGGACGCCGTGCTCGTGCCCGTCATCGTCACTCACCGCGGGCAGTTCGTGAAGGGATTGAAGCAGCAGGATTTCGAAATCACCGAGGATGGCGTCAAGCAGACGATTGGCAGTCTCGGAAGTGAGGATGCGCCGCTGGATCTCGTGCTCGCCATCGATGTCAGCGGGAGCATGGAACACGCGCTCGAGGACGTGAAGGTGGCGGTCAAACAGCTATTGTCGAAGCTGCGGCCGGGCGACGCGGCCACCGTCATCGGGTTCAACGAGACCATGTTCCTCGCCACCGAGAAAGAGAAAGATCAGAAGGCCCGCGAAGCAGCGGTCGATCTCCTCACACCCTGGGGAGGCACGGCGCTCTACGATGCGACGGTGAGCGCGATCGATCTGGTCAGCAGCGACTGGGGCCGCAAGGGCATCGTCATCTTCTCCGACGGCGACGACCGCAACAGCATCACATCGCGCGAGACCGCCACCGCGCGCGTTCAGGCGAGTGCCGCCATGCTCTACACCGTCGGATTCGGTGGCGGCGCCACCGTCCCGGGCTTGAAACTGAAGCTCGAGCAGTACGCGCGCGACACAGGCGGCCGCGCGTTTTTTCCTCAGCGAGCCGAGGATCTGAATCGCGTCTTCGACGAGATCGTCGAGGAACTCGCCAATCAATATGTCCTGTCGTATTCGCCGACCAATCAGAAACAGGACAATAGCTGGCGGCGAATCTCGGTCAAGGTCAAGAACGGAAAGTACGACGTCAGGGCGCGCGACGGATACCGCGTGCTCAATACCAAGCGCACGGGGAGGTAATCATGCGGCGGGCCAGCGGCATTCTTGCTCTTGCGGTCACGACGGCGATCCTTCATCCGGGCGGTGATCGAGCGTTGTCGGCGCAAGAGCCACGCTCGGATCAGATCCCATCATTCCGCAGCGGCGTCGAGGTCGTCACGATCGACGTCAGCGTCGTCGACAGGCAGGGGCAGCCCCAGCGCGGGCTCACGCCTGCCGACTTCGCCGTCACGGTGGCTGGCCAGCCGCGACGTGTAGTCACCGCGGAGTTTTTCGATCGGACCGCCCAGGTCGTGGCGGCGCCGCGCGTGGAGGGAGCAACGATCAGCACAAATGAGGGCCTCGGCCGCGGGCGGATGTTTGCGTTCATCGTCGATCAGAACACGCTCGATCTCGGTAGTGCGCGCCGCGTGGCAAACTCCGCAGCCGGGTTCTTCTCACATCTGACCTTTGCCGATCGAACCGCGCTGATGCTGATGCCGGTTGGCCCGAACATGTCGTTTACCTGGGCGCACGATCGCGTTCGAGACGGGCTTCAGAGAGTGACCGGAATGGGCAGACCCCTCGTCGGCTGGGAGTACGGCAGTCTGGCCGACGCGCGCGACATCGCCAACCGCAACATGATGGCGCTGCGCACGCTGGGCGAACGCGAGTGCGGAGCGGCCGCCGCGGCATCGGGCGGCTTCAGCGGTGCGTCGGGTGCCAGTTCGGCCGGCCCAGTCGCGTCGCCTTCAGCCCCTCCAAGCGGAGGGAGCGGCGGCGGTGGGGGTGGCGGAGGCGGTGGAGGTGAATCCGGAGGCGGCGGGGGCGGATCCGCGCCGGCGCCGGCTGGTGGCAGTGGTGGTGGTGGTGGTGGCGGAGGTGGT
>Ga0111538_10000321_pt1 | contig 62365 bp, 43 predicted proteins | sample SoiMethybrSBSTD1_FD_79669 | JGI IMG/M metagenome (GOLD analysis project Ga0111538, IMG submission 79669) | Bulk soil microbial communities from a Populus tree surrounding site in Tennessee, USA - Soil MetaG P. TD hybrid SBSTD1 (version 2)... | ecosystem: Environmental > Terrestrial > Soil >...
AGATAGAGGGACGAAAGGTACGACGCGTACGAAGGGGTATCGAATAGAGAGAGGCCTGCCCATGAACACGAGACACATCGCACTCGCGGCGCTCGCCACCGGACTACTGACCGCGTGGTCGGCCGCCGGAATCGCCCAGGGACCGCCGACACCTGATCAGTTGGTCGCGGGATTAAAGCAAAACCTGGCGGAGAGCCAGAAGCGGCTGCGCCAGTACGAGTGGATCGAGACCACCGCCATCAGCCTGAAGGGCGAAGAGAAGTCGCGCAAGCAGCAGCGCGTCTACTACGGGGCCGACGGCAAGCTCACCAAGCTGCCCGTCGGATCGGCGCCCGCACAGGCGAAGGCGCCGGCGCCGTCGGGCGGCCGCGGCGGCAAACTCAAGGAGCGAATCGTCGAGAACAAGAAAGAAGACATGCAGGAGTACATGCAGCAGGCCGTCGCGCTCATCCACAAGTACGTTCCACCGGATCCGGCGCTCATCCAGACGGCCAAGGACGGCGGCAAACTGCAAGTGCGGCCGCCGCAGGATGGAAAAGTGCGTGCGGAGTTCCGTGACTTCGTGCAGAAGAGCGATCTGATGGCGATCGATGTCGATGCCAAGGCACTGCTCCTCGCAGGGCTGAACGTCGCGACGTATCTCGAAAAGCCGGAAGACACCGTGACGCTGGACGTGCGGTACAGCACCCTCGCCGATGGCACGGCGTTCGTCGCCCGCACCACGTTCGAGGCCAAGGCCAAGAACATCACCGTCGTCGTCGAGAACTCTGGGCATCGCCCGATCTCGAAGTAATCCGGACCACGCGGACGGGTGCCCGGAGCGCTCGCCTCCCGCGCGATGATGCCAGCCGGCGTGGCGACCTGACCGCGTCGCCGGTGCATAATGCCGCGGTGATCCTCACGCAGGCCTGGCGGTCGTGGCGGAGCGCGAAAGCCGTCGCGCTGCTCGCCGCGGCGGCCCTGGCCCTCGGCATCGGATCGACGACGGCGATCTACAGCGTCGTCCACGCGGTCATGCTCAAGCCGCTGCCCTACCGCGACGGCGACCGCTTCGTCGCGCTCTTCAGCGCCGCGACCAACGATCCGGAGCATTACGGCTCGCTGTTGTTCAAGGATGCCCAGATCTATCAGGAACGCACGGGCGCGTTCGACGCCTTGGGATGGTTCCGCGAGGCTGGAAAGAACCTGACGTTCGCGGGCGAGCCGTACCACATCCAGGGCGTGGCGATCACGGCGTCCTTCGTCCGCGAACTTGGCGTCGATCCCCTCCTCGGACAGTGGTTCCACGACGACAGCGGCGTCATGATTTCGAGCGTGCTCTGGCGGCGCCTGGGAGCCGACCCGGCCATCGTCGGCAAACCTCTCACGCTCGATGGCCGCAGCTACACCGTGGCCGGCGTGATGCCGGGCGCCTTCCACCTCCCCGTCGTGGGCATCACCTCGGCCGGATTCCGGACCGACGTCTGGATGCCGCTCGATCTGAAGGAATCGGGAGGCGGATTCTTCGTCTACGCGCGGCGCAAACCCGGAATCACGTTTGCCGCGGCCGAGGCAGACGTGAAACGCGTCGCGGCACAGATCGCCGCTGAAGATCCTGCCGATCATCCCGCCTACACGGCCCGGCTGTTCGATCTCCGTGAAACCGTGATCAAGGACATCCGGCCCACCCTCATGCTGCTGTTCGCGGCAGCGGGGCTGCTCTTTCTGATTACCTGCGCCAACGCCGCCGGGTTGCTGCTCGCGCGTGCGGTCGCGCGGGCGCGTGAAACGGCGCTCCGCGTCGCGCTCGGCGCCGGCCGCCGGCAACTCGTCGCCTACTACTTCGCCGAGAGCATGCTGGTCTCGCTGGCCGGGGCCGTGGGCGGCGTGCTGCTCAGCCTGACCCTGACGCCAGCGATCGTGTCGATGGCCGCGGACTATCTTCCGCGCGCCGACGAGGTCACGGTGAACTGGACCGTGCTGCTCTTCGCGCTCGGTGCGGCGCTGGCCGCCGGCGCGTTGTCGTGCCTCGCGCCGCTGTGGCAGGCCGTGCGAACGGCGCCAGCTGACGCGCTCGGTGCAGGGGTCCGGACCTCAGCCAGTGCGCGCAGCCGCCGCCTCTCGCAGTCGCTCGTGGTTGCTGAAATCGCGCTCGCCTTCGGCCTGCTGGCGGTGAGCACGGTCCTCATCATCCAGCTCAGGACGCTCTCCCGCGTCTCGACGGGCTTCGACGCCGGTCACCTCCTGACCTTCGGCCTCAGCGTGCCGGGCACGATTGCAGACAATCCCGACACGCGCGTGCCCTACCAGCGGCGGCTGGTCGAGTCCCTGGAGACGATTGCGGGCGTCGACGACGTGGGCTTCGCCAACCAGTTGCCGCTCAAAGGCTGCTGTATGTCCACGACGATCTACGCTGAGGGCCGGGCGGTGGATCTGAGCGCGTCTCAGCGGACCAGCCTCATGGCGGTCAGTCCCGGCTTCGTTCGCGCCATGCGCATCCCGCTCCGGCGCGGGCGCCTGCTGACCGATCGCGACCTGGCGGACGATCGCGTCTTCGTCATGCTCAATGAAGCCGCCGCGCGGCGCTACTGGGGCGGCGACGATCCGCTCAATGCGTTCGGGCGGTTCAACGATCCCAAGGGCCCGCGCTTTCAAGTCGTGGGCGTCGTGGGCGACATCAAGAACGACGGGTTGCGCGCACCGACCGTCCCGGAAGTCTATCTGCTGAGCTCCATCCCGAGAGTCGAGTCGATGAACGTGGCGATGCGCTCGACGAGGTCCGCGGCCTCGCTGTTGCCCGACATCCGCCGCGTCGTCCGCGGCATCGATCCGGAGCAGCCGATCCACGACGTCGCGACGATGGGCGACATCATCCGTCAGACGATGACGCTCGAGCGCGTCGCCTCGTTGATGACGACCTTGTTCGCGGGCGCGGCGTTGTTGATGGCGATGCTCGCGATCTATGGCGTGGTCTCGTATTCCGTGCGGCAGCGGACCGTCGAGATCGGCACGCGGATGGCGCTCGGCGCCACCAACAGCCGCGTGCTCTCCCTCATCGTCGGCGCCGGGCTGAAGATGGCGGCGATCGGCGTCCTGGTCGGGGGCCTCGCCGCGATCGTGGCCGCGTCGTACCTCGGCCGGGTGTTCAAGTTCGACCAGATTGGCCCGGTCCCGTTCGTGTACGCCACGGCGATTGTTGCGGCCATGGCGGTTGCCGCCTCGTTCCTGCCGGCGTGGCGGGCGACGCTGCTGTCGCCGATGGTCGCGATCCGGAACGAGCCGGCATCGATGTGGCGCATCGCCGCCGGGCAAGTCCGTCGCACCATACGCGCGCTCTCCAGCGGCGGTGCCGCACCGGCCGCGTCGATGGCGCCGCTCATCAGCGAGTTCGCCAACTCGGTCCGCCGCTCGGCGTCCTTTGCAGAAGCCGTGCAGGTCGCGCTGGAGGCCGTGCGCGAACGCACGGGGGCCGAGTCCATCAGCCTGCTCGAGAAAACCGGTGATCAGTATGCGAGCGCACAGTGCGCGATCCCGGCGCAAGGATTCCTGGTGAAACGGCTCGCACGGTACTCGCCGCCACTCTCGCTGACGGAGAGCGACTTCGCGGCGTGGCTGCGGTGGGCCAGGGAATACAGGCCTGAGTACGTCGCCGAGATCGAAACGCTCGCCGCCACTGGCGCCCGGCTCGCCGTGCGGTTGCGAACGAAGCACGAGATCGTCGGCGTGGTGCTGCTCGGCGCTCCAATGGGGCGCGAGCGTTTCACGGCGGAAGAAAAACAGGTAGTGAGCCACTCGGCCGACGTCCTGGCGCTCATGATTGAAAACGGGCGTCTCAACGCCCGGGCCCTCGAGCAGGAGAAGCTGCGGCGCGATCTGGCGCTGGCCGCCGAAGTCCAGCGGCGGCTGCTGCCGTCGCACCCTCCACAATCCGGCGCCGCGACGCTCGCGGCATTCACCCTGCCCGCGCGAACGGTCGGAGGCGACTACTACGACTTTCTCGAACTGCAGGGCAAGGGCATCGGGATCGCCGTCGCCGACATCTCGGGCAAAGGAATCTCCGCCGCGCTGCTGATGTCGGTGGTGCAGGCGTCGTTGCGGGTGATTTCCGCCGAGGCCGACGTGCTTTCCTCACATCTCGCAGAGAAGATGAACCGGTTTCTCTATCCGTCCACCGGCGCAAACAAATACGCGACGTTTTTCTACGCGCAATTCGAGGAGCACGGCCGGCAGCTGCGCTACGTCAACGCCGGGCACAATCCGCCGTTCCTGATGCGCCGGACTGAGGCCGGTATCGAGATCACGGAGCTGACGACGGGCGGCACCGTGCTCGGGCTGTTTCCGGAGGTCAAATACGAGGACGGCGCGATCGACCTGCAGCCGGGCGACGTGCTGCTCGCGTTCACCGACGGGGTCACCGAGGCGCTCAGCCCCGAGGGCGAAGAGTTTGGGGAGGAGCGGCTGAAAGATCTCCTGCGCGGGACCGCCGGCGCGGCCGCCGAGGAGATCTCGACGACGCTCGCAGACCGGATGAAGAGATGGATCGCAGGGGCCGAGCAGTACGACGATTTGACGTTCGTCGTGGTGGCCGTAAATTGACGCCTCGCGTCATGGGAGCGCAGCGCTGACGAAATCGCGCACGCGGTGGCCGAGTCGCTCGGTGAGGGACCACGGGCTGGCCTGACGGATGATGTGCAGGTCCCCCTGTTTCTCGAGGACGCGGTACGTCGTCGTCCCACGGCTGGTCCGGCGAAAACGCATGCTCACGACCGCCTGGCCGACGCGCAGTTCGCGAAGCGTCAGATCCGGCAGCCACTCCGGCAGGTGCGGATCGACGAACAGCAGTTTCGACGGCGCGTACGGATACAGACCCAGCAGGGACTGCACGATCAGGAACAGGGTGGACGCCGACCAGGCTTGGGGCGCATTGGCCTGCGGATAGAGCGCGGGAAACGGATGGCGGTCATCGCGCGGCTGTCCGCCGAAGAGCTCCGGCAATCGCGCCTCTTCGAAGAGCCCAGCCGCGTCGAACACCGCCCTGGCGAGGCGCTCGAGCTCGGCGTGCAGGCCGTATCGCATCAACCCGAGCGCGAAGCTGCCCTGCTCGACCGGCCACACCGTGCCGCGATGGTAGCTGTACGGGTTGTAGGCAGGATGCTCCGACGACAGCGTGCGGATCCCCCAGCCAGAGAACAGATCGTCGCGGAACAACCGCTCCACGGTGGCCTTGACGTATCGGCGCCGGACGATGCCGGCGGCGAGGCAGTGGCCCGGATTGGACCCGATCGAAGCGATCGGCCGCTTCGCGCGTCGAGTGCCATCGCAAAGAAGCCGAGGTCGGGCAGCCAGAACGCCTCGTTGAAGCGTTTCCTGAGCCGGCGCGCCTCCCGCCACAGCCGGCGCGCCTCACGCCCCTCGCCCAAACGCCAGAGCACGGTCCCGAGGTGGAGCTTGGCGACGTACAGGAACGCTTGTTCCTCGCACGTCGCAATGGGCGGCTCGGCCGCGGTGCCGTCGGGGTAGACCATGGCATCCGGGGAGTCCTTCCACGCCTGATGCAGGACGCCCTGGCTCGAGTGGGTCAGGTACTCGACGAACCCGTCGCCGTCGCGGTCTCCTTCTTCGTCGAGCCAGTGGAGCGCCTCGAGCGCGTGCGGCAGGAGCTCTCGCACCAACTCCTCGTCGGCCGTCCAATTCCAGAGCTCCGCGAGCACCAGGGGAAAGAAGCCGGACGTGGTCACCGAGCCGTAGTAGCGCGCGCGCGGATTGACGTTCAGGGTTTCGAGCGGGCCGGTGTGCGCCTCGTGGAGCAGTCGTCCGGGCGCCTCGTCGCGCCAGTCGTTCCGTTCGCGGCCCTGGATCCGGGCGAGCGCCTGAAGGCTCCCACGCATCATGTCCGGGGTCAGCAGGGCTGCCTGCCAGGCGGCGGTGAGGGTGTCGCGTCCGAAGAGCGCGACGTAGATCGGAATCCCGGCGGCCATCGTCCACGCATGCGGTCCGCCGTCGAGATCGTCCAGTCGAAGATCGATCAGATCCTGCCGGGCTCGCTGAAGAATCGCCGACACGGCGTGCGTCCTGGTGGTGTCGCCCGGAAACTCGAACCGCATTCCGGTCGCCGGTTGCGCCGGCGGCGGACCAGCGGCAGGCACAGCGCGCTTCACGAACGGAACGAATCGAAGCGCGGCGCTTCAGCGTTGGTGCGGCCGGAGGACCACCGGGAACGCGAGGCCATCGGTGGTGCCTTTCACGGGACCGTCCGTGTCGATCACCGTGACCGTGAGCGCACGCTCGTCGGTCGCCTCGCCGCGTTCGCCCTGATGTTCGAACGCATAATGCGCGCGCCACACGAGCCGCAAGCTGCGTCGCCCCTCGTCCCAGGCGCGCTGGATGCGCCCGAGGTGTAGCGGACGCTGACGGATCTCCGGGAGCCCAAGAAAGTCGCCGTCGATGGCCAGCGTCAAGACAAAGGCCGTGCGGTCATCCGAATAGTTCGTCAGGGCCAAGGTCTCTTCGAGCACGTCGATCCAGCCATCGGCACTGCGCTCGATGGCGCGGCGAACTACGAGCTCGAGTGTCTGCTGCGTGTCTTCGATCAGCAGGCCGCTCCCCTGATCGGGCAGACCTTCGCGGCGGTCTGGTGGAAGGGCGATGTAGTAGCCGTGGGATTCGCCGGCGCCGAGCGCGGAGACTCCGACAGGACGCAGCTCCCTGCCGTCGATCAGGACGCGATAGTCCGAGAGCATTCGCGTCTCGTGAACGAACAGTCCCTGCTCGCCGCCGCGAATCCACCCGTCGAGACCGGTCGACAACACGGTGTGATTGCGGTGGAGATGCAGGCGATCGCCGGCCGGCCGCAGCGCCACCATTTGACGACACGCTCCAAAACTATTCGAAGCAAGTTGAATGCCGCCGGGGATGGTCACGGCGGGGTACGGCCCTTGCACCGTTCTATGGTTTCGGCGGTCGATAGGTAATCACGAACCACATCTCAGCCTGCCAGGAAGTACGTTCGCTCCCGCCGTGCCGCTGGCGGCTGTTGATCGGTCGAGAGGTGTCACGATGGCAGCAAGTCATACCGCAGAACGAGTGGATACGCGCAGCCTCCTGCTCGCCGCCCCCGGGCGCGCGAGCGACATCCCCGAGTCGGCGGACGTCTACGGCTGGCTCGTCGGGAGCTGGGAGCTCGACGTGCGCACGTACTGGGCAAAAGACGTGTCAGGGCGCGGGCTCAAAGGCGAAGCGCACTTCGGCTGGGCGCTCGAAGGCCGCGCCATTCAAGACGTGTGGATCATGCCGCGCATCGCCGATCGCACGTCGCAACTCGACAAGGCTCTGAACATGTACGGGACCACGCTCCGGGTGTGGGATCCGACGATTCAGGCGTGGCAGATCACGTGGACGAATCCGGCGGGCGATCATCACGAACGTCAGATCGGACGGCGGATAGGGAACGACATCGTGCAACTCGGCACGCGGCCGGACGGCACGACCACGCGATGGATGTTTTCCGACATCACCCGCGACTCGTTTCACTGGACCGGCGGGGCGTTGAACCCGGACGGCCGGACGTGGACGCTCGAGGGGGAGTTCCTCGGCAAACGGATGCGTTAGCGCAACGCATTGGGGTCAGACCGGGGTCAGACCCCTGGGGTTCGGGGTCTGACCCCGGTCTGATCCCAATGCAACCGCTGCCGCCCGCCGCGTCTTGAGCGCGCGCGACACGTCAGCGGCGATGCGCGGGTCGATCGGCGCGAGCTCGCGCACCAGATCGCCTTCGGCGACAGCGAGGGGCACGCCGTCGCGATACACGATCCGGGTGCGGCTGGCGATCCGGATCCGTTCACCCGCGGTGACGATCCCGGCGAGGTTCAACGGATCGGCCGCGCTGATGGCGACGAGCGCGCCGTCGGCCTGGATGCGCCGGACTTCCCGCAGCCGCTCGACCGCATCCGGCAGCGCGAACTGCTCGCCCGACATGCCGGTGACGAAGCGGCCGCTGCGGATCTCGCCGCGCGCCTCGAGGCGGCGGTACACGCGCGCGAGCTCGCGCCACGGCGCGGCGTTGGTTTCGCGCGTGAGGAGCCGCCGGAAGACGACCCCGTAGCGGCGCAGGTACGCCCACGCCTGCCGTTCGACGGCGTCCTCGCGGCTGGCTTCGCCTCCGCCGTGGGCGACGGCCGTCCATCTGCCGGCGAATGTGACGCGGCGATCGTGCCGCGCCGGGCGGCCGCGCGCCGCCCACACGAGCGCCCGCAGGCCGGAGAATCCATCCGACGTCGCCAGCCCGCAGGCGGCCAGCTCGCCGATCGCCTGCTGCAATTGATCGCCGTCCAGCCCAGTGGCCGCGGCGAGATCGCCGAAGAACGAAGCGCCGCGCGATCGGAGCGTCGAGAGCACCATCCGAGCCGCCTCGCCGAGCCGCGGTTCCTCGCCCGGGCTCCGCAGCGTCCGCCAGGCCGCGGCGTGGTCGCGCAGGAAGAGCGCGATCGGCGTCGCCGATACGAGGCTGGGTACCGGGCCGCCGTCGAGGAGCGCCGGCGACAGCCGCCCCCATCCGGCTTCTCCCGCGAGGCAGATCATGTCGAGCATCGCCGGGTCGTACCGGTCGAGCCGCGCCGGCAGCACCGCCCGTTCCCACGCGCCCGCCGCAAGCTCGTAGCCGTCGAGCGTGGCGACGATCTCTCTGAGCCCGTCCAGGCCGGTCAGCCGCGACGAGGTCTCGACGTGCTGCCAGCGGAAGAGGAACCGCATGAAATCCGCCGGGCACACGGGCTCGATCTCGGCACGCAGCCGGCGCAGTGTGTCGCGATGAATGCGGGCGAGAAGTGTCCGGTCGCACCATTCGAGCGCGCTCTCACCAGGCGTGAACCGTCCGCGCAGCACCACGCCATCCATTTCGAGCACGAGGAGCGCGGCGTCAGCGTCCTCGGGCGAAATGCCCAGCGAGTCGGCCAGCATGGCCGCCGTGACTGGGCCTGTCAGCGTCAGACGGCCTCTGAGGAGCTCGGCGATCGCCTCCTCACGAGTCCACGACTTCACCAGCCGTGACGCCGGCGGCTGGAGCGAGGGCGGAACGAGCACGTCCGGGTGAATCGCGCGCAGTTCGGGCAGGCGCTCGACGGCGACGATCAGGCGCCGCGAGTCCGGCGCGGATCCGCCGAGCGCGACGCTGCCCGCGCGCCGCCTCGCGACCAGCGCGGCGAGGAACTCTGGTGGCACGTTCTCGAGATCACCGGGAGTGAGAAATCCGGCGACGAGCAGCGCGTCGTGCAGCTCGTCGGCGTCGCGCGGATCCGGACGCTCCTCGTCGCGCACCCGAGCGATCGCGTCGGCGTCGAGGGCGCCGACCGGTCCCGCCGACGCCGGATCGGTCGCGCGCCGCGTTTGCACGGCGCGACTGCGGCGCTCTTCGAGCGGGGCGTCGTCCAGGAACGCGTATGGCTGCGCGTTGAGGATCTCGTGAGCGAAGAGCGACGGCTCCGGCGTGTCGCGGGCCATCAGGCGAAGTTCACCCCGGTGGATCCGGCCCAGCAGCGCGCGCAACCCTTCGAAGTCCATCGCCTCTTCGAGGCAATCGCGCACGGCCTGCGACACGAGCGGGTGATCGGGGATCTGCCGATCGCCGGGGATGTTCTCCAGACAGGCGGCCGCATCGGGGAACACGGCCGCCATCAGGTCGTCCGCCAGCATCCGCTGGATCTGCGGCGCGATCTTGCGGGCGCCGCGCGCGCGCGGCACGGCGAGCGAGATCGTCGTGTTCCATCGCCAGCGCGTCTTGAACACCGGCGCGTCGAGAAACGCCTGCACGAGCACGTCGCGCGTCGTCTCGGGGTGCAGATAGCGGAAGACGTCCGACAACGGGAACGAGTGCTGAGGGCCGAGCGAGAGCATCAGCGCGTCATCGGTCGCCGCCGCCTGGAGCTCGAAGTTGAACTGCCGGCAGAAGCGCTTCCTCAGCGCCAGCCCCCAGGCCTTGTTGATGCGGCTCCCGAACGGCGCGTGCAGTACGAGCTGCATGCCGCCGGACTCGTCGAAGAACCGCTCGAGCACGAGCGTGTCCTGCGACGGCACGACGCCGAGCGCGCGCCGGCCGTCCGCGAGATACGAGACCGCCTGATCGGCGGCGTCCCGCTCGAGACCAGTTTCCGCCATCATCCAGTCGATGGGGTCCGTGCCGGCTGACGCCTCGCCAAGCCGGCGATCGATCTCGCCGCGCAGGTCGCTCACCGCGCGCGAGAGCTCGTCGCTTCGCGCCGGTGCCTCGCCCAGCCAGAACGGGATGGTCGGCGGGGCTCCCTTTGCATCCGCGACGCGGACGTCTCCGCCCGCGACCTGCAGAATGCGCCACGAGGCGTTGCCCAGTTGAAAGATGTCGCCCGCGTTGCTTTCGATCGCGAAGTCTTCGTTGAGCGTGCCAATCAAGATGTCGTCTGGATCGAGGATGACGCGGTAGTCGGCCACCTCGGGGATCGCGCCGCCCGACGTCTGGGCAAGGAGCCTCGCGCCGCGGCGCCCGCGCACGATCGCGTTGACCTCGTCGCGGTGGATGAGGGCCGCCCGGCGGCCGCGGCGCGTCGCGAAGCCTTCCGCCGTCATACGGATGACGCCGTCGAAGGACGCGCGCTCGAGCGCGCGGTAGGGCCAGGCCCGCGTCACCAGCGCAAACAACTCGTCTTCCGGATAGTCGCGGCACGCCGACTCGGCGACGATCTGCTGCGCCAGCACGTCGAGCGGCGCGTCATGCTGCACGATCGCGTCGAGCACGCCGGACCGCACGGAGCGCAGGAGCGCCGCGCATTCGACGAGATCGTCACGCGAGACCGGGAACACCCGGCCTTTCGGCGTGCCGGCGATGGTGTGGCCCGATCGGCCGACGCGCTGCAACAGCGTCGCGATCCGGTGCGGTGATCCAATCTGGCAGACCAGATCGACGTGCCCGATGTCGATGCCGAGCTCGAGCGACGCCGTCGCGACGAGCGCCTTGAGCTGCCCGGTCTTCAGTCGCGTCTCGGCGTCGAGCCGCTTCTCCTTCGAGAGACTGCCGTGGTGCGCGGTCACCGCGCCGTCGCCGAGCCGTTCGCTCAAGTGCCGCGCCAGGCGCTCGGACAGCTTGCGCGTGTTCACGAAAACCAGTGTCGTCCGATGGTCGGCGATGAGCGACGTCAGGCGATCGTAGTACTCCTCCCAGACGTCGTGCGACATGACCGCGTCGAGCGCGGACCGCGGCAACTCGACACCGAGGTCCATGTGACGCCGGTGGCCGACGTCCACGATGGTGCAGGCCTCGGCGTGGCCGGCGGTGAGATAGCTTGCGACCTCTTCAATCGGTGTTTGCGTGGCCGACAGGCCGATCCGCTGCAGCGCTTGCGCGCCGTCGCCTGACGGACGGAGGCGGACCTGCCCGCCGTCGCCTGACGGTCGGAGGCGAGGCCCTTCCGCCACAGCGGCCAGCCGCTCGAGGCTCAAGGCCAGGTGCGCGCCCCGGCGCGTGCCGATGACCGCGTGTATCTCATCGACAATCACCGTGCGCACCGTCCGCAGCATCTGCCGGCTCCGATCGGACGTGAGCAGCAGGTACAGCGACTCGGGGGTCGTCACCAGGATGTGCGGCGGCGTCCGCACCATGGCCGCCCGCTCCGCCGGCGTCGTGTCGCCAGTGCGAACACCCGCGGTGATCCCCGGCGCACGCAGCCCGGCCGCCTGCGCCAGGCGATGAACGGCCGCGCGCGGCTCCGCGAGATTCTTGTGAATGTCCGCGCTCAGCGCCTTGAGCGGCGACACGTACAGGACGCGGACCTCATCAGGCAGCGGCGCGGCCTGGCTTTCCTCGAGCAGCCCGTTGATGGCGGTGAGGAACGCCGCGAGGGTCTTGCCCGAGCCGGTGGGGGCGGCGATGAGCGTGTGCCGGCCGGCGGCGATTGAGTCCCAGCCGCGCAACTGCGCCGCCGTCGGCTCACCGACTTCAGTCGTGAACCACTCACGAACGATGGGATGAAAACCTGCGAAGGCCATGCTTGCCAGAAAATCCGAAGAATGAGGAACCCTGATGATACCTTGTCTTCCCCGTTGCCTCCGCGCCATTGTCCACGCTACACTCGCGCGCTCCCCAAGATTTTCTAGAGCGGCACCGGCGAAGACCCTCCTCGCCGGCATTTGCGTCCACGCGCTCGCTCGAAAGGATACGAACATGGCCAATCGCGCTGGAAAGTTGTCGCTTGTCTTGTGGTGTGTGGTCCTCTCGAGCTGTGGCGGCCAGCCGCAGCCTCCCGCGACCCAGCAGCCGGCGCCGACCGTCGGCGAAGGCTTTCTGCAGCGTCTGCCTCAGCGGACGGCCGAGGAACTCACCTTCGACGATTTCCGGACCGCCTTCGACGCCCACAGCCGCGCCAACCCGGCGCCGCGCGAGGACGTGACGCCCGGCCGGTCGTACGCCGGCGACGACCTCACTCGAAAGCGCGCGGCTGAGGAAGAAAACCTGTACCGGCGATGGGAGTGGTTCACGCAACCGCGGGTGTACCCAACGGGCCGTTGGGACAACGAGAAGGTGCGCACCGAATTGCAGCGCGTGGCGTCCGTGGACGGCGACCTCCTCGGCAGGGCGGAAGCCGCCGCGCCCAAGGGCGCGCTCCTCTCGAAGTGGGTGCCGCTCGGTCCCTCCGACGCCGTCGGCGGCACGAACCTGGGTCGAGTGAATGCCATCGCGTTCGATCCTTCCAACCCCAACATCCTCTACATCGGTGCGGCCGATGGAGGATTGTGGAAGAGCCCCGACAATGGCGTCACGTGGACGCCGCTGACCGACAAGTTGCCGACGTTGAGTATCGGCGACATCGCGATCGACCCGACCACGCCGGCCACGATCTACATCGCGACGGGGGATGCGTTCGGCTACGGCAATCCCTTCTGGGGCGGCACGTACTCGATGGGCGTCTGGAAGACCACCAACGGCGGACAGAACTGGACGCCGACCGGCCTGACGCTCACCGTCGGTCAGACCCGCACGATCAGACGGCTCGCCATCCACCCCACGAATCCGCAGATTCTCCTCGCGGCTACGAGCGCCGGGCTGTTCCGCACGACCGACGCGGGCGCGACGTGGACGAGCCTCTGGAACACGTCCACCTTCGATGTCGAGTTCAATCCCGCCGACGGGAACATCGTGTATGCGACGACGAACCTGGTGCAGAAATCCACCAACGCCGGCGCCAGCTTCGCATCGGTCGGCGCGAACTGTGCGGGCGCGCGCCACAACATCGAAGTCGCCAAGTCGAGTCCGAGCACGCTCTACACGCTGTGCACCAACGGGACGGTGCAGAAATCGACGAACGCCGGTACCACGTGGAGCGCAACGGCAGCGACGGGCGTGACCCTCTACGGCTATTACGACAACGTGCTCGCGGTCTCCCCCGTCGATCCCAACATCGTGATCGTCGCCGGCTTCGACATGAAGAAGACGACGAATGGCGGGACCAGTTGGGTGAATGTGCCCACGGCCGGCCATGTGGACAATCACTGCCTTCGGTTCTTGCCAGGATCCAGCACCACCATCCTCGCGGGAAACGACGGCGGCCTTTTCCGGACGACCAACGGGGGCACCAACTGGGCGAGCCTCAACAACGGGCTGGCGATTACGCAGTTCTACCAGTTGGGGCTGAGCAAGATCACTCCGACCCTCATGGTCGCCGGGGCGCAAGACAACGGGAACATGAAGCTCACCGGCGGAACGTGGACCAACACCACCAACGCCGACGGCATGGGGGGCTTCATCGATTTTGCGAACGACAACAACATCTACGCGACGATTCAGTATGGGGCGCTGTTTCGTTCGACCAACGGCGGGAGTACGTGGACACCGATCAGCACGCCCGCCGGCGGCGCGTGGGTCACGCCGTTTCTCCAGAGCCGCACGGTCGCGAACACGATTTATGCCGGCACGGACAAGGTCTACAAGAGCACGAACCAGGGCACGGCGTGGACGCCCATCTCGCCCGCGCTCGCCGGCGCGGCCCAGCTCACGATTCTGAAGGTCCACACCAATCCGAACTTCCTGCTGGCCGGTGACGGCGACAAGCTGTATCGCACGAGTAACGGCGGGACGACCTGGACCGATATCACCGGCACGCTGCCGGTCGGAGCCAACTTCCTGACCGACGCCGTCATGAACGACAACAATCCGCAGATGATCTGGGTGACGTTCTCGGGCTACAACGCCGGGCAGAAAGTCTACAAGTCCAGCGACGGCGGCGCGACGTGGACCAACATCTCAGGCGTTCTGCCGAACATCCCGGTCAACTGCATCGTGTACGAGAACGGTCCTGGGAATCCGATCTACATCGGCACGGATGCGGGCGTGTACTACACCCGGGACAAACTCCCGATCTTCATCCCGTTCAAGGTCGGGTTGCCGAACGTCATTATCGACGAGCTGGAGATTCACTACGGCGCGAAGAAGATCACGGCGGCGACGTACGGCCGGGGGTTGTGGCAGAGCGATCTCAAACGCTGATGGCAGCCGGGCCGGCTGACCACCGCCGCCAAGGCTCCGGTGGTCCGCCGTAGCCTCGCGCGAAGGCGGAAGCCGGCGCCTCCCGCTCTTGCTGACGAAGGGGCGGGCTTCAGCCCGCCCTTGCCGGGCGCCGGGGGGTTCAGCGCAGGTAGATCGGATCTCTGGGCTCGAACTTCTTGATCGGCACGAGCAGGGATTTCCCCGCGTAGCGCAACTGGACCGCAGCAGCATTCTCGCGGAGGATGCTGCTCGCGTCCTTGTCCGGGGTCTTGCCCGGCACAGGATCCTTCACCACGATTTCGGTCACGGTGTTGGACGTCGCCGGGACGGCCACGCTCTTCTCGTCCTGTGCCAGCTTCACCGGGCTGTCGAACCGGACGGGAGCGGTCTTCACCGAGGTCTCGACCGCGTGCGCCTGCTCTTTCATCCAGACCGTCTCGACGGCGAACTCCGCCTTGGGCGAGGTCTCGAGGTAGATGAAATAGCGCTTCTGCCGAGGGGGAGCGCCGACTCCGGGCGGGCCGCCGGGAATGCCTCCCACGACCTCGCGTTCGTAGGCGTACACTTTCACCACAGGACTACCGCTCTGAGCTTCACGACTGCCGCTCTGGGCCTCACAGTTGCTGCTCGAGCCGGTCACGATAGACATCACCAGAATTGTCGTGCCGACGTTGGCGAGCATGTCGAACTCCTTGCACGGTTGAGACCAAGACGGACAGATCGCGATTATGACGCAACGACAGCGCGTGTCAATTGATCGATTCCGGCGCTCTGATATAGAATACCTATATAGGAGTCCTACTCTTGCCCGATCCCCTCGCCTCGCTCGTCAAGGGCACGCTCGACCTGCTCGTGCTGCGCACGCTCGAGCTCCAGCCGCTCCACGGCGCCGCCATCGCCGAACGGATCTTCCAGACGACGGGCGGCACGTTTCAGATCAAGGCCGGCTCGCTGTTTCCCGCGCTCCACCGGCTGGAACAGGACGGGTGGATCGAGGGACGCTGGGAGACGCCGCCCGGCGGCCGCCGCATCAAGTCCTACCGTCTGACCCGTCAGGGCCGGCGCCATCTGTCCGCTGAAAAAGAAACGTGGCGGCGCGTCGTGACCGCGATGAGCCAGGTGCTCGAGTCCTCATAGTCATGTCCCTGCTCCGCACGGTGCTCGCGAGGTTCCGGGCGCTCCGTCGTCGATCCCACGACGAGCGGGATCTCGATGACGAGCTCCAGTCGTACGTGGACACGCTGACCGAGCAGCACGAACGCCGCGGACTCGCGCCCTCCGCCGCACGACGGGCGGCCCTCGTCGAGGCCGGTGGTGTCGAGCAGGTCAAAGAGGCCGTGCGTGAGATTCGGGTGGGACACGCCCTCGCCACCGCCGTCCGCGATGCCCGGCTGGGCGGCCGCGTGCTCTGGCGCGCCCCGGGATACGCGGTCGTCGTCATCCTCACGATCGCCCTCGGCATCGGCCTCAACGTGACCGTCTTCAGCGTGATCCACGCCGTGCTCTGGCAGTCGCTGCCGTATCCCGACGCCGGCCGCCTCGTCGTGATCGAAGCGGAGACGCCGGGTCTGCCGAGCGCGTCCGCCGCGTCCGGGACGCTCTTCGATCCGCGCCAGCAGAGCCGTCTGGTGACCCGCATCGCCGACGTCGAGGGCCGCGATGTGAGCATTGCCGTTGACGGCGTCATGGAGCGGGTCGCGGGCGCGCGGGTCACAGACGACGTGTTGCCGCTCCTGGGTTCCGCGCCGCCCGCGGTCGGGCGCACGCTGATCCATGGTCAGGATGCGCGCGATCTCCTCACCACGGGCGTCGTGATCAGTCACGAGCTGTGGCAACGCCGATTCAACGGAGACGCCGGCGTTCTTGGCCGGCACTTCACCTTCAACAACATGGACGTGCAGGTGGTCGGCGTGACGCGGCCGGCATTTCGCGTCTACCTGCCCCCAGCGGATCACGTGGAAGAGCGGATCGATGTCTGGTACCCGATGGCCTCCGCGCCGTCCAGGCTGTATCGGGGGGCCGCGCTCCTCGGACAGCTCGCTGCGGACACCTCGGTGACACAGGCGCAGGCCGAGTACGACACGCTGACTGCGGCCTTCGTGGCGCAGCATCCGGGCGTGTACCCGAACAACCAGCTGCGCCTCTGGATCCGCCCGCTCGGCGATGTCGTCACAAGCGAGGTCAAGCCGGCACTGGCGGCGCTCGCCGTCGCCGTCGGATTCGTCCTGCTCATCGCCTGCGTCAACATCGCCAACCTCCTGCTCGCGCGGGCCAAAACCCGCGAGCGCGAACTGGCGGTGCGCCGCGCGCTCGGCGCCACGCGCCTGCGGCTCGTCCGGCAGCTCCTCGCGGAGAATCTGGTGGTCACCGCGATCGGAGGCGCCTGTGGATTGCTGCTGGCGTACGGCGGCATCGGCCTGCTCGACTGGCTTCGTCCGGTGCATTTGCCGCGGCAATCCGAGATCACGATCGACCGCGTCGTCGGGCTCTGGACCGCGGGGCTCACCCTGGCGTGCAGCGTGCTGTTCGGGCTCGTACCGGCACTCGCCTTGACGCGCGGTGCCCCCGCGGCGCCGCTCAATTCAGGCCGCGCCGGGTCGGCGATGATGCGCAGCCGCACGCTGCAGCGTGCGCTCGTCGTCATCGAGGTGGCCTTGTCGATCCTGCCCCTCCTTGCCGCCGGCCTGATGCTGCGCACGTTCAGCAACCTCCTGCAGGCCCCGATCGGGTTCGATCCCGCGCACGTCGTGACGGCGCGCGTCTCGCTGAATCTGACCGCGTTTCGGGAACTGGATCGCCGGTCGGCGTTCTTTCTTGACGCCATCGCGCGCGTCCGCGCGATTCCCGGCGTAGACGCCGCCAGCGTCGGTGGCCCCCTGCCGTTCACGCCGGTGCAGACCACGCAGCGCTACTGGAGCGCAGACGACGTCAGTCCGGTACCGTCGATCGGTCTCCAGGAAGCGGTCATGCCCGGCTATTTCGACGTGATGGGCATCCCGTTGCGCGCCGGCCGGGATTTCACCGAGGACGAGATCGTGCATCGCCGCCCGGTCGTGGTCGTTGACGAGTGGCTCGCCGCGCGGTTGTGGAACGGCCAGTTCGTCGGCAGGCGGCTCGGGATTGACGGTACCGCGAAACCGTTGGAGGTCGTCGGCGTCACCGCGCCGATTCGCGCGAGTCGTGTGCGCGATCAGGGGACGCCGGCGATCTTCGTGCCGTACCACGTCTACGAGATCGAGCAGACGCTCGTCGCCAGGACGCGTGTGCCGCTGGCCACGATCGGTCCGGCAATCAAACAGGCCATCGAATCGCTCGGTCCCGGCCGGCCCGTGTTCGACATCCGGACGATGGACGACATCGTCGAGGCGTCGATCGGCGACACGCGCTTCACGATGCTCGTGCTGTCGGGGTTCGCCGCCGCCGCGCTGCTCCTCGCCGGCGTAGGTCTCTACGGCACGCTGGCTTGTCTCATTTCGCAGCGTACGCAGGAGTTCGGTGTGCGCCTCGCGCTGGGCGCGTCGATCGGCAGTGTCGTCCGGCTCGTCGCGCGGGAGGGCGGCCTGCTCACCGGTCTCGGCATCCTGGCCGGCCTCGCCGGCGCCATCGGCGTCATGCGCGCGCTTCGCCGGCTTCTTTACGGCGTCACGCCGCTCGACGGCGTCGCGATCGCGGGCGTCGTGGTCCTCGTGGCCGTGGTGGCGATCGTCGCCGTCAGCCGCCCGGCATGGCGCGCGGCGCGGGTCGATCCAGTGACCGCGCTGCGCGGCGACTACTAAAGAAGGCAGAAGGCAAAACTCAGAGCGCGTTGCAAGATGCAGAAAGGAGGGGCGGGCTTCAGCCCGCCCTCGCTGGGCCGGCTCAAGCCGGCCTCTCCGGCCGTCTGGCTCCTCCACCGCCCGGCACGACCACCAGGCGCGGATACGCCAGCAGCAACAGGTCCACGACGGACTGCGGCACGTCGGCAATCAGCACGTCCTGGCCACGGCTCGTGAACAGGCTCAGGATGACCTTCGAGACAGCGAACCAGTGACCGTCGATCTCCGCGCTCGCGAGAAACCGTCCTTCCGTCCGGTCGTTGAGCATCTGATTGCGCGGCCACAGCGTCGCTCCGGTTGACGGTGCACGCGACGGGTCCGTCGAATAGCAGTCATCCTGCGCCCGAACGGCACCGGCTGGCGCGAACCCGCCAGGCAGCGAGTTCACGGGCGTCGATTCCGGCGCGACAAACAGCCTGGCCCGGGGACGCCCGGAAGCATTCGGCTCGGATGGGTGCCTGGCCCGAGCCTCGAGCGCCTCCACGAGACGTGCAAACATCTGTGCCGCCCATTCGAGCGAATGGTCGAGGTGCGCGCGCTCCCCTTCGCGCTTCGGCAACTGGCTCCATCCCTGTGCGCGCGCGAGCTTCTCGTCGAGGCTGCCGCGGCTGACGAACACGTCCTCGAGGCTCTGGCCAAACGACGGCTGCGCCAGCAGCGAGCCGAGCGCCATGTTCGACAGCAGATCTCCAGAGAACCCGTACGTCATTCCGTACGGCGAATACACATATTGTGATGGGTCGAAGTTCTGTGCGTCTTCCCGTAATGGCGCTGCCAGCTCTCCGATCAGCCGGCCGTAGCGTTCGAGGAGAGCCAGGTGCGCCTCACCCCGCGGTGTGTAACCGGGGCGGCCATCGGCGCCGTGGTGGATGAACAGCTCTTCCAGTGTCGTGCAGGCCTCCAGCAAATCCAGCCGGCTGAGCAGCAGTTCGGGATCGGCCGACAGGCCCTGGAGGATCACATCTGCCAGATGCAGCCTCCCCTCCTCGTCCCCTGCCGTACGTGCGATCCGGTAGACGTCGAGCAAGGGCACGAGGTCTCGGACCAGCATCGCGTTGTCCATCGAGTTGGAGTTGCGGGTGATCGCGAGGATCTCCGGGTCGTCGAGCGATCGCCCGGTTTCCCACATGCGGTACCGGAGCTGCGAGCGGAGGTGACCGCCGGCCAGCGTGGCGCCGGCCCGGTGAATCTCCAGGCGGCTCGATTCGGTGAGCGATCCGGCGATCCGGTCCGCGATCTCGAAATAGGGGTGCAGGTATCGCGTCAGCGGCCCCTGGACGGTCTGCATCAGCCACCGGGCATCGCGCGCGAATACACTGGCGGACGCGGGTGCATTCAACGCATCCAGCAGGCGCTGGACCTCGCGCAGCCGATCTCCCGCGTGCTCGCTTCCGTCGTCCCAGATTCTCAGGCTCAGGTACTCGAGCTGGCGCAGGACGAAGACGGCATAGATGGTCCCGGCGTAGGTCAACCGGCCGCTGCTGCCCGGCCACCGGTGATGGTCCCAGTAGCGATAGGCGTACACGATGAGCTGCAGCGGATCGAGCTCATTGGCGTACCGGTCCGCCTGGACCGGGGCAAACCCATCGGCGACGTGCCTGGCCGCTAGTTGGCCTTTCAGGCGGGCCAGCTCCGGGGGCAGGCGCGGGAGATCGAAGAAGCAGGCGTTCAACAGTCGCTCGAAGTGCCGGCGATCGCGGCTCCGCGTGACCTCGTTCCCCCGTACGTTGAGCAATTGGCTTTCCACCCGGTCGACGATTTCGCGACGGCGGGTCAGGAACTGATCGAACAAGGCGACGTGGTGGGCGAAAGGCACGGTCATGACAGGCGGACGACTCGCAGGCGCACGTAACGGTAACACCCGCCGCGGCCAGAGAATGCGGTGCTATAACGCCTCTACGTTCTCGCGCCCACCGGGAGAGAGGCCATGACGACACGCGACCTGCCACGCTGGTTTGCGGCGATTGCTGCCGCCGGCGTTGTCTCTACGGGGTACGCGCAATCCCCGCGCACGCCGATTCCGGGCGCCGCGGAGCCGCCGAAATTGCTGTTCCACGAGGGTTGGACGCGCGCGCCGTTATCCCAACCGATGACACAGGCGAACCTCGCGAACCAGCAACTGACGCTGCACATCTACGGCGATCCCAATCACATCCGCAAGGCCATGCACCCACTCGACGACTACACCTATACCGGTGAGACGACGTCGAACTGGGCGCTCACCGTGAGCGACAAGACCGCGCTCTGGGACGTGACTGGCGGCGGCAAGATCCGCTTCAAGACGCAGAACACGGGCTACCGCTTCCTCCACGTGGTCATCAAGACGGCTGACGGCCGCTACTTCGCCAGCGAGGAAGGCAGCGGCGAGTCGAGCGTCTGGATGGAAGCCGACTACGTCTTTCAAGATCTCCACTGGCGCAATCTGCTCATGACCGACACGCCGACCAACGCCTCGAATCGCCGTCAACCGGATCCGAAGCGCGTGCCAATCATTCCCACTTCGCGCGGCACGCCCGATCTGAGGCAGGTCGAGGAAGTGGGATTCAGCGACCTCGTGGCCGGCGGCTGGATTCCGGCGACGTCGCGCGTCGCATTCTTCGAGCTGTACGGCAAAGCGGTGGCCCGGGCCCAGTAGGCAGGCGCGCGAAGTTTCCCTATCGAGGTTGTCCATTCAATGAAACGTACTGTCCTGTTCTTGTGCACGGTGGTTGCGCTGGGCGCCGCCCAGTTTCCCCAGATTCTCAACACCAATACCGTGCCCGGCGGCACCGACGCTCCGCCCAAGACGGCTGCCGAGGCGATTGCCGAGATGAAGCTGCCGGCGGGCTTCAAGGCGGGCGTGTTCGCCGCGGAACCGGATGTGCAGAACGCCATCCAGCTCACGTGGGACACGCACGGCCGGCTCTGGGTCGCGGAAAACTACACGATGGACAGCGACCGGTTCGTGGACAACTACCGCGACCGGATCGTCATCTTCGACAACGCTGACGGCGGCAGCCGGTTCCAGACCCGCCAGATCTTCACCGACCAGCTCAAGAACCTCATGGGCTTTGCGATCGGGTACGGCGGCGTCTGGATCATTGCGCCCCCGCAGATGCTGTTCATTCCCGACCGCAACGCGGACGGCGTGCCGGATGGACCCGCCGAGGTCGTGCTCGACGGCTTCACGGCCACCGGCGGCAACCGTCACACGGCCGCCAACGGACCGGAATTCGGGATCGACGGCTGGATCTACGGCCGCACGGGCCACGCTCAAGTGGACATGATCGGCCCGCCTGGGACGCCCCTGTCGCAGCGGTCGCGCATACACGGCTCCATCTACAGATATCACCCCGTCACCAAGGTCTTCGAGATGCTGAGCTCCGGCACGGTGAACCCGTGGGGGCAGGATTGGGACAAGCACGGAGAGCACTTCTTCGATTCCACCATCGTCGGCCACCTCTGGTACGAGATGCCCGGCGCCAAGTTCGTGAGCAGTTCCGCGGAGCCGAACCAGAAGGCGTATGAACTGATCGATCACATCGCCGATCACCGCTTCGGCCCGGAGCGCGGCGGCCGGCGTGCCGGCGGCGGCGGACGCGGCGCCGCCGACGAGGGCGGACGGGGCGAACGGGGCGCGGCGACTGGCGGTCGCGGTGGCACCGACCCGGCGGGCGCGCAGCGCGGCGCCGGCGACCCGGCGGGTCCGCAGCGCGGTGGCGCGGGCCAGGGGGCCCCCGGAGAACGAGGCGGCGGTGCGACGCCCGGGTGGGCCGCCGGTCCGCCCTGGGCCAACGGCCACTCCGTCGTCGGCATGATGATCTATCAAGGAGACAACTGGCCGGCCGAGTACCGCGACCGCATCTACCTGGTGAATCTCTTCGGTCACCGGACCAACGTCGAGGTCCTGGAGCGCAGCGGCTCGGGGTTCGTCGCGAAGCGCGCGCCCGAGCCCGACATCTTCGACATGATCGACCCGTGGTACCGGGCCATCGACATCACGTACGGTCCCGACGGCGGGGTCTTCATCAGCGACTGGACCGACACCGGCGACTACCACAACCGCACCGGCGAGAACCGCCTGAGCGGACGCATCTACAAGATCACCTACGGCGACGCCAGGCGCAGCAGCGGAAGCGACATGACCCGGCTCACGGTCGAGCAGCTGGTCGCGCTCAACACGCACGCCAACGAGTGGTTTCCGCGGCAGGCTCGCGTCGAGTTCACCAACCGGATGATCGACGGCCGCGGCGTCGGCAACGCGAAGCAGCTCTTGCGAGATCAGTTCAGCCGTGCGACCGACGTGACCCGGAAGCTGCGCGCGCTCTGGACGCTCTATACCATCGGAGGAACGGACGAAGCGTTTCTGCTGCCGTTGCTCAAGTCAAACGACGAGCACCTGCGCGCGTGGGGCATCCGGCACCTGGCCGATCGCTGGCCGCTCGACGCCCTGCGGTTGACGTCGGAGACGGCGACGCCGCGCGTGTGGACGCAGCAGCGCCCGGCGCCGTCCGTCGGCGGCGCCGAGGTGACCCCGTCGCCCGCCGTCGTCGCGGAATTCACCCGGCTGGCCGCGCAGGATCCGTCGAGCCTCGTCCGCCTGGTGCTGGCGTCCACGCTACAGCGGATGCCCTTCGGCATGCGTCCGGCCGTCGCTGCGGGCCTGCTCTCCCACAAGGAAGACGCCACCGACAAGAACCTGCCGCTGATGGTCTGGTACGCGCTGATTCCGATCGCGCAGTCCAACCCTTCGGCGCTCGCGTCGCTGGGCGCGAAGAGCGAACTGCGCGGCACGAGCAAGTACATCGCGCGACGGCTCGCCGAGGACATCGCCACCAACCCGGGCCCGGTCAACGATCTGATCGCCGCCGCGACGAACCGCGCCGAGGATTATCAGACGGACATCGTGGACGGCATCACGCAGGGTCTTCAGGGCCAGTTCGGCGTCGCGAAACCTGCGGCGTGGGACGCGTTCGCGGCAAAGACGAGCGGATCGACGAATGCGGCCCTGGCCGAAAAGGTCCGAGCCCTCGACGTGTCGCTCGGCAGCGCCGGCGCGCTCGACCAGGCGCGCAAGATGGCCCTCGATGGCGGCGCGCCCGCCGCCACGCGCAAGGCCGCGCTCCAATCGCTCATCGACGCGCGCGCGCCGGACCTCCGGCAGATCGCCGAGCCGCTGATCAAGGTGCGGACGGTGAACGCCGTGGCCGCCGGCGCGCTCGCGACCTTCAACGATCCGGCGATCGCGCCGATACTGCTCGACGCCTACTCGCTCTTCGACGCGGCGGACCGCCCGAAGCTCATGGCGGCGCTCACTTCGCGTCCGGCGCTTGCCGCTGCCCTGCTCGACGCCGTGGCGGCCGGCCGTGTGCCACGATCCGATCTCTCCGCGATCGACGCCCAGCAGATGCGCAGCCTCAACGACGCGGCGATCACGCGCCGGCTGACTGAGGTCTGGGGCGACATCCGCGACACGCCGGAGGCCAAGAAACAGCTCATGACCAGATACAAGACGGAGCTGACCGGGGCCCAACTGGCCACGGCCGATCTCTCGCAGGGCCGCGCGGTCTTCGCGGGCGTTTGCGCGCCGTGCCACACGCTCTACGGCGAAGGCGGCAAAGTCGGCCCCGATCTGACCGGCGGCGAGCGACGGCGAAACCTCGACTCGCTGCTCACGAAGATCACCGATCCCAACTCCGAACTGCCGCTCACCTCACGCTTCACGCTCGTGAAGCTCAAGGACGGACGCACTGTCAGCGGCATCGCCGACAACCGCACCGCCACGACGCTCACCCTCAGGTCGATGGCCGACCCCGTCACCGTCGCGCTGGCCGACGTGCAGTCAATGGAGCTCTCGACGGTGTCCATCATGCCGGACGGCCTCTTCGAAAACCTCAGCGCCGTGCAGCGGCGCAATCTCGTCGCGTATTTGATGGGCAGTGCGCAGGTGCCGTTGCCGGGGCGGTAGTTGCTGACGAGGACGAAGCCGTCTTATCGAGAGACGCCTTCGGGAAGGCGCTGGGTCGGCTGTTCCGAATAGCGGCTCATTTCGAGCGTGAGCGTCGCGCCCGCGCCTGGCGCGAGCTGCACGGCGAAGCTTCGGCTGTTGACGCGCGCGGCTTTCCCGTTCGCCCGCACTTCGTCAATGCGATGTTCCCCGTACGCGCCTCCTTGAACGATCACCACGCGCGGCGTCGTCTTGTGCAGATTCACCAGCGTGACGACGGTGCGGGTGTCCGTCATCTCGGAAACGAGCACGCCGACGTCCTCGGGCAAGCCCGCGCGTTGACGCGCCGGGTCGAAGTACCGAAGGCGCGCGTTCAATAGACCGCCATCGCGCCCGGGCGGCAGCCCGCCGAGTGTCAACCGGATCAACGCGTCGACGGCGGCCGGGTTGAAATCCATCATGTTGTCGGCGAGCCGTTGCGGCGCGGTGGTCTGGTCGCGTCGCATGGCCGTGAGCCGGGCCTGGATGGTGTTCACGTCGGCTTGCAGAGCTGTCTCGGGATACTTCGGATTCTGTCCCTGCAGGTACGCGATCCATGGATCCTTCGGGACGCGCGCGAGATCGCCGGGTCGCATGGACCAGTACCAGACTTCCAGCGCGCCGATATTCCAGGGCTGCGCCTGCCAGCCGTACCAGCCGTCCGGCCCGAACATTGTCGGGTACTGCATCCGGCCGTCCACCATCCTCCCGTTCGTGTTGACGGCGTCGATCATGCGGCGCCACGCGTCCACGTACTTCTGCTGGCCGGTGACCCAGAGCGCGTTGTTGAAGCCCACGAGCGCACGCGGAACGCGATTGCGATTCTCGCGCCGGCCCGTCACCGGGTTGATCGGACTGAAGCCCCACCCGTAGGCATTCCCCCACCAGGCGCCGCCGGGCCCGCCGATCTTCCCATCGAGGTCGACGAAGCTCGGGATGATCCACCCGTTCTCCTTCATTCGATCGATCCACGCATCCATGTACTCGACGATCCACTTCTTGTATTTCGCGTCACCCGTGGTCAGGTACGCATCGGTGGGAAGCGTGGTGGCGACGAGATTGAGGAACGAGTCGCCGACGACATCGCCGTACTCGGCGTAGTGCGCGAGCATCTCGCCAAAGTTGCGCTCGCTATGCCCCGCCCTGAAATTCTCGATGTCGATCGGATCGCCGACCCAGTCGGTTGGCGTGGCCTTGCGGAGCAGCGGACCCCGACTGCCGTTGATCAGACTCCGGATCAGGCGATGGCGCGCATCGTAATTCGGCGCCTCGGCATCCTCGCCCATGTAGAGGCCGGCGAACCGGCGCACGCGCTGCCGGTACGTCGGATCGTCCGGCACCGAGAGCCCCATCCGATTGAAGACGCGCAGCGCTTCGCCGTGGTGCATCCAATCGGACTGCGTGGCGAATTCCTTGTAGTACATCCCGTCGCGCCCGGCCGGCACGTCCACCGTTTTCGCGTCGGTGTATTGCCGGATCATCCCGTCGTGGCCGCGAAGGTACAACTCGAGGATCTCGTCCCCGCCGCCGAGCGCGTGCAGCTCGGGCCAGCCGGCGAAATTCTCGAAGGCGTCGTCGGGCCCATCGTCCGCGCCCCAGCGCACCACGCACTGCACGTAGCCGCGATCGTCGTAGTACTTGCGGTAGAACTCGACGCAGGCGGGCGTGTAGTCAGCCAGTAGTTGCCGTTCCAACCGGGCCCATGTCGGCGGTGCCATCGGCGTGTCGATGGTGATCAGCGTCGAGCGCGAGGACACCGGCGCGCCAAGCGCCAGCGCCAGGATCGAGGCGACGACGGCCGCATGTCGGGGGGCCATTAGCGTTTCCACGCCTCCATCGCTTTTCGTGCCGGCGCATCCGGGGGGAGCTCGCTCACCTCGAGGTGGTTCCCGTCCGGATCGGTGATGGCGACGGTCAGCGAACCACTGCCGATGATGCGCGGCGCGCCGATCTGCAACCCGCGTTCACGCAACCGCGCGGCCACGGCCTGTACGTCGTCGACGTGGACACCATAGTGGGTGAATCCCGCCAATCGGTTGGGCCCGGCCGGCATGAGCTCGATGAACGTGTTGCGGCTCACCTGCAGATAGGTCAGCGTCGGCTGTCCATCGGCATTCTTGATCGAGAACGCTTCAGGAAAGCCCAACGTCTGCGTGTAGAACTCCATCATTTCCGCGTACTTCGGCGTGGCGAACGCGAGATGGTTGACGCCGTTGTTCCCCGGCAGGCGGCGGTCCTGCGCGACGCCGGTCTGGGCGGCGATCCCGACGACGACTCCAAGCAGGAAGATGAACGGCGTGCGCGACGTCATGATGCCTCCGGGCGTTATCAGGAATGGTGCTGTCGCGACCACCGATCATCGCACAGCGCATGCTACGATTCGGTCGGTGATGCAGACAACCCCACGTCTCACGATTCTGATCTTGATTGGTGCGTTCGGCGTCGTATCGGTGCTTGCACGGCAGGCCCCCGCGCCGGCTCAGGGCAACGCGCCGCCTGGTGCCGGTGGCGGCCGCGGTGGCGCCGTCGGCTTCAATCCCGCCCAGGGCCTGGCCCTGGCTTCGATGACGATTCCTCCGGCCGTCGTTCAGGCCGTGGCCGACGCGCGGACCGAGCTCGCTCGCGCCAGTCTCACCTTGCCCGCCAACTCGGCCGACCTTCGAGCCAAGGCCGATGCGCTCGCGAAAGCGGAACAGGCGATGGCGGTGGCGCGCGCCAATGAATTCGTACGCGTCGGGGGCCCATCGCTCAACCTCACGCCGGACCAGCTCGCCGCGATCATCGCGAACAACGGTCTGCCCCGTGGCGGGAACACTTCTCCGGGTGGCACGTTCGCGTACGGCGACTACACGGGGTTCACCAGGATCTGGGACGGCAAGACCCTCAACGGCTGGAATGGCGAGACCGACGCCTGGACGATCGTCAACGACGCCATTCAGATGGACACGGCCAGGAAGCCGGGGCAACACCACATTCACTTCACAGGGCTGCCGGGCGTCAGCCCGATCCTGAAGGACTTCGATCTGAAGGTCGAGTTCAAGGCGAGCGCCGGCAACTTCAACGGCGGCATTCAGTACCGCAGCCGCCTGCTCACTGGTCACGGCGCGAACCGGTCGATCTACGATCCGGCGACGATCGCGAATCCGCTGGGCGATCCGCTTCCGCCCGGCATCACCACGCAGCCGGCGGCCAACGCGGCGGGCATCGCTGGACAACCGTGGCAGGTCAGCGGCTACCAGTTCGACATCACCGGCAACAACATGGGCTCGCTCTATGAAGGCCAGGGCCGCGGCGTCATCGTCAACGCCGGTGAAATCGTGCAGCTCTTCCCTGGTGGCTTGAAATTCGTGATCGGTACCGCCGCAGACAATCCCAACCAATACACGCGCCCGAACCTGGGCCTCGACGGCGAATGGAACCAGATCGAGATCATCGCCCGCGGCAACACGCTGGTGCACATCCTCAACGGCCACGCGATCACGATCACGACCGACGACGATCCGATGCGGCGTGCGTTTCAGGGGATTCTGTCCCTCCAGTGCGAGGGCGGCGCGATTTGGTATCGGAACGTGTATCTCAAACACCTGGAGCCGATCGTCAAATGAAGCACCTCAACTCGAAGCACATTCTTCTGATTCTGACGACGGCCGGATTGGCGTTCACGGCGGCGTACGCGCAGGCGCCTGCGGCAGGCCCCGCTCAGGGACCGCCCGGAGCCGCCGCGCCGCCTGGACAAGGCGGACGCGGCGGGCGAGGAGGCGGCCTTCCCGGCGCCACGCCCGAGCAGAATCAAGCGGTGACAGAGATGAATACGGCACTGGCGCCGCTCGTCACCGCCGCCACGACGGCGCGCAGCGAACTGGCGACGGTCGCGTTCGCCGACGTCAAGAACCAGGCGGCCATCAGCGCCGCCGTCGAGAAACTTCGCGCGGCCGAGCTCGCGCTCGCGTCGGCACGCGCGGACGCGTTCGGGCGGCTCCAGGCGGGGCCCTGCAAGCTCAACCCCGAACAGGTCACCGCGCTCATCAACACCGCGGCCAACCCGGGCGGCCGCGGTGGCGGCGGTTTTGGCGGAGGCGGCGGTCGCGGTCCGGGGGGCCCTGGCGCCGGCGCGCCGGCCCCAGCGCCGGCCACTCCGGCTCCGGCGTCGGCCACTCCGGCTCCGGCGTCGGCTTCCGGCTGCGGCAAGTAGAACTCCCTGAGGTCACTTTCCTCGCTCGGGCACACGCCAGTGCAGCCCGCCGAACCAGTGATCGACGACCACCATGCTGGCCGGCGTGGCGTTTGGATCGGCCGCCCGGTCTTTGAGCATCAGGAAGCGCCGGCCATCAGGAGAGACGTCGTAGTGGCGAGCCGGATTGGGCTCGGCATACACCGTGTCGAAAATCATCGAAGACGTGCCCGCGACGAATCTCGGACCAGAGGTCTGGACAGGCACGCTAATCAGCGCGCCCGATTCGTCGAGATAGAACAGTTCGAGGCCATTCCGAGCCCACACGGCACGTGTCCCTCCTCCTTTCGAAATCTGCCAGCGGTCGCGATCCACCTCCGGAAACGGCCGCACGTAGACCTCGTTCCGGCCAGATTCGGGCGACTGGTACACAAGATATCGACCGTTCGGAGAGACAGTGGCCCAGCTTCCGTTGAACCGGATCGCGGCGATTGATTCCGCAAGCGAGTGCCAGTGACCGCGCGCTCGATCCGACTGCGGACGCGTCGCCGGGGATGTCAGCGGGAACACGACGATCTCGGAGGAGGTCATCCGTGGCCGTCGCTCGAAGGCGACGATCCACTCCCCATCGCGCGTGATCGACGTGGGCCACTGACTGCTCGCGCTCGTCGTGATTTGGACGGCGGTGCCGGTGAAGTCGGCGGTCTGGCTGTACAGGTTCAGCACGCCCGTGCGGTCGGACATGAAGATGATCCGTTGACTGTCGAGGGTCCACACCGGCAATCCGTTCATCCCAGCAGCGGAGGTCAAGGGTTTCAGCGTCTCCAGCGCGAAGTCCCAGATCCAGACGTTGGTGCGGCCCTGATCGACGATGCCGATCGCCATGCGCTTCCCGTCGGGCGACACACGCGGAGGACCATAGCCGCGCGTCGGCGCCCCTCTGAGCGGTTCCTCGCGGCCGTTCCGGTCCACCCACACGAGCGACCGCATCGGGTTCTGGTCACCCGCCTCAGGCGGGACATACACGAGTGCGGTTCGGCGCGACACCGCGTAGTTGGCGGCGCCGCTCGGCTTGGTCATCAACTGCTCGACCACCGTCACCGGATCGCTCTGTACCTCCAGTCGGGCGAGATCGAACCGCACGGCGCGCAGCGTGCCGGCCGTCGCGTAGAGCAGATACCCGCCCTGTCCCGACCCTGACGCATCGTTGACATACTCGGCCTGGTTGGCCCCGCGGACGAGCGTTTTCCACTGGCCCGTCGTCAGGTCCAGGACGGCCACCTGCGCGTTGTCTGCGTTGCCTGGTTCCGCAATCGTGAACAACACGCCGCGGTGATCCGGTAACACCGACGGGAACTGATGGTCGCTCTGTGGCTGTGCCCCATCAGGCGTGGTCAGTCGAGTCGGCTCGCCGCCGTCGGCCGACACCCGCCAGAGACCGGTGCTCCGCTCGTCGGTCGCGAACACGATGCTGTTGTCGTCGCCCCAGCTCGCGCCGAGCGACCGGCCCGACACCGGACCGAGCGTGATGACTGGTCCGCCCGTGATCAATACCTTCTTGATCTCGCCACTTTCGAAGAAACCGATCCATCGGCTATCGGGCGAAAAGAACGGCGCGTAGGCGCCGCCGATGTTGGCGAGCGGCCGCGCGTCGAGTTGATCGATCGAACGCACGTGCAATGGGCTGCCAGCCGTACCCGTCCCTCCGGCGCGATAGACGACGAGCCGGCCGTCGGGCGAAAGGGCGAGGTCGCGATCGCCCCCTGAGACATTCAGCCGCTGGGCGAGTGGCGGCACGATGGCGAACCGGGACGGAAGCATCGGCGCCACGAGCGCCGGCTGCGACAGTGCCCATGCGACCAACGCCGCGATCGCCGTGCCGCCAGCCAGCGCCGCGATCGCGACGCGGATGAAGCGAGAGGACCGGGGCGCCGGGAGTGCGACCGACTCGGCGGCCGGCGACGCGATCGCGTCGTCAATCGCCAGCCGGGCACGCGCCGCCGAATCGAGTCGTCGCTCGCGATCCTTTTCCAGACACCGTCGCAGCAACTGGCGAATCAGGACGGGCGTGTCGGCCGGCAACATCGTGTGGTCCGGCTCCCGTTCGAGAATCGCGGCGAGGGTGTCGGCGATCGTGTCGGCGGCAAAGGGCGCGCGCCCCGTGAGCATTTCGAAGAACACGCAGCCGAACGACCAGATGTCCGTCCGGCTGTCCAGCGACTGGCCCCGCGCCTGCTCCGGGCTCATGTAGGCCGGGGTGCCCATGATGGTGCGCTCGACAACGCCCGTACCGGTCAGGTTCGGCGACGTCGAGAGGTTCGCGTGTGGAGCGCCCTCCCAGACCTTCGCCAGCCCAAAGTCCAGCACCTTGACCACGCCATGACTGGCAATCTTGATATTCGCCGGCTTGATGTCGCGATGGACAATCCCCTTCTCGTGCGCTGCCTGGAGGGCTTCCGCGATCTGACGCGCGATGGTGATCGCTTCGCCGAGCGATATCGGCCCCTGTGCAATCCGGTCCGACAGCGTGGGTCCGTCGACCAGCTCCAGCACCAGCGCTTGGCCGCCTCTCGGCGCCGAGCCGGTCACCCCTGGACCCTGCTCGGAGGACTGTTCGAGGCCGTAGATGGCGGCGATGTTCGGATGATTGAGTGTGGCGAGTACCTGGGCTTCGCGCGCGAACCGCGCCAGCCGATCGGGATCGAGTGCAAACCGCTCGGGCAGCACCTTCAGGGCGACATCGCGATTGAGTTTGGTATCGCGAGCGCGATACACCTCCCCCATGGCGCCCGCCCCGAGCGGCGCCACGATCTCATAGGGGCCAACGCGGACACCAGCGGTGAGAACCGCGTGAGGCACGCTGCGGTCCGCCGACGCCAATTGCGAAGCGAGAGGATCGTCGAGCACCGACCCCTGAGCTGTGGGTAGACGATCGAGGAAGCTGCCCTCCAGGGCGTCCGAGGCCAGGAGCGACTCGACCTCGCGACGCAACACTTCGTCGTCGCCAGCCTCAGCGATCAGGAAGGCGTGGCGATCTTCGATCGGCCGTTCCACGGCCGCCTGAAACAGCGCCTTCACGCGCGGCCATGAGCTGTCGGTCACAGGCGGGCTTCGGGTGCGAGCTCGCGGCGGAGCCAGGCCCTGGCGGTGCGCCAGTCGCGCTTGACGGTCGATGGCGACACCCCGAGGACGTGCGCCGCGGCTTCGATCGTGAGTCCGCCGAACGCGCGAAGCTCGACGATCTTGGCCAGCGCCGCGTCGACCCGTTCCAGGCGCCCCAGCGCGTGATCCAACACGAGGATGGGGATTTCGTCTGACGCTGCGACGTCTTTCGCTTCATCGATGGACACACAACGCTGGCCGTCGCCGCGCTTGATCGCGGCGTGACGACGGGCGTGATCGACCAGAATCCGGCGCATGACCTCTGCCGCGACGCCAAAAAAGTGTGCTCGATTCTGCCAGTCGACCTCGCGTTGATCGACGAGCCGCAGGTAGACCTCGTGAACGAGCGCCGTCGGCTGCAAGGTGTGGTCAGCCCGCTCGCGCCGAAGCTGGCGCGCGGCCGCCCGGCGGAGCTCTGCGTAGACGAGCGGGAGCAACAGATTGAGCGCAGCCCGATCGCCGCGACTCCAATCGCTGAGTAACGCCGTGATGTCGGGAGGCGATACCACTCGAGCCCCTGCTCTGGATGGTGTCCGAAACGGCCTCAGCTTAGCACCGAACGAGAGAGCGACTTCGCCCGGTTGACCCACTCGGGACGCCGCTTGCGCGATCTCCAGACAGGCGACCTTGTCGGTGACGACATCGCTGGTGGATCAGCAGGAAATGGGCAGTCAACCCCCAAGGAGAAGACTCATGACATTCGCAGGCGTTCTCACAACGAAACGAGTGGCTCTTGGATGTCTCTGCGCCGGAGCGCTGGCCGCTGCCGGATGTGCCGAAGGATCTGGCGCTCCGACCCGTCCCAGTGCAGGTGCGTCCCCGTCTGCATTGGCGGCGGCCTCCCCTCGAACCGGAGACATCTACGTGACGAAGGAGTGCTCGCAGAACGCAGGCCTGGCGGGCCAGTTCTGCACGATCACGTCCTCGAACGTCGACGCCATCGAGGTCGGTTCGAGGGTCATCTACCTAACGGCGCGCGGTCCGGCAGGCCTGGACAGCGACGTGATCCTCGAGCTGCCGGGGCCCGGCAACAACAGGGCATTCGGTCACTGCACGCTCATTGGGCCCGTCCGACTGTGCACGTTCTCGGGTGGGACCGGGAAGTTCACCCACTTCCAGGCGACGGCGGTCGTCTCTCTGCCGCTGGGTGGCCCGGGCGGACCCAACTTCAGCTGGACCGGCACGTACAGCTTCAGTCCACAGGACTGAGCAGGGACACGGGGACTTCCATGATCCGTCCCGCCAGTTTCACCGCTTCAAACCGCAACGGCGGTCCAAAGGCGGTGAGACTGGTGGGCAGAAAGTACTTCCGTCAGGTAGAAGCCTATGGCAATCAGAGAATGCCCAGGTCGCGCGGCACCGCGTTCGGGAACACACGCTCAAGTCGCGCCGCGTCCAGCGAATACATTCGCCTGAACAAGCCGCCGAGGAGCGCGCGGTACTCGGTGATCACCGGATAATCGCGATTCTGATTGAGTGACTTGGCGGCCACCTCGACCTGGTCGCCGGCGAGCCGGCCGCCCTGCAACGCGCCGCCGAGCACCCAGTAGACGCTGCCGTGCCCGTGATCGGTACCGCGTGTGCCGTTCTCGCGGAACGTCCGGCCGAACTCCGAGAGCACGACCACGATGGTGCGGTTCCAGGCGGGCCCCATCTGGTCTGCGAAGCCGGCCAGGCCCTGACCCAGACTGGTGAGCAGGTTCGCGAGCTGCCCCTGCGCGTTGCCCTGGTTGACGTGCGTGTCCCAGCCACCGACATCGATGAACGCGACGTTGAATCTGTCGCGCATCAGCCCGCCCATCCGGCGCGCCTCGAGCTCGAAGCCGCGGGCGGTGATGGCGTTGCGGTTGGCCGCCTCCATCTCCCCCGCCATGCCGCCGTTCGCCATCATCTCGGCCTGTTCGGCGACCGTGCGCCGGAGATCGAACCCTTCGGCGATGAGCGCCTCGAACCGCGTCCCTTTGTACATCTCGGCGAGCACGCCCATCTGCCGCTCGTCGAACGGCGGGCGGCCGGTGCCCTTGAGCGAGACGTTGGGCACGAGCATGTCGCCTTTCATGACAATGGGCAGTCCGTCGGTGAACGCCACGGGCGCAGCGCCGCCATCGAGCGCGACGGCGAGGCGATTGAGAAAGCCGGAGCTGGAGGCGCGCGGACCAGTGCCGGCGATCGGCATCCCGACCTCGACGCTGTCCTGTGTCTCGAAATGGCTGCGCGAAAGATCCTCACTGCCGGCGAAGGGCACGAACGCGATCTGCCCCTTCTGCCACAACGGCAGCATCGAGTCCCTGAGCGCCGGGTGCAGTCCCCACGCTGCGGTCTCGTCGGCCTTCGCGAGCGAGATGGCCGCCATCGGATTTGCCGCGTCGGGCCGTGGCAACGCGATCGTCGGGCGCGCCTCGTAGTAGAAATCGCTGCCCACGGGGATCACGACATTGGCCGAGTCGTAGCCGCCGCGCAGGAAGACGAGCAGGAACTTCGCGTTGCCAGCCCCCGGCGCGTTGAATACCTGCGAGACGATGCCGCGCGCCGGCAGGATCGGGTGGGCGGCGGCGGCCATCGACAGCTTCAACATGTCGCGGCGGGACAGGCTCATGACTCCTCCTGCGAGCTCAGCGCTGCATCCAATCGGGCGAGGCGAGCAGCATCGCGTTCCATTCCTGCTGCGAGGCCGTGCGCCCGAGCGCGGAGCGCGTCGGCGCGCGCAGCCCCGGCTCGATCGTGTCGTAGTAGAACCGCGACGTCAGCATCGGGAAGCCGACGTTGGGCCCGGGTTTGTTGTCGTCGGTCGTGAACAGTCCGGCGCCGCCGCTGCCGATGGCGCGCGCGATCTCGAACCGGCGCACCATCTGCCCGGAGCTCGTCCATGCGGCCTCGGTGAGCGCGTAGCCGTCCGGCGTGACGCGCCCGTAGAGCGGCTGCCCGAGCTGCTGCAGCCACCCGACCATCGGCCGGAAGTTCGTCATCGTCATCACCTTGCCGTCGTAGCCGAGGCGGAGCGACGAGACGACGAACTGCATCGGGTCCTTGAACTTGTCGAACTTCGGCGTGGGCGCGGCCAGCCCGTTCACGAAATCACGATGCAGGAACAGTGTCTTGAGCACCGCGGCGATCGAGCCGTCAGTCAAGAGAAACGTCCGCGCCATCTGGTCGATGATCGCCGCAGGCGGGTCGTCGGCGACGAACTGCATCGCCAACTTGCGGCTCACGAAGCGGGCCGTGGACGGCTGGCGGCACAGGAGCGCGACCGCGCGCTCCACTTCTTCGAAGCCGCGACCCGTGACGGCCTGACCGAGCAGGATCTTCGGTCCCATGTCGTGGCGCATGGGATTGAACTCGAACAAGCCGCGGCGGAGGTAGAGCGCCTGGCGATCGGGCGGCAGCTTCGGCGTCACGTCCGTCGGGTTGATGCCGACGCCGGTCAGGATGCGCGCCAGCTCCTGCACATCCTGCTGCGTGTAGCGGGCGCCGCTCGGGCCACCGGCGACACCGAGTGTGTGCAGCTCCATCAACTCGCGCGCGTAGTTCTCGTTGATGCGGTTGACCGCGCTCTGTGCGTTGTCGAGGTACTCGAGCATCGCCGGCGCGGTGACCGTGGCCATCACCAGATCCTGAAAGCGCCCGAGCGCGAGCGTGCGGACCTGCTCTTCGTACTCGGCCAGCTCCCAGCGCACGTTGGCCTTGCCCGAGAACACGCTGAAGTGGTTCATCCAGAACCACGTCAGTTGTTCGCGCAGCTGCGACGGCGCAGCGAGGGCGCGCAACAAGTGCCGCTTGGCCGTCTCGTAGACCGCCTGGGTGCCGGCCTGGTTGAGCACCATCCGCGCCTGCTGCTTCGCGTCCTCGGTCGCGAGCGCATTGATGCGCTGTTGCTCGGCGCGCACGAACTTCACGTGCGCTTCAGCCGTCCGCTGGGTGATGGGAATGGCGGCGACGGCGGCGTTGAGCAGCGCGGAGTCGGGCGCCGGCGCGAGTTGCGCCGCGAGGTAGCGTTCGCGCCCCAGCCGCTGATACTCGGCCACGGTGGCCGAATCGATGCCGTAGGTGACGCGGCCCAACCAACGCAGCTCGCCCCGCGACAGCGGCTTCGGGGCGGCGTCCGGAAGCGCGGCACAGACGGCCAGAATCGCGGCCGTGAGTGTCAGGAGCAGCCGGCGGTATCGTCGCCCCGACCCGGCCGGGCAGATCTCACGCGGCAGGCTCGGGCAGCCCATGGGCTAGTAGACCACGAGGCCGGGACGAAGGTTTAATGTCCCATGCACCCACGACTGCCCTTGCCGTTCCGCCTTCTTGGGCTGGCGTTCGCGCTGGTCGCGCTCGCCTATCCGCTCGGCGCCATGACCGAGCAGGATCGGCGCGCCCATCTCGAGTGGATGCTCAAGTCGCTGCCAAACGCGCCCCAGTTCAACGCATGGCAGCAACGGACCGGCGAGCTCCCACCCGATTTCGACGCGTTCCCGCGCAACAACTTCCTGCCGGACCCGTTCACGTTCATGAACGGCCGGGCCGTCCGGAACGCCTCGGACTGGACCGCGCGGCGCACCGAGATCAGGCAGCTCCTGGAAAAGTGGGATATCGGCAGCGTGCCGTCCAGGGCGACGACCTTCAAGACGACGGTGCAGAGCGAGACCCCGGGCAACGGGTACGTCACCCGCGTGGTGGAGATCGAGTACGGTCCGCGGGCCGACAAGACGACGACGGTGACCGCGACGCTCACGATCCCGCAGGGCACCGGGCCGTTTCCGGTGATGATCGGCGGCGCGGCGTCATCGCTGATCCGCCGCGGCTACATCGCGTGCAGCTACTCGGGCTCGGTGGATGCGCCCGGCACGGTCGCGCAGCTCTATCCCGAGCACGACTTTGCCTCGATGGCCCAGGTCGCCTTCACGCTTCAGACCGTCGTTGACCACCTGCTCACCGTACCCCAGGTCGACAAGGCCCGCATCGCCGTCACCGGCTACTCGCGTGCGGGCAAGATGGCGCTCATCGCGGCCGCGCTCGACGAGCGCATCGCGGCGGTGGTCGCGGGCAGCACGGGCGTCGGCGGCGTCACGCCCTGGCGCCTCAGTGGCGAGCACGGGATGGGTGAAGGCGTCGAGTCCACCACACGCAGTTTCCCGATCTGGTTTCATCCGCGCCTCCGGTTCTTCTCCGGCAAGGAAGACCGCCTGCCCGTTGACGGCAACCTGATCGTCGCGATGGTCGCCCCGCGCGCCATCCTGATCCAGTACGGGCTCAACGACGAAGTGACCAACACCTGGAGCCACGAGATGGTCTATGACTCCGCGCGCAAGGTGTTCAGCCTCCTGAAGCAGCCCGACCGGATCGGTCTGCTGCGAGTGCCAGGTTTCCATGGATCGAACGACGTCGAGGCGTCGCTCGACTGGCTCGACATCCAGTTCGGGCGCTCCACGGCGACCTGGGACAACAAGCGGCTGTTCGAATGGAGCTACGCCCAGTGGCTGAAGGACTCCGGCGAAAAGATCGATCCGCGCCGCTATCCCGTCCGCGCCTCGACGGACTTGCTCTCGAGAAGTGGGCCCGCGATTACGAGCACGGCGGATTGGGAAAAGGCGGCCGCCGAGATTCGCGCGTCGATCAACGCCATGCTGGGTGAGCCGCCAGGCTTCTATGTCGCGCCCCCAGGTGGGCGGGGACGCGGAGCGGCGCCCGGAACGGCTCCCGGAGCGCCCCCCGCGACAGCCGGTGGAGCGGCGCGCGGTGCGGCGCCGCCTCCGGGCGGGGCTGCCGCCGCTCCCGGCGCCGGACGAGGGGCAGCGCCCGGCCCGAATCCAGGACAACTGCGGCCCGACGTCCCCGCCTGGGTCATCCAGCGTGGCGGCAACTCGTTTGGCTGGGTCGAGCCGGGACGCAGCCTGGCGGCGATGCGTCCGATGACGTTCGGTTACGGCGTCACGGGGCATCTCTACTATCCCAACAACACACCTGCCGGCACGCGGCTTCCTGCGGTGATCTGGCTGCACGGCTACAGTTATCCGCTCGGCTACATGTGGGTGTACCGATCGGATCCCCACCCGATCCTCGCGCTCGTGAACGCCGGCTATACCGTGCTCGCGTTCGATCAGGCCGGATTCGGGAGCCGCATGGGAGAGTTCGCGCCGTTCTACAAGCGGCATCCCCACTGGTCGCTCATGGGACGGATGGTCGAGGACACCACTCGGGCGGTGGACGCGCTGGCTGCCGATCCGGCGATCGATCCAGCACGGATCTCCGTCTTCGGCTACACGATCGGCGGCACGGTGGGCCTGTACGCCGCCGCGCTCGATCCGAGGATCAAGAGTGTCGTCTCGATCAGCGGTTTCACCCCGATGCGCACGGATACGCAGGACCGCGGCAGCGGCGGCCTCGCGCGCTACAGCGAGGAGCGCGCGCTCCTGCCGCGCCTCGGCTTCTTCCTCGGTAACGAGAGCCGGGTGCCGTACGACTTCGACGAGCTGATTGCGGCCATCGCCCCGCGATCGGTCCTCGTGGTCGAGCCGACGATGGATCGCGCCACGACGCCGGCCGACGTCCGCCAGGCCGTCACCCGCGCAAAGCAGGTCTACACTCTCTACGCTGCCTCCGACAAGCTCACGCTGTATGAGCCGGTGGATTACACGCGCCTGACGACCGCCACGCAGGACTGGGCGGTACAGTGGATGAACCAGATCCATTCGCCGTCGCCGGTTCCTGTCGTCAAGTAAGGCAAATCAGATGAACATGATTCAGCGCTCGACCGGCACGATCGCGGTCGGATTGATCCTGGCGGCGATCTCCGCCTGCGCACCTGGCCCCACCGGAGTGCCGTACAGAACAAGTCCCGTCGCTTCGGGTCCCAACACGATGGAGTTCGTGCGAAAGCAGCTGGAAGGCACGTGGACGCTCGTCTCGCTCGTCGTCCACAACGCGAGCGGCGCACGCGCGACGCCTGAAGCGACCGGAACGCTGACTTGGGACGCCTTCGGCAATTTGAAAATCGAGTACCGCCTCAGCGACCCCGGCCTGAAGGCGCTCGAAGCCATCGGCGTGCGGCCGCCGACACCCGTGATCACGACGGATGGCCGCGCCGTCATCAATACGCAGGACCTGGCGATCCAGTACGTACCGCCCGACGCAGTGTCCCGTCCGTTCGATCCCGCCCTGGCGGCGGCGCGTGCCGATCCGTTCGCGCTGGAACGACTGCGATACTACGCGTTTGCCGCGGACGGCACGCTGACGCTGTCCACGCGGCACGACAACGGCCAGGACGCCGCGGTCAGCCGATGGAAGAAAGGCGCATGACACGGGCGGTCCGCATTTGCAGCCATCGCTCCAGAAGCAGGGCGCACGGTCCCACCAGAAACAGGGCGTACATCGGCGCGTAGATGATCTCGGCCAGCCGGAACAGCATCTCCACCAGCGCGACGACGACGACCACGGCCACCTGCGCCCAGCGGGGTCCGACCGTCGTCTTCGGATCGGTGACCATGAAGAAAATGAAAAGCTGGTACATCGGGCCCGTGATCGGCGCGAGCGCGGCCTGCCACGGCACGCCGGTCAGCGCGCTCCGCGCGAACGCGAAGACGACGAACGCGACGACGTAGCTCGCACTGATGTGAAGGCGGCCGACGCGCCAGACAATCGCGAAGCCGAGCAACCAGATTACCAGCATGGGCCAGATGTAGTTGCCCCACTGGATGCTCAAGAGGGTGACGGTTTGCGGCGCCAGAAAAAGTAATGCGCACACGCCGAAGTTCGACGGATTCCAGAGATGCCGGCCGTTGAGGCGGAGCACGTATTTGCAGACAATCGAGATCAGGCTGCAGAGGAAATACGGCCAGAGGAACGGCGAGCGCACCAGGATGCCGACGCTGATGCCCGAGATGTACGCGCTCGCTGGATGCGGCCACTTGCCGTACGTGAGCCGGCCCATGATGAGCTCCGCGCCGATGGCCGTCACGATCGCCAGGCCCGTTCGCGTGTACGTTTCGAGGATCCCGAATGACAGGTGCGCGACGATCAGGATGGACGTGATCAGGAGCGGCGGCAGAAGCCGGCGATCGATGGTAAACGGGAACGCGCGGCCGGTGCTCACTGTGGTTCCTTCACCTGGTGGAGGCGATCGATCGCCGGCCGGTCGATGACCTGCGAGCGGCCTGACGGCCAGCGGATGAGCACGCGATCGACCAAACTCGTGGCGCCCAGGCCGTAGTGCAACCGCCGGTCGTTTTGCGCGCTGAAGCCGCTGCCGCCGCTCACTTCCTGGACCTGCCGTCGGCCGGCCCACTGCACCTCGACGCGCGCGCCGATCGCGCTGCGGTTGCTGACCGTGCCCTCGAGAGCGAACGCGATCCAGTGGCGCCCGGCGCTCACGGCATTCCGATAGATCAGGAACGGACCACGCTGATTGGCGACCAGGACGTCGAGCGTGCCGCGATTCGACAGGTCCGCGAGCGCGATCGCGCGGCCGTCGTAGGTGTCGCGAGCGCCGACCTCCTGGGCCACCTCGACGAAGCGCCCGGCGCCGTCGTTCACCCACATGCGCTTGCGCTGGTAGCCCGACAGGCTCCGGCCGCGCATCGGCGGCCAGTTGCGCGCGTCGCCGATGATCCGGCTGTGCCCGACGGCAATCTGGGAGAAGTCGTACCAGTAGCTCGTTCGTTCGCCGGCCGACACGTAGCCGTTCACCAGATACACGTCGAGCGCGCCGTCGTTGTTGAGATCCCCGAATTGCGCGCCCCAGCTCCAGCCGCCGAGATCGAGCCCGAGCGCTGACGCGAGGTTCTCGTACTCGACGACACCGGTGCCGGCCGCGCGCACCTTCGGCACCCACAGGTCGTTGGCTTGCACGAGGACGCCCGGCTCGGAGATGTTGGTCTTGTAGATCGAGAGCCGGCCGTCGTTGAAAATGTCACCGAACGACGCGTTCATCCCGCTCTTCGGCGTCCGGCCGACGCCGCTCTCGCGGCCGGCTTCGACGAATTTTTTGCCGCCCTGATTGATGAAGAGCTCGGAGATGCCGTAGTCGTTGGCGAGGAACAAGTCGGGATACCCCGAACCCGACAGATCCGCCGCCGCCGCCGCCAGGGTCCAGCGCCGCGACTGAATGCCGAGCGCAGCCGACGTTTCCTCGAACGTGCCGTCGCCACGATTGTGGAACACGTACTTCCTGCCGCCGTTCTCGGCGTACTCGAAGCTTGCGGGCATGATGCGCGTGGTCTGCAAATGCCAGAGATCGAGGTGCTCCGGCCAGTACCCCGCGAGGAGCAGGTCGAGGCGTCCGTCGCCGTCGTAGTCCCACCAGATCGCCGCGTTGGCGTTGACCCAGCGCGGCAGCCCCGCGCGCTCGGACACGCGCACGAACGCGCGGCCGCCGTCGTTGCGGAACAGCTCCGGCCGGCCGTACTTGTAGAGGAAGAGATCCTCGTCGCCGTCGTTGTCGAAGTCTCCCCAGACCGCGCCCATCGACACGCCCGTGCCGGCTTGATTGACGTCGGCCAGTCCGACGGCCGCGGCGACGTCGGCGAAGCTGCCGTCGCCGTTGTTGCGATACAGCCGGTTCAGGCTGCCCTCGGCGCTGTTCGTGACGTAGAAGTCCTGCCAGCCGTCGCGGTCGAAGTCTGCGACCGCCACCGAAGCGCCCATCGCGGCGACCTGCGGCATGATGGGCTCGAGCTGTGCGTCGAACGTCGGGCCTTGATGAACGAACGTCACGCCCGCGCGGGCGGCGGATTCCTCCAGGCGAAATCCATGACGCGCCTCGCCGCCTGAAGCCGCGGTCATCGCCGCAGTCGGCGCCGATCGCCGATTCAGGGCCACGACCGCCGTGAGCGACACGATGAGGACGATCGTCCACAGGAGTTGAAAGGCGCGTTCCCGCGTGAACACGGTCACCGCCTCCCGGACGATGCGGGCCGCCCGACGCCGGTCAGGAACGCATCAGGCGACACGAACCGCGTGTGGAACATGGTCCAATCGCGGCGATGGCGAAGATAGACAGGATCGGTCGCGAGCGAAGGCTCGGGCGAGGCCGCGGTGTAACGTGGCTGATCGTGCGACGGCAACGGCAGCACGGTCTTCGAAAAATCGGTATTGAAGTCGCCGTCCTTCTCCCAGCCGTCGCCAATCAGCACGAAGTCCCGCACCCAGCCGTCTTTGGGCGGCGCCGGCGCGCGAAACGACAACTTGAGCTCGTCGCCGGCATTCATGATCACGTAGCGATCGTCCGCCCGCTCGACGAGCTCGGCGACGTCGCCGAACCGCGTGTGGTAGCCGACGAGGTCGCGCCAGCGAGGGGCCGTGTTGGCGATGTGGGCGTAGACGGGAATCTCGGGCCGATCGCGGCCCTCCTGCCGCGTCTGGGAGAAGCCGCGATAGCGCAACACCGCCGTCGCCGTGTTGAGCCGCCGCGTCTCCATCGTCGTCGCCGGCACGCCGCTGGACGAGCCGATGAAGTCCCAATAGATCTCGAGATTGGTGCGCAACCGCACCCGACGGACACCACGGAGACCGGCACGGACGACGGCGCTGAGGTCCACGAGTATCGTCTTCGTCTTGCCTGCGGGGAACCCGAGATCAGGCGACACCATGACCCAACGTCCATACCCATCCTGGGCCTCGAGTGATAGGCCGCGTGGCTGGATCCGGCCGCCCTGGCCGATCGCGAGGTTGATGCTGCTGTCGGTCGGATAGATCCAGCCCTGCGCCACGAGCCAGGTTCCGGCCGCGGGCGGAATCTCGGCACCGAGATCGACGTCCACGAAGTGATCGGCGGCCACACCCTGGTATGGGCCACGCTCGAAGGTCGCCAGGTATCGTTCGTCACGCGTGGCCACCGTGGCGGTGACGTCCCGCCCATCCTGATCCCACGCCTGCGCGACCGCTTGCGGCGGTCGCATGGCGTACACCGCGAGTGCCGGCGCCTGTCGAGCGAAGCGCTCGTCCACGAAGATGTCGACGTCCTCCGGGTGATCGACGACGAGCAACGAGACGTGATCGATGAAATGTGTCTCCCACAGCTCGGCGCTGATCCGGACGTCGTACACGCCGTCGCGTGGTTTCAGCTGATCGCCGCGAATCTTGACCCAGTCTTCGGACGGCGAGACCCCGGCCGTGTCTTGCGCGTTGATCCGCAATCCGAGCGGCGATCGCCAGAGGAAGTCGGTCACGAACTGCGGTCCCGTCCCGTCGTCGGCGAATATCCACGGGCACGAGCCCTTGAGCCGTTGTTCGGCGACGACGGGCGCGTCCACGGCCGTGTCGAATTCGGCTTGCGGCACGCCGTTCGGCCAGACGATCCGCACCACGTCGGCGGCGGTGCGCGCGCCAAGTCCGATGTGCACGACTGGCCCGGTAATCGTCTGCCGCTGCACCAGCGGCCCGGATCGGACGGAGACCTCGCCGCCGATGCCGAATGAGTTGACACGCTGATCGCCTGGAGCCCGCTGCGCGCGGGGCCGAACCGCCTGAAAGTGGTATGGCAGCGTGCCCGCGTTGGTGAGACGGACGGCGCGGCCCGCCGAGCGTCCGACGAGATCGAGGCGGCCGTCGCCGTCGAGATCGATGACGGTCGAGACTTCGTCCTCGACCGCGGGAGCGAGTGCGGCCAGTCGATGATCCCCGCCGGCCAGCCAGATGCCGGTACCGGCTCGATCGGAGGCGAGGAGGTCGAGCGCGCCATTGTTGTCGAGATCGGCGAGGATCAGCTGCGAAGAGGACAGCGCCGCGCCGGGAGCCGCTGGGCGCCATGTCGCGATCGTCTCCTGACGCCACCCGTCTCGTGCGAGGGACGCACGACGAATCGCGCCCGACCGATCGACGGTCACCAGATCGAAGAGCCCGTCCGCATCCGTGTCGCCAAGCGTCAGCGCGCGGACGCCTCCCTGTTCCCTCGGTGGCGGAAGTGCCTGGAACCGCCCCGACTGCAGGTTCGCAAAGACACGAAGCTCGCCCGTCCCGTCCACGAGCGCGGCATCCGGATCGCCGTCGTTGTCGAGATCGCCCCACGCGAACGCCTGCGCACCAGTGATTCCGGCAAACGGCTGCGTCGCCAGCCACGTGCCGTCGCCGTTGTTCCTGAGCACGATTGGCGGAGCGTTCCGAACGCCGGCGACGATATCGATGTCGCCGTCCATTTCAATGTCCGCCGCCCATGCGGCCGCAACGCCGGGAACGGGGCTGCCGGTTCGCGACGACGCTCGAGCGGTTTCGTCCGTGAATTCGCCGGACGGCCCTTGAATGAAGAGGCGGATGCCGTGTCCGCCGGCGGCGACGAGATCCATCCGGAAGTCATGGTTCCAGTCGAGCGGCAGCAGCGTCATCGGCGAGTCGCCGGCGGTCGCGGTATCGGTACCCAACCGGAGCGCGGGACTCGCGCCATTCAGGCGACGAATCTCACCTGGATCTGCCGCGACGATCACAGGCGCCTGGTCACCGTCGACCGAGAACGCCTGCACGGCAATGAACGCGGCCGGCGTCTCGCCGCCGATCACGGCGCGCGAGAACGCAAGCCCGGCGTCGCTGGGCGAGGGAGCCGAGACGGGCACCGGCAGCCAGAGAAACGCGGTCAGTGGCTCGGCGACGAGCTCGGCCGACGGCGTGACGAGGCGTCGTGCCTCGAGGAACGCGGGCACTTGCGCCAGAAGGTTGCGCAGCGATGCGAGCGCCCGCGCCGCCTCGGGAAACGTGCCGGCGCTGCTGGCCTCTTGTACGTCCTGGTACTGGGCCACGACATCTGGCGGCCAGTCGGCTGACGTCGCTTTCAACCGCGTGAGGATCAGGCCGAGCGTCTGACCATCCGCGCGCTTGGCCGCCAGCCGCGCGCGCTCGACGAGCACGGCCGGGTTGTCGGGCTGCAGCGCGAGCAGTTCGCTGAGCAGCCGCTCGGCGTCGTTCTCGGCGCCGGGGCGGCCGCTGTCTTCGATCGCCTGGATCAGCGCGGTACGCGCACGCAGATTGCCCGGATCGAGATCCACCGCCCTCCGCAGATGGACGATCCCTTCATCGGGGCGGCCGCGCGCGATCTCGAGCCGGCCCCGAAGGAACACGATGTCCGCATTCGACGGCAGGAGGGCGGCCGCGCGCTCGACGTGCGGCGCTGCCCGGTCGAAGTCACCGAGACGCAGTTCCGCCAGCGCCAGGTTGGCCCACGACGCGGGCTCGTCGGGGACCAGTTCGGTCACGCGCGTGAATTCCGCTTTAGAGGTGTCGATCAGACCGACCTGAAGCTGCGCGAGCCCGCGGTAGAAGTGACGCGTCGCTTCTTCATAGACCGGCGACGCGACCGGCGGCTGCCGAGCGCCTCTCGAGACGAGAAACCAAGTCGTCGCCGCCACCGCGACCAGCACCAGTCCCACAGCGACGAGTCGAACTCGGCGGAGGCGTGATCGGGTTCGGGTCACCGAATGCTCTTGACGCCGCCAACATATCCCAACCGGCCAGGTCTGGTGGCGGCAGCTCGACGGGGTGCGCCATAATGCCACAACGTTCTCCCATGCCATGGCAGCTGTACCGGATGATCGGGCGCGATGTGTGCGTCGCTCTCCTGCTCGGCGTGATGACGGCCGGCGCGGCGTCCGGTTCGCAACAGGCGGCGACCGCCGCCTCGACGCTTGAACAGCGGCTGGCTCGTGTTCGAGCGGACCTGTACGGCGCCTCGCCGCGCCTCGACGAGAACATTCGCGAGCTGAACGCGATCCTCGCGATCGATCCCCGGATCGCCGAGGCGCACCTGTTGCTGGGTATGGCGCATAGCGCCCTCGGCAAGCCGGAGATGGTCGGCGAGGTGAAGGCAGAGCTTCAGCAGGCGCTCGATCTCAATCCCGACCTGCTGCCGGCCCGTCTGCTTCTGGCCCAGACCTACTTCGACCTGGGCCGCTTCGAAAAGGCGCGCGATGAATTGCAGGTGGGACTGGCGCGCGCGCCTGGACAAACACAATTCATGGCGCTGCTCGGCGAAACGGCGCGCCAGATGGGCGACGCCCGCCGGTCGGTCGAACTGAATCGCAAGGTGTTGCAGATCGATCCGGCCATGGCCCAGGCACGCTACTACCTCGGCCTCGCGCTCATCGATCTCGGTCAGCGGGAAGACGGCGTCCAGCAGCTCGAGTCGCTCGTGCGGGGCGGAGCCAAGGTCGCCGACCTGTTTCTCGCCCTCGGAAATGCGTATCTCGAGGCGGGACGCCTGGACGACGCCGTCTCTGTGCTGAGCGAGGGCGTCCAGATCGCGCCGGCGGCGTACGCCCTTCGGATTCCATTGGCGCGCGCCTATCGATTGAAGGGAGAGCTGGCCAGCGCCGCCGAACAGTTGACGCTCGCCCAGCCCCTGGCGTCGGCTCAGCAAGCGGCAGCCGCGTACCAGAAGCTCGAAGCGAGCCTCAACACGGAATGGGGCGCCCTGCGGCTCGCAGAGGGCCGCCTTCCCGAGGCGGCCGCCGTGCTCGACAAGGCGATCGACATGGATCCGAATCACGGCCCGGCGCACCGGTACCTCGCGGAGGTCCTCTTCCGGCAGGGGCTCTTCAACCGGTCCCTTCAGCACGCGGTTCAGGCCGAGAAGCTGGGCACCCCCTTGCCGCCGGCGCTGCGCAAAGCGCTCGACGCGAAGATCGGCAAGGGCGGCGGCGCATGAGCGGCCGGGCGGCGTTCGGTCTCGCCGTCGCGTGCGGACTGCTGCCGGTCGCGCTCGCGAGCCAGGCGCCGGGGCCGCAGCCGTCTCAGCGCGAGGCATTTGTCGATGTCACGAGCGCGGCGGGCATCGCGTTCACTCACAGCTCCGGCGCGTCGCCGGAGAAGCGGATGATCGAGAGCTTCGGTTCCGGAGTCGCGTGGATCGACTACGACAACGACGACTTCCCGGATCTGTTCTTCGTCAATGGCGCGCCCGGTTCCAGCAATGCGCTCTACCACAATGACAAGAACGGCAGGTTCAGCGACGTGACGAAGCGGGCCGGCGTCGGCGGCGCCGCCAGCAAGACGTTCAAGACCGGCGTCGCGTCAGGCGACTTCGACAACGACGGGTTCCTCGATCTGTACGTCACCGCGCTTGGGCCGAACGTGCTCTACCGCAACAACGGTAACGGCACGTTCACCGACGTGACCGCGGCCGCCGGCGTCGCCGGAGGCGCCGCCGAGTGGAGCACGAGCGCCGGGTTCTTCGACGCCGATCGCGACGGCGACCTCGACCTCTACGTCGTCAACTACCTCGACTACAAGATCGGCGACGATCCCTACTGCGGGTTCAAGAAACCGGGATATCGGACCTACTGCAGCCCGACCGTCTTCGACGGCGTGCCGGATCGGCTGTATCGGAACAACGGCAATGGCACGTTCACCGATATGTCGCGCGCGGCCGGAATTGCCAACCCGGCCGGCAAGGGTCTCGGCATCGCCATCTGTGACTTCGATCGCGACGGTGACCAGGACGTGTACATCGCCAACGATCAGGTGCGAAACTTTCTCTATCGCAACAACGGTGACGGCACGTTCAAGGACGTCGCGTATGGAGCAGGCGTCGGCTTCGGGCCCGACGGCAAGGCCCAGGCCGGGATGGGCGTGGACTGTGCCGACATCGACGGCGACGCGTATCCCGATATCGTCGTGACGAACTTCGAGGAAGAGCTCAACAACCTCTACAAGAACCTGGGAGACGGCACGTTCCAGGACATCGCGGCAACCGCCGGCTTGCGGTCGAGTTACCTGCCCCTCGGTTTCGGCGCCAAGCTGTTCGACTCCGACAACGACGGCGATCTCGACCTCCTGATCGCCAACGGCCACGTGATCGACAACGTGCAGCTCTATCGGCCGACGTCGAGCTACGCGCAAGCGCCGCTGTTCTACGAGAACGTCGGCGGCCGGTTCCGCGACGTGAGCGATCTCAGCGGGCCAGCGCTGCAGCAGAAGCGCGTCGGACGTGGACTGGCGGTCGCCGACATGGACAACGACGGCGATCTGGACGTGGCGATCGCGAACCAGGGCCAGGCGCCGCAGCTCCTCAAGAACCAGTCGAGCGGGAGCAACTGGCTGATCGTGCGCGCGCGTGGGAAGGCGAGCAATCGATTCGGGTTCGGCGCGCGAATCGAAATCGAGGCCGGCGGCCGGCGCCAGGTCCGCGAGCTCACGCCGGTGTCCAGCTATCTCAGCAGCAACGACACGCGCCTGCACGTCGGCCTCGGCGCCGCAAGCGTGGTGGCCAAGATCTCCATCCTTTGGCCGAGTGGAAAGCTGCAGATCCTCGAGAACGTGGCCGTGAATCAGAGACTGGTGATCGACGAGCCGTAGAATAGACTGAACCACCACATGCATCGCTTTGCCGACTACGTCGCGTCGCTCCTCGCCACCGTGAGCGGTTCCGCGGGCCGATCGGATGCGCGCCTCCGGGCTGCGGTTCGGACGCGAGTGACTGAGATCGTCGAGACCGGCCAGACGTCCTCCTCTTCCGATATCGCACCGGACGTGATCGCCTACACCGACACCATTGCCCGGGGCGCGTTCCGCGTGACCGACGAGCATGTCGATCGCCTGCGCCGCGCCGGCTTCTCCGATGACCAGATTTTCGACGTCACCGTCAACGCGGCGGTCAGTGCCGGGCTCAGCCGGCTGGACCGGGCGCTCCGGTTGCTGCACGGGGGGAATTGATGCGCCTGCCAATCGTCAGCCACGGCCACCGGTTCCGCGAGAAGCTGATCCTGTTGATCATCAGGATCACTCGAGGGTCGCGCGCGCCGGATATCGTGCGGACGCTCTTCTATCGTCCCGAGTTGTTCGGGAAGACGATGAGCGCCTGGACCCACGCCGTGATGCGTGGACCGTCGGCGTGGACCGTCGCGGATCGTGAACTGTTCGCCGCCTTCACGTCGGCCCTCAATCATTGTCCGTTTTGAACGCAAGCCCACGGCGCGGTCGCGTCGAAAGCTTACGGCGATGCGGACTTCGTGAAGAGCGTGCTGACCGACTGGCGCACGGCGCGGCTCGATCCGAAGATGCGAGCCGTGCTCGGCCTGCTCGAGACGCTGACGCTCTCCCCCGAGACGCTGTCGCAGCAGGACTTTGCGCCGGCGCGTCGGGCCGGTCTCACCGACGAGGCCGTCTCCGAGGCCATTCACGTCTGCGCGCAGTTCAATATCTATACGCGCATGGCGGATTCGCTGAAATTCGACTTGCCTGACGCAGCGGGATTTGAGAAGTCGGCCGACTCGCTGTTGTCACGCGGATATCGCTAGGCGAGGTCCATGACGAGCCTGATTGAGTCGCAGCGTCGCCGATTGCTCCGCCACGGGTTCATTTTTCTCTTTGTCGCCGCCTGCCTGGGGATCGCCACGGCCATCCTGCCGCATCCCCGTGCCTGGCGGGCCGCACATCTCACGGCCTTCCTCACGTGCCTGGTTCTGGTCGCGATTGGACTGGTCTGGCGCGAGCTGCACCTCACCGAACGCCAGCGATCGCTTGGCCTGTTCACCGGCTTTACATCGGCGTATCTGGGCCTGGCGGCGAACATCTTCAGCGCGATTCTGGACCTGCCGGGACCGGCGTCACAGCCCGGCGTCCCGGTACCCATGCCTCAGGCCGCGATTCTCTTCACGCTGCTCGCGGTCATCGTGCCGACGACCCTGATCGCGTTCGGACTGGTGATGTTCGGGATGCGCGGCGAGCCTGATCCCCGATGAGGCTGCGCCGCCCCCGCCGCGGCTCAGCGCGAACGTTGGGCCGACGAGCATGACGGATTGACCGGCCGCCTATTTCCTGCCGGGCGCTTTGAGCATCCGCTCGACCGACTCCTGGAAGTAGGCCTGATTGCCCGGATAGCCGCTGCTGTCTGGGAAGGTGGAGAGGACATACCGGCGTACTTCGTGGATGTCCCACTTGCCTTCCCTCTGGAAGACCACCTTGCCGTCGGGACCAATGACCATGACGAACGGCTGGGACGGATTCCACTTCGCGCCGAAGGCCGTCTGGAGCCCGGCGACATCCGCCGACGAGAACTGCTTGTTCGGGTTGCCGGCGTGCTGCTTGGCGAGGAACGCCAGCACGTCGGCCGACTTGGCCGGCGCGTCCACTGACACCGTCGTGTAGAGGTACGGACGACGGCGGAACATCCACCAGGTTTTCTGCACGTCCTCGAACTGGCTCGCGCAGAGCGCGCACGTGGTCGACCAGAAGCTCACCAGCATCGTCTTTCCCGTGCCGGAGTTGGCGCGCAGCGCTTTCAGCCCATCGGCGTTGATCGGATCGACGGTTACCGGCTCGGCCAGAATCGACGCCCACTCCTCTTCGACGCCGGTTTTCTTCGAGAGCCACTTCGTGCTGCACCCGAAGGCGCGCGATTCGGCGATGGGAACCGGCCTGCCGGCCAGGAGCGCCTCGATCGCGTCCTTCGCGTAGTGGACTTTGACCTCGCTCGGCTTCTGGTTGTCGTCGATGGCGCCCTGGTAGCGGAGCTTGTGGTCCTGGTCAAAGATGAAGATGTGAGGCGTGGCGACGGCGCCGAGCTTCATCGACGTCACCTGGGTCTCGCCGTCGTAGAGGTACGGCCAGTCGATGCCCTTGAACGCCGCGCGCACCTTCATCTCCGGCATCGAGTCGGTCATGTCCGTGTAGCCCAGCTCGTTCAGCCGCACGGCCTTCGGATTGTTGGGATTGACCGCGATGAACGTCAGGCCCTGGTCGCGATAGGTCCGGTAGAGCTCCTCGGCGCGCCCTTCGTAGTTGATGGAGACCGGGCAATGGACGCTCTCGAACAGGATGGCGAGCGCCTTGGTCTTCGTGTACTCGCTCGACTTGTGCATCTTGCCGTCGATGCCTTCCAGAGTGAATTCAGGCAGCAGCGATCCGATCGGCAGCACGGGGTAGTCGGGCGCGGCGATGCCGCGTCCGGCCGTGGGTGCCTGACCTTGCGCCGCGCCGAGCGCGATCGCCGTTCCGACGCAGAGGACGACGAGCGCGGTCTCTTTCACGAACCTCGATGCCGTCATAACTCCTCCCCTGTCGTGCCGGCTATTGAATCTTCCAGTGCTTCTGCATGCCGGGATGCTGCGGGTCATCCGGGAGACTGGCCAGGATGGCGCGACGCAGCGCTGGCACGTCGGCTTCGCCGAGTTGCTGATGCAGCACGTCGCCATTCGGCGCGAGGAGCAAGGTGAACGGCAGCGCGGCGGGCATCTTCGGATCGAACGCCGTCTCGAGCGCCTCGATGTTGTCGCTGTCGAACTGCCGGTTCGTGCTCGTGGCGTGATACTCGCGCAGGAACGCCAGCACCGCGGTCCGTTCGGCGGGCGTGTTCGCGGACACCGTGACGAAGCGCAGGCCGCGCCCCTTGTACATGCGGTAGGTCTGCTGCAGCTCGGGGAACTCGCCGACGCACGGCGCGCACCAGGTGGCCCAGAAGTTCACCAACGTGACCTGGTTCGTGCCGTTGCCGCGGAGCTTGGTCAGATCGGTTTCGCCGATGGGTTCCACGGTGACCGGTTCGCGCTCGATCGCGGTCTGTTCGGCGACGACGTCTGACGTCTGCGACAGCCAGCGAATCGGGCAGCCGCGCGCCGCGGTGGTGGCCACGCGGACCGGCCGAGCGGCGAGCAGCGCCTCGATCGCCTCCTGCGCGTCGCGCGAGGTCACCCGGGACTCGTCGGCGTTGTCGTCGATGCGCCCGTGATAGCGCAGCGTGCGCTCCCGGTCGAAGACGAAGATCTCGGGCGTGGTCTCGACGCCGAACGCCGCCGCCGTCGTCTGTCCGTCGCCGTCGTAGAGATAGGGATACGGCAGCTTCCGGAACGTGGCTCGCGCCTGCATCCCGGCCGGCGAGTCATCGACGTCCGTGTAGCCCATCTCGTCGAGGCGCACCGTCTTCGTGCTGTCGGGGTTCACCGCCACGAGCGCCAGGCCCCTGTCGTGATACATCGCGTAGAGCCGGGCGATACGCTCTTCGTACAGCTCAGCCGCCGGACAATGGTTGCACGTGAAGACGACCGCCAGCACGGGACTCTGCGCGTAGTCGGCGAGCGCGTGCGTCTTGCCGTCCACGCCGCGCAGCGACAAGGCAGGCGCCGTCGCGCCGATGGCGAGGGCCGGATGCTCCGAACGTCGGCAACCCGCCGCGACAAGCACGAGGACGAGCACGGGAAGCAGCCGAACGAGCCTCACCTACTCACTGTTCTCCGCGTGCCCGGCACGCGGACAATTGTCTGGTACGTGGATTCTACAGCGTGAGGGCCGCCTTCGCTCCGCGTTTTTGCGGAGCATCGGCGAGGCAGGCCACTATAATCCGCCGCATGGACTCACCTGTGGATCGACGCAGGTTCCTCGCCGCCGCGGCGCTCGTGCCGGCGCTCTCGGCGCTCGATGTCCGAGCGATTCCGAAGTATCGCGTGGTCACTCGCTTCAAGCCATGGCCGAAGCCGGGCATGCCCGGCGCGTACCCGGGCCGCGTGATCACGGTGCACTCGCCCAACTGCATCGACGAAGCCACCGAAAAGGTGGACGCGCCCACGGTGCGCGAGATGATCTCGCGCGGGATGACGACGCTGACCGGCGACCGCGACCCGCGCGACAGCTGGGCCCGGTTTTTCAACGCCGACGACTACGTCGGCATCAAGATCAATTGCTCCGGTGCGCCAGGCGCGATGTCGATGCCCGACGTCGTGGCCGACGTCATCAGAAATCTGCAGACGGTCGGTGTCCAGCCCGCGAACATCTGCATCCACGAGCGGGCTGGCGGCCAGATCAACCAGGCCCGCTACGAGCAGTTCGTGCCGGCCGGCGTGCGCGTCGAATCGGGAAACACGTGGCTGGGATACGACCCCGGCGTATACGTGGACGTGAATTTCTTCGGTGAGGACGATACGCGCTCGTATCTGATCCGGATGGTGACCGATCGCTTCACGAAGATCATCAACATCCCGAACATGAAGGACCACAGCGCCTCGGGCGTCACCGGATGCCTGAAGAACATCTCGTACGGCGAATTCAACAACGTCGCACGATCGCATTACCGCTACAAAACGGAGTGCCTGACGTTCATCGGCACGCTGGCCAGCACCGAGCCGATTCGATCGATGACGGTGCTCAACATCATGGACGGCCTGCGCGGCGTCTGGCACGGCGGACCGTTTTCGACGAACAGGCGGTATCGCTTCTATCCGAAGCAGATGAAGTTCGGCACGGATCCGGTCGCGATGGATCGCCTGCTCATCGACATCATCGACGCCGAGCGGAAACGACAGGGGGCGATCTCCGTGTGGAACGTCGCTCCGACCACGTTCGGGACCTCACAGCAGTGGGAGCAGGACCCGAACATCAACCGGTTCGTGCGCGAGACCGGCCACATCGAGTACGCCGGCACGCTGGGTCTGGGCGTCTACGACGTCAACAGGATTCAGCACACGGAATTGACGGTATGACCCGGCCGGCGACACAGCTCCTGCTCGCGATCTCGTGCGCGATCGTCGCCGTGACCCCGGACCTGAAGGTCCAGGGCTCCGACACCCGGAGCCCCGCGCCTTCAGGCCAGGGGTCCTGGAAGATCTACGTCTCGCCGGCCCTTCCACCTGACGCTTCGACCTATGTCGACGTACCCGCGCCATCGCTGCAGCCGATGCCGAACGACGGCTACGCGCAGGTGACGCTGGCGCCGTGGGTGCAGTCGAACGGCTGGCGTTTCATGCGCGGCCTGCAGAAAGCGCGCTACGCGGCCATCCCGCGCACCGTCGCGCCGCTCGCGGCCGCGGAAGCGTTCGCGTTCAACGTCGACGCCATCCTCAATCCAGACCCGGCTGACGCCGCGGATCTCGGCACCATGCTCGAATTTCTGAAAGTGAACGCCCAGCCGCCGATGCCCCCGCTCGCCAACATCGGCATCGTCGACGACGGCTCGCCCGCGATGGGCGAAGCGCTGAACATGCTCATCCGCCGGAATCTTCTCTACAAGGTGGTGAAGCAGCCGGAGCGCAAGCTCGACCTGACCGTTGAGGTCGGCACGAAGGACTTTCCGAAAGAGAGCCTGGCCAATCCAAGCGACTTCGCCGCCCGCGTGCGCGAGAAGCTGACCGACGACAAGCGCCTGGTCCGCATTTTCGGCGCGAACACGGTCGTGGCGCGGTTGACAGGCGACGGAACGCGAGCACGGCTCGTCCTCGTGGCTTACGGCCGCAATCGCACCATGCAGGACATCCGGGTCACGGTGCTCGGCAAGTATCGGCCCGCGGCGTTCGCGTTGTACGGCGCGCCCGCCGACACGAAGCTGCTCGACGTCATACCGGCCGGACAATTCACGGAATTCACCATTCCCAGGTTCAACACCGTCGCCATCGTCGATCTCCAGACGCCCGTCAGGATGACCAGCGCGCGTGCGGGTCGCGATTTCGAGCTCACGGCCAATCCGCGGGCCCCGGAATGGCGGACAGCGCCTCGCGTGCAGATCGGCACCGACTATTTCGGCAAGGCGATCGCCGGCGCGCCGACGACGGTCCGCTCGCGCTGGACCGACAAGCATCTCTATCTTCTGTATGAATGCCCGTACGACGAGCTGAACCTGCGACCCAATCCGAATCCGGCGGCCGAAACGCCTCAGCTCTGGAACAACGATGTGGCGGAGGTCTTTGTCGGCTGGGATTTCGAGCACATCGGCCGCTACAAGGAGCTGCAGGTGTCGCCGCAGAGCGAGTGGGTCGATCTCGACATCGACCGCGATAACCCGCGTACGCAGGCGGGCATGCGCTGGAACTCGGGCTATTCGGTGAAGGGACGGATCGATTCAGCGAAGAAGGTCTGGTACGGCGAGATGCGTATTCCCTTCAGCGCCATCGACGAGCGCACGACGCCGCTCGCCGGCCGGGAATTCCGCATCGGCTTGTATCGCATCGCCGGCAACGAACCCAGGCAATTTTATGCGTGGAGTCCGACCGGACAGGCCAACTTCCACGTGCCGGCGGCGTTCGGGATGCTGATACTTCGATAGTCAGTATTGGATTGATCCGGCCGTATCCATCCGCACCTTGAAGATCGAATTCCCGACGAGGTACAGCGTCTTCATGTCCCCATCGCCGAACGCGATGTTCCGCGGGCTGACGGGTACGGCAATCTTTCCAAGCAGCGTGCCGGTCGGCGAGTAGATCTGCACGCCGCGGGCGGCGAAGTAGAGATTGCCTTTCGTATCGACGCGCATCCCGTCTGGTCCGGCGTCGAGCGTCGCGAGGACGCGCTCGTTCGACGTCTTGCCGCCGGCGTCGACGTCGTATGCGCGCACGTTGCGCTCGTCGCTGTTCGCCACGTACAGCGTGCGGCCGTCCGGCGAGAGCGCGATGCCGTTTGGCCGCGTCGTCATGCGCGCAATCGCTTCGATCTGGCCTGCCGGCGTGATGTGATACACGCCATAGAAATCAATTTCGCGCTGATCGAGCGGCGTGAACAGCGGGTCCGTGAAATAGACGTGACCGTCGCGACGCACCACGATGTCGTTGGGGGCGTTGAAGCGCTTGCCTTCGAATCGCTCGGCGAGAACTTCGATCTTGCCGCCCTTGTCCGTGCGCGTCACGCGCCGCGCTTTGTATTCGCAGGAATACAGCCGGCCCTGCGCGTCCATCGTGTTGCCGTTCGTGCCATGGGATCCCTCCCGCCAGACCTCAGGGGTCTGTCCGGGCACGTACTTGTAGATGCGGTCGCGACTGTAGTCGCTGAAGAGCAGATAGCCCTCACGCGACCACACCGGTCCTTCGCCACCGGGAAATCCCTCGGCGACGAGCTCCACCTTCAGCGCCGCAAAATCCTGCGCGGCGACGGCCGTCACCAACGAAACACCCAGCACCAGAGCAAGTCGAGTTTTCATTGCGCAATCCATGAACATGGGGTTGGGGTCGAGGGACAGAAGAATACGCGAAATGACCGGTCCTTGTGCTGCCCGGTCCACGCCCGGCCGTTGATGAAGTACGGCTTGGCCCACACCTCGCTGTCGATCGTCCTGGCCGCAATCACCGAAACGGCCGCGGTCCCCTGCGCGGGATAGCCGGTCCTCGGGTCCATGATGTGCGCGTAGACCTTGCCCTCGGCACGAAAGAACTTCTCGTAGCCGCCCGAGGTTGAGATCGACTCGTTCTTCAGAAAGACCTCCGCGACCGTGAGGCGCGCGTCGGTCGGCGCGCGGATGGGGGTCTTCCACCCTCTTGGCTCGTCCGGCGGTGTTCCAATCGCGTAGATGCTGCTCCCGCCCGCCGAAATCCGCGCGCTCGACACGCCAGCCTGGCGCAGCACGGCAACCATGCTGTCGACGGCGTATCCTTTCCCGATCCCGCCGGGATCGAGCTCGACGTCAGGCGCGTCGAATCGCACCGTGCGTTCTGATCCGTCGAGCATGACGTGGCGATATCCGACCCGCTTCAACGCGCCGGTCACGTCCGCCGGCTTCGGCAGCCGCCCCTCGCCTTTGTAAAAGCCCCACACCTTCATCAGCGGCCCGATGGTCATGTCGAACGCGCCTTCGCTTTCCCGGCTGTAGCGAAGCGCGGTGTCCAGAAAGGAGAAGAGCTCGGCGGAAACCTTGACAGGCGCACGCGCGGCTTCGCGATTGACGCGGCTCAGCTCGCTCGACGGCAGGTAGTTCGAGAGGACATGGTCGAGACGATGCGCTTCTGCTAGAGCGGCGTTGGCGGCCGCTTCGCCCTTCACTCGATTGGAATCGTAGAGGACCACAGAAAACGTCGTCCCCATGATGTCGTCGGACGCATCGACGCGAACGGATGGAGTTGTGTGAGCGAGGGTCGAGAACGCGAGCGAAAGGCCGACAGGAACAAGCGCTTTACCACGAAGGAGGAGGATAGAAACCATTTAGGCGATATTAGCGGGTATCCGGGGGCATCGAGCGCGGCGCTGCGCGCGGAGTAGCGAGTCAGCGTCCGCGAGCCGGCTGCAGGTTGAGGGTGGCGGCGGCCGCACGCACTTCCTTCAGGCAGGGGCCTTCGAGGTACTTCTGCTCCCCGGGTGAACTCGCGAGCCAGAGGCGCAGCTCGCTGTCGCAGTCCGCGGCCTGCACGCGGAGTGAAGACATCTCGCTCTTGATCGTCCTCATAGAGCCCAGGTTCTGTTGGCCCATGAACTCCAGGATCAGCCGTTGGTTGACCTTCCCCATGAAGTTCGCCAGCAGCAGGAGCACGCTTCCGTCGGCGTCGGTGGTAACTTGCGATCGCAGCGCCTGAAGTTGCCGGCGCGCCTCCTGGGCGTGGGTGTCACGCGTGGCATCGTCGCGCGATATTCTCAACTGCTCGTCGACGAACTTGAACAGGGTATCCGCCCCGGCTTTGAACTCGGCGGAAAGTCCCGTCTTGCTCGTCGCAGCTTTCCCGGATGCCGTTCCGCAGGCCAGGGCGCTGCCGGCGACGAGGACGAGCCCCAACAACACTCGCAAAGCATGCGGCGGTCTTGTCATCTGGCCTCCGCTCGGCCAATCGGCAGAGCCAGCGCGGGCTTGAGTCGGATCCAACCGATTGAATCCAGATCCGGCCTCCCTCAGCCGTTCGTCACAATCAGATTGACACTATCCCCGATTTACAGCGATTCAGCCTGTTTTCGGCGGCATTCGCGTTGCATTATTGGTGTTTCACACCAAGAGGGCTCTTGTTCGCTCAAGTCATTGGGGGGACGAATGAATAGACGAACGGCGTGGCGGGGAGTCTTGACGCTGCTGCTGGTCGCAGGATTTGCGGCCTCGGCGGCGGCACAGTCGACCCTGGGACGTCTGAGTGGAACCGTGCTCGACGCCTCCGGCGGTGTGCTGCCGGGCGCGACGATCACGCTCACCAGCGAGCAGACCAACCAGGTCCAGACGTCGGTCTCGAGCGAGACCGGCGCCTTCGTGTTCCCGCAGGTGCCTGTGGGAACGTACAAGGTCGAGATCGGCATGCAGGGGTTCAGGAGCGCGACCTTCACCAAAGTCTCAGTCGCGGTAGGTCAGGAGTACGCGCTGACGGCGCGCCTCCAGCTGGGAAACGTGAGCGAGAACATCACGGTCGAAGCTGGGACGTCGCTCGTGCCGACGACCTCACCTGAAGTGACGACCACAGTCGAGCAGCAGCAGATCGTGTCGCTGCCATTGAACGGCCGCAATCCGATTTCGCTCGTCCAGTTGCAGGCGGGCGTCGCGAGCCTGGGCCGCACCAACACCGCCATCAACGGTGGCCGGCCGACGTGGACCCAGGTGACGCAGGACGGGATCAACATCCAGGACAACTTCATTCGCACCAACTCGGTTGATTTCGTGCCGAACCGGCCGACATCGGACAACGTCAGCGAGTTCTCGATCGTCACGACGGCCCAGGGCGTGGATAACGCGGGCGGCGCGTCCCAGGTTCGCATGGTCACCCCGTCGGGCACCAACGCGCTCCGAGGAAACGCGTACGAATACAACCGCCACTCCAAGTTTGCCGAGCCCACGTACTTCAACAAGAAGGCGGGCCTGCCCGTCAGCTACCTCAACCGCAACCAGTTCGGCGGCAGCGTTGGCGGTCCAGTCACCAAAGACAAGCTGTTCTTCTACGCGAACTACGAAGCGTTCCGGCAGAAGCAGCAGGCCGCGCAGAACTACACCATCCCGATCAGCAACGATTTGCTGAGGGGCACTTTCCGCTATTTCGTCGCTGCCGACGGGTCGACCCGCACGGCGAACGTGCTTCAGCTGTCGGGTCAGACGATCGATCCCGCCGTTCAGGCCTCGATCCTCTCGCTCTACCCGAGCCCGGACAAGGTGAACAGCTTCGACAGCGGCGACTCGCGAGCCGATCGCATCCTGAACACAGGCCGGTATCGCTTCCTGCAGGACGACTTCAACGATCGGAACCAGTGGGTCACGCGCGGGGATTACGCGTTCAACACGAATCACCGCTTCGAAGTGATCTACAGCTACATCAAGGAGACCGACGATCGCACCGACCTCGACGCCGTCACGCTGCCGACGCCTCTCGTCTTCACCGATTCGCACGCGCACCGGTACGTGGGCTCCTGGCGCTGGATGGCGTCGTCGCGGCTCTCGAACGAGCTGCGAATCGGGGGCAACCTCGCGCCCGTGGACTTCAAGAGCGACGTCGACTTCAGCAGCGGCGTGCTCCTGAACGTACCTGGAATCAGCGGTCTGAATTCCCCACTCGTGACCTTCCAGCCGCAGGGACGCAACACACGCACCTATCAGTACAGCGACACCGCGAACCTGATGATGGGCAACCACGCATTCCAGTTCGGTGGGAGCATCGAGCAGGTTCGCATCAACGCGTACAACTTTGCCGCGCGGTTCCCGACCGTGACCTTCGGGCTCAGCTCCTCCGCACCGGCGGGAATCCAGCTGACCGCTGCACAGCTGCCTGGAATCGCCACTGCCGACCTGACCTCGGCGAACAACCTCGTCGCGATGCTGTCGGGCGCGATCACATCGTTGTCGCAGACGTTTCAGGTCCAGAGCGCGACATCGGGCTATGTTGGCGGGATCCCCAACAACCGGAACTGGGCCATGGACAACTACTCGGTGTTCATCCAGGACAACTGGCGTTGGAAGCCGAACGTCACGGTTCGGGCCGGCCTGAAGTGGGAATACTTCTCGCCGACGCGGGAAGACGACAACCTGGCGTTCGTGCCGGTGCTCAACGGGCAGACGGCGGCGCAGGCGGCGATGAATCCAGCCACGACCGTGAGCTTTTCGAAAGGGGGCCTGTGGAACAGCGACTGGAACAACCTCGGGCCGACGCTCGGTGTGGCGTGGGATCCGTTCAAGGATGGCCGGACCTCCGTCCGGGCCGGATACTCGCTCACGTTCGTCAACGAAGAGGGCGCCACAGTCGGAACCAGCCTTGCCGGGAACGCCGGCCTGTCAACCGCAGTCTCGCAGACCAACTTGTTCCAGCGGTTGGCGGCTGGAACGCCGGTCCTCCCGACACCGGAGTTCAAGACCACGCGGACGATGGCCGATCAGATCGCCGTGAGCTTGACCTCCCCGATCCGGGCAGTGAATCAGGACATCAAGCAGCCGCGCGTCCATCAGTTCAGCGCGGGGATTACACGCGAAATCATGTGGAACATGGCGGTAGAAGCTCGCTACGTCGGGTCGCGTGGACGCGACATCTGGCGCGGCGTCGACCTGAATCAGCTGGACGCGATCGGCGCGCTCGGTGGAGCGTTCGCCGCGGACTTCCAGCGAGCTCGCCAGAACGGTTTCCTGGCGCAGGCCGCCGGCGGGGGCTTCGTCCCGGATTTCAACCCGAACATCCCGGGGAGCCAGGTCCTCACGGTCCTGCCGACCTTTGGCCAGCTCGGAAACGCGACCGCCCGGACGGCCATCCAGCAGAACGAGCTGGCGCGCCTGGCCGACTTCTACATGTCGACCGCCGGCGGTCCGACGACGGCCGCCCGAAATGCATTCCTGGCGAACCCCGGCATCTATACCTCGGAATACATGGACAACACGTCGTTCCAGGATTACGACGCGCTCCAGCTCGAGCTGCGTCGTCAATTCCGGAACGGGATCTTCGGCCAGATCAACTACACCCTGAGCGAAACCCGATCCGACTCGATCGGCACGGGCAGCCAGAACCGCATCGAGCCGTTCCTCGACAACGCCAGGCCCGAGCTGGACAAGGGGCTTTCGCCCTACCACAACGCGCACGTCATCAACGCCAACGCGGTCGTCGAGCTGCCTTTCGGCTCGGGCAAACCGTGGCTGAACGGCGGCGGCTGGACTGACGGCGTGTTTGGTGGCTGGCAGCTCGCGACGATCGTCAAATGGCAGAGCGGCGCGACGCTGTCGATCAACTCGGGGCGCGGCACGTTCAACCGGACCGGGCGATCGGGCCGTCAGACGGCCGTCACGTCGCTGACCACGGACCAGATCAAAGACCTGTTCGGACTGTATACGCTGCCCGACGGACGACTCTCCTGGGTCAATCCGTCGGTCATGGGATCCGACGGACGGCTGGCCGCGCCCGACAACACAACGAACGCGAGCTTCAACGGGCAGGCGTTCTTCAACCCAGCCGCTGGCGGCGTTGGCAACATCGAGGTGAACCGGTTCGAGGGTCCGTCGCAGTTCGTCGCCGACCTCTCGGTGCAAAAGCGCGTGAGGTTTGGTCGACGCTACGGCCTCATCGCTCGCGCGGACATCTTCAATGTGTTCAACACGGTCAACTGGAGCTTCGGGGACCTCGACATCAACAGCACGACCGGCGCGATTATCGACAGCACCGGCGGCGCGCGCTTGATGCAGTTCTCGATCAAGTTCGAGTTCTAAGAGACGGGGCCGGAGGCCCGGGCGACTCAACCGCCCGGGCCTCTGGCCATTGTTTTGATAGTCGATAAGGATGGGCGCCCGGAGGTCCGTGCGAGTCTCTAGAGCAGCGCCCGCACGGTCCAGTCGGTGGAGCTCATCAACGCCTGATAATCCGCTGGCGAAATCGAACGCTGGGCATACCGGCAGGCGATGACGAACATCTCCTTGTCATGCCGCCACTCGCCTCTGACGACTTCGCACAGGAACGTTCGGCCCGAGCTGTCGGTCATCGAAAGGATGTCTCCAGACTTGGGGATGGCTTCTACACCCAGCTGCTTGCTGAATCGAACCTCGCTGTTCGAGATGGTTTCCGCGGTGTCGTTCCCCTGACGGCGGACGCGAAGGGAAGGAATTCTGAGGCTGATTTCGATCGTTTGCGTCATGTCTTACCAGCGATTGTACACGGCTCGAGGCCGTTCACGGCGTCAGAGCAGTCCATCCGCGATGTAGAGGTTGCTCAGCGCCCGGCCCCAGCTGTAGGCCAGCGCTTGCCGTCGGGGGTCACGCGAAACGCCCCCAGCAACAGGATGCCGCCTCGATCGCGGGGGAGGATGTTCTTCCAGGCCTCCTGCCGGCCGGTGATCGGGTCGATCTTGTAGACCTGTCCCAGCGGAGATGCGGGATCACCGGGCCGCATCACCAGCAGACCACTGGTGATCCAGCCGGCTACGACTTCGCCTCCGGTGACTCCCGGAAGTTGACGGAGAGTCAAGACGTGGAATTATGTCTCATCGTCGGTCCGATCGTCGCGAGCGTGCCGTGAGCGACGGCAGCCGCCGGCGCACGCGGCCTTCACTTGCACTACGATGGGGCGCCCCCGCGATCGGCACGCCATGACGGCTTCCATCGAACGTCTCCGCGTTCATCTCTACGGCACGCAGGGCAGCGGCTCGATTTACCCGGCGCGTGCGGAACGTCTGGCGTACCGGCGCCAGGCCGAAGTGGATCTGCTCGAGCGAGTGTTCGACGACTTGCGCCGGCGCGCGGATCCGGCCGGGCGCATCGGCGCGAGTGTCGAAGAAGTCCTGGGCGGTCCGCTGAGCCGCCAGACGCTGGCCGCCTATGCGGCCCGGTTCGACTTGCCTGAGCCGCGCGCGTACGGCGGCTGGACCACGTGCCTTCGCCTCGAAACGGCCGACGGCGACGACATCGTCTTCGACTGCGGCAGCGGGTTCCGTAATTGCGCGCGAGACCTGCAGGCGAAATGGGGCGCCTCACCCGAACGGCATCTGTATCTCTTCGGCACGCACAGCCACCTCGATCACACGGAAGGGTTCGACCAGGCGGCAGTCTGTTTCGACCCGCGCAACCGGCTGCACATCTACGGCAATCACCAGTTCCTGCGCGCGCTCGATTTCCACCTCGGAATCTTCTCCCGCCGGGTGGATCCGGCCGTGCAGGGCGTTCAGACGCCGATCTTCTACGGCGTGATGCCGGCGAAGTTCAACGCCTGCACGCTCGGCGAAGCGCCGTCCGCGGAGAGCGGCGCGCCGTCGTTGAATGC
>Ga0111538_10000324_pt1 | contig 62091 bp, 41 predicted proteins | sample SoiMethybrSBSTD1_FD_79669 | JGI IMG/M metagenome (GOLD analysis project Ga0111538, IMG submission 79669) | Bulk soil microbial communities from a Populus tree surrounding site in Tennessee, USA - Soil MetaG P. TD hybrid SBSTD1 (version 2)... | ecosystem: Environmental > Terrestrial > Soil >...
CGTTGGCGTTTGCGTTTTCGTTTGTATTTCTGGGCCGCGGTTTCTTCGGTTTGTTCTCGTTACTGTTTGCCGCTGAGTTGGTGTTGCGATTCTCGCTTGGTTCGTCGGGTGTTACGTTTTCAGGCGTCTCGCCTTCTTTGGCAGCGCGACTGATATCCATCGCCACAGTCTGACCGGTTTTCACAACCTCACCGGGACGAGGCAACTGGAATAAAACAGTGTCGGGCTTTGCCTGATTACTGGGTCGGGTTGCGCGAACGCGAAACTTCAAATCCGCATCGGCCAGAATTTTTTCCGCTTCAAATCTATCCTTACCGACAACATCCGGAACTTTCACTTCCGGGCTGCGCAGCGATAGATAAACAGTGGTGGCTACTCCGAAAAGAAAAACCACCGCGATCGCGATAACAATAGCGATACTGCGGAAGATTGATGCAATTCTGGCAACTAAACTCACCAAGTTGCGAAGTCTAGCACCCGCTATGTTGAGGAGCAAGGCGCTCATTAGATTTGGACAATTCGATTTCTGAAGTTTGTTTCACAGGATTTAATCCTGTCTACGTTGAAAGATCGAGTTAAAGAACCCATCGCACCCCTCGCGCTGCGGCCAAGTCCTCACAGTTTTCACAACCGCAAACCGCTCGTCACGCGCAATAACTTCCTCAATCACTTCCTCATTTTCTTCACGCTCAACGGAACACGTCGAATAGACCAGCCGGCCGCCTGGTCTCACCATCTCCGCCGCTCGCCTCAGAATTTGTTTCTGCTGCTCAGCGAGCTTCACGATATCGACCGGTGTCAGACGCCAGCGAATCTCCGGATTGCGACGCAGCGTACCCGTTCCCGAGCATGGAGCATCAACCAGGACTTTATCGAAACTGCCCGCCGCAAACGGCAACGGATCAACAGCATCGAGGATAGTTGGCTTAATACCTTTGAGTCCGTGCAACTGCATCGTGTTCAAAACCGTGGCCAATCGAGTCCCGGAACGATCAGCAGCAACGATGAAAGCGGAATCATCACTGCCATCCGCCATTAGCGTTGTCTTTCCGCCAGGCGCAGCACACAGATCGAGCACTCGCTCACCAGGCTTCACTTCCAACTCATGTGCAACAAGCTGTGACGCCTCGTCCTGCAAGTAAATCGCGCCGGCGGCACTTAACTCTCGCAGCAGCGACGTTGCACTGTTCACACGCCATGCCCCATCGACAATCTTCGACGGCTTAACTTCCGCACCTGCCGCGGTCAGTCTCGAGATGACCGTAGATTCATCTGCTCGATTCGCCACAACCCGGAAAGCCGTCGGCGGCATCATGTTGTTCGCATTTGCAAACGATTCAGCTTCATCGACACCTAATGCAGTCACCCAACGATCAATCAGCCAAACGGGATGCGATGTTTCGATCGCGATTCTCTCGAGCGGGTCTGAAACCTCCGCCACCGGATCGTATTCAGCTTCTCGTATGGCACGTCTCAGCACGGCGTTAACAAACGCCGTCGCCGAACTCAAACGCGCCGCGCGAACTAAGCTGACCGATTCGTTGACTGCGGCAGACGCAGGTATGCGAGACAGATAACGAAGTTGATAAAGACCCAATCGCAACGCTATGCGGACACCCTGATCAAGACTCTCAATGGCGCGTTTAGAAAAGTGTTCGAGGATCTTGTCGAGTGTTAACTGTCTGCGCAGCACACCGAGAACAAGCTCGTGGCAAAGCGCTCGATCCGGAGTTTGCAGGTGCGGCTCTTCTGCAGCCAGGAGAATTGATGAAAACGCGCCCGTTTCCACTTGCTTCAGGATTTTGAACGCAGCGACGCGGGCAGGTGAGATTTCGTTCGACGGCTTAGCCAAAGCGATCGCCAACTTTCAAACGTGAGCCGTTGATAAAATCGCGGGCCGGAATTCTCTTGCGCGCTTCAGGTTGGACATCAATTAATCGCAAAACCGTGTCTTCGCCGCAGTTCACAACGAGATCGTTTCCATGGGCAACGAGTACTTCACCTGGCATAACATCCGGATTCGGACTCACCAGCGGCTCTGCGCTCCAAATCGTCAAGCCTTTCGAGTTGGAGCTTGTGTAAGCGTTGGGCCACGGTTGAAAACCACGCACACGTCGCTCGATCGTAAACGCACTCTGCGACCAGTCAATCAAGCCGTCTTCCTTCCTCAAAATAGGAGCGAATGTCGCATCGTGATCATGTTGTGGACGCGGGGTGAGAACATCCAGACGTTCGAGAGTCTCACCCAGAAGCGCAGCACCAATCTCCGCGAGTCTGCCCATCAACTCGGGCGCCGTTTCTTTCACACCGATCGCGGTTTTACGTTGCAAGAGGATTGGTCCAGTATCGAGCGCAGGCTCGATGAACATCGTCGTCACGCCCGTCTCTTTTTCGCCGCTAATAATCGCCCAGTTTGAGGGGGCGGCGCCACGATACTTTGGCAGAAGAGAAAAGTGAACGTTGATACACCCGCGACGCGGCGCGCGCAAAAATTCTTCCGGCAGAATTCGACCGTAAGCGACTACGACGGCCACGTCAGCATCGTGTGAGGAAAACAGATGCTTCGCCTCGTCGTTCTTGATTCGCGCGGGCTGAAACACACTTAGCCCTTGTGAGACAGCGAATTCCTTAACTGGAGAGAAATTTACTTTGTTACCGCGGCCCGAAGGTCGATCCGGTTGGGTCCACACAGCCACCACTTCATGACCGTCAGCAACACACTGCCGCAGAGTCGGCACGGCAGCCTGAGGTGTCCCCATAAAAACAATTCGCATCAGAATCAACAATAGCAAAGCACAAAAAGCCCAAATCTTGATTTTGTGCTTTTTGTGCCTCTTTGTGGCTAAAGTTTGTGGCTAATCCGTGGCTGTTCCTGCCTCGGCTGTCTTGGTCGCCCCGACTTTCTCAGAAGCGACCTTCGCCTGCATGAACAACAGCAAGTAATCGCGTCCACCTGCTTTCGAGTCTGTGCCGGACATGTTGAAGCCGCCGAACGGATGCACACCAACGAGCGCGCCAGTGCACTTGCGGTTCAGATACAGATTGCCGACATGAAACTCTTTACGCGCGCGATGCAGCTTTGCTTCGTCGCTGCTGTAAACGGCGCCGGTTAAACCAAACTGTGTGTCGTTCGCGATGTTGAGGGCATCATCGTAATTCTCTGCCTTAATGACGGCGAGCACTGGTCCAAAAATCTCTTCCTGCTCGACCGTCGCACCGGGCTTCACATCTGCAATCACTGTCGGCTCGATGAAGAATCCCTGCTCGCCATCCGAACCGCCGCCGGCCACGACACGTCCGCCTTCACTCTTCCCTTTTTCAATGTAAGAGTTGATGGAATTGAACGCCTTCTCATTGATCACGGCGCTCAGGTTTGTATTCGGATCTGCCGGATCGGCAAGTTTGAGCTTCGCCGTTCGCTCGACAATCTTGTCGATCATCGTGTCGTAAACGCGAGCGTCGATGATCGCGCGCGAACATGCCGAACATTTCTGACCCTGAAATCCGAACGCAGCCTGCACCACACCTGTTGCCGCATCCTCGAGATTCGCATCATCGGCAACGATGATCGCGTCCTTGCCCCCCATCTCGGCCACCACGCGCTTGATCCAGATCTGGCCTTCGTGAACCTTTGCCGCACGCTCGTTGATCCGCAGTCCGACTTCTTTTGATCCGGTGAACGCGACGTAACGAGTCTTCGGATGGTCCACAACTATATCGCCGACTTCCGCGCCGGATCCGGTCATGAAGTTGACGACGCCCGGAGGCAAACCGGCTTCTTCAAGAATCTCGAAAAACTTGAACGCGATCGTCGGCGCATCCGACGACGGCTTCAGAACGACTGTATTGCCGGTCACGACAGAAGCGACCGTCATCCCCGCCATGATTGCGAGCGGAAAATTCCAGGGCGGAATCACAGCACCGACGCCGAGCGGTATGTAGTCAAGCTCGTTCTGCTCGCCCGGAATGTGGGTCAGTTGCTGATCGCCTGCATAGCGCAACATCTCGCGAGCATAAAATTCGCAGAAGTCGATTGCTTCCGCGGTATCGCCATCGGCTTCGGGCCAGGTCTTCGCCACTTCGTGGATCATCCACGCTGAAAGCTCGTGTTTGCGTTCGCGCATGATCTCGGCGACACGAAACAGGAGAGCAGCACGATCCGCGGCGGGAGTGTGTTTCCACGTCTTGAAAGCCTTTGCTGCTTCTTCCACTGCGCGGTTTGCGAGTTCTTTCGTGGCTTTATTGAATCGACCGACTACTTGTGTGCGATTGGCGGGATTGATGCTGTCGAGCAGGTCGCCGGTGGCGATTCGTTCACCGCCAATCACGAGCGGATATTCGCGCCCGAGCTGGCTCTGCACCTTCTGAAGCGCCTCGCGCATCGCCTGCGCATTCTCTGGTTTTGTGAAATCTGTAAACGGTTCATTACGAAATTCGGATGCCATCATCGACCTCAATTCGAAGAGTATTTAGCCACAGATCGACACGGATATCCGTAAAAGATCCGCGCAGATCTGTGATTAATCCCACTTGCCGGCTTTTTGAAGCTTCTTGATCTTGCGTTTTACGATCTCGCGTTTGAGGGCGCTCATCTTGTCGAGAAACACGATGCCGTCACAATGATCGGTTTCGTGGAGCATGCAGCGCGCGGTCAATTCCATGCCGTCGAGTTCGAACCACTCGCCCTTCACGTCCTGTGCACGCACAATCGCTCGGAGGCTGCGTTCGACCGGGGTGAAAATTCCCGGGAACGACAAACAGCCTTCCTCACCATTCTGATTTCCTTCGACGCGCAGTACCTCGGGATTGATCAACGCCACACGCTGCGACGGATCTTTTCCCCCCGAGCAGTCCATTACAAACAATCTCTTGGGAACACCAACCTGCACCGCCGCCAAACCCACGCCGGGCGCGGCATACATCGTCTCAAACATGTTGCTGACGAGTTTGGCAAGATCGGCGTCAAACTCGGTCACCGGATCTGCCGGTGTATCGAGCACCGGCGCCGGCCACTTAACTATTTCCAGTAAAGCCATATCCTGATTCTGCCACAAAAAGACACAAAACGCACAAAAGGTAAATCCTGTTCATCCAGAAAACAATCTTGTAAATCCTGTCCAACCTATCTCCAATTAATAACCCCTCAACTGCTCTCGATACCCGTCGAAGTTCCTCTTCATCTCACCCAAACTATCGCCACCAAACTTCTCTCGCATGGCGCCCGCAAGCACGAGCGCGACCATCGATTCCCCAATCACTCCCGCCGCCGGAACCGCCGTCACATCGGAACGCTCAAAAGCAGCGGCTTCTTCTTCCTTCGTGTCGATGTCCACTGACCGAAGCGCGCGACGCAGGGTAGAGAGCGGCTTTAAATGTCCGCGAATGCGGACCTGTTCGCCGTTTGTGATGCCGCCCTCGAGCCCGCCGGCACGATTCGTTTCGCGAATAAATTCGCGTGTCTCGGCGTTGTAAGCAATCTCGTCGTGTACTTCAGAACCCGGCAAACTGCTGGCTTCCGCCCCCGCTCCAATCGCTACCGCTTTCACCGCCGGTATCGACATCACCGCCTGAGCAAGAAGGCCATCAAGTTTCAAATCCCAGGACGTGTGCGAGCCGAGGCCCGGCACGACCCCACGTGCAGCGACCTCGAAGATGCCGCCGAGCGTGTCGCCGTTCTTTCTTGTTTCGTCGATCAACTCGATCATCTTCTGTTGTGCTTCGTCGTCAGCACAGTGCAGCGGCGCATCGTCGGGAATGGCGGCGAGTTGATCCCAGCTCAACTCGAGTGGCAACTCGGGAATGCCGCCAAGCTGGATCACGTGGCTGCGGACTTCAACACCGAAGACGGTGAGTAACTGCTTTGCGAGTGCGCCACAAGCAACACGTGCGGTAGTTTCACGAGCCGAGGCACGTTCAAGGATGTTGCGGAGATCGCGTACGTCGTACTTGAGCCCGCCGGGAAGATCCGCGTGGCCGGGACGTGGGCGTTTGAGACGGCGTGATTTCTCGGGCGCGACGTCGCGCGGTTCTGAGGCCATGACGTCGGTCCAGTTAGGCCAGTCTTTGTTTTCAATCAGGAGGGTAAGTGGCGAACCGAGCGTGAGACCGTGTCTGACGCCGGTAAGTATCTCGGCGTGATCGCGCTCGATCTTCATGCGGCCGCCGCGGCCGTATCCGAGCTGTCGACGGCGTAATTCGTTATCGATTAGTTGCTGGTCAACGGGCACGCCCGCAGGCAAACCCTCGACGATCGCGATCAGCGATCGTCCATGCGATTCTCCGGCTGTCGTGAAACGAAGCATAGCCACAAAAAAGCACAAAAGGCACAAAAAACACAAAAGCAGATCAGAGCAGGTCTTCGGAGAAGATATTTCCGCGGCCGAGAATTCCGTTTGGATCGAGTGTTTTTTTCAGCGCCGCCATCTCGCGGAGCTGGTCGTTCGTGTAGAAAAAACGTAAATAGTCGCGCTTTAGCTTGCCGACGCCGTGCTCGGCTGAGAGGGTGCCGCCGGCGGACGCAGCATACTTCAGATACTGAACATACAGTTCGCGGGCGCGCGCGCCTTCATCGTCGTTGCGGGGAAGGATGTTTACATGAACGTGGTTGTCGCCGATGTGCCCAAATATCGTATAGCGCAACCCGCTCTCACGCAGCGTGTCCTTATATAAGCGAAATAGTCCGGGGAATGCCGCGTCCGGAACGGACATGTCCGTCGAGACTTTTCGTTGTTTGTAGTGCGCAAACCACTCGTTCATCAGCACCGGCAGTTGATGACGAAACTCACGGAGCTTCGCCTGGTCCTGTTCGTTGGTTGCAAACCAGGAATCCGGAAAGGCGTGATGCTGATCCAGCAATGCCTGCCACTGGCCGAGCACGGTCTCCTCGTTCGTTTCATTTGTTTCCTGCTCGAAAAAGATTGCGCCCACCGCGTTCGCGGGAATTGTCGGATATTTTGCGCGCAGGAAATTCAGCGACTCGTTATCGAAAAACTCGAGCGCCCGCGCATCGGCGTGCTCTCTTGCGTCCGCGACCAACGCAAGCACGTCGGCTTCGTCGCCGAAAAATACGACGCCACTCAACAAACCTTGAGGTTTGGGTATCAGCCGGACTTCGATTTCACCAATCACGCCGAGCGTGCCTTCGCTGCCGATGAATAGATCGATCGCGTCCATTCCCGGCTCGACAAAATAACCGCTCGCGTTCTTTCGTGTGACGGGCCGGCGATAGTTTGGCAGCTTCAGTTCAATCGAATTTCCCAGTCGGAGAATGCCGTGCTCATCTGCGTGGACCGCTCCGCGACGCAGATCGAGGACTTCACCGGACGCGAGGACGACTTTCAATCGCGAGATGTAATTGCGTGTTGGGCCATACTTGAAGGTGCGTGCGCCGGAAGCGTTCGTTGCGACCGTGCCGCCGACATAACACCCGCGCTCCGTTGGATCCGGTGGATAAAGTAACCCCTCCTGATCGACCGCATGCTGCAGATCCGAGAGAATGACCGCGGGTTGAACTACGGCGCCGCCACCGCCTTCCTTGTGAACGATGCTCTTGATGCGGTTCAGCTTTTCAGTTGCCAGGACAATCCCGCCAAAAGCGACGCGGCCGCCGACAGTCCCCGTCCCCGCTCCGGAAATCGTCACCGGAATCCGATCTCGATTCGCGCTTGCGAGAACTTCAGAAATCTCGTCGATGCTCTCCGGAAAGACGACGCGCTCCGCATGGCCCTCGCGAATAAAGCTCGCGTCTGTTAGATATAACTGAACGTCATCAGCACTCGTCTTTATTTGCATACAGGATTTCAGGATGAACAGGATTTACATGATTTATCTTGTGAATCTTGCAAATCTTGTTAATCCTGTCTCACATAACCTGGAGCTCACGTTCGCGCAGAACTTTAATGCGATCCCTGAGCTCCGCGGCCCTCTCAAACTCAAACCGCTTCGCCGCCGCCCGCATCTCGACTTCCAACCTCGTAATCGTCGCTTCGATATTCGCGGGCGAGTAGTCCTCGATCTCTTCAACCTCGGTCGGAACCTTGAAATAATCCGCTTCCGACGCCGTAATCAATGTCGCTTCGATCGGCTTCACGATCGTCTGCGGTGTGATCCCGTTCTCCCGATTGAATTGTTCCTGAATGCCGCGACGTCGTTCCGTTTCACCAATCGCGCGCTTCATCGACTCAGTAATCCGATCGGCATAAAGTATTGCCTTACCACTCGCATTACGCGCCGCGCGCCCGATCGTTTGTATCAACGACTGCTCCGAACGCAGAAAGCCTTCTTTGTCGGCATCGAGAATCGCCACCAGCGACACTTCAGGCAGATCGAGTCCTTCACGCAACAAGTTGATCCCGACCAGCACATCAAACTCACCACGTCGCAAGTCGCGCAGGATCCTGATTCGTTCGAGCGTCTCGATGTCGGAGTGCAGATAACGAACGCGCACGCCAACTTCGGTGAAATACTCGGTCAGGTCCTCGGCCATGCGCTTGGTCAACGTCGTCACCAGCACCCGTTCATGTCGCTCAGCACGCTGCCGGCACTCCTCGAGCAGATGATCGATCTGGCCTTTCACCGGATGCACTTCCACTTGCGGATCCATCAACCCCGTCGGCCGGATGATCTGCTCAACAACTTCACCACTCGACTTCGTCAATTCATACGGACCGGGAGTCGCCGACACATAGATTGTCTGTCCGATGCGTGCTTCGAACTCGGCGAAGTTCAACGGCCGGTTGTCCAATGCCGACGGCAAACGAAACCCGTACTCGACGAGCGTCCGCTTGCGCGACTGATCGCCCTCAAACATTCCACGCACCTGTGGAACTGACTGGTGCGACTCGTCGATGATGATCAGGGTCTCGCGTGGGAGGTAATCGAGGAGAGTCGGGGGCGGTTCGCCCGGGTTCTTCCCCGTCAAGTGTCTGGAATAGTTCTCAATGCCGCGACAAAATCCCATTTCCTTGATCATCTCGAGGTCAAACATGGTGCGCTGATGCAGCCGCTGAGCTTCAACCAGCTTTCCCTCGTCGATCAGCTTGGGCTCCCACCACTCGAGCTCTTCCTTGATCGTTTTGATGGCACGTTTGATCGTAGGTCGCGACATCACGTAGTGCGTCTTCGGATAAATCGGCACGCGCGACGTGTGCTTCTCGATCACCTCGCCTAACAACGGGTCGATCGTTGAGATGGAATCGATCTCATCGCCCCAGAGCTCGATGCGATACGCCTGATCCTGATAGCTGGGATAGATCTCGACGACGTCGCCGCGCACGCGAAAAGTGCCGCGCTGAAAGTTGATGTCGGATCGTTCGTATTGCAACTCAACCAGTCGTTGTAACAGCACGTCGCGCGACATCCGCCCGCCCGGCTCGACGAAAAAGAGCAGACCGTAATAAGCGTCCGGGTCGCCGAGGCCGTAGATACACGAAACACTCGCGACCACGATCACGTCGCGACGTTCAAATAGCGCCCGTGTCGCTGACATTCGTAGTCGATCGATCTCTTCGTTAACGATCGCTTCCTTTTCGATGTAGACGTCGGCAGCAGGAACGTAAGCTTCGGGTTGGTAGTAATCGTAGTAGGAGACGAAGTATTCGACAGCGTTCTCGGGAAAGAGCGAGCGAAACTCCTGGAAGAGTTGCGCTGCGAGTGTCTTGTTGTGTGCGAGCACGAGCGTTGAACGTTGTGTCCGCTCGATCACGCTCGCAATCGTGAACGTTTTGCCGCTGCCCGTGATTCCCAACAGCACCTGATCCTTGGCGCCGTCGTTCAGCGCTCGGACAAGCGAATCAATCGCCGCAGGCTGATCCCCTTTTGGACTGTATTCCGATTGAAGTTTAAAGCGCATAACGCGGATCTACGCGGATCTTTGAAAAACGGATTTACATGTACATCTTGTTCAATCCTGTAAATCCTGTCAAAAGACCTCTATCGCAACCCGATCTGATTAAGTGATTCGGAAGCCGCGGAGCGCAGCTCTAATGGAAGTGACAAGTTGGAGGCTAAGCGTTCGAGTGTTGAAGCAACTTCGGGTTCGCCGCTCGCGGCCAGTAAGCGAATCACCGCGAGACTCAAATCAAGACTTGGATGTTTCTCAATCACGCTGCCGAGCGGTTCGACGACGCCCGCTTTCGCAACCAGAAACAATAAGGAGAACGCGCTGTAACAGTGCTCGTGATTCTCGGCCATCAGATCGTCGATGGCTTCGTACAACAAACCCGAGTCTGCCAAAGCCCTGCCAATGCGCCGTCGCTCCTCAGGCGATCCGTCACGCAACGCATCGTTCACAAGCGTCGCAGCCCGATCGGCATCGAGCTCGTACAGATCCCTTACCGCTTTCTCCCGCACTGCGGCCGACGGATCGTCCAGTAATTCCGCGATCTGATCGAAGTGAGTATTTAAAGGTGATCTCTTACTTTCACTACGGCGCTGCGCCAGTTCGTGCGCAGCTTGTCGCAAGGTAGCAATGTCTCTGTTCCAGCGCTCATCTTCCGTGCGTCGCGCCGGCGCTTTCTTCTGACTCTTCATTGAAAGGCTTCGGACTGATCCTGATCGGGCGCAACCTCGTACACGTCACCATTGTTTCCTGATGCGTGTGCGGCGAGTGTGAGTGGCGCGTTCGGAACAAAATCAGGCTCACTCTCAGTCACTATTTCCGCATCCTTCGGTGCCGCTGTGCGCCGCAGTTGAAACTTCGTTAAGACCAAACGACTGACCGAGAAACCAATGTTCCCATCCAGCACGCAGAGTTGTTCCGCCACCACTCGCTGCGAAACTCTTTCCAGCGCCTGCTCCAACTCGCGTCCGGCCGACGCCGCATCGTCAGCAACAATCATTTCGAAATCCTGACCACTGCTCACTCGGCGGCGCGAGTGATTCTGCAGCAGGACACCGGCTTCTTTGTGTATCCGGCCGGTCGCGACGATGACGAGGTGGGAAGCTTCGGTATCGATCTCGAGATCGATCGTCCAGCGCGCGAACGCCGGAGTCAGATCACCGTCACGCGTCACGATCAAAAACGATTCGCCGAAGATGTTCGCCATTAGCTGACCGTAGCCAGTTCCTTCCGACGGTCCAACGGCAATCTCTCTCTCCGGCACGCCCATTTCACGCAGCAGAAAATGGATCCGGCTCACGAGCCACGAACCGTCTTCGAGCAACGACGACGCGAGCTGTGTCGGCGCAATCACTTCTTCGACATTCTCATCGGCTACCGGTGCGCCACACTCGCTACACGTGGCATCGCTGACAGTCACAACTGCGAGCGCGTGTGGATTCGGCAAGCGAAACAGTGCGTGTCCGGTCTTACGACAACTGATCTGCACTTCCCTTTCGACCAGACCGGCATCTTCGAGCCGTTGAATCGGCACGCCGGGGGATTCCGTGTGACCGGTGAGTAGTTTGGCGGCGTAACCTTCCTGGTGCGCGTTGCGCGCGGTGCGCAGAAAGACGCGCGCGGTTTCGTCTTCGAGTTTCGAGGCTGCAAGGATGCGCTTGCTCATCGTTTCCTTGCGCAAGCTGGTGTAGAGCGAGTCGGCGTCCTGTCGTTCAACGAAAGTTCGAAATCCCTGAGGCATTGCGGGGGTGCTTGACTGCCACTCGGCCAGACTTCGGATGTCCTGGCAAAACGAGTCGAGCTTTCGGAACGGTTCGGGTGTGGTCGCTTCATAAACAATTCCGGCGCGAATCGAATCATCGTCCTCGAAGATAAGGAAGAGGATGTAATCAACGAACGTGAAGAGGTCGCCACGAACGTACGGTTCGCCGGTCGTCGACTCCGTTGAGGCTGCCAGTGCCGTTTCCATTTCGCTGATACGGTCGGCACTGAGCAGGACGTCTTCAAAACTACGCCGCCGTTGGGAACGGATCAGCGGAACGAGATTTCGATCTTGCAACTCCTGGAGCAATGTGAGCCGGGCGGCGGTGTCGAGTGAGTGATTTAGTGTTTTGCTTTCGAGAAATAGCATCGGGAGTACCTCTTGATTTCATTTATCCACAGATTACGCAGATTGAATCTGTGTAATCTGTGGATACGCCTACTTGTTGACATTTATCGTTACCGTCTCGCCGCCGGTTTGCGTCGCCGGGAAACGACGTTGCCGCGCGATGCGCAACGCCAACGCTTCATAACTATCCATACCCGGCCTGGGGTTAGCGATGGAAGCCTTCAACACACGTCCATTTTCAATTTGCATCACAACCTTGATGGACTGCGCAGTGGCCTCTGGTTCTTTCACTGTTTCAGCCGCGGGCTTCTCTTCCTGCTTACTTGGTTTCTTCGGTTTCACGACCGCCGCAGCGAGCGACGGCTGAGTCTTCGCTGATTCAACAGGTGCGGCCGCGGGCGCAACGGAAGTTTGTGACTGCTGTATCGACGCGGTTTCCGGTTGATTGTTTTTGAATCCACCCGTCACTGCAATCACGGTTGAGAGTCCAACTACCATCACGACTGCGACAGCGACGAAAATGAGGGAGCGTCGCTGAATGAGCAGGGATGGTCCAGGCGGGAGCGCCAATAGTTCCGTGCGGCGGCCCGTGAGAGTTTTGGCCGGCGCATCGCCTTCGAGTGCCACCGTGGTTGCTGCACTTTCAATCTGCACCGCACTCTCATCCCAGCAACCAAACAGCTCCGACACCGCGCGTTGCAACGAAGACTCAATCGATCGCCGTGGGCTCTGGATCAGCGGGTTGAAGTTGAACGAAGCTTCCGGTTGTGCAAGGGCGACGCAAATTGCCTGCAAACCGGCCAGGTCGTTCATGCGCGCGTCGATCAGTTCGCCATTCTGGAAGAAGAAAGTCGCCGGGCCTTTTGGATACTCGATCAAGAGCCGCCCCGACTTTTTTTGGTGACGCAGGATTCCAACGAGATCCGATAGGGGATAGTTACTGAGGTGTCCGGTCAAAACTACAAAACGATTATTCATCAACACTCCTTAAAACTTATCCGCAGATTACACAGATTCAGAACCAATCTGTGTAATCTGTGGATTACGGGCAGCCACGGGTCAGGCGACAGGAGAAGTTGTATTGCGGGAACGTCTGGGCCAACTTCTTCGCTAACACTTTGTCGAGTCTTTCCAATGTGCGGTACTGCTCCATCAGTTGGGCCGTCATACCCAATTCCTGATAAGCGAGACTCAATCCGTAGTGAGCCTTTGCCATGTTTGGCGACAGGTCGGTCGCCTTCTTGAATGCGTCAGCGGCCTCTCGGAATTTTCCCAGGCGAAAGTTTGAGAACCCCAATCCGTAATAGGTCTCGGCGTTGTTTGGATTGAGTTTGATGGATTCCTTGAAAGCTTTGATAGCGTCGCGGTCCTTCCCCTGCTTCAAAAACTCATGGCCCATGGCCAACTGGGTTTCCGCGGAGATCGAATTGCCTGCATCCGTTTTATCCGCGGTTGGTTTGGCCACGGATTTGAGTAATGGTGGCGGCTCGGCGGCGAGAGCCTCTGAACGGATGAACACGGATCCGGCGTTAACTTCAAGAACATCCTGCTCTTTAATCTCTGAACTGGCCGGGTCGGGAACTGTTGGGGCATTTGGCGCCTTCGGTTCCTCTTTGGGTGCCTCGATGATCTTCGCAACCGTGTCGTCGAAGTAATAAGTAATCGTTCGGCTGGTGACCTCGATTGGCTCTCGCTTCAGTTCGCCGTTCTCAAAGACCACCAGACTGGTAACCATCTTCGTCCAGTTTCCAACCTTGTCGAACTCATAGCTGTAGGCTTCGCGATTGATGATGGCGCCGTGGTCGTCGCGCACAGTCATCTCCGTGATATTGCCACGTTCATCGTATTTATATTCTTCTTTGCCTACCGGGCCGACTTCGATGGGATACGAAGTATTCTCAACGCGATTCCCCTTGATACCGTAGGTCGTGAGCTCGACCAATTGCGGTACTCCCTCCATGGATCGGCCATCCTTGAGTTCGATTTTGGCAGTTTCAGTTTTGACTCGACGCACGGAACCAACCAGACCATCCTGATCTTTCGTGCTGTCGAGGACTGTTATGGCGGGTCGGTTAGAGACTACTGCAGGGAGTTTAACGTCTTGCGCCTTAGCGGGCGCACAAGTCATGAAGACAGCTATCCACAACAGAAAAGCGGGCAGAAGTCGCCGCACAAAACAATTCATCTCGACTCCTCCAATTTCAAATAGCGTCGGGGGAACGGACTACTGCGAGCCCATATGTTGTACAAACTGCCGCGAAGAATACAATAAGTGGGTGGGAATTGCTATGGAATTATTGCGGATCGAATGCGATTTGCGAGCAATAGGCCCTGGTTGACCCGGTAAGACCTATTGCTCGTCGCTGAACTTGTAGCCGATACCCCAGACCGTGAGCACCATCTGCGGGTTTTCCGGGTTCTCTTCGATCTTGGCACGCAGGCGATTGATGTGTGAGTCGATCGTTCGGTCGTAGCCTTCGTACGAGTAATCCCAGATCTTCTCCAGCAGGTACTTGCGCGGGAATACCCGGCCCGGATTCGAGGCAAACAGACGCAGCAAATCAAATTCTTTCGGCGTCAGCTCGACCTGCCGATCGCCAATGGTCACTTCACGCTTGGCTGAGTCGATGCGGAGCCGTCCGCGAACGATAGGCGCCTCATCGCGCATACCCTCGGTGCTTGGGCCGTTTCGTGTGCGCCGGAGTACAGACTTGATGCGGGCTTCGAGTTCGCGCAAGCTGAAAGGTTTGGTGATGTAATCGTCGGCGCCCATCTCCAGTCCGAGCACCTTGTCGACCACATCGTCCTTTGCCGTTAGCATGAGAATCGGCAGGTATCCGACCTTCTCCCTCAGCTCCTTGCACACCGCCAGCCCATCCATCTTAGGCAGCATCAGGTCAAGGACCACTGCATCGGGAGGATCGTCGAGCGCCGCCTTGACGCCGTTTAAGCCGTCCTCAACTGTTTTGACGTTGTATCCCGCACGCGAGAAGTACTCGCTGATCGCAGTCGAGATGTTCTCGTCGTCCTCAACTACGAGCAGCGACACTTTACGTTCGCCTGAGTCGGGAGCCGCGAAGTTTTCTTTAGCTGTTTTCTGTCTGTCAGTAGCTGTAGCCATCATCGGAATATAGTCATCGATATTGAAACTGACAGGAGGCTCAGAAGGGCAAGCACCACGGGGTCATTGGCGCAACTCGGTTCTCGGGGATAGTACAGGAGAAATGACCCACTGTTCAAGCCCAAAGTGCTAGGATATTGGAAATCATCTTCTAACGTTTACGCAAAGGACCCTTATCTTATGACACCCGAAGAACGAGCTGAGCTCATTGCAACGTACGCCGCCGGTTACGATGAAGTTATGAACGCCCTCAACGGCTTCCCCGCCGAGAGCTTAGGAGCGCACCCTATTCCCGGCAAATGGAGTGCACGCGAAATCGTTCATCATCTGGGCGACAGCGAAAGCTTTTCAGCCGGGAGACTACGCAAGCTGCTGGTCGAAGACAATGCTGTCATTCAGGGATACGATCAGGACGAGTACGCCACGAAGCTTCGTTACAACGAACGCGATATGGCACCCGCACTCGAAGCTTTCCGCAGTGCACGTGAAACCACCACACAACTTCTCGGCCTGATGACTGAAGACGACTGGAAACGCGAGGGCACGCATAGCGAGAGTGGCAGGTATACGACTGAGAACTGGTTAACTATCTACGCCGCACACGCGCACAACCACGCCGCGCAAATCCGTCGACTCCGTGAAGCACTTTCCTCATGAACAAAGCCATCCACAGATTACGCAGAAAATATATCTGTGTAATCTGTGGATAGTCTTGACAAAGTTTTTTAGCGCGAGCAAAATCCGGCATCCGCCCTAAAACAAATGAATACAGCAACTGTCCTGCAAACATCGCTTTCCGATCTGACGTTACACCGCCGCGGTAAAGTGCGTGACGTCTACGAAGTTGACGCTGAGAGCCTGCTCATCGTCGCTACCGATCGCATCTCCGCATTCGACTGCATTCTGCCGACGCCGATTGAACGCAAAGGCGAAGTGCTCACAGCTCTCTCCGAGTTCTGGTTTCAGAAGCTGAAAGACGTCGTCGCCAATCATTTGATCGAAAGCAACGTCGACGCGATGCCACCCGCGGTCCAACGCCACGCTGAAACGCTCAAAGGTCGAGCGATGCTGGTCCGTCGTGCTCAAGTGTTTCCGGTTGAGTGTGTGGTGCGCGGCTACCTGGTCGGCTCGGGATGGAAAGATTATCTGCGGACCGGCTCCGTTTGCGGTCATAAACTTCCGGAAGGTTTGCCCGAGTCGGCAAAATTACCCCAAGCACTTTTTACTCCTTCGACGAAAGCAGAAGAAGGACACGACGAAAACATTACTGAAGATCAAGTACGAGAACTGATCGGCGCAGAGGCAACTGCGTTGCTGCGAGACACGTCGTTGCGTCTGTACACTGAGGCTGAAGACTATGCCCGCCAACGCGGCATCATCATCGCCGACACTAAATTCGAGTTTGGACTGGATAAGGACGGAAAGCTCTTGCTGGTTGATGAAGTGCTGACGCCCGATTCCTCACGATTCTGGCCCGCGGATGAATACGCGCCCGGGCGTTCACAACCATCGTTCGACAAACAATTCGTGCGCGACTATCTCGAGACCCTCGACTGGGACAAGAAACCGCCCGCACCTGCGATTCCACCCGAGATTGCCGCTGCCACGACTGCCCGTTACCTCGAAGCATATAGATTGTTAACCGGAAAAGAGCTTTGATTCACAACCGTCTCGAAAGCCTGATCGACGAAATGCTCGAGGGCCACATCCTTTTGGATGAAGCGCTCTGCGAATTCGAAAAACTCTACATCAAGAAAGCCCTGGCGCGGCACAAGCAGCACATCTCAAACACTGCCGCCATCCTCGGCATTCATCGCAACACCCTCGCCAAGCGCGTCGCCACCTATCACAAGCAGGAATCGCCACAAAAAGGCACAAAATCCACAAACCATAAAAAACTTGCCCATCGACTAAAGGCTAGCTAGCAGTCTTCCTTTTTGAGACTTTTGTGCTTTTCTGTGGCCAGTTGACAAGCGCCGCCTGATGACCCTATTCTTAGCACTCATTCTCATAGAGTGCTAGCATTAATACCAAAATACACCCAAGACGGAACAGAATTGAAAGGAGACCAAGGTCATGGCAACCAACATTAGACCTCTTCATGATCGCGTCATCGTGAGACGTATTGAAGAGGGCGAGCAGGTACGGGGCGGCATCATCATCCCTGACACTGCCAAGGAAAAACCCCAGGAAGGCGAAGTCATCGCGGTCGGCGAAGGCAAATATAAAGAGGACGGCACGCGCCAGCCCCTCGACGTGAAGCAGGGCGATCGCGTTCTCTTCGGGAAGTACAGCGGCTCTGAAATCAAGATCGATGGCGAAGAGCTTCTCATCATGCGCGAGGACGAGATTCTCGGAGTCCTCGAGCGCGCCGGCGCTGCGAGCGGCGGCAGCAAGAAAGGTGGTAAATAAGAATGGCTAAGCAGGTTATTCACGGTGAGGACTCGCGTGCAGCGATTTTGCGCGGTATCAATCAGCTCGCTGACGCAGTGAAGATCACTCTCGGTCCCAAGGGCCGTAACGTTGTTATCGACAAGAAATTCGGTTCACCCACGATCACCAAAGACGGCGTCACCGTCGCCAAAGAGATCGAGTTGAAAGATGCGCTCGAAAACATGGGCGCGCAGATGGTGCGCGAAGTCGCTTCCAAGACTTCCGACGTTGCCGGCGACGGCACCACCACCGCAACCGTGTTGGCCCAGGCGATCTTCCGCGAAGGCGTGAAGACTGTCGCCGCCGGTGCCAATCCGATGGCGCTCAAGCGCGGTATCGACAAGGCTGTCGAGCACGCCACCGGTGCTATTCAAAAGCTCTCGAAACCGGTGAAGGGCGACATGATCGCGCAGGTCGGAACAGTTTCCGCCAACGGCGATTCCACCATCGGCAACATCATTGCTGAAGCAATGAACAAAGTCGGCAAAGACGGTGTCATCACTGTTGAAGAGTCAAGGACCATGGAGACGGCGCTCGAGGTCGTTGAAGGTATGCAGTTCGACCGTGGCTACCTCAGCCCCTACTTCGTGACCGATCCGGAGCGCATGGAAGCAGTGCTCGACAATCCGCTGATCCTCATCAACGAGAAGAAGGTCAGTTCGATGAAGGATCTGCTGCCCTTGCTCGAACAGGTTGCGAAGCTCGGCAAACCGATGCTGATCATCGCCGAGGATGTTGAAGGCGAAGCGCTCGCGACTCTGGTTGTAAACAAACTGCGCGGCACATTAAACATCGCGGCCGTGAAGGCTCCCGGCTTCGGCGATCGTCGCAAGGCGATGCTCGAAGACATCGCGATCCTGACTGGCGGCAAAGTCATCAGCGAGGATCTCGGTATCAAACTCGAGAACGTCAAACTCGAAGACCTCGGGCGTGCCAAGAAGATCACGATCGACAAGGACAACACCACGATCGTGGAAGGCAACGGCAAGCAGTATGACATCGAAGGTCGCGTCAAGACTCTGCGTGCGCAGATCGAAGACACCACTTCCGACTACGATCGCGAGAAACTCCAGGAGCGACTCGCCAAGCTCGTCGGCGGTGTTGCAGTCATCAAAGTTGGTGCTGCAACTGAGACCGAGATGAAAGAAAAGAAGGCGCGCGTTGAGGATGCGATGCATGCGACCCGCGCGGCTGTCGAAGAAGGAATCGTTCCCGGTGGCGGCGTCGCCCTCGTGAGAGCGGCCAAGGCCCTCGAGAAATTCGAGGTCAGCAAGGACGGCGAAGGCGATCCCGATGAACAGATCGGCGTCAACATCGTTCGTCGCGCGTTGGAAGAGCCCCTGCGTCAGATCGTTCAGAATGCGGGTAAGGAAGGCGCGGTGGTTGTCGACCGAGTTCGTTCCGAGAAGAACGAGAACGTTGGCTTCAACGCGGCAACCGAGACGTTTGAGGACCTCGTGAAAGCCGGCGTTATCGACCCGGCGAAGGTCACTCGCACAGCTCTTCAGAATGCTGCGTCAATCGCAGGATTGATGTTGACGACTGAAGCGATGGTCTCGGAGATTCCCGAAGATGATAAGGGCAGTCCCGCAATGCCGGGCGGTATGGGCGGCATGAGCGGCATGGGCATGTAAGCTCAGTTATCCACAGATTACGCAGATTACATGATCTGCGTAATCTGTGGTTTTACTTCTTCCTCGCCTTCCGGCAGAACGTCCTCAAGAATTTCCTCAATCAACTTTGCAGACATATCGAGAGCCGTTAGTAGTGGATGTAACGACTTATCCTCGTTGACATACCGTTTGGCTACGTCCTGGGCGAACGCCAGCGCGACATAAGCGCGCGCGAGGCGGCGGCTATCGATGTTTCCCCAATACGGTGTAGTCATCTTTGTTTCAGACGTTCAGAAAAGCTCGCACCATAACAGCCAGCCCGATGGCTCCACCACCGAGCGTGAAGACCCACTCCACCAGCGGACTCGGTCGTCCAAACAGGCGGCGACAGATCACCATCCCGCTCTTCCATCCGTCGAGTTGATAAAGTGGAATCAGGTTTCCGATTGCGAGAGCGAGGTTGAGGGCACTAAACAGAGAACCCCAGGTCAAGACGCACAGTACAAGATTCACTCCGATCCCTGCGCCGAGTACAAATAACTGTTGCCCCAGCGGCCGGCTTTGCAACGCCTTCATATCCATTTGTACGTAAGCACCAACCGGCAGCAGGTGCACCTGATAATCAACCTGCCGCAGTCGCACTCCAATTAGTTTCGGTCCCCAACCAAGGCCTGCCCGCCTGACGGGGACCGCACATACGAGCGCCGCAATGTAATGGCCCAGCTCGTGTAGAACGAGTGAGGCAAAAAAGCTCACCGTGGCGGTAATGATGAAACTGTTCATGTTTCTGAATTCAAACCCAGTAGTTTGGATACGTGTTGTTCGAGTTCGCTCAACATGCTCAACTCAGACTTCAATTCCTGTAGTTCGGTTCTGACATCGAGGATCAAATAAATAATGGCGCAGGTAACTACGATCGCCTCGAGTACTCCGAGTCCGCGATTTGCAATCACGGCAACCAGAAAGATCAGTACTAATGCAGAAATGTATAACCTGATACCGAGCATGTTCGGTTTAAAGGAGTAATGTGCAAGCCGTTCCAACTATGAACTCACGAACCATATCCGCGCTGATCTGCTCTTCACATCCGTCCAATCCGCGTTTCCGAATTCTAGAAACGAGTGTCCAGATGCTGGACAAACAGTTAGTGAACAACAACTTTTACTCAGTTTTCCAACGGAATTGAGCAAGAACAGGGTATGCGTAATTGATGGCCCCGGTTTTGCACAGGGACGCGCGGATACACGCATCTAGGATAGGCTACAAGGGAACTGTTCGAGTTTTAGCGATGTCCTGAGCTTTACCCAAAACCCGCAAAGGTCTCGCCAGTTCGCTTTAATTAATTCGCCCAGAAAGAAGATAACGTTCGCTTAGACCCCCCCTGGGCCATAGTGTCGTTATATGAACAGAAACAAACGGTCCGTTGTTTGAGATACCGGTTCGGGATATCGGAACATCGAGGCGTTTAGGTGTTTTGTTAATCCAGTCTCCAAAGGGCGCTCCCAGCTTTAAATCCTTAGAGACAGATAGAGCCGTAGTTTTCGACATAAGGACTTAACCCGAAGGAGTTAGTTACTTAATGCCCCTAGCAACTCCCACGGCTATCGATGGCTGGTCCACCAATAACCACGCCAGAACGACGACGATAGCAACTAACAAGCAGGAAAGTCTTAGAACAAACAATTCCAAAACACCCACTCTCATCGGCCAATCGCCGGTGATGAGAAAACTCTTTTCCGTTATCGAACGTGTTGCCCCAACCGATGCTTCAGTTCTTATTACCGGTGCAACCGGAACCGGAAAAGAACTTGCCGCTCGTGCCATCCACGATCTCAGCCCGAGACGCGATCACGCTTTCGTCGATATCAACTGCTCTGCCATTCCGGAAACACTGATCGAAGCAGAACTCTTCGGACATCAGCGCGGCACCTTCACCGGCGCGCATGAAAACCGCAGCGGTCTCTTTGAAAAAGCTTCAGGTGGCACCCTCTTTCTCGACGAAATCGACGCGTTGAACCTTTCAGCACAGGCAAAGTTATTGCGAGTGCTGCAGGAACGAACCGTACGAAGAATTGGCGCCCGAGCAAACATCGCAATCGACGTTCGCATTATTTCGGCGACCAACTGCGACCTCGCCCAGGCGGTCGCTGAAGGTCGTTTTCGCCCGGACCTTTATTACCGTTTGCGCGTTTTGCCGTTGCACGTGCCGGAGCTGTGCACGCGCGGCGAAGATGTCAGGTTGCTTGTCGATCATTTCCTTCGCCTGAAATCGGAAAGAAACGGCCAGCCACTCAGAAAGTTCACGCCTGAAGCGATGGGAGCTCTTTGCGAGTATCCGTGGCCCGGAAATGTTCGCGAACTCGAAAACACGATCGAATACGCGTTGGCGATAAGTCTTGAAGACGACTTAGGTGTAGCGGATTTGCCGCCTGAGATTTTGACGGCGCCTCCGCAACCTAGTGCAGACGATTTCAGGCAAGTGCTTCAGGCTTACATGAACGATACAGTTCCACTTGCTGAAATTGAGAAGCGTTACATCCTTTCAGTACTTCAACAATTTGGTGGCAACCAGGTGCGAGCCGCAGCCGCACTTGGAATCGATCGCAGCAAGCTCTATCGCCGTCTCAAGCAGTATGGAGTGATGGCGGTGCGATTCATTCAGGAAGAAGACCTGGACGGGCACCAACTCCGCTCAATGCACTAACCACCCAGCCCCGACCATTTGCTACGGGTGGCCACACGCAAGTGCGGCCACCCGCCGCGTTTTTAGACAGGATGAACAAGATGTTTCAGGATTTACAAGATGAATCCTGGCCATCCTGAAACATCTTGTTCATCCTGTCCCCAACTGTCTCAGCGGAGAATGGTGAGCGATGCTTTGGGACCTGTCGTGCCGCGGAAGGTGAGGCTGAGGCGATAGTCACCTTGGATTTCGATTGAATCGGGGAGCTTGACGACAATCTGCGTGAGCCAGTCGAAGTTCGGCACCTTGCGGACATCCTCGACGACGAGCGGATACGAGCGGTTGAGAAAATCTTCAATCTGAACAGTGACACTCTCGCCAGGCATCAGATCGATGCCACTGGCGAAGAACACGACTCGCGTGCGCTGGTCGAGGCTGAAATTGTGGATGGTTGTCAGCGGGAATGGCTCACCCAGCATCGTCACCGAATCTAATGCCACCGCTCTTCCCGTACTCTCCTCCGTCACGATCAGCGGTTTATCATCGTCGAGAATCGTGATCGTGCTCGTGAACGGACTTCCCTCCGCCACTGACGAACTCAACGCGATGTTAATCGTCTCGGGATGCTCGATCGTCTGGTCATTAACAATCGGCACCACGAAAGTCTTGACTGTTTCTCCACCAGTAAACTGAAGTGAGCCGGAAGTGTTGGTGTAGTCACCAGGCTGAGTCGCCGTGCCATTGCTGGTCGCATAGTTAACCGTTGCGGCGTTTGAAACATTCCCAATACGCGTCACAGTCACTACGACCCCACCTGCATTTTCATTAACGACATAACTGGTCGCGCCAAACTGGACGCTTTGCGCCGAAAGCGACGAGGCAAACTGTCCCCGAATTTCACCCGCCGGAAAGTTCGAACTGTGAACATTGATGTAGAACAAACCATTTTTCAGATCCTGCACCTGCGCCGGAGTCAGACTAATCTGAAAATCGTTGATCTGCCCCAGCGGCAGCGGAAAGATCGGCGGCGCGCTCACGCCAAGAGTTGCTGGTCCATGAATATGAGCATCAGTTTGTGTGCTCGAGAGGCCGTTGAAGACCAGCGAAACGTTCGCAGTCTTTTCGTCGGGACTGAGCAGCAGCGTCGCCGTGCCTGTGGCCGTCGAGTTGTGGGGTGGGGTTTCCTGCGAGCCATCTAACGTCGCGACAAACAACACTCTCGGTTTCGATTTGATCTCGTAAATCGCGCCATTCGAAAGTGAGACAACAAACACGTTTCCATTCGGCCCGGTTTGAATGTCGGTCGTGATTCCGAAGTCTCTTCCGATCAGCAGGGTCTCACTCTCGGTCTGATCAAACTTATCAACGTTGTCGGCGACTCGATCTGCCAGCCGCGGATCAGTCAACGCGAAATGCTGGCGATCGGCGTTCAACTTGAACCGGAAAAGGAACCCATTGAGCAACGTCGTGCGCGAAGCACCGACGAGTAAATCGCCTTCAAACTGCGGACCCAGTCCCCTTCCCTTCACAAACCCGATCGGCGAGGGCGCCACTGCATACTTCCAACTGAATTCCGGATCGACGTATTGCGCGCCGGGCAGCATGCTCATCAGGTGCAGAGCCTGAGACGGAAACATTCGAATATTACTGGGCGGCCAGCGTAGCTGCTGAAGATTTCCCGCGCCATAACTCATCTCAATCGATCTAAATTCATCGACGCGACTGATCGGCCCCATCGCCTGTATCCAACCGCCGTTGAAACCGGGCGTGACGCGATTGATCTCATCAAACGCGTCGTCGCCGTTTTCCTGCGTCCACAAAGTTCCACTCAACGGATCGAAATCCATACCAAAGCTGTTGCGAATTCCGTAGGCGAAGATTTTGCGGATGTTGGTGGCGACTGGATCGGTTTGACTGGGCGGAACTGCGTTGATGAATGGATTGTCTGTGGGTGTTGAACCGTCGTCATTGAGCCGCAGTATGACACCCGTCAGGTGCGCATCGTCAGGCTCTGGACCACCAAACTGATCATCCGGGTTCGGACCACCTATCACAATATTCTGCAGGATCCCGCGCCGGCCATTATCGCCGATGATAATGTAGAGCTTGCCGTCAGGGCCGAAACGCAGAACACCACCATTGTGATTGCCGCGCGACGGCTGTCCGGCGTCCTGCTGGAAAGCGCGCAACTTGATCAAATTGCGATCGAACGTGAGCGTCGTTCCATTCCAGACGTAACGATCCACACGGTTTCCAAGGAGCGGCACCTGATCGATGTTGGCGGTATCAGTTCCCGTGCTGCTTTCCGTCCAGTAGAGATAGACAAAGCCGTTCTGCGCAAAATTCGGGTGCAGAGCGATGCCGAGCAGGCCGCGTTCGGAAGCGTTGTTGACCGGCAGATCAAGGGGCGTGCTGTGCAAAGCGCCATTTACAACTCGCTGTACCTTGCCGGTGGCTTTCTCCAGCACGAAGAAATCATTCATACCAATGAAAGCCATGCTGGTCGGCTGATCGAGGCCGGCTATCACGGTGCTCACGGTGAGATTGTCATCCAGCATCGTGGGCGTCGATGCTGCTGGTTGAATCACGGTCGTGACGGCCGCCGTGTTGTTCGTTGAGTCAAAGTCAGGTTCACTGCCGCTCACTGTCGCCGAATTGGTTATCTGTCCCGCAGAAGCAGGTACGACGACGATCGTAACGATCGCGCTGCTATCGACGTCCAAGCCAGCGAGATTACAAATCACCGGACCACTGCCATTGCAGTTGCCCTGCGTCGCAGTTGCTGAAACAAATGTGACTCCCGCGGGGAGCGTATCGGTGACGGTCACATTTGTTGCCGGCTTCGGTCCACGATTGGTCACGATGATGCGGTACGAAAGACTGACGCCGGCCTGCCCCGGATTTGGCGAGGCGGTATTCGTGATCGAAAGATCCGCACTCAACGGACTCACGACGTTCAGCGACGCCGGTATCGAGTGCGACGTGGCGCCCGATTGCCCGTCGATGTTGAAGGTGTGATTGTTTACCGGAGTGTTAGGGCTTGTAGTTAAAGTAAGTTGCGCTGTCTTCGAGTTGGCATCGGTAATGTTGACTGATGACGGATTGAAAAATGCTGATACACCTGTCGGAAGACTACTCGCACTCAAATTCACCTGTCCGGTAAAGCCTGCCAGCGGCGTCACGGTTACGGTATAAGGAGCTCCGCCACCTCCAGGCACGACACTTCGCGAAGTTGGATTGACGCTGAGCGCAAAGTCCGGCGTGGTGGAAGCTGGAGCTACAGCGACAAAGGTTTTATAGATGTAATCACCCGAAGTGTTGCCGTCGTTGTTGGCCTGATTACCGGCAGCGTAGAAGATGACCGGACCAACGTCGATGGCCGGGGCGGTCCAATTGAAGGTCCAGCTCGCGCCGTTCTGTTGACCGATAAAAGTGCCCGCCGCAGTGTGTTCAATATATTGACGCGCGGAACCCGGACCAGCGTTATTCAGAACCTGCGTCAAACCGTCCGGGTTTTGTAGCTCACCTGCTTTTCCATCGGAGGCAGTGTCGAGAACCGTGAGTTCAAAACCCCACCGCAGCCGGGTCGGATCGGGATTTATATGAGTGACGGTGATCGAGTAGGTCTGTCCGGGGACGTAGGTTGAGGGCGCGGTAATCGAAATCTTCCCCGTGCCGGCATCAGGCGGAACGTGACACTCGGCGCAAGCTTCCGGCTCTTCCTGCGGAGCACCGGTGTAACCCGCCGGTGGCCCGGCGGAGAATGCATGCACCGGCGGAGCGCCTGCATTGTGAGTCAGGAGAAACCCCGAGAAACCAGTCAGCAGGGCCGACAAAATAATAAGTCGGAAGAGTTTGTAGGGGCGGCACTCCGTGGCCGCCCCTCGGTGGGGAATAGTTTCCTTTGAAGGGGCTTTCATGTAAACGCGAGGGGCGGCCCCGGAGTGCCGCCCCTACATAGATTCAACCAAGAAATCCCAGGTTCGGAGTGGCGAAGCGCCCAATCAACGGAAACACAGCCGAGAGATCGGCTGACGACAAACCGTACCAGGTCGCGAGAGTCGCCGCATACTGCTCGACGGAAGTCGTCGGAATCCAGCGACCACGCGGATTCGATCCACCATCAGTATCGTCCGGACCACCGAGCGCTAACGTCGGGTAAGTTCCATACAACGTGTGTCCCAGTACCGAGCCGCCGACGATGAGTTGATTATTGCCCCACGCGTGATCACTACCAACGCTGGGACCCGAGCCCGCCGGCTGGAAGGTGCGTCCGAAGTCCGACATCGTAAACGTCGTCACCTTGTCCTGGACACCGAGCTCGACAGTAGCTGCATAAAAAGCACTGATTGCCTGGCTCACCTGAGCCAGCAGGCTGTCCTGTCCGGTCAGTTCCGCTGAATGTGTATCAAAGCCTCCGATTTGCGTAAAGAAAATTTGACGCTTCATGTTTATTCCTGCACTCACATCGGTGCAGGCTTTGATCAATAGCGCCACCTGTTTGAGTTGGCGCCCAAGCGAAGTGTTTGGGAACACCGTGGCAAGCGTTGGATTCACACTGCTCAGAGCAGCGTCGGTCTGCAGCGAGCTCGTGCGCGTGTCACTCGCGGCTTTAACGAGTTTGAAGTTGTTATCGAGCGTTCGCAGTTCGTTGAACGAAGCGAATCGGGGTGTCTCTTCCGCTGTACTGGGAGCAGCATTGAGCTGCAAGACGTTCGCGAGGGACGTGCCCGAATCGGCCACGGCGAGTTGCCTTGTATCTACACCACTCAGCAACAGATTGATACCGGCAATCGAGATGTTGCTCGGGAAAGTCGCAGAGCCGTTCAATCCGCTCGTCTTGTCGGCCAACCTGCCACCCCACCCTGTCTGACTGACAGTGTTTGCGATCGCGGTTTGAAACAACCCGACCTGATCGGAATGCGAGAAGAGTTGGAGTGGTTTCTTGCCGGTCCCGTTCTGATACGTAGTCCTCGTCAATGGTTCAATGAGCGGACCATTGTTGCAAAGCACTGCAAGTTTTCCCTGGTTGAAGAGAGTCTGCATCTCCGTCATGTTTGGATGGAAACCGTATGACCCACCGCTGACCGGCGATACCTGCAGCAAATTCGCCTGCGGGATCGCCAGACCCGCTGCAAAGCGGACATTCGAATATGCCGTGTACTGGTCCAACGACACGAACATGTTGTTGCCGTCGTTTCCGCCATTCATGAAAACGCAAACAAGCGCTTTGTAACCAGTTACGCCTTGCGGTGTGAGCGCCTGGACGACACTGAAAGTATCGATACTTGAAGCCAGCGCCATACTGCCCACAGCACATGCACTTGAACGTAAGAAATCTCTTCGGTTTATCGCCATGATGTTTATCTCTGAACGTCGTACTGAGAAGAAGTTGCGACCAGGTAGACCGCTATTCGCGCGCGCTTCTGATTGCGCGTAGTAACGTTGGCGTCGTTGATGGCATTCATCGCCGTGATGATCGAGCTGCGCATCTGCGCGTTGATAGTTCCGTGCAGCAGCAACGCATCGAGCGCGTTAACGACGTCGACCGGATTTCCCGCGAGTGCTTCAAGATTCGAGATGTCGATCGAGGTCCCGCGCGGTCGATCCGGACTCGCAGCCGTCGGCGAGGTGTTTGGCGCCACGCCTGTATAAATCAACGTATTGATGTTGTTTGCGCGCCGCAACGTCGTAGTGGTCGAAAGAATACCGAATGCAGGTCCGAGAATTTTTGTCCCCGGCACTTCATAATGCGGCTGGTAATAGCTGAACACTGTCGGCGGCAGAAAGATCGGCTGGTCGAGCGTGCCGGTGAAGTCTCCGCCTCTGGTACCCAGAACGCCGTCACTGGTTGTTGTCTTGTCAAACGATTTGACGTTGAAGGCGCGCAGGAAACCGTTGATGTACTGAGCGGGCTCGCGCAGCTTACCGTAGTTTGGATCGTCCTTCACATCACCGCGTGCTTCCGGATCCAGCAGGATCGCCTGCACGACGAGCTTGAGGTTACCGCGAACGTTGGAGCAACCTTGCGGGTAGAGCCCGCTGCAGTCGTTGTTGAAGACTTTCGCAACACGTTCGACGTAAGCCGGGCTCGGATTACTCATAACCAGATGCTGGATTAGTTGTTTGCTAATGAATGGTCCAACATTCGGATGGTTAGCCAGATGATTCATCACTGCTGTCATGTCTGACTGTGCGCAGGCGATGTTTGAACTCGAGCAGGCGGCGATTGTGAATCCATTCAAAAGCGTCTTCGCCCCGACATCGTGCTGGGTACCACCACGGGGAACCATTGGGTCGCGGTAGTTTGTGGTGCCTCCATTGAAGGGAAGGGCGACGTTCCAGCCGGTAAACACACGCGTAAATTCATTCACGTCCGCTTGCGTGTAGCTCGGGATCGAGTTGCCCTGTGCGTCGCGTTGTGGCGTGCCATCAGGGTTGAGCACGTCAGTCCCAATGGAGAAGAGCTGTAACACCTCGCGCGCGAAGTTCTCGTTTGGGCTGGTGCGCGTACTGAGACGCATGTCGAGATACTGGCCCATCGCCGGAGTGAGTGTGATCTCGTTTAGCAGCGTTCGGTAGTCTCCGAAAGCATTTCGATCGAGAGCCTGGAGATACGGAGTCATCCGGGCCGGCAGGCTGAGCTCGCCGTTTCCAGACACCACGAGAATCTGGTGCAGCGCAAAAGCCACGCGCTGCCGCAACTGATCGTTGCCGTTGAGCGCGCTGCTGAAGAAGGTCCGCTGCAGCGGATACACACTGAACTTATCCCGGATGCAGACAGCCTGGTTGTAGCTCGGATCGAAAATAATCGGGGTGAGCGGGCACTCCTGATCCTGTTGGTCCACCGGGAATCCCAGATCGGGATAGTTCGAACCTTTCGCGAGGTTCGTGGGCGGCAGGCTGAACTGTTCGTTGAGATAAGCTCTGAAACCTATCGCCTTCACGCGTGCGACTTCAGCAGAGGTTGGTCCCCAACTCGCCTGTTCGAGAAAGCGCACGGTGTCGGCGTCACTTGCCGGTCCGGTAAACGGATCGGGAACGAGTGGCGGATCTGCGCCGGGCGGAGTTTGTGGAGCCGGTGTTGCAACAGCGCCTGCATCGTCTACTGGTCCACCGCCGCTATGGCCGATCGCAAGCCGCACGCGATTACTCGACATTCCGTGCAAGTTAAGACGTATCAAAACGTCGCCCACGTCGCCGAGATCGTCCGCGAGTCTGACGACGATCATCGTGATACCGGGAAAGTTTAGAACCTGGCCCACAAACTCAACCCGCAGCGGGTAAATCTTTCCACTCGCGTCCTGCACATCCGACGTAAACGCGTTTGCACCCTCGCCCGGGAGCAGCTCGAGGCCCATTGCGAAGATGGAAATGCGGGTTCGCGTATCGGTGCTGGTTAACGGAAGCGAGGCCGTCAAAGGAAAGGGTTCGGCCTTAAACGAAACTGTTTCAAAGGCCACCGCCCTGGTACTTGCGGTCTGGCTAATTAAAACCGGTTTCTTGTTCGTGGCTGCTCTTGCAGGGACCAGGCAGACAAACAGAAGAAAAGAAAAGATAAAACCCTTAGCAGCGCAGCGGAAATAGCTGGTTCTCATAGGGGACAGCTCCGACACGATTTCCGAAAGTTTGACTCTTCGTATCAGTGAGGTCTGGCGCTCGTACGAGGGGCACCGTGGTCCGTAACCAGGTTGCGGTCAATATACCATTTCGGCTTCGAACCTCAGCAATTTTTTTCCCCGGTTACCATCCGCAAAGGGCTTTACCTCGAGAGTCCGAACTCATTCTTGGATCGGGTCAGTACAGGGAGCGGTAGCGACCTGGTCAGTGATCAGCACGCAACATTTCCGATGATTCTTGACTCTGATCGTTTGACCATGTCGCTACCGCCCCCTGTACTGACCCGATCCAAGCGTGGGGTCTGACTTTGAGGCAAAACACCCTGCAAATACGTTAGACGAGCCTCTACCCGCAACGGTCTAAAAATTCGCCAATAGATTCTGCTTAAAACAACAAAATGGTTATTGACAGGCACCTTCAACTGCTCTAAGGTCGGTGACCGACAACGCATGGTGATGTCCTGCTGACAAATCAGTCGCAGCGACAGTTTGTATCGAACTCGTTGAATTAGACACACTAGCTTCCCAGAAAAGCCCGCACTCACAGGAGTTGTCTGAATCCGCGATTTACTCGATCCTGAGTCTCCTTCCAAACTCAGGACCGCCTGTCAAAGTGGTCCAGGTCCAGGTTCGCGTTAGCGATTTTTGATTACTGTCAATAAGCCGGTGGGAACTCTAGCAGGTGCCCTACTATCTACAGTCGTCTTTATTTTTATCTAAACGTGCAATTTACAGAGTGAATACCCCGAATTGAGGAAAACTGTATGAAGTGCCTGCTTTACACCTTACTGCTTTCACTGGCGATGCTGGTTCCCACAACCTACAACGATACTGTCAGCGGCAGTCAAACTGCGTCAGCCGAAAGTGGAACTGTGGCGTTCAACCTCAACGCAACTGGTCAGCTTCCAGGCATGCTTCATCTCACATTGAGACATGATACCGGCAACATTACCGGCGGCACGTGGAAGTTGACGGTCCTCCCTGCGAACGCTGATGCCACTTCGAGTGAGACTGGCACGCTAACGGGAAGCTTTTCCGGTGGCACGCTAACACTCGACACGAATGGTGTCGCGACTGCGGCCGGCTCGGTCCAACTTACCGTGCAAAGCGGCACCGGACAGTTTGAAGCAATTAACAGCGGCACCGGGACTCTGACTCTTTCAGCAGATCCCGAAAACTCCACCAAACTCGGCGGTCCACTCGCTCTCAGTTTTTGAAGTTTTAGAGCACTAACAAAAACAAGTTCACCCCGGCGCGCCCCCGACCGCGCTCAAATCCATAAGGAGCCCGATATGTTCTCGACCTCTGAGCACACAAGTACCCGTCTATCGTCTGCTTTCAGCACGCAACGCTTCATCGCCTTGCTACTGATTTACGTTCTCGTTATGCAGACACTTGCGCCTCCCGCCTTCGCGGCTCCGAAGCCCGGCTTTGCATTCAAGTGGCCTGACAGCCACAACTCGTTACTCTCGATTTTCAAAAAGCCGAAAGCGCATCAGCCTGCCGCAACGGTAGCCTCGACCCAGCCGGCGACCGAAGAGTTCGGCGTCGTGTTGACACCGCTCAGCACCGCATTCACCGGACATGTCGGTATCGAGCATCATCAGCCCTTACGGAGACTCGTGGTCACGTCCAACAACCCGAGCGGCATGCCAAATAACTTCGAGTCGCTCGACGCCGACGGCACTCACCGGCCGTACTCAAACGTTGCTGGTCTTCCAGGTGGTCTGAAGATCGCGACCAGTCGCGACGACGGCACGGGCATGAGTCTTGGCGGATTTCACCCCGGCGAGTTGTTCAGTGGCACCGGCGTGCCTGGTGTGATTGCTCGAGTCGCTGCCGATGGCGCCACCGTGCAAAACCCATGGGTAACACTCGCTGACGAAACCGGATTGGAAGGCGGTCTCTACATCGATCGCACTGGTGTGTTTGGCGGCGATCTCATTGTTGTAACTTCAACCGGCGGGGTTTGGCGCGTGACTTCTGCGGGCGTGGCCACACGCATCGCTAATCTCGACACGCCACTGGAAGGCGTCACCACCGTTCCAAACGATGTCGCCAACTATGGTCCATGGGCCGGTAAGATCCTCGTCGGTGCGAAAACGCAGAACGCGATCTATGCCATCGACTCACAGGGTGCTTCAAACAGCTACCTGATCGGCATCTCGCCGCAGGACATTCGCATAATTCCGGCGCACGAAAACTTCTACGGTATCGATCCAGCCGGCAGCAAAATCTGGGGTGCGCCGGACGACGCTTTCGCGGGAATCATCGGCGACATCCTGATCGCGCAAGGCTCACCGGGTGTGCTGATGCGCGTTAGCTGGAACGGAACTGCGTTTGAAGCCGGCCAGATCGCTCAGGTCGCTAGTTGGAAACAGATCACTTTCTCGCCCGCAGCGCTTTCCGAAATCGAAGGCGTCAAACAGTTCTACGACAAGATCGCAGTCGTGCGACATGCACCGGAGCTCAACAGCGGTCGTGTAGAAGGAGCACTGTGGCAACTGTTGCCCGAGAATCTCGCTCTCGATGGCACCGACGTCATCACCTCCGATCTGCTCGTTCCCGGCACACCGACAGTGTCGCTTGGTAGCGGTAACCCGACTTTCGGCGGAGTGATCCAGGGTGTCGAAAGCACTCAGCCAACCGGTTACTCGATCACAATCAGCAACAACGCTCACTTGCGTCACGTCATCACTCGCACGAATCCGATCAGCCTGATGCCGATTCTTGCTCCGCCCGCTCCCAGCGGCACCCGCGATGTGTCGTTGACGACTCTTGAGGCGTCGATTGGCGATCCGGCAACCTTGCGTCATCTGAGCATATCCGGCAAGGCAGGTGCGGTCGTCGTTCCGCCGGGCACATACGGCAGATTCACTGCGAGCGGCCACACGGCTTTCGTTCTTGGTGTCGAGGGCACAACTGTGCCCACTGTCTACAATCTCGAGGAGTTACTGCTCGAGGGCGGCAGTGAGTTACGCGTAGTAGGTCCGGTCAAGCTCACAGTCAAAACAAACGTGACTCTCGTGGGTTCTTCCGTGGGTGCGCCTGAGGATCCGACGCGTCTGTTACTTCAAGTGGCCCAGGGCACAGTCAGCGTTTCCGGCAATGGTGTGCTCTACGCCGTCGTGCGTAATCCACAAGGCCTCGTCAGTATTCCCGGTAACGGACGCATTCGCGGTACGGTCACCTGCGATCGACTTTTCATCGATGGAAATGGCGTATTGCAGATTACCTACAACGATGTGGCGCCGCCACCGGTTAACCGTCCTCCTACAGTCGATGCCGGTCCCGATCAAACAATTACACTGCCGACTGACACAGTAAGTCTGAATGGCATAGCCACCGATGATGGATTGCCGGTGACGAGCACTCTGGTCACCACCTGGACCAAGGTCTCAGGTCCCGGCCCAGTCACTTTCGCGAACGCGAGCAATCCGGTTACATCAGCGACATTCACAGAGCCGGGCACGTACGTGTTGCGTCTCACCGCAAACGACTCCCTTCTCACTGTCTTCGACGAAATGTCAGTCGAAGTCATTCCGCGCAATCAACCACCAGAGGTCAATGCCGGGCCGGATCAGACTATCGAGCTGCCGCACACGGCGACATTGGCCGGCGTGGTGACTGACGATGCATTGCCACGCGGCTCGACTGTGACCAGAACCTGGAGTGTCGTTAATGGTCCGGGAGCAGTTACGTTTGCTGACGTTCACGATCTTTCGACAGTCGTCACCTTCGCGGCACCGGGCGACTACACACTCCGTCTGACGGCAGATGATACCGAATTCACTGTCAGTGACGACGTCGTTATCACAGTTCAGCCGGAGAACCAGCCACCGGTAGTTAATGCCGGACCAGACCAAACTCTGCGCTTGCCGGCCGGCGCCACGTTGAATGGAACCGCAACTGATGACGGCTGGCCGTTTGGCAGTTCTCTGACTACGAGTTGGTCCAAGGTCTCCGGTCCCGGCACGGTTACTTTCGCTAACGCTGCTTCTCCAGTCACTACGGCGCAGTTCAGCATTGAAGGTACCTACGTTCTGCGCCTTACAGCCAACGACACACGATTCACGGTTAGCGACGAATGCACTATCACCGTGCTGCCGGCAAACATACCGCCTGTCGTCAATGCAGGACCGGATCAACAACTTACTTTCCTGCAATCGGCAACACTGAATGGAACTGCGAACGACGACGGTTTGCCGGTCGGAAGCGTGCTTGAAGTTGCATGGACCAAAGTATCCGGACCAGGGAATGTCACTTTCAGCAGTCCTGAGACTCCTATAACCCAGGCGACGTTCACCCAGCCGGGCACATACGTGCTGCGCCTGACCGGAACGGATTCACAATTCAGCGCCCAGGACGAAGCCACGATTGTCGTCAACCCAAAACCGCACGCGTTTAAGATTTACACACTGAATGCCGACTTCGATCTCGGCGCCCTGATCAATCTCACACACAACCCGTCCGATCAGTTGCAACTCGACAATACGAGTCGCAGCTTCAACTTCATCTGGGTCGCCGTCTCCACGAAGGGCACTGTCGTCAAGATCAACACCGAAACAGGACAGATCATCGGCGAGTACTTTACATCGCCGAACGGACAACCACGCGATCCGTCGCGCACCACAGTGGACCACGACGGAAACGTCTGGAACACAAACCGGGCGGGCAACAGCGTCGTCCACATCGGCCTGGTAGAAAACGGCCAATGTATTGACCGAAATAACAACGGCGTTATCGACACCTCCACGGGCGCCAACGACATACGCCCGTGGACAAATGCGGGCGGCGCCAACACCAACGGCGGCGTTACCACCGCGCAGGACGAGTGCATCCTGCATTACACACGCGTCAATTCATTCGGCACCCGTCACGTTTCGGTAAACCAGGACAACGACATCTGGGTGAGCGGCACCAGCGGCCAGCGCTTCGATCTAATTGATGGCGTCACCGGCCAAATCAAACGCGCAGAGCCTTCTGTCGGCTTTGGCGGGTACGGCGGTCTAATCGATCGCAACAACGTGATCTGGTCGGCGAATCCCATGATGCGTTGGGACACTATTAATCCGCTCACCGGTCCAAATGGCGTGAATTGGCGCGGTTACAACCACCCCAGTTATGGACTCTGTATCGACAGCCTCGGCAACGTCTACAACACTTCATTTGGTAACGGCACGATTCGTAAGTTTGCGCCGAACGGAACGCTCCTCGGTACGTTCAACCAGGGTTCGCCGTGGGCACAAGGCTGCGTCGTCGATCGCAACGATCACGTCTGGATTGCTCATTCACTAAACACAAACACCGTGGGTCACATGAAGGCTGACGGCGTTTACATCGGAACCATTACCGTCGGCAGTGGTCCAACCGGCGTGGCCGTCGATGGCGCCGGCAAGATCTGGGCGACGAATTACAACAGCCGCACCGTCTCACGAATCAATCCGGCGCTTGGTCCAATTGGCGGCGACGGCGTAACGCGAGTCGGCGCCGTGGAGTTCACTACCGTCGATCTCGGCGGCAATCCCTACAACTACAGCGACATGACCGGCAGCACGCTCACGGGCGCGCCGGATACCGGCACGTGGTCAACTGTTTTCGACAGTCAGATCCCGGCCGCCGTGTGGGGTCGCATTGGTTGGACCGCACAGGTTTGCGGTGATGGGCTCATCACAGTTTCACTCGCGACCAGTGAAAACAACGTCACTTACGGCACACCGGTGGTCGTTTCGAATGGTGATGATCCGGTTATCCCGAACGGACGTTTCATCAAGATCACGGTAAGGTTTGAGCGTGCGTCGAGTGGTGAGAGTCCGATTCTGTACGATCTGTCGATCGGAACCATCGGCTTCCCGCTGGAAACACCGACGAACGCGGCGCCGGGCATCGATGCCGGCCCCGATCAAACAATCAACGGCACGCTGCAAACGGCGTTACGCGCGAATGTTTGTGACGATGCACTCCCGAGCAACACTCGACTCACTACAACCTGGTCGAAAGTTTCCGGTCCGGGCACGGTTACTTTCTCGAGTCCCAATTCGATCATCAGCAACGTTACCTTCAGCACACCCGGCACTTACACGCTGCGAATGACTGCCAGTGATTCAGTCCACACCGGCAGCGACCAACTGATCGTCACTGTCATACCCGGCAACCAGGCTCCCGTCGTCAACGCCGGAGCAGACCAGACCATTGTGCTGCCAGACGTCGCAAATCTGAACGGCACGGCAACTGACGATGGCTTGCCGCTTGGAAGCACGCTCACGACCACATGGTCGAAGCTGAGCGGCCCGGGTCTTGTCACCTTCGGCAATGCCAATCAACTCGCAACGACCGCTTCGTTCAGCGTCGCAGGTACGTATGTATTGCGCCTCGAAGCTTCCGACACGCAAAAGGGCGCATTCGACGACGTCTCAATCATCGTGCTGCCGCGGCCAAACCGGCCTCCGGATATCACCAGCGAACCGACAATCGAATTGTCGCTCGGCGCAGTGCCAACGGGCAGCGGCGCTCTGGTCAATCTCGGCCCATGGACCACGAAACAATATGAACTGAACTCGCAACCTGACGCCGTTTGGCAGAAAGATTTACCGAACAACAGCGTGACGCAAACAGTCAACGCCGACGCCGCCATCCTTCTGAGCGACTTCAATTTCACCAATGGTCAAATGGACGGAACGTGGCGAGTTAACACCACTACCGACGACGACTACATCGGCTTCGTCTTCGGTTATCAGAACTCGGAACACTTTTACCTGTTTGACTGGAAGAAAGCCGACCAGAGCGATCCGCTCGGATTTGCGGAACGCGGCATGACGCTCAAGGTCGTCAACGCTTCTTCAACATTGACGGGCTCAGACTTCTGGCCCACGAACGGGAACGGCACACGTGTGCGCCAACTCTTCCACAACACTGTTCCGTGGGTGAGCTTCACTGACTACCAGTTCACGCTGCAGTTCCGCAACGGCCAGATCAAAATCACCGTTAAGCAGGGTGCAACCGTCCTCGCCGACTTCACCGTCAATGATGCGACCTACACAAACGGACTCTTTGGCTTCTACAACTATTCGCAGGAGCAAGTGAAGTACAGCGGCTTCCGCAACCTCTCACTCGCTCAAGCGACTTACACCTACGACGTTGACGCAGTCGATCCTGATGGCGACGCGATCACGTACTCGCTCACCACTGCGCCGCTCGGAATGACGATCAACTCGACTACGGGTCTGATCACGTACCCGGTTACGTCGCTGGATGTTGGCGATCATCCGGTTGCCATTCGCGCTCAGGACGTGAACGGAGCCTTCGACACGCAGAGTTACACGCTCACGATTCTTAACCAGAACCAGCCGCCGATCGTCAGTGCCGGCGAAGATCAAACGGTCGCCCTAAACGGCACCGCAACACTCAATGGCACAGTCACCGACGATGGTTTGCCGCGCAATGCGACAGTTACTTCAACGTGGAGTATGGTGAGCGGGCCCGGGCTTGTTTCATTCGCCAATCCGTCTTCACCTTCTACTACTGCGACCTTCACTGAAGCCGGGACGTACGTGCTGCGTCTCACCGCCACTGACACAGCGTTGACTGCAAGTGACGAGGTAGTTGTTACCGTCACGCCACCCAATCACGCGCCGGAAGTCAATGCCGGTCCAGATCTCACGATCACGCTGCCCGGCACTGCGCGTCTCAACGGCAGCGTTGCCGACGACGGTCTACCGCTCGGAAGCAGTCTGACGGTGACGTGGTCTCAGGTGAGTGGTCCGGGAATAACCACGTTCGCAAACACCGCAGCCGCAGTTACGACAGCGACGTTCAGCGAAGCGGGCACTTACGTTCTACAACTCGCAGCCAGCGATACACACCTGACGGGCACTGACACCGTGACCGTCACTGTCAATCCGGCTGCACCAAACCAGGCGCCTGTGGTTGAAGCAGGCGCGAATCAATCAACCGAGCTCAATGCCAATCGTGTTCAAAATCCCGGTAACGACGAACCACTCGTCAACGGCGAGATTCGCGGTTGGATCGAGGCTGCCGGAACGACTTGGACGCGTGCGGCGTCGGGCGCAAACAGTTTTCCGGAAAGTGTCAACGGCGGCTTCTTCTTCTACGCCGGTGATACAGCTTCGGCGGAACTGCGTCAGGACGTCGACGTGTCTGCGTTTGCCGCGACCATTGCTGCCGGCACACAGGCGTTCACGTGGAAAGCGTACGTGCGTTCACGCGCCGAGACTCTTCCCGACACGGCTCGTGTGATCGTCGAATATCGCAACGCTGCGAACACGACGATGATCGCCCGGCTCGACTCCGGCGACGTCGTATCAACAAACGCGTGGCAACTGCTCGAAGACACGCGGATTGTTCCGGCCGGTACCGGCTGGATTCGCATCCGTCTTATCGCGACGCGACGCACGGGCACGTCGAACGATGCGTATTTCGACGCGCTTTCGTTGCGACCGGTGACGGGTGCCGGAGTCAAACTCGCGGGGCTAGTCACCGACGACGGTCTGCCCGCAGGTGGCCTGCTGACCACTACATGGTCCAAGGTCTCCGGCCCGGGAGCAGTCTTATTCGCCAACGCAAATGCGGCCTCGACCTCCGCAACCTTTGCTGAAGCCGGCGTCTACGTGCTGCGTCTGACAGCAAACGATTCCGAGCTCAGTAGCAGCGACGATGTAACCATCACCGTTGCAGCAGCCAACCTCGCACCTGTTGTTAATGCCGGTGCAGATCAGACAGTGACACTGCCTGCGACTGCTTCTCTGAGTGGTAGTGTGACTGACGATGGCAAGCCTTCAGGCGCCACGGTCACCTCGAAGTGGAGCAAGGTCAGTGGTCCCGGATCGGTAACCTTTGCCGACGCGACCGCACTGATTACAACCGCGACGTTCAGTGTCGCAGGTACTTATGTACTGTCATTGACCGCAGATGACAGCGAATACACCGGCAGCGACACGATTACGATCATCGTCAATCCGGTTCCACCAAACGCTGCTCCGACAGTGAATGCCGGTGCGGATCAGATCATCAGTCCACCCGCTACCTCTGCAACTTTGATTGGTACAGTGACTGATGACGGCCTGCCGCCGGGCAGTTCCCTTACCTATCTCTGGACGAAGGTCAGCGGACCAGGAACTGTGACCTTCAGCAGTCCTACGGCGCTGACGACCAATGCAACCTTCAGCGACGCGGGCGTCTACATCCTGCGGCTGACGGCAAACGACTCGGCGTTGTCAGGCAGTGATGACGTGCGCGTCACATTGAACGGTACAAACAAAGCTCCGACGGTGAACGCGGGTGCGGATCAGACAGCGGCCCATCCGACGACCGTCAATCTCAGTGGCACAGTCACTGACGACGGTCTACCGATCGACAGCACACTCTCGTTTAGCTGGTCGAAGGTCTCTGGTCCCGGCACCGTCACCTTCGCTACTCCTTCGGCAACACAAACGACCGCGACATTCAGCACCGCGGGAACTTACGTCTTACGTTTGACTGCAAGCGATACCGCGCTGTCGGCTTCCGACGACGTAATCGTCACGCAAACACCGCCGCCGACTGCTACCTTCAGCAGTCCGGCCGACGGTTCAACCATCACCGGTCGCACCGACTTTATCGGCACGATCAGTGAAGGCAGTAACTGGAGGCTTGAATACAGCCTCAACGAAGACGGCGTCGCTCCGACCTGGACCACGCTGAATTCAGGCAATACACCAGTGACCAACGGCACGATTGGCACATTTGATCCAACCGTGCTTCTGAACGGCCTCTACACCGTTCGTCTCGTCGCCACCAACGGCGCCGGACAAGTCACCACCACGTCGGTAACGGCGATCGTCGAAGCCGAGCAAAAGGTCGGCAACTTCTCTCTCGCGTTCACCGACTTGAACGTGCCCGTTGCCGGTCTGCCGATCGAAATAGTGCGCACGTACGACAGCCGAGACAAAGCTCGCGGCGAGTTCGGCATTGGCTGGCGGCTTGGCATGCGCAATGTCCGTCTGCAAGAGAGCGGCGAGGTCGGTACAGGATGGCAAACCACCGTTAGCGGCCTCTTCTTCCCGAACTACTGCATCCAGCGTTCGAAGCCGTTCTACGTGACGGTCACGATGCCTAATGATCGCGTGTACAAGTTTGAGGCAACGACCACACCGGCATGCAGCATAATTTACCCACCGCGTGAAGCGACCATAGGATTCAGACCGTTGGTAGGCACGAACGCGACGCTGACTCCGGTCGGTGACCCCACCGCGTTCGTGCTGGCGACGTTCCCGGGTCCTGCGGACCTGCTCGACTACAGCAGTCTCGAGCCGAAGGACTTCGACGAGTATCAACTCACTCTGCCGACCGGCGAGGTCTATCTGATCAACCAGCAACTCGGCGTGCGTCAACTGACCGACGCCAACGGCAATTCGGTCACCTTCAACTCGAACGGCATCATTCACTCGAGTGGAAAGAGCATTACGTTCACACGCGATTCGCTGAATCGCATCACGCAAATCACCGATCCAGCCGGTTCGGTGATGACTTACACGTACGACGAACGGGGCGATCTCGTTACCTACACGAATCGCGAGACTGAGCAAAGTCGCTATACCTACAACTCCACCCATGGATTACTGACTTACGTCGACCCGCGCGGCATTCAGCCGTTACGGAACGAGTACGATGACGCCGGTCATCTCGTGCGGCAGATCGACGCCAACGGCAAGATAGTTACCTACACGATCAACCCCGATCTGCGGCAGGAAGTGATTACCGATCGGTTGGGGAATACCACTGTCTACGAATACAACGCGCGTGGCGAGGTCGTACGCCTTACTGATGCGAAGGGCGGAGTTACTACTCGCACTTTCGACAGCCGCGACAACCTGATTACCGAAACCGATCCGAAGGGCAAGGTTACCTCGTACACCTACGACTCGCTCGATCGGCGACTGACTGAAACCGATCCGTTGGGCGGCGTCACACGTTACACCTACAACAGTCGTAATCAAGTCTTGACGATTACAGACCCCCAGGGTCGTGTCACCACTAACACCTACGACACGCAGGGCAATCTACTCACAGCCAAGGATCCGGCGGGCAACACCGCCACCACAGTCTACAACTCGCGCGGCCTGGCGACATCCGATACCGATGCACTCGGCAATGTAGTGCTTTACGAGTACAACACGTTCGGCAACCTGACCAAGGTTACGGATCCGCTCGGCAATGCGACGACATCGACCTTCGACGCGAACGGCAATCGGCTCAGTGACACGAGAACGAGAGTCGTGAATGGCGTGACTGAAACGCTCACCACGACCTACGAGTATGATCGTGTCAACCGTTTGACGAGGGTTACCTATCCGGACGGCTCGACGACACAAACCGTCTATGACGATGCCGGCCGGCCCACTACTCGTATCGACAAACTCGGCCGTTCAACGAGCTACGAGTACGACACAATGGGCCGAAACACGAAGACCATTTTCCCGGACAACACGAACGAGCAAACTGTCTTCGATGCCGAGGGCCGGAAGACACGAACGATCGACCGCGCCGGACGTGCTACGAACTACGAGTACGACTCACTCGGTCGCCTGTTCAAGACGACTCACGCAGGTGGAACTTCCATCACTGCGACCTACGATTCCGTCGGTAACATTTCTTCGATTTCGGATGTACGCGGCATCGTCACGCAGTACGAATACGACAGCAGTCGCCGGCAAACGAAAGTCATTGACGCGCTCGGCGGGGTTACCAGCTTCACTTACGACAGCAACGGCAACCGGACTTCTCTGAAGAATCCGAAAGGCCAAACTACCACCTACGAATACGACTCCAACAATCGTCGTACGAAGGTGATCTATCCCGATAACACCTTCCAGTTAACTGTCTACGATGCCGGTGGTCGGGTCGCCTCGAAGACGGACCAGGCGGGTCGCACGACGGCGTTTGAGTACGACAAAGTTGGACGGTTGTTGAAAGTCACCGACGCACTCAACGGCATCACTCGCTACACCTACGATGCATTGGGCAACCAGCTTACGCAGACCGACGCAAACAACCGTACGACTACCTTCGAATACGACCGAATGGGACGGCGGACGAAACGCACGCTGCCGCTCGGCATGTCGGAAACCTACAGCTACAACGCCGGCGGTTTGCTGGTAAGCCGCACTGATTTCCGTGGCAAGCAGACGATCTACACGTATGACGACATGGACCGGCTGCTTACTAAGACTCCGGATGCGAGCCTGGGTGAGTCGGCCGTCACGTTCGCTTATACGGCAACGGGTCAACGCTTGCGGATGACCGATGGCACCGGCACAACCAACTACACGTACGACATACACGACCGGCTGCTTACCAGGCAAACACCCTTCGGCACGCTCACTTACACCTACACTTCATCGGGCAACGTGAAGACATTGCGCTCGTCGAACGCAAACGGCGTCTCGGTCGATTATGACTACGACCAATTGAATCGGCCTGGGAAGGTGACGGACAACCGCCAACCGGGAGGAGCGAACGAGACCACCTACCAATACGATGCGAACGGCAACACCGAGAGCACGCTTTACCCGAACGGAGTAAAGACCACATACGCCTACAACACACTGGACCGTCTTACGGGCGTGAGCGCCACAAGGTCGGCGGCGACGCTGGCGAGCTTTACATACACACTTGGCCCGGCAGGTAATCGTCTATCGGTTGTCGATCACACGAATCGCACCGTTAACTACAGCTACGATGCGCTCTACCGCCTGACGCAGGAAAGTATAACCAACGATGCGGCAACCAATGGGACAGCGGGTTACACGTATGATCCGGTTGGCAATCGACTGTCGCGCACTTCGACCGTACCGGGCGTCACCTCAATCACGTCGACGTACGACGCCAACGATCGACTGAATGGAAATCAGTACGACGCGAACGGCAACCAAACGGGCGCCAACTCTCAAACCTACACCTTCGATTCCGAGAATCGTTTGGTGGACACAAACGGCGGCGCCATCAGGTTTATCTACGACGGCGACGGCAATCGCGTTGGCAAGATCGTTGGTGGGATAACGATCAACTTCCTCGTCGACACGAATAACCACACTGGTCATGCGCAAGTCGTCGAGGAGATCGCCGGCGGCAGCGTGTTCCGGCAGTACACCTACGGACACGAGCGCATCAGCGAGCGGCAGCTCATCGGTGGCCAATGGCAAACCAGCTTCTACGGGTACGACGGCCAGGGAAGCGTTCGCTATCTGACCGATACGGCTGGATCAGTCACTGACACTTACACCTTCGACGCGTTCGGGCATCTGATCGCAAGAACCGGCACGACGCCAAACGATTACCTCTACACAGGCGAACAGTTTGACGCGAATGTCGGCTTCTACTACCTGCGCGCCCGGTTCTACGAGCCTGGTTCTGGCCGCTTCATCTCGATGGATACCTACGAGGGAAGCATCTACGACCCGGCCTCGCTGCATAAGTACAACTACTGCCAGAACAACCCGATCAATCTGGTCGATCCATCTGGCCACCAGGGCATCGGGCAGATGGTTGCCGTGGCGGCGATCATCAGCATCCTCGCCGGCATTGGCTCAATCCTTTACGGGCTCATCAACTATCGCTATCTCTCTAATCGTTTGGATCGCGGCAACGCCATCCACCGCGCGCTTTATCCGTGGTATCAAGCGGCCGGATTTATCACGAACCGTCAAATCGGCACAGTTGGTAATCCGCCCCGCATGACGGGTAGACCCGATGCGCGACATCATGGTCCGGGACTATTCACAGGAGAGGTTTATGAGTTCAAGTCTGTCGCCGAGACCGCGCGGGGGATTATTGAGGTGACTGACTACATAGCGGATCTCGCCATTCACGATCCGGGAATACCGTGGCATGGTGGTCTGAGTATTCTGGCACCCAATCCGTTACGGGTGCCGGAGTTTCCGTTCATTTTGTTCCGCCTCTCGATCCCATTCCCAGGCGTGCTGGTCTATGATCCTATGCCTGATTGGCTCAAAGCCGCGGAATTGAGCGTCTCAGTCTTCACGGTGCTGCTATTGGTGATTCTGCTGAAGAACGTGCCGAAACCGGGACCACTTCCGGAACCGGTTCCGGCATAGGCTGCCAGTCAATTTGAACCGCGGATTATCCGGTAATCCGCGGTTCGGCTTTATTCGGTAAGATAACCAGTCATGAAGAACTATTTCACTTTCTTCTTCTGCACACGCGACTGGGGAGGTGTCGAGGAAACTATTTTTCCGGTAATCGAGAAGCTCTTGAGCTTGCTTCCGTTGTCGCGAAAGGTTCAGGCAAGCGCACAGCTCAAGAGCGGAGGTAAGCCGCGGATCATCAGTGGGTCATATCAAAAAATACAAAAGGATCTGGACCCGCGGCGCCTGATTCAGTTGATCCTACAGGTGCCGGGACAAACGCCGGGTGTTCAGGAATTCTTTTTGTTCTTTGAGAATGTTCGTTATGAGCCAACTCCAGAATATCTTCGTTTTGTTTTTCCGCGAGTGCCCGAGCGGATCGAGACGAGTGGGGATCTGAAGATCTGTTCGTTCTCTGTCAGCTACGATCTGTTTAGGCAGGGACTGATCGGCACGCAACTGGAGATGATCGAGCGACTGTTTGTCGCCACGAACGGTGTTTACGGTTTTGGCAATCCGACAATGTGGCCCATTTCCGGTCCTTTCCAGTTTGTGCGCGATAACTCTCCGCAAGCCGGACGTCGCATCGTTGACTTCAACTACGTCCGGCAGATCGAGGATGTTTACCTGTACAACTATCTCTCCGAGTCGCATCTGCGGGAGATGGCCGAGCTGGACGAGCTGTGCGCGACGCGTGGCGTGGAGTGCAAACGGCTGCATGATGAAGACCAACGGCCGCACGGCCTGGCTGTTTACGTAGAAAATGATCCGGATACTGTGGCCGTCGCCAGGGGTTACTTGCGGAATCTGATACCTGCTTCGGAGGCCTCGTCGAAATCTTTTCAACTATTGTTACCCGGCACACTCGACAACGCACTCGAGAATCGTCTCAACAAATATTCCTTCGCTGCTGCTGTGATCGATTTGCATGACTTCATTCGCATCGCATTAAGAGCGCCGGTAAGTGTTCATGATAACCAGGAGTTTTACACTGAGTTGAATGAGTTTTTCGCAGACTTGCGTCCAGGCGCGGTGCGGCGGGCTGAGGGCATCGCTCAACTACTGGTGCAATATCCGGGCTTTTTTGAACCGGATCAGATCGTGCAGAGAATCCCGTACATCCTGGAGCGTTCCCCCAAAAGAGACGAACATGTGAAGGTTTACTTCACCGCAAACGCAAAGCGCGAACGTCTCAAAGTTTTATTTCTCATGAGCGCAAACACCGATAGTGCCGAGCTTGATGGCCTGGTTCGTGAATGGCTCGCCTCGATTGAACGTCATCCGGATGTTTACGGCAGCGTCAAAACGATTGAGGAGTTGAGCCCGAGGTCGATTGAAAACCAGACGCACGCGCAGATGCTAATTGATGCAACTCACCTGAGAGCGGATGGATTCAATCTGCTGGTGTTGCTGTTGGACCGTATCAACTATGCGGATTTGATTGTCCGTTACCTTGTCTGTGGTGACTTACCACAGAGTTTTTGAGGAGTGTTGGAAAGATGAAAAGGGCGATGACATTTTTGATGGTCGGACTTCTCTTGCTTGCAACCAATGCTCAGGCCGTGCCGAATGGCCAGGCAAAAACAGACCGCGAACAAGACCGGCTGTTTGGATCAGTTCAATCCGTCAAAACCGAATTGGCTGAGTTCATTGCCAAAGACGGCAAGCAGATCGAGGGCCCACGAATGCCCGTTCAGACGGTCACCTATGACACACGCGGCAACCGGATGAAGCTGGTTGATTTCAATCGCGATGGTTCCGTGGCGCAGACACTCATTTATCACTACGACACCGAAGGCCGCAGCATGGGCTACGAAGATTACATGCCCGGGTTGAGTACGGCGCGTAAGCACGTTTATGTGCTGGATCAAAATGGCAAGAGGACTGAGTATAAGATGATTCAGCCGACTGGCACGCCGGGTGAGGAAAAATATCTTTACAAATACGACGCCAACGGCAACCGAGTAACCGAAGAGCTCTGGCACAAGACCTCGTTAATGAGTCGAAACGAAAATACGTATGACAATCAGGGCAGGCTGATTTCCCAGACCATCTACAACCCTGACGGCTCTGTTTCAGCGCGAATAAAAAATGTTCTCGCGGCTGATGGCAAACCAACGGAACGGACGAGGTACGATGGCGATCTTCTCACCTACAAAGTGCGATACACGTACGACCGCAAAGGTAAGTTAATGGAAGTGGAAACCACCGGGTCATACGTCGAGACTAATTCCGATTCGGAAGGATTCAACGCCGGCAAAGTGGTCTACCTCTACAGTGGAAAGGACCAGCCGAAAGAGATGTCAATCTTCAATCCGGACGGTTCACTGCGAGAAAGAATCGTCGCCGACTACGACTCGCACGGAAACTGGACAAAGAGAACGCACCTCATTCGCTCTGCCCAAAAGGGAAAAGAACTTCCCCAGCAAATTGAATATCGCACGATAACCTACCACTGAGTGGGCCACTAAAAGGCAAAGACCGCAAGAATGAAGAAGCCAATCTTGTGCTTTTTGTGCTTTTTTGTGGCTTACTATTAACATGAAAAATCCGTTACCTAACGACGCTCTCGCTCAAATCTTTCTCGAGGCGCGCACATACAATGGCTGGCTCGACAAACCCGTCACCGACGAACAACTTCGACAGGTTTACAACCTGATGAAGTGGGGTCCAACCAGCGCCAACAGCAGTCCGGCTCGATTCGTCTTCATTCGATCGGGTGAAGCCAAAGAGCGATTACGGCCGGCGCTCTCCGCGGGTAATGTTGATAAGACGATGGTGGCTCCTGTTACCGTGATCGTCGCTTACGATCTGCAGTTTCACGAGAAGTTGCCGGCACTGTTTCCGCATAAGCCGGCGATGCGCGATCTGTTTGGGTCGAACGCGCAACTCGGCGAGGAGACTGCGAGGCGTAACTCGTCGCTTCAGGGTGCGTACTTGATCATCGCGGCCCGCGCGCTCGGGCTCGACTGTGGGCCGATGTCCGGGTTTGATAATGCGAAGTTGGATGCGGAGTTTTTCCCGGGGGGCGTGGTTAGATCGAATTTCCTGTGCAACGTGGGTTACGGCGATCCGTCGAGCTTCTCCGCGCGTCTGCCACGCCTCGAGTTCGACGAAGCATGCACGATTCTTTGAGAGAATTTTGATTCACACCGTAACCATCGCGGTCACGAACCGTTTAAACCATGCGGAACGTACTGTAGGGGCGGCCCTCCGTGGCCGCCCCTGCACGAAATTGAACTACCGTCGAAAGCATCGCGGCCTCTCGTGCGGCAACGACCAACCTTCAAAAGTTGGATGTCCGGGCAAGGGGCGGCCACGGAGGGCCGCCCCTACAAGTACGTGCCGAATAGAGTAGAAATTAATTGTCGATTTGGGGTCTTCGCGTTCGACTTACAAATAGGATTTGACAAGATGAATGACGGCATTCAAAAATTTGGGCATTTCTATGAACCTTTCGGTGGTCGGTGCGTACTCACACTACCGTCTACAGCTCGGCGCTCTTAAAACAAGGTGAACTGCTTATGAAATATGCAAAGCTGATCTTTAAGAACATCCTGCGAAACAAAAGACGAACGCTGCTGACCATTTCGAGTCTGGTCGTCTCGCTCTTTCTGATCATAAGTCTCGCCACCATCCTGACCGAGTTTGACCGTGGCGCCGAAGAGGCGAGTCCGCTGCGACTCGTCTCGCGCCATGCAGTCTCGCTCGGCTTCGTGATTCCCATGGCGCATCTCCCGAAGATGAAGGCAGTGCCGGGCGTAAAGGAAGTGATGCCCTTCAGTTGGTTTGGCGGGATCTACAAAGACGAGCGCAACTTCTTCGCGAACTTCGCGGTCGATGCACGCAAGATGCGCGACGTCGTTCCCGAGATAAAGATGTCAGACGCGGAGTGGCAGGCATTTATCAATGACCGCCAGGGAGCGATCGTCGGAGCGAAGCTCGTCAAGCTGTACGGCTTTACTCCCGGACAACGCATCACTCTGAAGAGCCCGATTTACAACGCGAGCGTCGAGTTCATCATTCGCGGCGTCTACACCGGAAGCGATGAGAAGACGCTGTACTTCCAGTACGACTATCTTAATGAGCTAGTGCCGGCATGGGCCAAAGACAACGTCAGCACCTTCAGCATTGTCACCAACACGGCCGAAGACGTGCCGCGTGTGAGCCAGGCGATTGATTCCATCTTCGCCAACACCGATGCGCCCACGAAGACCGAAAGCGAGCGCGAATTCGCTCTCAGTTTCCAAACCATGATGGGCGGTGTGAAAACGTTTCTCTACGCTATCATGGCCGCGATCACGTTCTCGCTGTTGCTCGTGATGGGTAACACGATGGCGATGACCGTTCGCGAGCGCACGAAGGAAGTGGGAACACTAAAAGCCATTGGATTTCAGCGTGGCACTATTACGGCGCTGTTTCTCGGTGAGTCCCTCGTGGTCGCATGTATCGGTGCGCTGCTCGGAATCGCCTCGGCAGCAATGCTTTTCCGCTCAGTCGATCTGAGTCTTTACATTCCGAATCTCATCTCGTTCGTTCCTACCGGCGAGACACTCGCGATCGCTTTCGGCTTGTCGATTCTGGTGGGACTCATCAGCGTGGTCTATTCGGCTTATCGTGTTTCGGGTTTGACGATCGCCGAAGCCCTGCGGAGCACTGAATAAGATGGCACTACCGATAAAGTACAACATCAGAAACATCATCGTCCGAAAGGGCAGCACCCTCGCCACTGCTTTCACGATTGGTTTGACTGTCGCCGTCTTTTTGATGGTGATGGCACTCGCGCGTGGTATCGATATGACACTCTCGAGCAGTGGCGAACCATTGAACATGATCGTGCTTCGTGAGGGCAGCACGGCCGAGCTGAACAGCTCCGTGACCCGCGAGAACTTCAACGATCTGATGTACCTTGACGGCGTTGAGCGCGAAGCTGACAAGCCGCTCGCCGCCGGCGAGCTGGTCACGCTGATCTACAAGGCTCGCAAAGGCATGAGTCAGGGTTCGAATGTTACGGTTCGCGGTGTTGGGCCAATGTCGTTCAAGTTGCGCTCGGGATTTCAAACTGTTGCGGGACGCTTGTTTCAGCCCGGTTTGACGGAAGCAGTGGTCTCGAAGCGCATCGCGGAAAGATTTCAGGGGCTCGACGTTGGCGACAAGTTCCGCATTCAAACCACTGACTACACGGTTGTAGGTTTGTTTGACTCCGCCGGGAAGGCTTTTGAATCGGAGATCTGGGTCGACATCAATTCGCTTTCCAGCACCACGAAGCGCGAGAACTACTCGTCCGTGTTGATGCGCGTCAAAGATCCAAACGCTTTGACGGCGCTCAGCAAGAGAATCACGGACGATCCGAAGCTTCATTTGAAAGCTGTTTCAGAGCGCACGTTCTATGAGGATCAGCAGGGTACTGCGTCAGGAGCACTGAAGGGGTTGGCTGTTTTCATCTCGTTCATCATGGCCGTGGGCGCAGGCTTCGCCGGGATGAACACGATGTATGCGGCGGTGGCGCGACGGACGAAAGAGATCGGAACGCTGCGTGTGCTGGGGTTTAGCCGCTTGAGCATTCTCATCGCGTTTCTTCTCGAGTCGATTGCGATCGCATTGATTGGAGCCGCGATCGGGATCGTGCTGGCGTTGCCGCTGAACTTCGTTTCGACGGGCACGTCGAATTGGGTGACGTTCAGTGAGATTGCATTCAACTTCAAAGTCACGCTTGATCTGATGGTCTTCGCATTAGTTTTTGGCGGCATCATCGGCTTCATCGGCTCGCTGTTGCCGTCGATACGCGCATCACGCTTCAAGATCGTCGATGCGCTGCGCGCTTAGCTTTACAGGATTACCAAGATTTTCAAGATTAACAAGATTCATGTACATCTTGAAAATCTTGTAAATCCTGTCTAACAAAACATGGTAACGAACCCAACATCAAAAGACTCTCAGGACGATCTCAATAAACGTCTCCGCAGCCTGAAGATCGATCGCGGACCGGCGCCGTCGCCCGCTGCCAACAATCGCTCGCCAAAACTCCTATTGCTCGGCGTCGCGGTTGTGCTGGCACTGGCGGCACTCGGCTACGTGTTTCTTTTCTCGAGCGCTAAAACGATCTCCGCGGCTCCGGTTAGAGTTGAAACGGGCGCGGCATCTGCCGGCGAAAGTGTTCTATCGGCTTCCGGCTACGTCGTGGCCCATCACAAGATCGCCGTCGGCGCGAAAGTGATGGGACGCGTTGCCTGGATCGGTGTTGAGAAGGGCGACACGGTTCAATCCGGCCAGGTGCTCGTCCGTCTCGAAGCGAGCGAGTTCGTCGCCCAGGTGAACCAGGCAAAAGCTAATCTCGCCGCCGCTCAGGCGCAGTTGGACCGTCTCCGTACCGGTTCACGACCGGAAGAAAAGTTGAAAGACAAAGCTGCCGTCATGCAGGCGGAAGCCAATCTGAAGAATGCTGAAGCAGAGTATCAACGCACCGAATCACTGTTTCGCTCCGGGGTTGCTTCGAAAGCCGAGTACGACCGCGCACTCGCTCAACGAGATAGCGCGATGGCGACGGTCCAGGCGGCGCGCCAGTCCAGCACCATGACCGACATTGGTCCTCGCAAAGAAGAGATCACTGCCGCAGCAGCTACCGTAAACCAGATGAAGGCCGCCCTCGATTACGCCAACACGCAACTCGCTGCCACCGAGATCAAAGCGCCCGTAACCGGAACGGTGCTCGCGCGCAGCGTTGAGCCTGGCGAAATGGTTAGTCCCTCTGCATTCGGCGGTTCCGGGGCACGCACTTCAGTTGTCGACCTCGCAGATCTGACGGACCTGCAAGTCGAACTGGATATCAGCCAAACTGAATTCGCGCGTCTGAAACCGTCACAGCGCGCCGAGATCATTCCCGAGGCTTATCCGAATCTGAGTTTCACGGGTTTCATCGAAGAGATCGCGCCTGAAGCAAACCGCGCGAAGTCAACGGTTCAGATCAAGGTCAAGGTTGAGAATCCAAACGCGCAACTGCGACCCGAGATGAATGCTCGTGTCAACTTCCTTTCCGACAAACCGGCCGCAACTGGCGACAAACCTGTAGCGCGCGTGCTCGTGCCCAAAACCGCGGTCGTTAAAGCCGACAACAGTTCGCACGTTTTTGTCGTAAAGGGTAACAGGGTCGAGCAGCGAACGATCCGCACCGGAGATGAGCAAGGCGATGCGTATATAGTTCTCGACGGATTGAGTGGCAATGAAACGGTGGCGATTGCCGGAGTTGATAAGTTACGCGATGGCGATCGAGTAAAAGTACAGTGAGGATGAAAACTAATTATGTCTGATCCGATTGTAAGAGTTCGTAATGTGAGCAAGAGTTTCAATCGCGATGGATTTGAAGTCGTTGCCCTGGACCAGGTAGATCTTGAACTGCACCAGGGAGACTTTCTGGCGTTGATGGGACCGAGCGGTTCAGGCAAGTCGACGCTGTTGAATCTGCTTGCCGGTATCGATCGTCCGACGCAAGGCGAGGTCGAGGTCATGGGCACGCAACTGACGCGCATGACTGAGAGTCAGCTTGCCGTTTGGCGCAACGCTCACATCGGTTACATCTTTCAGACATTCAACCTCGTGCCGGTCCTGACGGCGTTCGAGAACGTCGAACTTCCGTTGCTATTAACGAAACTGTCGAAAGCCGAGCGCCGCAAGAACGTTGAAACCGCGCTCGATCTCGTCGGCTTGAGTGACCGCATGCATCACCAGCCGAAGCAACTCTCGGGTGGTCAGGAGCAGCGCGTCGCGATCGCGCGCGCGATCGTCACCGATCCTGATTTAATTCTGGCCGACGAACCGACGGGAAATCTTGACGCGCGTTCCGGTGAAGAGATTCTGAACATCCTCGCGACTCTCAATTCAGAGATGGAAAAAACCATCATGCTCGTAACCCACGACCCGCACGCCGCCAGCTTCGCGTCAGAGCAGATGCATCTCGAGAAAGGCGTGCTGACGGAATTGGAGCCTATGGCGTCGCGGCAAGTCACAGTTTAAGTCGCAGATGAATGCGGATAGCTATCTCCGAGTTTTCAGTCGCTTGAAATAGAAAACAGGGTCGGTTGGTGGTCCTGCCACTGTAACCAGTTCCCATCCGTTTGCTCCGAGCTTGTCCATGTGTTGCTCGAGGACAAAGCCTTCGCGAGCGAACGAAGAGTTTACTTCCTTACGCACGTTGTCAGTTCCCGTAGCTGAAAAGTTAGTCGTACTCGGACCGGCAACAACCAGGTATTCCCAGCGTATCGGACGGATCTTTTGATCCGGCTCCTGTCCCGACGTCTTCATAACGGAAACCGAGATGGCAACGAGAGAAAGCGCCACGAGTGTCAGTAATCCTCTTTTGAGAATCGGTTTGTGTTCCATATGAGCTCCTGGTTTCGAGGTTGGCACTGCCTGACCTTTCAACGTCTGAGCAGCACCACCGTTCCCAAACATTACTCGATTGGTCGATAACGCGAGGCAAGCAGATCTGTCGCTGCGTCGAGATCCAGGTCCGCGAAGAGGAGACCGTCTTTTCCGTAAGGCTGGTAACTGAGGAGTGTGCCGTCCGGACGCGCGACAGCCGAAGTGGTTGGCGAGCCGGCACTGGCATAGTTGACGGTTGCGAAATAGCAGGTGTTTTCCGCCGCGCGACACAACACCGCTTTCTCGTGAAATGAATTCCGAGACTCTGCGTAACTCGCAGGCACATAACTCCCCGGCGCGGCTTCATGAAACTGCGGATGAAACACGACGTGCGCTCCGCGTCGCGCAGCCCATCGCACGGTCTCCGGATATCGCCAACCTTCATGACAGATCACGACCCCAAATTTCAACGGGCCGCTTTGAAACATCTGCCTTCCTGAACCCGGTGAGTAGATCGTGTCTTCCGAAGGATCGAGTTGAACCTTGTCCTGAAAGCCGGCAACAGTTCCGTCACGATTGATGACAAGTGCAGTAATTAACACCGCATCATCGACAACGCGTTCCGTGCCGAGTATCACAGCGATACCCGCTCTCCCGCCGGCATTAGCGACAGCGGCCCACGCTCGTTCGAGAAAAACTTTATCGGGCGGCGGCACATTCCTACCCGGATCTCGATATCCCGGCACGAAACACTCGGGAAAGCAGACAATCTCGGCCCCACCCTCCGCCGCCTCAGCGATTGCCCGCTCAGTTAAGGTGATCGATTCTTCAGGACTTTCCGGAAACCGAATATTCACAAGTGCTATTCGAACCATGTGGTTCATAATACCGACTTTGCACAATCCCGCCCACGGCAGTGGGTGGATTCGATGCGTAGTTAAAGATCCCAGCTTAATGCTGTTGGTGTATGCTGCGCTCCATGGAACGACAGGTAACTCTTCGTGTAATCGTTGAGAGACCGCCAGGTGATGTTGATTTCGGCATCCAGGAAGGCCACGGCAACGATTACAAAACCGTTCAGAAGCAGAGATATACGAAACAGGATCTGCGATTCGACTTCCCAATTCGCGTCAAAGAAGGGAAAAACGGACAACCGAATTTTCTCGGCCCCTTCACACAAGGTCCTGCCAATAATCGTTTCATCTATCTCGATATCGGTACCTACGCCGGACAGACAAATACACCGTGGAGTCGTCGATTAAAGATTCCGCTTGCAGGTATAACCTGGCCAATGATTGGACAGGCGTCCGATGCGTCCCTCGTAATTGAGGTACGCGTGCCAGGTACGGGCAGAGACGGTGGACCAACTTGCGGCACAGTAAAACAATTTTCCGGTTGGATGCTAAGTAACCAGTGAATTTTGGAAGCAGCGATATATCTCACGAGTCGTGAAATGAACGAAAGAGAACTCCTACAACCACTAACCGACCAGTTTCACGTTTTCATCAGCTCGCGGATGCAGGAGCTCGAGGATCTCCGCGCCCACCTGCAGCGGGAACTCGAGAAAGTCAGCATCGACGCATTTGTTTACGAGGTTGCACTAGGCGCACGCCCGGACGATCCGGAGACAGTATCGCTGCTCCAGGTTGAGCGAACGGATATCTTCGTGTTGGTGATTGGAAGATCCTACGGAGAGATTACGGAGCGCGAATACGACCGGGCCCGAGAGTTAAATAAGCCGTGCCTGGTTTATGAACGGCTTGGCAGATCGACTACCGATGAGAAGCTACAGCGCTTTATGGATAAGCTGTCAGGACCCCGTGGAGTGCCGAGCCGGAGTACGTTTCAGAATGCGGTCGATCTCGCCGAGAAAGTCGCGAAGGATGTTAATGGATGGCTGGTGCGAGAGTACCGGCGCCTCTCTGCCGAACATTCAGCGTCGCCCGCGTCTTCGCGGCGAACGGGGAAGATTGAAGACAGCCTGAAACGGTTAGCCGCCAGTACGACCCAATCACTACCGAGCGGTAATTCATCTGACTTACTTGCGTGGCAACTGCGACAGTGGTTTGAGGCGCTCGAGTATCCACTCGACGTAGAACCCGAAACGGGTCCGGACTATACAGATCTAATAGTTCGCGTTCCCGCACGCCGGAAGCAATTCACGCGGACGCTGGTCAGGGCCATAGCTGGTGAGATTCAGAGTCCGCACGTCGACCTAGCCCACGCCGCTGCCAAAGAAAAGTCTTTGGATGAAGTGTGGTTAGTTTCTCTTCGTCGTGTCAGTCCGGCGGCGAGAGAAGCCGCCAAGACACACGACAATGTGCTCTTGTATACGCTCGATGAGCTTATCGAGGAAGACGTTGATTTTGATCGCTATTTCGAATGGTTAGACGCAGAGGTTCAAGCCGCCGACATAGATCGCTTTTATGTTCCCTTAGCCGTAACCGTCAACGAAATTGACGCCTCCGGCACTCTTCGAGCGAACAGTACCCACGACAACATTTCCAACTATGTCGATCAGTGGATGGAAGATACTGACGGAGAACACCTGAGCTTACTCGGAGAGTTCGGGACCGGTAAATCATGGTTTGCCTTTAAGTATGCCCACGACATGGTTGCCAGGTATCGAGAGGCTCAAAAACGTGGTCTGCCGAGGCCGCGCGTGCCGCTTCTCATCCGGCTCCGTGAATATGCGCGCGGGTTCAAAGACGTCGGTGCGTTGTTGACCGAGTTTGTGTTTCGAGAGCATCAAGTCAACATCCGCAGTTTCGCTGTTCTCGAAACTCTCAACCGGATGGGGAGATTGCTTTTTATCTTCGATGGCTTTGACGAGATGGCGGCGCGGGTGGACCAGCAGAAGATGGTTGATAACTTCTGGTCACTGGCGTCAGTCCTCGGCCCCGGCTCCAAAGCCATCCTGACCTGCCGCACCGAATACTTTCAGTTTGCTAAACAGGCGCGCGAAGTATTGAGCGGTAATCTGCGCGGCAGCTCGATGAAAGAATTATTCGAAACCACGCGCTTCCAGGTTGCGTCGCTTGAGATGTTCGACGAAGCACGACTCAGAACCGTGCTTGAGCGGCGTTCAAATGATGAAAAGTTGATTGAGGCAGTGCTGTCAAATCAGAGACTCATCGATCTCGGACGGCGGCCCGTTATGGTCGACCTCTTGATTGAAGCAATGCCCAGCCTCGAGGCAGAGAACGCCGATCTTGCGAAGGTTTACTACCAGGCTGTGCAGCGCAAGATGGAGCGCGATATAAGCCTCGGGCGCACCTTTACGTCGATGGCCGACAAGATCTTTTTCATGTGCGAGATCTCATGGGAAATGCTGTCCACCAAGGAATTGAAGATCAATTATAAGCAGATTCCCGATCGGATTCGTGAGTACTTTGGACCACGCGTGGCAACGGCAGAGGAAGATCACTGGCGCCACGATCTGCTTTCGCAAACAATGCTCGTTCGCGACGATGACGGGTATTACCGGCCGGCCCACAAATCTCTGATTGAGTTTTTCTCGGCGTACAAATTAGCGGCTGCGATTGGCGCCCTTAAAGACGAGTATGTTGAAGCGGCCCGGAAACACTCAAACGTCAATACAAATCTTCAACCTTACACGCAGCAATGGTCGGTCTATTTTCGTGCAACGGGAGGTGCAGGACAGGTTCTTGCACCTCTCGCGCGCTTCGCCAAGGAATCGAAGGAGGAGCTCGAAAAGACATGGACGCGAGTCGTACTTGATAATGCGACAATTGAATTTATCTCCTTAATGTGTTTACAGAGCACCTTATTACATTATGTCAAAACCCAAACTTCCTTCGATGAGATTGAGAGCAAAGTCGCAGCTCGAGCGTTAGAGGTGGCGGCATTCTCGGGAGATTTACGTGGGATTAAATTGCCAGGAGTGATCATCAGCGGCTGTCATCTGCGCAATTGTGACCTGAGCCATATCGATCTTTCCCGCTCATCATGGATCGAAGGAAGTTTTGGCCAGGTATCGCTTGATCACTCCTCATTTCGGGAAGCCCGTTTTCGCGATGTCAGCTTCATTGATGTGAGTCTTCGAGATGCGGATCTTTCTTATAGCCACTTTGGAAATTGGAGTCCGCACTACGTCAATATTATCGGCGGGATCTGGTGTACTAGTGGTGACAAAGAAATACTCCTCGTCGTTCTCGTCGACGGTCGTTTCATTGCGATTACCCCAAAGACTTTGGCGGTGCAGGCGTTGGCCCAACCTAACTCAAAGGAACCCCAATTAACAAGTGCCGAACTCGCTTCATGGCTATTGGACCTAAGTAATACGTTAGACCTCGGAGGCGACCTTGGTCATGTCTCACTTGACAGGAACGGATGGAATTTCAGGGATTGGAAAGAATGGGAAGTTGCCGATGGACTGAAGAGTACGTTGACGGCATCATATGACCCAGACAGTGAGGTCGAGACCCTTAATATTGAAGTTATGGTCGAGGCAACACAGCAGGTCTTACTAAGCCAGAAAATGCACGATGCATTTGATCTTTCTTCAGCAGTGTTACGAGCGATGGCTCTCAGTAAAAACGGGAAGCAACTTGCTGTGATTTCGGCGGACTTTAATAATATTGAAACGGCATCGATCGTCAGCGGCAGTTCAACTCAAGGTATACCATTGCGGGACTTCCGGGGCGACGAAGTTGATCGAACAATGTCCCATACAATCGACAGCCGGGGGGCCGCCTTTAGCTCCAGCGGAAACATTCTTGCGATCTGTGAAGATGAAAACGTTGTCGGGTTTTGGCGGAGCAAAGGGGAGTTAATTGGGCGTGTGGTTTTTCAGACCGCGGCGCGCGGATCTGTTGTGCATGGTGCAACTGGTCTATCTCCGGAGTTTCTAATGGCGAACTCAGACGGAAAGGATGGTTGGATTGTTGAGGCACCGAGCTAAATAACTTTCTCATTGACAGACGAAAATCTGACCGCTAGAGTGCCGCAACCCCTCTTTAAAATGTAGCGGGCTGACCTTGTGCGATCAACACAAAGCCAGCCCTAAACCATTAACCTTCTCTAGAAAGGCTAACAGTTATGAGTACGCATAGTAGTAGCGCACCCGAGCGCCAGGCAACACCTCACGCGACAAACTCAACCACAAGCCAAACAATCAGCGATGCGATCAAACGTCGGGCGCAGTCGCTCATCAATGACAGGGCCATCGACGCAAGCGACCGCGCCTTTATCCGTTACGCTCTGGCAACAGATGATACTTCCGGACTTTCAGAACTCGTGCGCCGCGCTGATGCGGGTGAACCGGTTATCGATGATTCATGCATGCTGGAAGCTCATGATGAGATTTCAACCGAAGAAAAACTCGAACGGCTCGCAGCGATGATCTGCCAGGCTGGCGCTCAACCGGAAACCAGAGCGGCGGCCCTGCTCGTTCTCATGTCAACGCTTGAAAATTCAACCGAGCCGAAACTGCTCGCCAATCACTTGAAGCACCTCGCCTTCACCCGCTGTGGTGAGTTGAACTGCTTTGGCATGGTTGACGCGCAGATTGCCGCAATTGAAAGCGAGCTGCTGGCTAACTAGCACCCTCAAACAGAGTCCCCTCTTCGTTGAGATTCTTAACGTCAAACAGCAGAGTCTTCTAATCGTCGAGAACCCGGAGGATGGGTCACGGTGTCTCCCTGTTTTCAGCACTCCTTTTCGCGCAGCCGACTACGTTCGAACTCTCTTGGATTCCGACCGATCACTTAGTTGTCTTTCTTCAAGTCCGCGTCAGCTCGTTAAGATGCTTCAAGATTTGAGAAGTGGGGTCTCGAGAAGTTTGTGTTGGACCGATGTCCGCGATGCAACATCTTTTGCGCGATCCACAGTCCGTCGATCACCACCGCTGACAAAGCGATCGAGGGTCTTACGAATGCAGGGGAAGAACTCGTGAGAACGAACACCCTGAACGCTCGCCTTCTACTCCTATTACCCTGAAATATCAATCAGGATTATCCCTACCCTAAGCGATGAACACGACAGAGGTCTGTACCGCGTTCATCCGCGTTCCCGTTCTTTCGCAGGTGCTCGCTGGCGAGCAGTTGTGGCCTGAGCGCCCACCCCCTAAACGTCTAATACCTCTGTTTTTCTGGGATTTTTCCCGGCACATGGCTTGCGGTTGGAGGTCCAAACCATAGTTTTGCCCCGCGAGCCAGGAGTTGGATATGAAGTGGAAACACTGGTTGACTGTCGCCGCCGTCCTGTTTTTGACCGTCCCAGCGGAAGCCTTTGGGCAGGCCCCCAGGCCCCAAACGCGCTCGACGCGCATCCTTCGCAACCCCGACGTCCTGTTAATGGTTCAGAGAGGAATGAAATCCGAGCTCATCATCGCAAGCATTCTCACGTCGTCGTGTAACTTCGACATCTTTCCACCCGTACTCGACGACCTGAAACGACGGGGAGTGCCTGAACCCGTTCTGCAGGTGATGTCAGTCGTGCCGAACGGGCCACCGAATCTTCCCGAGGCGGGACAAGGCGGCGCAAATTCGTTGGTCAAAACCGTAAAACTGCCCAAGGGCGCGGCCGTGATGGTTGAAACTCTCTATCCGGTATCCTCTGCAACTTTCAAAGTCAACAGCACGATCGCGTTGGCCGTCACGCGTCCGGTGATCGTGGACGGAGCATTAGTCATTCCCCGTGGCACGATCGCGCGCGCAAAAATCGTCAGAGCGCAGAAGGCTCGCAACATGGGACGGGGCGGCGCACTCACTTTCGAAGTGGAACAAATCATCGCGCTCGACGGCACAAAGATTCCCGTGCAGCTCAGTGAGGCCACTGAAGGCGGCAATCAAACAAGCGCGCTTGCGGTCGGAGCCGCGGCGACATCCGCGCTGATCTTCCCGTACACAGCGCCGGCGGCACTCATTTGGGGATTCAAAAAGGGCGACGACGCGGTGATTCGCGGGAGTAAAGAATTTGCAGCGGTGATCAAAAGCGATGTTCAGGTAGTGGGACTGGTCCCCGATAAGGATCGAGTCATTTATCATTACGCGGAAGCTTTGAAGGCTAAGGAGAACAGCACTTCGACACCGACGCAATTTCCGCGTCTTCCGGTCCGCAACTAGTCGTAAGTCAGGAAAACCGGCACTGATAAGCGTTTTTTAAATAAGTAAGAGCAAGACCATTTTAAGAGGAGCATCCCCGACAAATGCGATTCGATTGGATGACCATCGTAGCCATTCTGGTGATTTTAGTCGCAGTTGGTTACCTGGTAATGAAGCGAAGAAGTAAGGCTTGATTTTGAGTTCTTCGAAGTACCGTCCGAAACAAACCTGGCGATGTCAGGTATGGGTCGAACTGTCTTTAATCTCTGGAGCTTGATCGTGAGTAAGAAGCGCATCGGCATCTTTGTTATTGCCTATAACGCCGTCAATAAACTCGACTGGACGCTTGATCGCATCCCCGAGGAAGTTTGGGATAAGGTCGAGGAAGTCTTTCTTTTTGACGATTGCTCTACGGACAACACCTACTACGCGGCAATCGGATACAAGCACGCCAAGACGGTCGAAAAACTCACGATTCATCGCAACGCAAAGAACCTTCGCTACGGCGGCAATCAGAAAGCGGGATACGAGTATGCGATCGCGCGTGGACTAGACATCGTCGTAATGCTTCACGCTGATGGTCAGTATGCTCCCGAAGTGTTACCGCAGTTGCTCGCACCGCTGGAATCTGATGAAGCCGACATGGTATTCGGATCGCGAATGTCTGAAGGTGGCGATCCACTTGCCGGTGGAATGCCCAAATACAAGTTCCTTGGCAACAAGATTCTGACGTGGCTGGAAAACCGGATTACGGGAATGCGTCTTTCGGAATTTCACTCCGGGTATCGTTTGTACAGTTGCGCGGCACTGAAAAAAGTTCCCTTCCGTCAGAACTCAAATGAGTGGCATTTCGACACCGACATCCTGATCCAGTTTCACGAGGCAGGTCTGCGCATTTGCGAACGACCGATCCCGACTTACTATGGTGACGAGATCTGCTACGTCAACGGAATCTCATATGCATTCAATTGCGTAAAGGCAGCTCTGGCGTACAGGCTACACAAGGCAAAACTGATGTACGAGTCGAAATACGACATCGACGGCGAGCATTACACCTACAAGAGAGACGATCCTTACAGCAGCCACTCTCAGATTCTGGAATGGATCGATCAAGAGAAGCCCGAGGAAGTGCTGGAGGTAGGTACAGCCACGGGATACCTGAGCGCCGAGATGACACGCCGGGGTTGCGTCGTCACTGGTGTCGAGAGCGATCCTGAAATGGCGAAGATTGCCGAGCAACATTGCCGCCGCATGATCGTTGGCGATGCCGAACAGTTGGATTTTTCCACACTCGGAAAATACGACGCCATCGTTCTCGGCGACGTGGTAGAACACCTTCGCAATCCGCAGCAGTTTTTGAAAAGCATGGCCCGCCTGCTTAAGCCAGGCGGCAAGGTCCTGATGTCTTTGCCTAACGTAGCTAACATTTGGGTTCGTCTGAACCTGCTGTTTGGCCGATTCAATTACAGCCGCGTCGGCATTCTCGATGAAACCCACCTGCGATTTTTCACTTTGGCCAGTTCAAAACGAATCGCGAACGACTCGGGCTACGAGGTGCTGAGCACGAGTGTGACACCGATACCTCTTCCCCTGATCCTTCCGGCTACCAGCAAAGGTCGAGTCTTAAGCTTTCTACACATTCTGAATTGGGGTTTGACCAGACTCAGAAAGACGCTGTTTGGCTATCAGTTTATTCTGGTGTGCCAACCCAAGGCGTGATACACGTTTCTCACAAACGTCTACTTCTGACGGGTTAAATATCAACGTCTGAATGTTCCACTCTCCCGCGATTACGAGCCCGAACTCACGTTTCAGTAAGAGTCTCGGGGGAGCATTTATTCTGCTGGCCGTTGCGCTGTGCCTCGCTGCGACCGCCGCTCACATTTACCTCAACACTTCGGCAGACAACGCGACTGGTCCTTTATCCGTCCTTAACCACCTTTACGATCTGGTTGTTGCTCTGCTGATCTCGTTTGTAATACTTTGCCTCGGGCACACACTCGCCAAACGATTCAAGCTTCAGTTCGCAACTCAGGCAGAGAACCTTACCTTCTCGTTTTTTCTGGGAACGGGCGTTGTTGCGCTTGTGGTTTTGTTTATTGGCTTGCTTGGACTGCTGCGCGGTTGGGCCATGATCGGGTTGCTGATCTTATGCCTGGCTTTATCCGCGCGTGACGTTCCGGAGTTGATTCAAAACCTCAAACAGGCGTTTCGGACCGCTTTTGCTACATCGCAATCCAGGATCGTCTCTTATGTCTTTATCGCTTTCATAGCTCTCCTCATATTGCGAGCTTTGACGCCGCCTCATACTGCTGACGAGTTGATTTATCACTTACCGGTACCACAGCAATTCGTTGAAGCCGGTCGCGTTTTTCCCTCCTACGACAACTCGTTAGGGAATGTGCCATTTCTCATCCACATGATTTACATCGTCTGTTTAATGGCAGGGTCCGATATCGCGGCCAAGTTGTTCAGTCTTTTTATTGCCATCACAACGGCGATATCTCTTTACGCATTTTGCAATCGCTACCTTTCGCGTCGTGTTGGTGTGATCTCGCTGTTTGCTTTCTTCGCTGCCGGAATGATCGTTGAAGTAGCCGTGTCGGCGCGGATCGACGTCTCGCTCGCAGGCATGCTCTTCGCTTGCACCTTCGCCATGATCAATTACCTCACCACTCGCGTGCGAGCCTGGTTATGGCTGTCCGCAGTGTTAGGCGGTTTCAGTATGAGCATCAAACACACTGCGGCGTTGTGGATATTCTTCGTCGGGGTTCTTTACCTGATTGAGACAATCAGAAGTCGGGAGTCAGCCGGCAAGATTGTCATTCGCGGCGTCTTATACACACTTATCGCTCTCGCAGTGGCGTCACCGTGGTACATCAAGAATGCCGTTTGGTTTCACAATCCGATTTATCCATTCGTGACGGGCGAGGTCGCGGAATTTGGTGAAAACGGTGTTCGTTATTTCAACGCCGATGACGAACGAAGGCTCGACGCGCATTTCGCGGTCGCTCAGAAAGAAATACCGGCCATCGTGGCAACGCAGCAACAGGAATTGGAAAAGGCTGCTAATTCTCGCCTTGAACGCCACCCGATGCGACTATGGGA
>Ga0111538_10000325_pt1 | contig 61886 bp, 44 predicted proteins | sample SoiMethybrSBSTD1_FD_79669 | JGI IMG/M metagenome (GOLD analysis project Ga0111538, IMG submission 79669) | Bulk soil microbial communities from a Populus tree surrounding site in Tennessee, USA - Soil MetaG P. TD hybrid SBSTD1 (version 2)... | ecosystem: Environmental > Terrestrial > Soil >...
ACGTCGACAGCGTTGTCCCTCACCGCACGCGTCACGCGCGTTCGGGCCCGTGCTTGTCGAACATGAACACGGCGAACCCGATCCCGAGCAGGCTCATCAGGTAGATCGCGGGGAAGATGATCACGTGCTCGAGCCAGATCAGCAGGAACTGCTGCTGTCCCGAGCCCGGCTCGAGCCGCGGATTGATCTGCACCTGCGTCATCGGATTCACGATGTTGCGCACCGTGCTGATGTCGAGGCTCGTGCCGAGCTGCAGATCGCTCGCGAGCTTGCTGAACAGCGCCGCGGGCAACCGCGCCGCGATGGTCGAGAGGCCGATGGTCACGAACATCGGCAGCAACGTCTTGCACGCGCGCCCCGCGAGGATCGCGACCGAGACGCCCGCTGGAAACAGGAAGCGATCGAGGCCGAACGGCTGCACGACGACACCCGGCGCGGCGAGACGCTGCATGCCGAGCCACGCCGCGGTCGCCGACCACGCGAACGCCAGAGGCCACGCGAGCGCGTTCTTCGGCAACCTGTCGCCGAGGAACCGCAGCGCGAGCATCCACGCCAGCGCGAACGCCGCGAACGGCAGCGGCCACGCCCAGCCCGGCGCCGACACGATGCCGGTCTCATAACTCACCATGCTGACCTCGAACGACGAGCCTTCGTAGCCCGCGTACGTATGCAGGGTCGTCAGCGTGCGCTCGCCGCCGGTCATCACGCTGTCCACGACGCCCGCCGCGGCTCCGACCACCAGCATGACCATCGCGATCTTCCGGGCCCGCGGCACCGCCAGCGCGATGGCGAGCGCTGCGAAGGCGGCACCGTGCAGGCAGGCGATGAGCGCGTCCATGGCGTGTCCCGCCGGCCGATCTGGTTCCAAAGGGCGGGCCGCGGGTTTTCACGCGACCACGCCCCGAAAGCCAGACTTTTCCCCCCGCTGCGCTTGCTGCTGCCTTCCGCGATCGGTAGCGTCTTCCGCCTCCCAAAGCCAGATCGGAACGGCACCCATGCCAAAGCAGAAGACAAAGAAGGCGGTGGTCAAGCGCATGAAGCTGACCAAGACCGGCAAGGTCAAGTTCCGCCACGCGTTCACGTCGCACCTGCTGGTGCGCCGCAGTTCCAAGCGGAAGCGCCAGCTCCGCCAGAAGGGCCTGTGCAAGGGCAAGGTCGCGGCCAGCATGGCTCAACTGCTGGGTGGGAGGTAACCCATGTCACGCGCAACGAATGGTCCCGCCACCCGCCAGCGCCGCAATCGCGTGCTCAAGCGGGCGAAGGGTTTCCGCCAGGGCCGTCGCAACCTGTTCAAGCAGGCGATGGTCACCGGCATCCGCGCCGACGCGTTCGCGTTCGCGGGTCGCCAGCAGAAGAAGCGCTTCTTCCGCTCGCTCTGGATCACGCGCCTCACGGCGGCGCTGAAGTCGCATGGCCTGCGCTACTCGGCGTTCATCCACGGCGTGCAAAAGGCCGGCATCCAGCTCAACCGCAAGGAACTCAGCGAGCTGGCCATCCACGATCCGTCGACGTTCGAAGCGATCTGCGGCAAAGCCAAGGCGATGCTGGCCTCGGCCTGATCGGGCCCCTGCAGGTGGGCTGGCGAAGCGCCAGCGCGTGAGACGTCCTGGCGTTGGCTGGCTCGGGTGAGAAGCGAGCTGTATTCGAGTCGATTGCCATGGATGTCACGGATCCCACGAAGAACCGCGAGCGCTGGCTCGCCGCGATCGAGGCCGCGCGCGATGCGGCGGCAGTCGCCGAGCTGCAGACGCGCCTGTTCGGGACGAAGGGCGAAGTGCTCGACTTCGTGCGCTCGGTCAGGTCGTTGCCGGAGGACCAGCGCCCGGCGTTCGGCAAGGCGGCCAACGCGGTGAAGCTGGAGGTCGAGCAGGCGCTCGCGGCGCGGGCCGAACAGTTCGCGACGGCAGCTCTGGACCAGGAGATCTCGGCGGCTGACTTCGATCCGACCGAGCCCGGCCCGCGTGGCCGCCGCGGTTGCCTGCACCCGATCACGATCGTGCAGAACGAGCTCGTCGATCTGTTCACGAGCATGGGCTTCCGCTGGGAGGATGGCCCCGAGGTCGAGTCCGAGTACTTCAACTTCGACGCGCTGAACATCCCGGCCGACCATCCGGCGCGCGAGAGCCAGGACACGTTCTGGCTCGCGCCGCATCCGGGACTCGGCCGCAACCTGCTGCGCACGCACACGTCGCCGGTGCAGGTGCGCACGATGCAAAACCTCACGAAGCACGGCTTCCACCCGCCGCTGAAGGTCATCGTGCCGGGGCGCTGCTTCCGCAGCGAGACCGTCGACAAGAGCCACGAACACACCTTCTACCAGATGGAAGGACTCGTCGTGGACCGCGCGGGCGACCGCGGCGTCAGCACGGCGAACCTGATCCACACGATGAAGACGTGTCTGCGCGTGATCCTCGAACGCGACGTGCAGGTGCGGCTGCGGCCCGGGTTCTTCCCGTTCGTCGAGCCGGGCTTCGAGCTCGACGTGAACTGTGCGTTCTGCAAGGGGCAGGGCTGCTCGGTGTGCAAGCAGTCGGGCTGGATCGAGATCCTGCCGTGCGGCATGGTGCATCCCGTCGTGCTGCAGAAGGGTGGCATCGACCCCGAGGAGTACACGGGCTTCGCGTTCGGCATGGGCCTGCAGCGCGTCGCGATGCTGCGCTACGGCATCGACGACATCCGCCAGTTCATGGGCGGCGACCTGCGCTTCCTGCAGCAGTTCCCCGAGGTGCCGCGATGAAGCTCTCGTTGCGGTGGTTGCAGCGGCACGTCGATCTCTCGGGCATCGAGCCGAAACAGATCCTGAACGACCTCACGATGAGCACGGCCGAGATCGAAGGTCTGATCCGGTTCGGCGAGGGTCTCGAGTGCCTCGTCGTGGGCCACGTGCGCAAGCGCGAGAAGCACCACGACGCCGACAAGCTCTCGGTGTGCCAGGTCGACCTCGGCCCGGCCGGCGGCGTGCTGCAGATCGTGTGCGGCGCGTCGAACGTGCAGGCGGGCCAGCGCGTCGTCGTGATCAAAACCGGCGACACGCTGCCGGCGGTAGGCAGCAAGGGTGCGCTGAAGATCAAGATCGGCAAGATCCGCGGCGTCGAGTCGCACGGCATGATCTGTTCGGAGGCGGAGCTGGCGTTGTCCGACGAGGCGGACGGCATCCTCGTGCTCGACCCCGGCGCGGAGATCGGCAAACGCTTGGTCGACGTGGTGCCGGTGCAGGACTGGGTGCTCGAGATCGACAACAAGTCGATCAACCACCGCCCCGATCTGTGGGGCCACTACGGCTTCGCGCGCGAGCTCGCGGCGATCTACGGCCGCCCACTCGCACCGGTGGCGACGGCGCAGCTGCCCGCGAGCGGCAAGAAGGTCGAGGTCGTGATCGACGACAAGGTCGGCTGCCCGCGTTACTGCGGTCTCGTGATCGACGGTGTGCAGGCCGGGCCTTCGCCGAACGAGCTGCGCTGGCAGCTCGCCGCGGTCGGCCAGCGCGCGATCAACCTGCCCGTCGACGTCAGCAACTACGTGATGCTCGATCTCGGCCAGCCGATGCACGCGTTCGACCTCGGCCACGTCGGCAACGGCCCCGTGCGCGTGCGGCGCGCGAAGAGCGGCGAAGCGATCACGACGCTCGACGGCCAGGCGCGCAAGCTCACGGACCAGGACCTGCTGATCTGCAGCGGCGAGAAGCCCGAAGCGCTGGCCGGCATCATGGGTGGGGCCGGCACGATGGTCGGCAAGACGACGACGAGCCTGTTCCTCGAGTCGGCGAGCTTCCACGCCGCGACGATCCGCCGCACGAGCATGCGCCTCGGTCTGCGCACCGATGCGAGCGCGCGCTTCGAGAAGGCGCAGGACCCGGCCAACGCGGAGCTCGCGGTGCACTGCTACCTGCAGTTGCTGCAGAAGTACTGTCCTTCGGCCAAGGCCGCGGGCCCGCTCGTCGATCCCGCGGGCTTCCGCTACGAGCCGAAGAAGATCACGCTGCGCCGCGCGCGGCTGCGGCAGAAGCTCGGCCTCGAGCTCGAGGACGACAAGGTGTCGGGCATCCTCTCGTCGCTGCAGTTCGGCGTCGCGGTCACGAGCACGGGCTTCGACGTCGTGGTGCCGAGCTTCCGCGCGACCAAGGACATCGCGATCGAAGACGACCTGATCGAAGAGGTCGGCCGCATGTTCCGCTACGACAACATCCCCGAGCGGCCGCTGCACGGTGTGATCGAGCCGCCCGCGCGCAACGAAGAGCTGTTCCTCGTGCGGCGCCTGCTCGAGACGGCATGTCTCGACCTCGGCTGCAGCGAGGTCTACAACTACACGTTCGTGCCCGACGCGGTGTTGAAGGCCTGCAACGCGCTGGATCACGCCTACGTGAAACTCAGCAACCCCGTGTCGCCCGAGCAGACGCGCGTGCGCCGCCACGTGCTGCCGAGCCTGCTCGCGAGCGTGCCGCAGAACCTGCGCCAACACGCCGAAGTGCGGCTGTGCGAGCACGGCAAGGGTTACCACGCCGAGATGGTCGGCGATCACAAGCTGCCGCACGAGGTGCGCGAGCTCGCGTTGGTGTGGAGCCGGCGCGAGGGTGAGCACCCGTTCGGCGCGCTGCGCGAAGAGCTGCGCTCGCTGCTCTCGAGGCTCGGTTACCCGGCCGACCTGCAGCGCGTCTGGCACGGAACGGACCAGCCGTGGGTGCACCCGTCGCGCGCCGTGGCGATCGACCGCGACGGCTCGCCGGTCGGCTACGTGGCGCACCTGCATCCCGGCGTCGCGCGCGCGATGGAACTGCCCGCGACCACGGCGATCGCTTGCCTCGACGTGCGCGCCCTGCTCGCGAACGGCCGCAAGATCGCGCGCTACGCGCCGGTGCCGGTGTTCCCGGTGCTGCCCGTCGACATAGCACTGCTCGTTCCCGAAGCGACGCAGGTTGCAGCCGCCGGCGAGTTCCTGCGCACGGTCGGTCGCAAGCTCGTGCGCGACGTGCAGCTGTTCGAGGTCTACCGCGGCGAACGGCTGCCCGCGGGCAAGAAGAGTCTCAACTTCACCGTCACACTCGGCGCCGACGACCGCACGTTGACCGACGAGGACGAGAGCAAGTATCTCGGCAAAGTGCGCGAGCACGCCGCGACGATCGGCGGCGAGCTGCGCGGATGACGCGTAGTTCGCGGCGACTGCCGGTATCGTGATCGCCGTGCAAGTCCACCTCGTCGACGGCACCTACGAGCTGTTCCGCAGCTTCTACGGTGCACCCCCGACCAGTGACGCCGACGGTCGCGAGGTCGGCGCCGTGCGCGGTCTGCTCGCGAGCCTCGGCTCGCTGCTGCGCGAGCCCGGCGTCACGCACGTCGCCTGCGCGTTCGACACCGTGATCGAGTCGTTCCGCAACGAGCTGTTCCCCGGCTACAAGACCGGGGACGGCATCGATCCGTTGCTCTGGGCCCAGTTCCCGCTCGCGGAACGCGCCATCGCCGCGCTCGGCGTCGTGGTCTGGTCGATGGTGGAGTTCGAGGCCGACGATGCGCTCGCGACCGGGGCTCTGCGCTACGGCGCGGATCACCGCGTCGAACGCGTGTGGATCTGCACGCCCGACAAGGATCTCGCGCAGGTCGTCAAGGGCGACCGCATCGTCGTGCTGGACCGCAAGCGGAAGCAGGTGCTCGACGAAGTCGGCGTGCAGGCGAAGTTCGGCGTCGCTCCGGCTTCGATCCCGGACCTGCTGGCCCTCGTCGGCGACGACCAGGACGGTATTCCGGGTCTGCCGCGTTGGGGCGGCAAGTCGGCGGCGGCCGTGCTCGCGCACTACGGGCATCTCGAGTGGATCCCCGACGACGCGGCGGAGTGGAAGGTGAAGGTGCGCGGCGCCGAAGCGCTGGCCGAGAGTCTGGCCGAGCACCGCGAGGAGGCACAGCTCTACAAGCGCCTCGCGACGCTGCGCACCGACGTGCCCTTGGCCGAGTCGCTCGACGAGCTGTGGTGGCACGGACCGCGCGCGGAGCTCGCAACGTTGTGCCGCGAGATCGCCTTCGAGGGCTTCCCTGAACGGTTGGCGCGCCCGCGATGACTGCCGGCGCGAGCAACGACGTGAAGGCGATCGTGGCGCAGGTGCGTCCGACCTGACTCCTGATCATGCTGCCGGGCGACCAGCAACCCTCTCGCGAGTCGCATCGATGGCTCGGTTGCCACTCGCAACCTGCCGAGCCCTGCAGCGGACCGCACGTTGCCGGGCTGACCCTGGTCAGCTAGTCTGCGCGCGTACCGACATCACGAGACGAGAATGCGCACGTTCACCACGATCGTAGAGCGCGACCCGGACACTGGGCTGTACGTGGGTTCCGTGCCTGGTTGGCCGGGCGCGCACAGTCAGGGTGCGACTCTTGACGAGCTCGAGAAGAATCTCCGGGAAGTCATCGCGATGCTCCTCGAAGACGGCGACCCCAAACTCGAGTCCGAGTTCGTAGGGACTCAGACGATTCGGGTTGCCTAGGGTGGGCTCGATACCGGCCGAGGAACTGCTCGGGCATCGTTGAACAACAAACCAGCCGAAGGACCAGACGCACACGAGGCTGGCCGCGGTATCGGGCTCATGCGCATTGCACATTCGCCCGGAATCGCTTCTCAGGCGCGCAGCCGGTCGAGCAGATCCCGCACGAAGCGCGCGGTCAGGCCCCACAGCAAGTCGGTGCCGAACAGGAAGTGCGGACTCGTGCGCAGCTGCTGGCCCGTGGCAGTCGGCGGTGGCGCCTTCTCCTCCCAGCGCGTGTTGTCGAGCAGTTCGCGCAGCGGCACGTGCAGGACGCGGGCGACTTCGCGCGGGTCGGTGTACACGGGAACAGGCTGCAAGCGACCGACGATGCAGTGCACGACGATGCCCGAGGAACTCTCGCGCGCCGGCAGGCCACCGAAGATCGTGACCGCCGTCGCGGGCACGCCGATCTCCTCGCTGCACTCGCGCAACGCGCACGCGAGCGGGTCCTCGTCGCCGCTGCGCATGCCGCCCGGAAAGCCGATCTGACCCGCGTGCTGGCGCATGTCCGTTGGCCGCACGAGCAGCAGCACGTGGTCTTCGGCGTCCCGCTGCACGATCGGGCACAACACCGCCGCCGCGTGCAGCGCGGTGCGGTTCCAGACGCGCGGCACGGCGTCGAGGCGTGCTCTGAGGGTTTCGTCGAGGTGCAGCATCGGCGATCGTGACCCATCTGCTTACCGCCTGCGCCGTTGCCGGGCTACGGTTGCATGCCCGAGACCCGCGGAACGCGCGATCCACGATGCCCTACATCCACCAGTTCTCCGACGAGGAAGCGACCGGCCCGGTGCGGCAGGAACTCGACGCGGCGCGAACACGCGCGGGCCGCGTCTGGAACATCGTGCGCATCATGACGCCGAACGCCGCGGTGCTGCGCGCGTCGATGCAGATGTATCGCGCAGTGATGTACGGCGACTCGCCGCTGTCGAGGCACCAACGCGAGATGCTCGCGATCGTGGTCAGCAAGGCCAATCACTGCGTGTATTGAGTGCGTGCCCATGCGAACGACCTCCGTGCCGAGGTCGGTTGGCTGCCTTCCGATGAGCAGCGTGATGCGTATGTCGAAGCGGTGGCGCGCGACTGGCGCGGCGCGCCGCTCGCACCGTTGGACCGCGCGTTGTGTCTGTTCGCCGAGAAGCTGACGCTGCAGCCGACCGCGATGGGGGAGGTGGACGTCGCAGCGCTGCGTTCAGCCGGTGCGTCGGACCCTGCGATCCACGACGCGACGCAGGTGGTCGGCTACTTCAACTACATCAACCGCGTCGCGGATGCGCTCGGCGTCGAGCTCGAGACCTTCGTGCGCGCGTGGGGCGGTCAGGACGGCGGCGGCCGAGGATCTCGCTAGCCCGGATCCCGCGCGCCACGGCGAACCACCTGGCCGCCGGATTCGTTCGTAGTGGCCAATTGGTAGGGGGCGGCTGCCCCGACGAGAACCTGCGGGAAGAGGGAGTTCGCGCAAGGAACAGCCGGGTGCGCCGCCTTCCTGCCGTCGCTGCGGGGAGAAACGCCTCATCGCGAAGAACTGCGGGCTGCGGCGGCATTCTGCTGCTGTGCCCGAGATCCTCCCCGCCGAACTGCTGCTCGAGAACCTGCAGTCGTTGCGAGCGCTGGCGCGCCAGCTGACGCGCGACCTTCACGCCGCTGACGACGCGGTGCAGGACACGGTCGTCGCGGCGATGACGCACCGACCGCCGGCCCACAAAGCACTCGGCCGCTGGTTGCGCGCGATCCTGCGCAACAACCTGCGCGCGAACGCGCGCGCGCGCTCGCGGCGCCACGAGCGCGAGGTCCGCCGCCCGGACGGGCGCGGCGACGCGCCGTCTGCGGCCGATGTCGCGAGCGAGCTGCAGCTGCACCGCCGGCTCGTCGAGCTCGTGCACGAGCTCGAGGAGCCGAGCCGCCAGGCCTTGTTCCTTTGCTTCTGGCGCGGACTCGAACCGAACGCGATCGCCGAGCTGCTGGGCGTGCCGCAGAAGACCGTGCACTCGCGCATCGCGCGCGGGATCGCGCGGCTGCGCGAACGGCTCGACGCCGAACGCGGCGGCCGGGCCGCGTGGGTGCCTGCGCTCGTCGCGTTCGGTGGGGGCGTGCGCGCCGGACTGGGTGCCGGGCTCGGTGCCGCAGGCCTCACCACTGGAGTGATGCTGTTCATGAAGACGAAGCTCGCTGTCGCGTTGTCGCTCGCGGTCGCCGCCGTCCTGTTGCTCCAGTGGTGGGGGGAGCCGCCGTTGGGCCCGCCGGCACCGGGGCATCCCGTCGCCGCCGCGCAACGCGCTGCGGCGCAGTCGGCGGGTCCGGAGACCGACGCGCAGCGGATCGAGGTGGCCGCGCAGCCGGCCGCCGCATCGGCAGCGACAACCGGGGGCGCGGCCGGTGAATTGCTGGCCGGGCTCGTGCTCGATCTCGATGGCCGGCCCGTCGCCGGCGTCGAGGTCGTGTTCGCACGCAAGACGAACGAGACCGTGCTCGAGCGCGACGACTCCGTGCCGCCCGGCGTGAGCGCTGCCGACGGCAGCTTCCACCTGCCGCGGCCTGCGGTTGAAGGGTGCCTCACGACGTCGGGCGGCAGCTGGGCTGCGGTGCTGCGGCCGTGGCTCGATTCGCGCACGCCCGCGGAACCACCGGTCGTCGTCGTGGCCCCGAGCCGCAGCTACGCGGGCACGGTCGTCGATCCCGACGGGCTGCCGGTCGCGCAGGCGCGAGTCGTCGTCGTGGTCGGCGACGCGATCGTGCCGATGCGCGCCGCCGGGTCGCGCACGCTTGCACTGCTGAGCGACCTCGCCGCGACCGACACCGATGCGCAGGGCAGGTTCCACCTGGCCGACGTCGGCTACGTGCCGAACGCGCGCCTGACCGCGAGCAGGCGGCCGTTCGCCGATGCCGGCGTGCCGCTGCCGGAGGCCTCGACGCCGGACCTGCTGTTGCGGCTCGGCGCCGCGAAGGCGGATGCGAAGCTCGTGCACGGCATCGTGCTCGACGCAGAGGGCCGTCCCGTCGCGGGCGCGCTCGTCGCAGCTGCCGGCAACGCAGTGCGCACGACGGCCGACGGTCGCTTCGCGGCGCCGTGGGGCTGGCAGCGGCCGGCCGCCGTGCGCGCCGTGCATCCGGGACACGGCGCCGTGCAAGCCGTGCTGCAGCCGGGACCCGGGCAGCCAGGCTGGCGGCCAGAGGATCCGATCACGCTGCGACTGCCGGGTGCAGCGGGCGCGGTTGCGGGGCGCGTCGTCGACGCCGATGGCAGGCCGGTCGCCGGCGTGCGCGTGTGGACACCCGACCTGACCTGGTTCGGCAACGTCGAGTCGGCTGAGAACGGTCACGAGGTCTCGCGCGGCTGCTCGGTCGAGGAGATCGCCGCGGCCAGCACGACGCCGCTGTCGCTCGCGACGACGTCGGACGGCGAGGGGGCGTTCGCGCTGCGCGGTCTGCTGCCGCGGCCCTACGCGCTGTTCGCGATGTTGCCGGCCACGCTCGCGGCGGTGGGGCCGGTCTGGGCCGCGCCCGGTGAGACCGTCGAGCTGCGACTCGAAGCGCCGGCGTTGCGCGCTGTCGCGGGTCGAGTCTGTTCGCGAGCGGGCACGCCACTGGCTGGTGTCCGCGTAGCACTCGGCCGCGCGCTGACGTGGCAGCGACCCGAACGCAACCCCGATCCGTGGGCCGGATGCACGTTCTACGCCGGCGGCCCCGCGCAGGCGTTCCGCGACGCCGCGGTCACGACCGATGCCGAGGGCCGCTTCCACTTCGCGGGCATCCATCTGGCCGGCAGCTACCTGACGTTTCAGGGCGACGCCGTGTTCATGGCGCAGCCGTTCCAGCTCGCGCCGGACGCCGACTGCGAACGGCTCGAGATCGCACTGCCCGTGCGCAGCACGTTCCACATCGTGCTCGATCGGCCCGGCGAGGCCGATGCGTTCAAGATCCGGACCGTCGACGACCAGCACGCAACCGTGCTCGTGCGCGTCGAGGGCTTCGAGATCTCGATGGGGCGCATCGAGCTCGCCGAAGGGCGCTCGCCGGACATCAATGCGGAGGCGCGCGAGGTCATGGTCGTGCTGCTGCGTGGGGAGAGCGAGGTGCGGCGCGCGACGGTGCGGCTGCCCGAAGGCAGCGGGCACGAAGTGCGGCTATGAAAAGCGCCGCCGGGCCGAGGGCGGCGCGTTGCATCGCAAGGACGCAGAGCCCGGCTCGGACTGGCCGAACTCGAATTCGCCTTCGAGAGCGGACGCGAACACGGGGCCTGCAATCATCGTCGTGCCCGCGAGCGCGTAGATCACCGCGAATCCGAAGAGTCCCGCCAAGCGGGGTTCCTCGATACATTGACTACCCTCTCTTGTCTGAACTCCACGGACACTACCAGCACGTCTGCGCCTCCAGGGTCCTTACGGTCGTACATCCAAACGACGTCCACCGACGCAGTCGGCAGAACGAACGGCAATTCGCGGCTGTCGTGCGTAGGACGTCCCGCCACGCGCGAGACGTCATCGAAGGTCATTCCCAGGGAAACACTGGCAAGCACACTCCGTCGCGCGGCGTCGACCCAGCAGTCGTCTGTGAACCATCCTGCTACACCGCCGACGCAAGGAATCATGAGCACCGCGAACAACCCCGCGCCGACATGCCGACGAGGCTTGTCAGTAGGGACCGAGACCACCATGTCGGCGAGCATCGTCGCTGCTTGGCCAACAGATGCCCCCAGGAATACGAAGAGGGCGCCGGCAGAAAGAACGACGGATAACGTTGCCCCGAACAAGCCGCCGAGACCTGCCGCCACGATGCAGCGCGTGCGTCTTGACGCCCCACGTCGTTCGAGCCACAGCATTCCCAGGGCAAACAGCGCAGATGGCAGCCCCATGATGAGGTAGCCGGCGAGCAGACTGGCGAAGACCAACAGGGGGACTTCCTTGGCAGACGGGGGTGAGCCGTGAACCAGAATGCTGACCAGTAGTCCGAACAGTGCGAGAGGGACTGGCGACAAGAAGTAGACCAGGAAGCGCACTTCACCACCTTCTGCCCAACATCTGTGCCGGGAGGCGCGAGCCGCGTGCGAGGGCTTTTGGCTCTTGCGGTTGGTCCCTCGCGGCTTCGAGTTGGTCGGCCCAGTCTACCCGGCGACCGGACTGAGGACATGATGGCTCATCACCGCACCTGCAGCACGGCGACCTTGAGATACCTCGTCTCGGGACATTCGAGTGCCACTGGATGATCCGCGCCGGCGCCGCGCAGCATCATCAACCGCGCGTCGCGCCCGGCTCTCGCAGCGGCGTCGCGCAGCATTCGCAAGAACTGGTCTTCGCTGACGCTGCCCGAGCACGAGCACGTCACGACGAGCCCACCGCGGTCGACCTTCTCGAAGCCGAGCCGGTTCAGATCCGCATACTTCTGCAACCCCGTTTCGATCTCGTCGTGGTGATGCACCCACTTCGGCGGGTCCAGCACGATCAGGTCGTGCGCACCCTGCTGCGCCTCGCGCAGCAGATCGAACGCGTCGCCGTGCACGGCGGTGATCTTGAGCTTGTTCGCACTGGCGTTGTTCGAAGTCTGCGCGACCATCTCCTCGTCGAGATCCGCAGCGACGACCTTCGCAGCGCCGCCGACCACGGCGTTCATCGCGAACCCACCGCTGTTGCAACACAGATCCAGCACCGAACGCCCCTTCGCGAGATGGCGCACGAGCCAGCGGTTGTCGCGCTGGTCGGCGAAGAAACCCGTCTTGTGCGCGCCTCCGGCCGCCACGGCATACACCAACCCGTGCTCGCGCACGGTCGTCGCCACGACCGCGGCACGCGGCACCTTCTCCATGCCCTCGCGCTCGGCCCAGTCCTTGTCCTGCAGCAGCACGAGCTTGCTCTCGGGTCGATGCCGCAGCAGCCATTCGCCGAGCGGTTCCATCTGCTGCAGCATGCCCAGCGAAGCGACCTGCGCGACGAACGCGCTCCCGAGCCGGTCGATCACGAGACCCGGAAAGCCGTCGCCCTCGGCGTGCACGAGCCGATACGCATCGGTGATCTTCGGCAGGTTCAGCACCTCCTCGCGCAACGCGGTTGCGGCGCGCAGCGCCTGCACGAAGTGGTTCTGCACGTCGTCGACGACCTCGTCGGCGAACATGCGCAGCGCGAGCTCGGCGCGCGGATTGTAGAAGCCCGTGCCGACGAGATGCCCTTCGCGGTCCTTCACCTTGCACACCGACCCGGCCGGCAGGGGTGCTGTGGGCTTGTGGATCATCTTGCGATAGAACCACGGGTGCCGGCCGCTGACGCGCACCTTGAGCCGCAGCTCGGACAGCTGTGCCTGCCCTGCGGAACGGCGGCTCATCGGCGCGTCTTCACGGGTGCGGGCGGAGCCACCGGCAGCGGCCGCGGATTGCTGCGGATCTCTTCGAGCAGCATCTCGACGCCCTTCTCGAGCTGCGGATCGCGGCCCTTCAACACGGCATTCACGTCGTTCTCGACCACGACGTCGGGATCGACGCCGTAACCCTCGATCGTCCACACCGGCCCCGGCTCCGTGTTGCCGAACTCCGGCACGTTGACCGTGCCGCCGTCGAGCAGCGGCCCGCGGTTCGTGATGCCGATCACTCCGCCCCACGAACGTTTGCCGACGAGCTTGCCGAGACCGGCGCGGCGGAACATCGCCGGGAAGATGTCGCCGTCGCTGGCCGAGGTCTCGTTGAGCAGGCAGATCAGGTGGCCGTGGAACAGCGCCTGCGGATAGGGGCGGTAGCCCGTCGTGCGACCGAACGTGCACATCAGCAATTGGCGCTGCAGGCGATTGAGCACCATCTGCGACACGTTGCCGCCGCCGTTGTAGCGGTCGTCGAGCACGAGGCCTTCCTTGTCGCGCTGTGGATAGTACTGCTTGATGAACTCGCGGATGCCGTCCTGGCCCATGTCGGGCAGGTGCACGTAACCGAGCTTGCCGCCGCTCAGCGTCGCGACGACCTTGCGGTTCTGTTCGACCCAGGCGAGGTAGTGCAGCTTGTCCTCGCTGGCGATCGGCTGCAGCAACACGGTCCGCGCGCCGGCGAGCGCGGGTTGCTGGTTCACGAGCAGCGCGAGCGTGCGGCCGGCCTTGCCGCGCAGCAGCTTGTACGGACTCACGTCGGGCTGCAGCTCTTCGCCGTCGATCGCGAGCAGGTAGTCGCCTTCGCGCACGTCGACGCCGACGGCAGTCGCGGGCGAGCGATACATCTCGTCGTCGTTCTCGCCGCGCAGCACGGCCTCGATCCTGTAGCGGCCCGCGGCCGAGTCGAACGCGAGCCCCAGACCCGGCAGCGCCGCAGAGGGTCGCGGTGGCGCTCCGGTGTCGCCACCCGCGATGTAGGCGTGACCCACGCTGAGCTCGGCGATCATCTCGCCGAGCACGTAGTTGAGGTCGCTGCGGTGGCGCACATGCGCGACCAGCGGCGCATACTGCGCGCGCAGCGCCTCCCAGTCGTAGCCGTGCATGTTCGCGACGTAGAAGAAGTCGCGGTAGCGGCGCCACACCTCGTCGAATATCTGCGGGAACTCCTCGCCCGGGACCTTCGGCACCGGCAGCCCGCGCAGATCGAGCGTCTTCTGGCCGTCCTTGCCCTTCAGCGACGCTTCGGCGACGGCCCACGTGCTGCCCGTGCGGATCAACACGTGGGTGCCGTCGGGCGACACCGTGTAGCCCGTCACGCCTGTCGCGATCTGTTCGCTCTTGCGCTCCTTCTGCGAGAAGAAGTGCAGCGTCGTCGGCTGGTCGCTGTCGCGGCCGTAGTACGCGCCACCGCGGCGCAGGTAGATCAGACCCTCGCCGGCGGCGTCGAGACCCGAGTAGTTGTCGAGCGGCACGGGCACCGGTTCGACGCGGTCGGCGAGGCCGTCGAAGTCGATGGCGATCGGCTGGTCGAGCTTCGGCGCCTGCTCGTCCTTCTTCGGCGGCGCCGTGGCTTCGTCGGTGCGCACGGGCAACCACGCGGCCAGGTCCTTGCGCAGCGCCAGCGCGTAGATGCCGTAACAGCGGTCGATCTCGTAGTCGAACTCGTAGTCGGTCGGCAGGCGCGGCTGGAAGCCGCGCAGGCCGAGGAAATACAGCCGTTCGCCGCGCGCGTCGAACGACGGCGCGAAGTCGTTGGACAGCGGCCGCGACACGTTGTGCAGCGTCTTGTCCGCGAGCGTGTAGATGTACAGCGCGCGCAACTCCGTCGCTCCCGACATCGAGAACGCGAGGTGGCCCGAGCACGGCGACCAGACGTGGTCGCGCACCTGGCCGCGCGGTTCGTCGGCGACCACGGTCAGCTCGCCCGAAGCGACGTTGCAGAGCCGCAGCACGCCTTCCTTGTCGGAGAACGCGATCCACTTGCCGTCGGGCGACCACGACGGCTCGTAGAGCATCGCCTGCAGTCCCTTCGTGAGCTGGCGCTTTGGCGTCTCGCCGCGGTGGTCGACGAGCCAGATCTGTTCCTCGCCGCTCTGGTCGCTGACGAACGCGATCGAAGCACCGTCGGCCGAGTAGACCGCGTGTTTGTCGTGCGCGCCCGGCGAGTGCGTGAGGTTGCGCACGTCGCCGTGTTCCTTCGGCACCGTGAGCACGTCGCCGCGCGCGCAGAACACGGCGCGCCGGCCGCCGGGGCTCAGCGCATAGCTCTCGACGAGGCTGCTCGCGTCGACGCTCGTCTCGCGCACGAGCAGGCCTTCGTCGGGCACCGTGATCGCGATCGGGTGCTCCTCGCGCGTCTTGCAGTCGAACCAGCAGAGCTCGCCGCCCTTCTCGTAGACGATGCGGTCGTCGTGCGGTCCGCCGGAGCTCGGCCAGCGCACGTCCCACGTCGTGCTCTGCGTCTCCTGGCGCAGGCTCTTGTCCTGCAGGTCGCAGGACCAGAGGTTCAGCGTGCCGGTGCGGTCGCTCGCGAACCAGATGCGGTTGCCGATCCACATCGGGTCGCGATCGGTGCGCACGTGGTTCGTGATGTTCTCGGCGGCGCCCGTGGCAGGATCGAACACGAACAGGTCCGGGGCCCAGCCGCCCTGGTAGCGCTTCCAGGTGCGGAAGTCGCGGAACAGCGGCGAGTAGACGAGACGCTTGCCGTCGGGCGCGAACTCGCCCGCTCCCGCGACGGGCATCGGCAGCGGCACCGGCAACGCGCCGCGCTGTTTGGCCGCGTCCGGCAGCGCGACCGTGTAGAGCCGGCACCCGGTCAGGGTCCACGCGTGCTGCAGGCTGCGGAACAGCACTGCGTTGCCGTCGGGCGTCCAGCCGTAGACCTGGTTGTCGTAGCCCCAGCGGTCGGGCAACGGTCCGCGCGCCGGATACCACGTGAGCTGATGCGCTTCGCCGCCTTCGCTCGGCACCACGTAGACCTGCTCGTCGCCGTCGAGCTGGCCGGTGAACGCGATCGTGCGCCCGTCGGGCGAGAACTTCGCGAACAGCTCGACGCCGCGCGACGACGTGAGTCGCGTCGCGGTGCCGCCGCCGAGCGGTGCGCGCCAGAGATCGCCGCCGTAGGTGAACACGACGTGGTCGCCGTGCAGGTCGGGAAAGCGCAACAGGCGCGTCGGTGCCGGTGAGGTCTGGCCCGGTGGCGTTTGGGCCGGCAAGAGACCAACGAGCGCAGCGAGGGGGAGCAGCCGCCGGAAGTGTTCGGGCACGGGCGCCACTCAACGCAAAAGCGAATACGAGTGCAAGAGCGCGCGGCGTTGGCGGCAAGCCGCAGACATCCATCAGGCAATCGATCCGCGCCGTGCTGTCATCGGCAAAGCACTGTCTTCGAGGTCGTACGCCGTGGCGTCAAGTGCCGGCTTGCGCACTTCCCAAGCCAATAGCCATCAGCTACGCTCCGGCACCTGCTTTGTCGCGCGGCAATGGCCGGCGGCGACCTTCCCTGGTTGTCTCGTACTAATCCATGAAACGAATCATCTGCGTCGCGGCAGCAACTGCCGCGTCCCTGGCTGCTCAGGCCAACGTCGTGCCCGGCCTGAACGGCCGCCTGACCCAAGTCGACAGCCTCACCTACTACGGGCGCCGCGGCGCGGCATATCCGAACGGTGAGATCGGCATGGCGATGCTCAACGAGATGTGCAACCCCGGGACCGTGACCATCCCGTGGCAGGCCGCGATGCAGCCGAACCATCCCAAGTTCGGCTTCCTGATCGTGCGCGTGGTCGGCGACCGCATCGAGCAGATCAGCGATCGCTCGTTCGTCAAGCACGCGTTCACGTCGACGAACTACAGCGGCTCGTGCGGCACCTGCCAGAATCCCGGCACGGGCTCGGTGATGGGCATCAACTGCGCCGACACCTACGGTGCAGGCAACAACGCCGACCGCACGTGGCTCGGCCCGGCACCCGAGATCGACCCGTGGCTCGGCACGTGGAATCCGATCGGCAGCTACTTCGACATCGGCGATCCGGCACAGAGCGGCGGTCTCGTGCTGCCGCCCGATGGCGTGCGCAGCCTGAACACTTCGGGCTTCGACAGCGTCAAGAACCGCGTCACCGTGCAGGAGCCAGACTTCCTGACGGCGGGTGCGGCCTACTTCTACGGCATCCACCTGATCCACCAGGGCGAAGCCGTCGCGAACCGCGGCGACAATCTGGCCTCGCGCGGATTCAACCCGGTCTACAGCGCTGGTAGCTGGGGCCTCGGCAACAACGCGGTCGGCCAGGCCTACGGCTCGATCCTGCAGCGTTGGCCCGGCGCGACCGTGAACAGCGGCGGCAACGGCAATGACGACGGCCGCTTCTTCGTGGCCAGCAAGGTGACGTTGCTCGGCGGCAACCAGTACCACTACGAGTACGCGGTGCACAACGTCGACAACAACCGCGGCGGCGCGACGTTCCGTGTGCCGATCGACGCCGGCGCCACGGCCTCGAACTTCACGTTCGGCGACATCGACAACAATCCGCTCAACGACTGGACCACTGCGCGCGTCGGCAACGAGATCGTCTTCACCGCGCCGGCCAACAACCCGCTCGATTGGAACACGATCTACAACTTCGGCTTCAACGCCGACTACGCCGCGGCGAACGGGATGGCGAACCTCGACGAGGCGCGCATCGGCCCCGGCGCCCTGACCGTGTCGGTCGGGGCGATGGTGCCGAGCGGCGCGCCCGCCGCGCTCGTGAGCAACACGGGTCACGGCTGCGGAGCCACGGCATGCACGACCTCGTTCTACGAGTTCTTCCAGAATGCCGGGTCGTTCGACCTCGCCAACAGTGGGTGGACGATGACGTTTGCGAACAACTCGTACACGGTCGGCGCCGTGCAGGTTCCGTATACGGCTCCGGCCGGTTCGGCGCTGTCTCTCGGCGACGACTCGGAATCCACGGTGACGCTGCCGTTCGCGATGCCCTTCCCCAATGGCACCGCGAACCAACTCGTGGTCTGCTCGAACGGCTTCATCTCGCCCGTGAGCAACGGCGTCGACTACGACCCGTCCGTGTCGGGCCTCCTGTCCGGCGCGCCGCGGTGGGCGGCCCTGTGGCACGACCTGAACCCCGGTGCAGGCGGTCAGGTGCGCGTCGAGTCGTCGGCGAGCCTCGTGCGCATCACGTGGGTTGCCGTGCCCAACTACTCGGGCGGCGGCAGCGCGACGTTCCAGTATTCGTTCCTGCCCAGCGGCACCGTGCACGTGAAGTACTCGACGGTGACCGGGGCCGGCAACGCCTACGTCGTCGGTTACTCGCCGGGTGGGGGTACCCCCGATCCGGGCAACCGTGACATCAGCGCCACGCTCGGCACGCCGTGGAACCTCTGCGCTGCGAGTTCGGCCTCGGTCGCGCTCAACGCGTCGGCACGGCCGATCGTCGGCACGACGTTGAACCTCACGACGACGAACATCCCGAACGGCACGCTGCTCGGCTTGTTGATCCTGTCGACGACTCAGTACAACCCCGGCCTCGACCTCACGGGTCTAGGCATGCCGGGTTGTGAGCTGTATCTGGGCCTGGATGTGATGTCGACGTTCCCGACGCCGGGAGGTGCGAGCGTGCCGTACTCGGTGCCGAACATCCCGGCCCTCGCGGGCGTCGTGCTGATGGCTCAGTCGGCGACGCTGACGCCAGGGATCAACGCGTTCGGCTTTGCCACGTCGAACGGCGTAGTCATGGTGCTCGGTCTGAACTGAGCGGTCGCCCAAGGGGCGACGCGCTCAGTTCATCCCTCGCGATCTCTGGGCGCGCCGCAACGCGGGGAAATGACGACGGCGAAATACGCCGCCAACCCCGCTGCGGCGCGCTCGTGGTTGCCGAAGCTCAGTGCTGGTGGTTGCTGGAGCTGATCAGTGCTGGTGGTTGCTGGAGTTGATCAGTGACTGCAGGATCGCGGCCCCGACGAGGGCCGCGGTTTCTGTACGGAGCGTGTGTGGACCAAGGCCTCGGGGTTCGAAACCTGCCGCGCGTGCGGCGGCGGCCTCTTCGTCGGTGAAACCGCCCTCGGGTCCGACCAGCAGGAGCACGGCGTCGGCAGGCACCTTGGCCTGGAGCAGGGGAGGCGCGCCCTCACTGGCCAGGAATCGGCAGCGGGGCAGGTGGTTGCGAGGGAGGTCGGCGAACTCGCATCCGGCGTGCACCTCGGGCAACCAGTCGCGGTCGCACTGCCCTGCGGCAGCGCGCACGATGCGTTGCCAGCGCTCGGGCCGTTCCCCCTGTGGCCGGGTGCGCGCGGTCCACAGGGGGCGGAAGGCTGTGATGCCGACCTCGGTGCCGTGCTCGAACAGCCACTCGGCGCGGGAAAGGCGTGGCGGCGCGAACGCGACCTCCACGCATGGCGGCCGGGGCCGGCGCACGGCGGTTTCGACCGCGAGCTCGACCGCGGTGCGCCCCACGCCGGTGACGGTGGCCGGTGCAGTGCCGCCCTGGCCGTCCCCGAGCACGATGGGGGCGCCGGGTAGAACGCGCAGCACGCGCCCGAGGTGGTGGGCCAGGTCGCCCGTGACCGTGGCCGGGCCCGGTGGGGGCAAGGAGGGCACGAAGTAGCGCTGCGCCATGCGCGGGGTTGTAGCGACGAACGGGGCCAGATGGCGGGGCGAAGTCGCCATGAACCGCTTGCGGGACCCGACAAGGCAGGTAGCTTGTAGCGCTCCCGCGCGTGAGACTCGCGTCCTGGCCTCGCGCGCAATGACCCAGATCGTCCCGAGGCTGGCTGACGGCCGTGGGCCGATTCGTGTCGAATCTGGCATAAGACCCCTCACTGATTCCTGTATGGCCAACTACGTCCTCGAGATCCTCGATGGGGATCGCGCCGGCGAAGTGTTGCCCGTGACCGATCGCACGCTGCGGATTGGACGGAAACCTGCCAACGATCTCGTGCTCTCCGACGAGAAGACCTCGGGCGTGCATGCTGAGGTGGTGCTCGAAGGCGATCGACACGTGCTGCGCGACCTGGGGTCGACCAACGGCACGTTCCTGGACGGCAAACGCGTGACCGAGATCGTGCTCACGCTCGGCGACGTCGTCACGATCGGTCGCTTGCGCGTGAAGTTCCGCGCCGAAGGGGATGGTGCGGTCGCCGACGCGGGCGATCTCACGGTGCGCCGGCTCGATTCGGCGCGCTTGCAGCGACGAAGCGGGTCGGTCGGGCTGCTCGTGGGACTCGTCGTCGTGGGGCTCGGGGTTGCCGGCTACTTCTGGTGGGAAGGACGGGAAGGCGTGGCCTCGGAGGACGGCGGCAAGCAGAAGCGCCCGCCGCTCGTGGTCGATGGCAATCGACTCGCGGCGAACATCGCGAGCTGCGAGAGCGAGGACGTCTGGAATCTGCGCGCGGCCGGTTCCGGTTTCCACGGCAGCACCCAGGCCAACACCGGCAGCGGCGCGTTCGAAGCGACGCGAGCCGAGGGCGCCGATGCGGAGGACTTCGCGATGCTGCAGACGAAGGATCCGCTCACGGTGTTCAGCGGACGCACGATGAGGATCCAAGCCCACGCGCAAACGGGCCAGGGCGCCTCGATCGCGGTGCGCGCGCACTGCTTCGCGAACAACGAACAGATTCCGTTCCACTTCCGGACCGGCACGGCCTTCAGCATGCCCGACAGCTGGCAGCGGCTCGAGGCCGTGGTCGGCATCCCGCCCGGTTGCGATCGTTTGCACGTCGAAGTCGTCGCGGCGTTGCCGGCGGCCGGTGCGTGGGCCCACGTCGACGACGTCGCGGTCACGGAAGTCGCGGCCACCGACGCGGGACAGGCCACCGTGCTCGAGAACAAGCTCGCCGAGTCCGGCCAGGCCGCGATCGGCAACGACGCGAACCTCGCGGTGCGTTCCGTCAACACCGAGAACCCCGCGACGCTGCTGCAGATCCTGCCGGGCCAGGTGCCCGCGGCATTGCAGGGCCTGCAGCGCGCGGGTCTGTGCACGCTGTCCGACCTCGGCGCGAGCGTCGTCTGCAAACCGACCGAACGCAGCTTCCAGATCGAAGCCAAGGGTGGTGCCCTCGAGCGGCTGCAGCTCGTCGTTCCGGCGGCGGCGGCGGCGGCGCTGCTCGTCGCCACGGGCGACGAGGGTTTCCAGTCGGCTGCGGCCGAGCCCGAGTTCACGTGTCGGCGTCTCGTGCTGGGCGACCGCGCGACGCGCGCGATGGTGCAGTTCGAGCAACCGGTCGTGTGCCGCGGCAGCCTCGGCAACGGGCTCTACGGTCTCACGATGCAGGCGGCGCGGTTCGAGCTCGTGCTCGGGTTCAACGCCGAGCGGCTGCAGGCCGACGAGTTCCTGAAGAAGGCGCAAGCCAGCAAGCAAGCGGGCAAACCCGGCGAGGCGCTCGATCAACTGCGCGAACTGTTGCGCACCGTGCCGTTCGATTCCGAGAAGCTCGCCAAGGCGTACGAGCTGCGCGCCGAGCTGCTCGCCATGCAGGCGAACGCGCTGCGCGGGTTCCAGCAGGACCTCGACGAAGCTTCGTTCTTCATGACGCGCGGTACGTTCGATCGCGTCGTGCGCGGCGTCGACCAGGTGATCAACCTGTTCGGCGAGCAGAACCTCGAGGATGCGGCGGCCGTGAAGGCGCTGCGCGATCGCGCGCGCGCGAGCCTGCAGCAGATCGACGCGGCCGACCAGCAGAAGAAGCACGAGCGCCTCGCCGACATGGCCAAAGCGTTCGCGGCGAGCAATCAGCCCGGCCTCGCCGAGATGATCCAGAAATACATCGAGCAGCACCTGGCGGACGCGGCCAACGGTCCAGGCGCCGGCGCCCCCAATCCCGAGAAGACAGGCCAAGAGAAGGCAACCCACGGGAAGGGTGAGGAAGCCGCCAAGGGCAAATAGGAACACACATGGCCAACAAAGCCACGGCGGTCGACATCGGCAGTCACAGCGCCAAGATCCTGGTCGCGCAGGCCGGCAAACACGGAGTCAAGCTGCTGCGCTTCGCGGGGCTGCCGCGCGGCGAGGGTGCTTCGTCGTTGCGCGAGGGCGCCATTCCGCTCGCGGGCGCCGTGTGCGGCCTCGCCGGTCGCGACATGACGCTGCGTTACAGCCAGGTGCCGCCGACGCCGGACTGGCAGCTGCGCAACCTGATGGACCTCGAGATCCAGGACCTGGCCCAGCAGTCGGGTGGCACGTTGTCCGCCGACTACAACCTGCTGCCCGCGCAGGATCCCGAGGCGGGCGTCGAGACCGTGCTGCTCGCGCTGGCCAAGGACGAAGCGATCGACCGCATGCAGGGTGAGGTCGCCGCGGCGGGTGGCAGCGTGGCCGCGTTCGTGCCGAACTGCACGGCGCTCTACAACGCGTATCTGAAGTGCGGCCCGGTCGAGGCCGACGCGGTCGTGTGCCTCTGCAACATCGGGCACGAGACGATCGACATCGCGCTCGTCAAGGGCACGGACCTGCTGTTCGCGCGCAACCTGAGCGGCGGCACGAAGGTGCTCGACGACGCGATCGGCGCCGCGTTCAACGTGGGCGGCCGCAAGGCCGAAGCGCTGAAGCGGGACCTGCTCGATCTCGATCCGCAGAGCCGCGGCCGCTACGCGAGCGGCCAGGCCGAGAAGGTCACGATGGCGGCGGTCGGCGCGGCGACGTCGATCACCGCGGCGATCCAGAGCTCGCTGTCGTTCTGCAAGGCGCAGACGAAGATCGCGGACCTGCGCCTCGACAAGGTGCTCGTGTCGGGCGGCGGCGCGCGGCTGCGCGGCCTGCGCGGCCTGTTGCGCGAGACCTTGCGCTGCCCGATCGAGCTGTTCGACCCGTTCGCGAACCTCGACCTCACGGCGTTGCCTCCTGCCGACGCCGAGCAGCTGCAGGCGATGCGTCACGAGGCCGTCGTCGCACTCGGGCTCGCCGTGGGTCGTTGCGACGACACGCTCTATTCGCTCGAGATCCTGCCCGAATCGGTGCGCCGGCGGCAGCGTTTCCAGCAGCGCACGGTCTGGAACATCGCGGCCGGCGCGGTGCTGGTCGGTCTGCTCGCGCTGCAGCACTGGCACGGCAAGAAGGTGTACGAACAGGCCGAGCTCGAGGCATCCGCGACCAAGCGCGCGATCGCGAGCAAGACCCAGATCAACAACGACGCGGAGGCCCTGATCGCGGCCAACAAGGTCGAGCGCGGGCTCGTCTCGCACCTGCGAGCGCAGGCGCTGCCGTTCCACGGTCTCCTGCGCGTGCAGCGCGCGCTCGCGCAGCACCTGCCGCCGCAACTGTGGATCGAGAAGATCGAGCTCGCGGGCGGCAGTGCTCAGACCGCGCAGAAGAACTCGAGCGTGAAGGTCGCAGTGGCCGGCAAGGCGCTGAACGGAGTCGACCCCGAGCGCATCTTCATCGACTTCTTCACCAATTTCCGGAAGGACCCTCTGATGGCGCCGCTCGCCGAACGAACGAGCATGAATCCACTCGCGAGTCAGGACACCAGCAAGCGCAACGAGATCACGGTCGACCTCGTGGAGGGCAAGTGATGGACGTCGGCGCCTTCGTACAGGAGAACAAACGCTGGCTCGCGGGCAGCGCGCTCGGCGCGATCGTGTGGTTCATCGCCGGTGCCGTCGTCGATTCGATCGACGATCCGAGCTCGGTGAGGGGCAGCACCCGAGGTGCTCCGTCCCAGCTCTACGACAACGAGGTGCTCGCCGCGGCGAGCACCGAAGGTGAACAACTCGCGGCCGAACGCCAGAAGCTGCAGCAGGAGCTGGCCTTCGTGCCGTCGCAGAAATACGTGCTCGACGGCAAGGGTGAGCCCGACACGTATCTGTTTCAGGTCGGACACGCGCTGCGGCAGTCGATCCTGACCGAAGCGAACGCGCGCGAAGTGACGGTCGCGGACAAGGACGTGAAGTGGGAGCAGCAGCGCGGCCCCGACGAGGTCCGCGGCATGCTGTTCGGCCTCGAGCTCATGGACGAGGCGAGCAAACGCCTGTTCGCCGCGCACGATGCCGTGCGCGCCGCGAGGCCCGAAGCGATGGGCCTGCGCACCATCCAGTATCTGAGGCTCGGTTCGCGCAATGCGCAGCGCCCCGCAGCGCGTCCGCGCACGGGCGAGGTCGATGTACGCGAGAAGGTCGCGCAGGAGCAGCTCGAGTTCGCGTTCCAGAGCGACGAGGCGGTCCTCGCTGCTTTCCAGGAGGCCTGCCGGCAACCGCAGCGCACGCTCGCGATCCAGACCTGGAAGGTCGAGAAGCCGACCCGCCCGGGCGAGCCGTGCACGGTGACCGGCAAGCTCCAGGGCATCATCTTCAAGGACAAGTAAGCGATGGCAATCCGCAAGGAACAGGTGCTGGCCCTGCTCGCTCTCGCGACAGCCGTGCTCGCCGGCAAGAAGTACTGCAACGATCCCGTGCCCGGACCGACCTACCGCCCCGGGAAGCTCGAGTTCAAGGCGGCAGCCGTGACCGCGACGCCGCTCGTCGCCGAGAGTGCGCCCGCTGCGGGCCGGCGCGACTTCTGCACCGAACCGAGCGAGACGCGGCCGCTGCCACCGCGCGAGCTGGACTTCCCGCCGCGCGCTGCGCTGTCGCTCGCGGCGTTGCCTCTCGATCCCGGTCCCGACCTCGCGCACGCGTGGATGCTGACGACGGACGGCGCGCAGGTCGACGGAGTGACGCTGCAGTCGACCGCGGATGCCGGCGGCGCTCCGGCCGACGCGCCGGCTCAACCGCAGGACAACGAGCAGCCGCAGGGTGGCACGCAGAAGGACAAGGAAGACCGCGCGGCGCTGCTCTACGACCGCATCTGGGTGCAGGACCAGCCCGCGCCGCACTTCGGCATGATCGAAACCGACGGCGTCGATCTGTTCGAGCTCGAGAAGAAGGACGGCAACCTCGAGGGCGTCGTGCTGAAACAGCGCGAGTTCAAGCTGTCGACGCAGAAGGTCGGGCCGGTGATCGAGTTCGGCAAGGACAAGCAGACGATCGTCAAGATCCGGCTCGCCGGCACGCTGCGCAACGAGATCACGCGCAGGATCCGCGCTGTGCCACCCGGTCCTTCGCCGAAGGAGCGTACGGCACTCGTGACCTGGCTGCTCGACAAGGCGCGCGGCGACGCGTCGGTCTATGCCGACGCGCTCGAGCAGGCCACGGCCTACGTGGACCAGGCACCGGGCGACTTCGACGGACTGCGGCTGCAACAATCGGTGCTGCGCGCGCGCGGCGACGTGGCGGCCGAGTTCGCGATGCTCGAAGGCCTGCAGGGCGACAAGCGCGAATCGGCGTTCCGCTACGAAGGTCTCGGCGTGCTCAAAGCGCGCCTGTGTCTCTACGCCGACGCCGAACAGGACCTGAAGCGCGCGGTTGCGATCGCGCCGACCGATGCGCGGCCGCACGCCGCACTGGCCGAGTTCCTGCGCGAGCGCCATCGCAGCAGCGAAGCTGTCGAAGCGGCTTTGCGCGCCGAGCAGACGCTCGGCAGCGTGATCGACCCCGTGGAACAGGCGCGCATCGTGCGTGTGCTCGTTTCGTGCCACCTCGCGATGGGTGATCTGGCCAGCGCGCGCGCGGCGCTCAAGAAACTGCCCGTCGACCAGCCGCAGCCGTATCTCGAAGGCTGCGTGCTCTACGCCGCGGGGCAGCCCGCCCAGGCGCTCGGGCTGTTCCGCCAGGCGGCCGGTTCCCTCGATGGACCTGCCGCGTTGTTGGGCCAGGCCGCGAGCCTGCTTCGCGATGGCAAGTGGCAGGAGGCATACGACACGTTCGCGCGTGTGCTCGACCAGGAGCCGCTGCTGCGGCACCGCGCCGCGGCCGGGCTCGCGCTGTTGTGTTCGCGCTTGAGCCAGTACGACCCGGCGCTGGTCTGGATCGATCGCGCGCTCGAAGCCGAGCCGCGGGACGCGTATGCGTTCTACCTGCGCGGCCGCACGCTGCGTCTCATGGGGCAACTCGGGGCAGCCGAGGAAGCGCTCACGACCGCCTTGCGCCTGCGCGACGACTTCGGGCACGCGATCGCCGAGATGGCGGCCGTGCAGGCCGCGAAGTCGAGCGACAGCCGTGGCGTCGACAACGCCGCGGCGGCGCTCGCGGCGCGCCGCTACGGCGACCGCGCGGTCGCGCTCGTGCAACCGCCGGTCGTCGAGCTGTACGAGCTGCAGGGCAAGTATGCGTTCGCGGCCGCGGAGCCACGCCGCGCGCAAGAAGCGTTCGAGCGCGCGCGCGATCTCGCAGCCGCCGAGCCGCAGAAGCTGTTTGCGAAGGGCGCGCTGGCGGTCGTCGACTACCGGCGCGGCCTCGTCGCCGAAGCGCAATTCGCGCTGACGAACCTCGTGAACGACTCCGGCCTCGGCAAGGAAGATCCCATGAAGAAGTGGGCCGAAGCGACGCTCGTCGAGATCGACGACCACGCCCAGAAGGAGATGCTCACGGACAGCTTCGACCGGATCGAGCCCGGTGCGATCTGGATCGAGAGCAAGGACGGCAGGTGTGGCGCGAGGATCGCCGACGAGACGCTCGCGATCGGCCCCGATCAGTTCCAGGCGAGCGGCACCGGGCTGCCCGAGGTCTTGATGGACCGCATGAGCGCCGTGACGCACGGCAAGAACTTCCTCGCCGTGCGGGTCACGATGCAGCTCGGGCCGAAGCAGTCGCCGACGGATTCGTTCGCGGGCCTGTGCATCAAGGGCCAGCGCGGCGGCGGCAACGACCTCGAAGTGCGCGTCGGCATCCGCAATGGCAAACCCCGCCTGAGCATCGAAGACGGCCGCGACCCGGCCAAGGAGAGCGTCGCGTTTCCGCCGATCACGGTCGACGGCTTCGATCCGAAGGCCAAGCACGAACTCGAGCTGCGCGTCGTGCCGCGCGGCGATGCGCAGAGCAGGAACTTCACGCTGCTGGTCGGCTGGAACGGCGTGGTCGTGCATCGCCAGGATCTCAAGATGCTGACTGCGAGCACCCAACCCGAGCTGCACACGATCCTGTTCGCTTCGGGCAAGAGGGGCGACTGGGTCGACGTTCGCTTCGACGACTACCGGCTCGAGCGACGCAAGGACAAGTGACGTGAAACGAACCTGCCAAGCACTCTGGCCGCGCGCGTGCGGCTTCACGCTGATCGAGCTGCTGATCGTGATCACGATCATCGCGCTGTTGGCAGCTGCGCTGATGCCGGCCGTCTTCGGCGCCGGCGTGGCCTCGAAGATCGCCGCGACGGAGGCCGATCAGCTCGTGCTCAGCAACGGCTGCGAAGCGTTCAGTCGCAAGCACGGCTACTTTCCGCCCGACGACCTCAAGTCGCCCGAGGCCGCGTTCAAGACGGCCTGGAAGGCCGACAACGGCACGAACACCGGCATCGAGTCGCTGGTCGCGTTCCTGAGTCTGTCGACCAGCGATGGGCAGGATCTCACGTCCCTCGCGGACCGGTTCACGAACACCGACAAGGACCAGCACGGTGTCGACCTGCCGCTGTTGCACACCAGCGAACGCGTCGAGATGGCCGACGCATTCGGCACGCCGATGGCCTACTTCACGAAGTTCGGCATGGACAAGGCGCAGATGATCGTCTTGCCCGAGAAGGACGCCGTGCCGGTCAAGGCGATGAAGCGCGATGCGAGCACCTACCTTGGCCACGGCAAGTTCCAGATCCTGAGTGCCGGCCCGGACCTGATCTTCGGCACCGGCGATGACATTTCCTATCCGAGGAACTAGGAGCGCTGGGGCCGTGCCCGGCCCAACCGAACCAAGGGACCGATGCCCGATCCGATGCCTGATGCGACCGTGCGACCGAGACAGCGTGGCTTCACGCTGCTCGAACTTCTCGTCGTCATCGGCGTGATCTCGGTCCTGTTCGGCCTCGCGATCGGTTTCCTCGGCCGCACCGACCCGCACATGGTCGCGGACTCGATGATCGGCGGGGAGATCCGCGCCGCGCAGATGACGGCGCGCGCCGAGGGCCTGCCGACGGAAGTGTGGATCCGGCCCGGCATCGACGGCGCAGCCGCCACGGTGCAGGCGAGGTTGCTGCAGCCGGTCCTCACGTTCCATCTCGAACCCGGCGAGGACGTGCTCGCCGAGAGCCTGCGGCCCACCTTGCACGGCGAGGACGTGGTCCAGGGTCGCTTCGGCCATGGCCGCAGGGGCAAAGAGGGCGAACGCCTGCCGCTGCTGTCCTGGCCCGCGGTCCCCGAAGTGCTCGATCTGCGCGACGGCTTCGTGATCCGTCTCGACCTCTGGCTCGACCACCGCGTGGGCGGCACCGTCTTGCGTCTCCAGCCCGCGGTCGAAGTGCAGCTCGACGACGCCGGCAAGCCGCGCGCGCGGTTCCGCTTCCGCAGCGTGGGCAACGAGAGCACGGGCTCGGCCGCGGTGGCGAGCCCGCTGAGCCTGCCGCTGCACCAGTGGTGCACGCTCGACATCGGCTGCGACGGCCGCTGGGCCTGGATGACCGTCGATGGCCGCGAGCTCGGACGCAGCGTGGCCGAAGGCACGATGCAGCAGGACGAGAAGAGCGTGTTCGAAGTCTCGCCCGGCGAAGCGCAGCTGCGCGGCATCGTCGACGAGATCCGGCTGTTCGTCTACGCGTTCTCGCCGCCGCAGTATCTGCCGGCCGAGCTGCATCCCGACGGCGCGTTCCGGTTCGCGTTCGACGCGCGCGGCGAGGCGTGCGAACACCCGACCCTGCGCTACCAAGCACTGGAGAAGTGATGATGACTCCGAACCAACGGGCATCTGCGAGCGGCGTCGCGCTGCTCGCGGTGTTGTTTGCGCTGACGCTGCTCGCGTTGCTCGCGCTGCCCTTCGCGGTGTCGATGGGTGTCGGCGCGGAGGCTGCGACACGCGAGGTCGAGAGGGTGCAGGCCGAGCAGGCGTCGGCGAGCGTGCGCGATCTGATTCTCGCGGATGCGGCGCTGTCGCATCCCGTGTTCGATCCGACGCCGACCTACGACACGCTGGCCGAGTTCCCGGACCGCGTCGAGCTGCCCGCTGCGTTCAAGTCGCTCGCCGAAGACGGCAAGGTGCTGCTCGGCGGCCAGGTCTGGGATCTGCAGCGCTTCCTGAGTCTCGACTCCGCGACGCCGCTCGTGATCGGCAACCTGATCGGCACCACGACGCGCCTGCGCGAGCCGCTGCTGCCCGACGCGACGTCGATGGAGGTCGAGAACGCCGAAGCGCTGCCCGAGAGCGGCTTGTTGTGGATCGCGCACGAGGTGATCCGCTACGCGAAGAAGCAGGACAACACGCTCGGGGGTCTGCAGCGCGCGCTGTATCAGGATCTGCTGTTCGCGGACGGCAAGAATCCGATCGGAGCTGGCACGCTCGTGTTCGACTATCGCTGCGTGATGGCCGTCGCGTGGCCGTTCCTGGGCCGCGGCGACGCCAAGCGGGCGACGCGGCGCCCCTACGCGAGCGTCGGCGAGCTCGTCGAGTTCGCGGGCCACGATGTGCAAGGCAATCTCGCCGGGCCCGAAGGCATCGGCAGCTTCTCGACGGCGGAGCTCGATCTGCTGCAGGAAGCGCTGTCGGCCGACACGATGGCGACGACGGCCGCGACGTGGGGGCGACCCGAGCGTCTGTTCAACAAGCTCGAAGGCGGCAAGTCGAAGAGCCTGCGCGTGAAGAGGCCGCTGCATCTCGGCGCCGGCAGCACGGTGCGGCTGCGCAACCTGCGCACGGGAACGGTCGAATACGGGCTCGTGATGCGCACGACGGAGGTCCGCAACGCGCCGGACCTTCAGATGCCCTCGGTCTACCTCGAGCTGCTGCTGCCCGTGCTGCAGTCCTACCCGGACGTCGACACGGTCGTGGAGCCGCTCGTGCCGGCACCCGTGAACGTGAACACCGCGAGTGCCCCCGTGCTCACCGCGCTCTTCAGCGAAGTGCGCCAGGCCCCGGGCGTCATCAACCAGCACAGCACGACGGGCGTGCAGGGCAGCGGTGTCGCGGCCATCTCGCGCGGGCAGGCGCGCGACCTCGCCGATGCGATCGTGACGCTGCGCAGCGAGGAACGCGGCACCGGCACTCCCGGCGGGCCCAGAACGGGGCCGTTCGAGGGCTGGCGCGACGTCGCCGAACGGCTGATGAAGCCGCGTTTGGACGCCGCGAGCACCTCGGCGCAGAAGACACCCTGGATCGTGCTCTACCGCAACCTGCTGACGGGGCGCGACAGCGTGCTCGAGATGGGCACTGCGCCGATCTGCTTCGTGTCGGGGCCGTGGGTCGGCTACCGCGCCGCGGCGAGCCGTTCGCGCAGCACGGTGGCGCCCGGAGTCGCTAGCCGCCACGAACGCACGGGACTCGCCGCCGCGATGCCGGGCTTGCCGCTCGAGCGCGAGTGGAACACGCAGGAAGTGCTCGAGGAGGCGTTCCAGCTCGACCGCAGGGCGCCGTGGTGGATCACGACGCCCGTGAACCTCGGCGCGGTGTTGTCCGACGACTGGACCAACGACCCCGCGTCGCGTCACTCCCCGCACATAGTACCGCTCGCGTATCCGGACTTCGGCCTCGGCGAAGCGCGCTTCCCGGCCAGGGACGCGGCCGACTCGGGTTTCCGGCCCGCGTGCTCGATCGCGCCGAGTGGCCGCTGGGGCCAGAACCAAGTGGTCGCGCAGCACGGCTACGAGTCCTTTGCAACGCGGCTGAATCCGCGCGGCCACGACGTGGACAAGGACGGGCCCTACAAGATCCGCAACACGGGTCCGCGCGGCGGTGGGGCATCCGCGGGGCAAGGCAGCAGCTCGAGCGGCCGGCACGAGATGACGTTCCCGTTCGCGAACGGCGACAGCTTCATGGATCGTCTCGCGGTGAGCTGCTGGCTCGAGCCGAAGTCGCTCGAAGGAGTCACACTGTTCGACCACAGCGACGGCGATCCCGACCGCAACCGCCTTTCGTTGCAAGGCAAGGACGGCAAGCTCCTGCTCGAGGTGATCGGCGAAGAAGGCCTCGACCCCGATCCGAGCCAGTCGCCGGCGGGCGTCGAGCGCACGGCCGTGCAGTGGAGCCTGCCGCTAGCCGAGCTCGGGCTGCCGGGCGACACACCCGTGCACGTGAACTTCGGCGCCTACGCGGGCCGGCCGTCGGACCTGTCGGTCGCGATCGACGGCATCACGCGCGGCAAGGCGAAGTACACGACCTACCTGACCGCGGCGTTGAAGGTCTACGACCCGGCGATCCGGGCCAACTCGAACAACATTCCGGGCACGCGCGGCGACGAGCGCTACATCGATCTACAAGTCGAGAGCACCGAGGGTTTCCCGCCGGTGGGCATCCTGCGCATCGGACTCGAGCTGTTCGAGTACACCGGCATCTCGGGCAACACGTTCCAGTGCCAGTGGAAGGACTCGTGCGGTGGGCGAGGCGCGCGCCAGGCAGGCCGCGAGTTCCACCCCGCCATCCCGGTCGACAGCAACGGCAAGCCGACGATCGATTTCAACGACCCGAGCATGCAGGGAGTCAACCTCGACGTGTACCCGGCGCATCCCGCGGGCTCGCTCGTGGAGCTCTACGGCGGCTCGGCGCTGTTGTCCGAGGACTCGCCGATGATGGTCGGCGAGACGCGCCTCGATGGCGCGTTGGGGGAGTTCGCCGTGGCGCGTGGATTCGTCGTGAACCCGCAAACGATCACGATCCCGGGCACGTCGTTCCAGCTCGGCACCGGCATCGACGACGCATGGGTCGGCGAGCTCCAGCTCGCGGACCCGGTCCCCAACCCGACCGCGCAGGCGAACTATCCGCCGCCTGTGGCCCAGGCGAACATCTGCGACGCGTTCCCGACCACGGGCGGGTACGCGCTGCTGATGCAGCCCAGTTGGTCGGCGGAGGGCGCGGCGCCGGGACAGCCGACGAACACGCAGCGCATCGGCGGCCTCGAAGTGATTCGCTACGCGTCGCGGCAGGGCAACAAGCTGAGCGGCGTGAAGCGCAACCAGACGCTGCCGATGAGCGGCAGCGACGCGGTGTTCGACCCCGACGACTTCGACCAGACCGCGCGCTGCTTCATCTGCAACTACGGCCCGTACCTGTTTGGGAACACGAACAAGACCTGGAACGAGATCCCGACTCTGATCTTGTGGGTCGTGCCGATCTCGCTCGCGGTGCAGAACGCGAGCGCACTGTGGGACCCGCAGATCACCCGCCTCACCGAGTGGGTCCAGCTCTACCCTCGCGGTGGTGATCCCGACGACACGGAGTGGGTGCGCTACGACGCGCTCGTCGACAACCGAAACCTCACGCGCGCGAACCGTTCGGCCTGGGAGTCGGTTCGCTACGAGCTCACCCGGAGCCGCGGCGGCGTGTTGATCCGCTTCAACCAGCTGGGTCCCAACAACAGTCCGCAAGGCTTCGTGGCGCCGCCCTGGGGCACGGTCCAGACGACCGCCGACTACATCGGCTACACGCCGCAGCTCGAGAGCGACTTCCCGCAGATCCACGCTGCGCGCGGTGCGCTGGATTTTCGTGGTGATGGGCTGACGCGCACCTCGTCGCATGCGCATTCCAACTCGGTCGTCACGCAGTGCCAGCGCCTGCAGCTCGCTCAGTGGGGCAACTACGGCGCGCTGACGGGGCGGGTTGGCCGGAACGACCGCGTGGCGATCATCCAGGGCTCGCTCGCGAGTGGCTCGGCCCGGCCCGCCGTCGAGTGGCACACGGTGAACTGGCAGTGCCGCCGCTACGGGTCCGACGTGCTCGCGCAGGGCCAGACTCCCCCCGAACTCCTCGGTCCGTGGCCGTTCCAGCTCGTCGCGTTCACGGACGCCGTGCGCGGCATCTTCCTCGGTCCACCGCGCAACACGACCGTGCTCGAGCCACGCAAGTACGACCGCGTCGTCAAGTTCCCGAGCGGCGAACTGCCGGCCGCTTACTGCGAGAACGTCGCGATCGGCGGCGGCGTCGGCAACGTGCAGCCGATGCAGGGCATCGTCGACGAGGTCGAGGTCATGAACCACATCGGCTGGGACCTGCTCGTCGACGAGGCGTTCACGGCGTCGGCGAAAACGTTCCGCGTCAACCGCGCCTGCACCTACACCTCGGCGGGGCCCCTGTTCTTCCAGGTCGACCTGAGCGAGTCCTTCCCGAAGACGGGTGGCCTCGTGCTGATCGACAACGAGATCCTGGCCTACCAGGCGCACGCCGGCGGCCAGTTCATCGTGGCGACCAACGGCCGCGGCTTGCTGAACACCGAGCCGAAGGACCACGACCACGGCGCGCGTGTGCACTTCCTGACGCACCGGCCCGCGGCGATCCTCGCGGGCGCCGTCAGCAACAGCGACAACACGCTGCCCGTGCAGGCGCTCGGCGCGATGCCGCCAGGCTGTGGCACGGTGCTGCTCGGCCGCGAGCTGCTGCACTACACGTGGGTGCGCACCGAAGGCGACAAGGTCACGCTCGAGATGCCGCGCTGGATCCCGCCCGGCGAGAGCGACACGAGCTCCGGCGCGCGCGGGCTGTTCCGCGGCCGCTTCGGCACGACCGTGCAGAGCGGCAGCAGCGGTGAGCCCGTGATCATGTTCCCGTTCCGCTACTGGGATCGCTACTTCGAACGCACCGACGATCCGGAGCTGGCCTACTTCCAACTGACCGCGACGGAGACGCCGGTCTTCTACCGCACGTTGCGTTGGCGCGAGGAGACGCAGGACCCACGCGTCAGCGTCGTCTGCCTCTGTCGCACCGACAGTCTCGTGCCGTGGGACGGCGTGCCCGGCGCGGGTGGCTTGTGGCAATTCACGGGCAGCACGGCGAGCTCGCCGCCGCATCGCATCGCAGCCCAGGCCTCGCGCCTCGAGATGCGGTTTGCAACCGTCTACAAGCCCGGCGTGCTGGACCTCGTGGCCTTCCGCGCGCACGGCTGGAAGACGACGGCGCGGGTCGAGGACGTGCGGCTCGAGTACGAAGGCCAGGGTCGCGTGTTCGACGAACGGGTGACGGCGCGATGAACAGCGGTAATCCGAGAACAGCAGTGCGAGGGCAAGCGGGCTTCACGCTGATCGAGCTCGTCGTCGTGATGGGAATCCTCGCGGGGTTCCTCGTCATGCTCGTGCAACTCGTCGACACCGGGCTGCGCATGTTCGGCGAGGGCGAGCTCGGCCAGCAGTTTGCCGACCGCACGAGCCGCGCACAGCGCGTCATCACGACGGAACTGCAAGCGCTGCGCGGCAGCAGCACGGGTCGCGACCGCGACGGCTTCGGCGACCGCCTGGTCGTGCAGTCGTTGCCGATCGGCCTGCCGCCGCGCCCCGAGCTCAATGCGACCCACGTACAGGTGCTGCGCGGGTCGATCCACCTGCCGGTCGACCGCGAGCTCGCGCTGCAGGACGTGTTCCTGGCCGAGCAGATCCATCGTGAGTCGCCGACGCTCGATGCCGCCGCAGTCGAGGCGAAGGTCGCCGAGAGGAAGCTCGTGGAGCCGCTGCGTGGCATCGGCAACCTGCTGCTCGTGCCGTGGCGCCAACAGGGCACGGACGACGCGCTGCTCGAGCTGCGCGTCGGCTGGTTCCTGCCCGGCCAGCGCGTCCCGCTCGGGCCCGACAAGGAAATCGATCCGTTCGAGGTCCCCGTGCCGGGCAGCCCGGACCTGCCGGGCCTGCTCGTGTATTCGATCACGATGCCGCTGCTGCAGGACCTGCTGCACGTCGAGTTCCTGTTGTGGGCGCAGCAGACGCGGAGCTGGGACACGCATGGTGGCGGCGAGAGCGGCGGCCTCGGCCCCGAACGCATCTGGGACAGCGCGCGCGGCGGGTGGCTCGTCGATGCCCAGTCGGGCGGCGTGTTCGCGCTCGACCGCGGGATCCGCAGCCTCGCCGACACCACGGACGACATCCAGCCGCACGCGATCCTCGTGCGCTGCGTCGTGGCGACACCGCCCGAACAGGCTGCCGATGGCCTGCTCGCGGGAGAGCTCGCGGCGAGCGACACCTCGCTGTTCCTGCTCGACGGCGGTCGGTTCCCGGGCGCCGCGGACGGCGGCTTCATCAAGATCGACGGCGAGTGGATGAACTACGACGAGCGCCTCGGTGACGAGCTGCGCGGGCTGCGCCGCGGTCAGCGCGACACCAAGGCCATCACGCATGGTGCCGGCGTGCGCGTGCACGTCGGCCATACGATCGAATTCGTCGTGCCCGTGCCGCACGCAAAGGACGACTGGAATGGCTGAGCGCATTGCAAGTAATCGCCGCAACGCGGCGTCTGCCAACGGGGCCGAGGGCTTCACGCTGGTCGAGATGATGGCCGCGCTCGCGATCCTGCTGTTCGGCATCACGGCGCTGCTCGGCGCGATGAGCTCGAGCGTCGCCCAGCGCCGTTCGACGGACGCCATGCTCGAAGCCCAAGCTCTGTGCGACCACGCGCTGCTCCGGTTGCAGCAAGAGGCCGTGCGCCGCAAGGCCGGTGCTTCCACCGACCTGGAGCTCGAGCTCGTGCCGCTGCAGGATCAGACGTCTCCCGGGTTTCCGGGCATGACCTGGTCCGGCAAGGCCATCGAGGACGAGAACCGGCCCGACGTCTGGCTGATCAAGCTCGAGTTCCGCTGGCTCGAATCCGGCGAGGGCCGCCTGGCCGAGTTCCAGCGCATCCTGCCCAAGCAGCTGCCGCTGCGCGATCGTGTGCTACGGTTCCGCGAGGAACGAACCGAGACTACCCCGAGGTGATGTGATGTTCCGATCCTGCTTCCGTGCTTTCTTCGCGACGCTCGTGCTGGTTGGTCTCTGCGCGGCGCAAACCGTGCAGCTCGCGGACGGACGCGTGCTGCTCGCGACCATCGAGGGCGTTCCCGATGGCCAGGGCCTGCGCGTGAAGCGGCTCGACAATGGGGGCACGCTCGACCTGCGTTGGGATCATCTCTCCGCGGCGAGCGCGCTCGCGATCAAACAGGCCTTCGATCTCGTCGGCGAGAACCAGGACGAGGCGCTCGTGCGAGTCGACGAAGTCGAGTATCTGCTGAACGGCAGCAGGCAGACGCAGATCGGCAAGATCGTCGAGACGACCAACGACCAGGTCGTGTTGCAGACGAAGGGCGTCGCCTTCCGCGTGCCCAAGGCCTCGCTGGTGGCCGTGCGCAAGGTCGACGTCCCGGTCACGCAGGTGTTCACGAAGGACGAGTACTACGCGCTGCGTCTCGCTGCCTTGCAGCCGGGCCAGTCGTCGGACAAGCACATGCTGCTCGCCGAGGAGCTCATCAAGGTGCGCGACTACGACCACGCCCAAGAGCACCTGCAAAAGGCCAAGGAGCTCGGCAACTCGAAGAACCCGCCGCACCTCGACGCGCTGCTGCAGCGTCTGCAGAAGTTCAAGGAGGCCGCCAAGGAGTTGAAGCTGCTCGAGGAGATCCAGGCCGCGCGCAGCCGCGGCAAGGCCCCGGACTTCGAGAAGGGCCTCAAGTTGATCCAGCAGTTCGAGAAGGACTTCCCGCAGAGCAAGCTCAAAGCCGAGTTCGACAAGGAGAAGGACCGATTCACCAAGGCACGGGCCAAGGTCCTTTCGCTGTTGGTCGCCGACCAGTTCCGCCGCGCGATCCAGGTCGTGGCCGACAAGAAGGTCAACGAGCCGGGCACGACGATCCAGGCGGCGCGCGAATACGCCGAGAGCAAGATGACGGACGACATCGTCGCGAGGGTGGCCGCACAGGTGAAGCTCGACGCCGCCGAGGTGAAGCAGCTCTGGGCGGACCGCGGCAACTACTCGGGCGGCAAGCGCTCGGAGCACTTCTCGTACGGCATCGGCTCGTGGGTGCTCGGCGAGGAGAAGATCCTGAAGGACACCGACCAATCCAAGGCGGCAGCGAAGCCCGACCCCGCCGCGGCGGCGCCCGCGACCCAGGGCCAGGATGCAGAGAAGCTCAAGAAGCTGCTGCGCGAGGCGATGGAGCGCCGGCGCGCGGCGCAGCAAGGACAGGACACTGGCAAGCAGCTGACCGAAGAAGACTGGTGGAACGACGCCGCGCCGGTCGAGCGCACGGGCTGGCTGCGCGCCTACTACGCGGAATTCGGCGGGCAGCTCGTGCTGACCTACCGGTCGGTGGAGAGGTGCATCAGCTGTTATGCGGCGGGCACCACGCTGTCGATCGGTACGAACGGCAAGATGGAGCAAGTCCCCTGTTTCCTCTGCCAGAAGACGAAGTGGGTGCGCAGCTTCAAGGCGTACTGAGCTTGCTCGCCTGCGGCGAGCAAGCTCAGGTGATGCTGCGACGCCGCAACGCGGGGATGCAACGACGGCAGAACACGAAGCCAGCCCCGCTGCGGCGTCGGGCCCTCGGCGCCGCGTGCTTGCTGCTCTTCTTGTCGAGTTGCGCAGGAGCGTCCGCAACTGTACCGCAGGTTCCGGCCGCTGCGGCCGACACTGCGCCCGCGGCGAGCACGACGCCGACACCAACGACCACGCCGCCTGGCGCGCAACAGCCCGCGCAGCAAGAACCGCCGAAGCCTGCTCCCGAGCTCGGCCCGGAGATCCTGCTGCCGAAGCCGGACGATCCGGATGCCGAGGTGGTGCGCGTGGACGACCTCGTGTTGCGCCGCAGCCACGCGTTCACGCGCCTGTTGAGCACCAACCCGAAGCTCGCGCTCGAGACGGTCGACAACCTCGTGTTCGACGTGCTCGTCGCGCACCACGCCCAGCAGTACGGCATCCGCGTGAAACCGGAACGCGTCGAGGCGCTCGCCGCGAAGGAGGAGGAATCGATCAAGGAGCGCGTGAAGGCGGAGCTGGGCGCGGGCATGGACCTGCCGACCTACGTCTGGAGGGTGTTCGGCATGCGGCTCGCGGACTGGCAGATGGCGCTGCGGGTGCGCACGGCGTGCTGGCTCTACCATGGCTACGTGATCCGCTATCTCGCGCTGCGTGAGGATCGTGTGCACGTGCGCTACCTCGTGCACAAGGACCAGGCGATCGCGCAGGAGGTCGTGGAGAAGGTGCGCGCGGGCGCCGACTTCGCGACGCTCGCGCTGCGTTGGTCCGAGGACCCGTCGCGCCGCGATGGGGGACTGCTGCCGCCGTTCAGCCGCGGCTTCCGGCATCCGGTCGTCGACACCGCGTTCAGCCTGCAGCGTGGTGAAGTGTCGGCGCCGTTCGTGAAGCCCTATGGCGACGGCGAGCGTTGGTATGTCGTCTACTGCCTCGACCGTCTGCCCGGGCGCGACGTGCCGTTCGCCGAAGTGCGCGACGAGATCGACCGCGATCTCGAAGTCCGACCGCTGGCGCAGATCGAGATGAATGCCTACCAGCTGCGCTGGCGCGGCGAGCTCGATGAGAGAACGAAGGCGAAGGCGGCGGCCGATGCGCAGAACCGATGACAGCGCGTGCCGGCGGCGCTACAACGGCAGCCCATGGATGAAATCTCGCGTGAGCTGCCCGACCCGGCGCCGAGAATGCCGTGGGAGCGCAGCAGGGGGCCCGAGGAGTTCCAGGCGTTCGAACGCGGCCAGATGGCCGAGGACCTCGTCGTGAACGACGCCGATGACGGCCGCCGTCGCGGGGCTTCGCGCGAGGGCGCGAGCGATCCCGGGCGCGACGACGCCGCGGTGCCGTCGGATCGCGAGCCGGTGCGCCGCGCGCGGCGCAAGGCTCCGGCCGACGACGTGCCCGCTGCCGGCAGTGATCCCGCGGCGGGGCTCGATGACGAAGTCGATCCGGCGCAAGCGGCCGCGGCCGCCGCGGCCGGCGAGGAGGTGGCCGAGATCGAAGCGGACCTCGGCGTCGGTGAGGAAGACGACGAGGGCTTGCCCGCGGTGCCCGAGCTCGGCGACGCCGAGGCCGTTGCGAAAGTCGTCTTCGTGCTGATGCTGACTTCGCGCGAGGGGCTGTCGTTGTTGCGCCTGGCCCAGGCGTGCAACACGACGCAGAAGCTCGTCGAGGAGGCCCTCGCGTTGCTGCAAGAAGACCTGCGCGGCCTCGGCTTGCCGGTCGAGCTGGCTCGCGCCGGCGACACCGTGAAGTGGATGTCGGGTCAGGAGTCGTTTCCGTATCTGCAGCGGCTGCGCGGCGTGAAGCGGCTCGAGAAGCTCTCGGCCGCTGCGCTCGAGACGCTCGCGGTCATCGCCTACCGCCAGCCCGTGATGCGCAGCGAGATCGAAGCGATCCGCGGCGTGAAGGCCGGCCCCATGCTGCGCACGCTGCTGCAGCACAAACTCGTCAAGGTCACGGGTCGCGCCGACGTGCCAGGTCGCCCGTTGCAGTACGGCACGACCCAGCAGTTCCTCGAGCGTTTTGGCATCGCATCGCTGCAGGAGCTGCCGAGCGTGAAAGAGTGGAAGAACCTCGGTTGAGGTGACCATCGGGGTCCGACGAGCTTCTTGCAAAGCGGGACCTGCCACCTAGACTCCTTGCCCGCATTCGCGTCCCGGTCGTCTAGTCCGGCCTAGGACCCCAGATTTTCATTCTGGTAACACGGGTTCGAATCCCGTCCGGGATACCACACGATGGGCGCGCCGCCGAGCGGTGGCGTGGCCCGTTGCCTTGCGATGCCGGCCGCCCCCGATCTCCTGACGCTCGTCCAAAGTGCCGCAGAACGGCTCGGCGAGGCTCCGTTCCTCGCGGCCGGCGATCAGGTCGTGACGGGTTGCGAGTTCCAGAACCGCGTCGAGCGCGCGGCCTCGGGCCTGCTGGCCGCGGGGTTCCGCCCCGGCGATCGGCTTGCCGTGCTGCTGCACCGGTGCGTGGACGAGAGCGTCGCCATCCTGGCGGCGGCGGCCGCGGGCGGCATCGCCGTGCCGATCCACGGCAAGCTGCGGCAGGACCAGGTTGCCCACATCCTCGCCGACTGCGCGCCGTTCGCGGTCGTGACGAGTGCGTTGCGCGCGTTGGCGCTGCGCGACCCGGCCCGCTTGCTGCAGGGCCAACGCGTCTGGTCCGTCGGGGAGGAGCTCGGCTTGCCGGCCGCACCGTTCGCAGCGCTCGATGGCAAGGGGCCCCTGCCGGCGCCGGCCGGCGAGGCGCCGGCCGTGCTGCTCTACACGAGCGGCAGCACCGGGTTGCCGAAGGGTGTCGTGCAGAGCCAGCACAACCTCGCACTCGGCGCGGGCATCGTCGCGGGTTACCTCGGACTCGACGCGACCGACCACCTGCTGGCGGTGCTGCCGTTCAGCTTCGACTACGGCCTCAACCAGCTGCTGTCGGCGTTGCAAGCGGGCTGCCGCATCACTGCGGCCGAGCCGCTCGGCGCCGGCGAGCTCGCGCACCTGTTCACGCGGCTGCGGCCCACGGGACTCGCGGGCGTACCCTCGTTGTGGCACGAAGTCGCGACCGGTCTGCAGTCCGGTACCTTGACGGCGGCCCACGGTGCTTCGCTGCGGCGCGTGACGAACAGCGGCGGCACGCTGCGGGCCGCCGATGCGCGGCAGTTGCGGCGGCACTGGCCGCACACGCGCGTCTTCGCGATGTACGGGCTGACCGAGGCGTTCCGCAGCGCGTATCTGGAGCCGGCCGAGTTCGACGAGTTTCCCGACTCGTTCGGGCGCGCGCTGCCCGGGGTCGAGCTGTTGCTCGTCTCGCCCGAGACGGGGCAGGTCCTGACCGGGCCGGCCACGGGCGAGCTCGTGCATGCGGGCGCGCTCGTCGCGCAGGGATACTGGCAGCGGCCGGCGGACACCGCGTTGCGCTTCCGGCCCGATCCACGCGGTGGCGGAGGCACGGTCGTCTACTCGGGCGACATCGTGCGCCGCGACGAGGCGGGCCGGCACTACTTCGTCAGCCGGTCCGATCGCCTGCTGAAGGTGATGGGCCATCGCGTCTCGCCGGACGAGGTGGCTGCTGCGGTCGCCGGCATGCCGGGCGTGGGCGAGGTCGCGGTCTATGGACTCGACGGCGGGGCCGATGGCCACCGGATCGTGCTGGCAGTGCAGGGGGATCCTGCCGATGCTTCGCTCGTGGGGAGCGTGCAGCGCCGCTGTCGGATGCAGTTACCGTCCTACATGGTGCCCGCTATCATCAAGATCCTTGCGGCGCTGCCACACAACCAGAACGGCAAGGTGGACGAAGCGGCGCTGCGTGCGAGGTTTGGTCCGTGCACCGGCGACACCTGATCGAGTTGCTCGAGCGATACCAGAAGGCGTGGCCGGCCGAGGCCGAGATCGCGCGGCGGTTCCTCGCGTTCGCGGCGGCGCATGACGACTGCCTGCTGCGCAGCTGTGTGCCCGGTCACATCACGGCGTCGGCCTGGATCCTCTCGCCCGACGGTGGTTCGGTGCTGCTGACGCACCACCGCAAGCTCGACCGCTGGCTGCAGCTCGGTGGCCACGTCGATGGCGAGTCGCAGATCGAGCTGGCTGCTCTGCGCGAGGCCCAGGAAGAATCGGGCATGGTGCGATTCCAGTTCGAAGCCTGGTTCGCAGCATGGAGCGGGGGGCAGATCGTGCCGCTCGATCTCGACGTGCACACGATCCCCGCGCATGCGCACGAGCCGCAACACCAACACTGGGATCTGCGGTTCCTGCTGCGCGCCTTGCCGGGCCAGGAGCTCGTGCGGTCATCGGAGTCGCACGACTTGCGCTGGGTTCCGCTCGCGCAGCTGCCGCAGGTGACCACCGAGGAGAGCGTGCTGCGGCTCGGCCGCAAGGGGGCTGCGCTCGGTCGCGCGGCGTCGCCGCCGCAGGGTGGCAAACTCGCGGGCGATCAGGCGTAGGCGGCAACGGCGAAAAGGTGCAGGGAAGTGCGCCGTCCTGACGACAATGGGGGCATGCGGCACCCGAACCAGACGGCACGAGTTCCCGTGGCGAGGCGGCGCCGGCTGCGGCCGCGACTCTGGTTCCTGCTGCTGATCGCGCTGCTCGTGCTCATCGGCCGCGGGCTCGGCCTGCTCGGTGAAGGCGGCCAGAAGGAGAGCGCGCGTCTCGCGGATGCCGGTGCGACCGCGATCCCGCCACCGGGCTCGGCCGGCGAGGTTTCGACCACGAGCCCCGCGACGCCAGGTGGCGAACCGCAGCACGCTCCGGGCGCGGCCCCTGCCGGCGAGCTGATCGCGCTGCCGCGCCAGCAGCCGAAGCGTGCACCGGGTTCCGGCGTCGAGCGCGATCGCTTCGCGAGCCTGCTGTCGCTCGTGACCACGCGCACCGAGGCGGGCCAGCTCGGCAACGCGGTCAAAGCACAGCGCAGTCTGGGTTCGCTGCCGCTCGACGCCGCCCAGCTCACAGCGTTCGACGCGGCGGCGCAGCATCTCGAGACGGCGCTCGTTGCCGCCTGCAACAAGGTCTCGCAGGGGATCGCGCAGGGCGAGGTGCTCGAGGCCTGCGACGGGATGCGGCAGCTGCTGCCGGACGGCGAAGCATACGTGCATCCGGTGCTCGCAGAGTGCGTGCGTCGCCTGGGTCTCGGCGAAGGGTTGCTGCGCGTTCCGGTGCAGACCGGGCGGCCGTGGCCGACTCCGGCCCCGTTGCCGCGGGACCGCAACGTGCGGGTGCGGTCCGACACGGGATTCCAACTCGCGCGCGTCATCGACAGCAGCTCCGACCGGGTGACGTTGCGCGTGCCCGGTGAGCAGGGCGTCACGTTCCCGACCATGCCAGCGGTTGTTTGCGAGCCCGTCGATCCGACGCCCGGCGAAGCAACGGAGATGGGGTTCGCGGCCTTGCACGCCGGTGATGGACTGCTCGCTCGCATGTGGCTCGCGGCGGCGTCGCTGCGCAGCAAGGAAGCGCGGACCGCGCGCGGTCAGCAGTTGGCCGAGCTGCTGCGATGAAGCCGCAGCAGGGGGGAGGAAATAGGCCGGACTGTGCGCGTAGGATGCGCGGTCATCGAGCCCACCATGACCACCTCTCCCGCGCGCATCACGGTCCGTCATCGCGACCAGAACTACGGTCCCTATTCGCTCGACGAGGCCAACCGGCTCATCGTGTCGGGACAGTTGTCGCGCGACGATCTCGCGTGGATCGAAGGCACACCGAGCTGGACGCGTCTTGGCCTGGTGCCGGGGACCGTGGACGTTCCGCCGATGCCGGGCCCCGTCGCGGACGGCGGCTCCGACCGTCTGATCCTGCCGGCGTTCCTGCTCGCGTTCTTCATCGGCGTCTTCGGCGTGCACCGCTTCTACGTCGGCAAGACCACGTCGGGCATCGTGATGCTCGTGTTGACGTTGACCGTCATCGGCGCGATCGCGACGGCGATCTGGGCCACGATCGATTGGATCATGATCGTCTGCGGCGCGTTCGAGGATCGCGAAGGCAGGCGGATCACGCGTTGGACGTAGTCTGCGACGCCGTGACGCGAACGATGCAGAACGGTTTTTCGACCGTGATTGCGCGGCTCGTGCGGTAGCGTTCGCGCTGCATGGTGTCGGGTCAACTGCAGCGTCGTCTCGGCCTCACCTCGGCAGTGACGATCACGGTCGGCGCCGTGATCGGGTCGGGCATCTTCCTGAAGCCGCTGTCCATTGCACAGTCGTTGCCGAGCGAAGGTTGGATCTATCTGCTGTGGGCGGGGCTCGGCGTCGTCTGCCTGTTCGGCGCGTTCGCGTATGCGGAGCTCGGCGCGATGTTCCCCGAGGCCGGTGGTCAATACGCGTTCCTGCGCGAGGGCTGGGGCCGCGGTGTCGCCTTCCTCTACGGCTGGGTGTTCTTCTGGGTGATCAACAGCGGCACGATCGCCGCGCTCGCGGTCGCCTTCGCCGAGTTCCTGCTGCCGGTGTTCGGCGTCGATGCGGCTGCACAGAAGGAGCATCCCCTGTGGGTCTCCGGCGCGTCGGCGACGATGGTCGTAGCACTCGCGTTGGTCAACCACTTCGGCGTCGCGCTGGGCGCGCTGCTGCAGAACGTCGCGACGTTCGCGAAGATCGGCGCCCTCGGCTTGATCGTCATCGGCGGCATGATGGCGGCGGCGGGTAGTGCCGAGGCCGTGCCGCCGGTGCCGACGCAGGGAGTGGCGACGTCGCTGACCACGGCGGGTCTCGTCACGGCCTTCACGGGCATCTTCTGGGCCTACGAGGGCTGGTACCAGTTGCCGTTCAATGCCGCGGAACTGAAGCGGCCGGAGCGCCATCTGCCGCTCGGTCTGATCTTCGGCATGCTCGTGTTGATCGTGGTCTACACCTCGGTGAACGCGATCTACCTGCGCGTCGTGCCGTTCGAGGAGATGCGCGCGTTGCCCCAGGATGCGAACCAGCAGGTGCCCTACCTCGCAGTGGCGCGAATCTTCAGTCCACGCACTGCCGAGTACCTGACCCTGTTGGTCGCGATCTCGGTCTTCGGGTCCGCGAACCCGAACTTCCTGTCCTCGCCGCGCGCCTTCTACGCGATGGCACGAGACGGATTGGTGCCCGAGCCGCTGCACCGCGTCAGCGCGCGCTGGGGCACACCCGTCGTGTCGATCTGGGTGCAGGCCGTGTGGGCCGTGCTGCTCGTCGTGATCCTGCAGACATTCAAGGACATCACGGATTTCGTGGTCTTCGCCGGGTTCCTGTTCTACGCCATGACCGTTGCTGCGGTGTACCGGCTGCGACGTGCCCGCCCGGACCTGGCCCGACCCTACCGATGCACCGGATACCCGGTCACCCCGGCGTTGTTCATCGCCGTGGCCATCGCGTTCGTCGTGGCCATGCTGCGGGACGATGAGAAGCGCATCAACGCCCTCTACGGGCTCGGCATCCTGGCCACGGGCCTCCCGTACTACTGGTGGTGGAACGCGCGGCAACGGCCGGCCGCGAGCTGAGTCCTTGTCGCGCGCACGACCGAACGGCTAGAGTGCCACGCGCAATGTCCGAACTGCAGTTCACGCTGTTCTTCGTAGCCCTGCTCGTCGGCTACGTCCTGCTCCACCTGCGCCTCGTGCGGTTCGAGGAGCACATGAAGAAGCTGTCGGGGATCCCCGCGATCGACGACCGGCTGCGTGTGCTCGACGACCGGTTGCGCGCGCTTGCGGAGTCCTTCGACAAAGTGCACCTCGATCGCGTCGAAGCGCGGCTCGACCGCCTGCACGAGGATCTCGAGGATCTGCGCGAAGCGACGGCACAGTTGGGCAACGCCGTCGTGCAGATGCCGATCGCGCCAACCGGTGTGCCCGGTCCCGAGGGAACGGTCGCCGCCGTGACGGAGTCGCCGCGCGTGCGCATCGTCGGGATCGTCGAGAACCGCCTGCTCCAGCTCGGTTACCGCAACCTGAACATCCTGACCGATCTCGGCGAAGTGCGGCTCGACCGCGACTTCGAGCTGCAGGTCGAATGCGAGCGCGGCACCATGCCCGTGAAGGGGCGGGTGTTGATCAGGAACGGCTCGGTGCGCGACGTTGCGCTGCAGCCCGTCGTGCAGATGTTCCCGTGAACACCGAAACGCCGCGTTGCGGCGATGACAAGTTACGCGGGCACTAGGTTCGTTCGAGCCAGGCCTCGAAAGTGGCCGGGGGAGTAGAGCTGAAGGCGAGGCGCTGCCCTGTTCTGGGGTGGTCGAAGCAGAGCTCGCTCGCGTGCAGCAAGTGTCGATCCGGCTGGTCGGCCGGGACGTCGCGCGCGTCGCCGCCCGCTTTCACGTGGGCCACGAAGGCCAGGTAGTCGGCATCGCTGCGGCCGTAGAGCTTGTCGCCCAGCAATGGGAACCCGGCCGCCTCGAGGTGCACGCGGATCTGGTGCGTGCGACCCGTCCGGGGCACGCAGCGCAGCATGGTGCGCGTCTCACCGCGCTTAAGCACTTCGAATCGAGTGCAGGCCGGTCGTGGCTCGGTCGCCTCCGGCAGTGCTGTGCGGCGCAGCGCGACTGCGCTCGAACCGGCGAGCCCGATCGGCTGCTCGCAGACGAAGTCGCGTTCGACGCGCCCGTGTACGACGGCGACATAGGTCTTCTGCACGGTCCCCGTCCTGAACTGATCCTGCAGGGCAATCCGGACAGCCCGTGTGCGCGGGACGACACACAGACCGCTGGTTTCGCGATCGAGCCGATGAACGAGTTGCAGGGCGGGGCTCGCGAGCTTGGTGCGCAGCAAGTGGATGAACGTGTTGCGCATGAAGGGCCCATCGGCGTGCATCGGCAGGTGCGCCGGCTTCTCGGCGACGACGATCGCACCATCGTCGTGCATCACGCGGATGTCGTCGTCGACGATCGGCTCGCGGTGGTCCTTGAGGTAGGTGACGGTGGTTCCGCGGCGCAGCACGTACTCGGCGCGACCGGGTCGTTCGTCGACGAGCAGGCGGCCGCCAGCGATCTCACCGAGCCATGTGGTGCGATCGTGGTAGGGGAACCGCTGCAGCAGGTAATCGAGCAGCGTTGCTCCGTCGGCGTGGGCCGGTACCCGCGACCGCAGCGCGATCGTGTGGGGCAGCGTCATGCGCGCATGTGATCCACAGTGGGCGCGCCGTGCAGCTGTTCTCTGGCCGTCGGCGCGTTGCCGTCGCCGCTCAGGAAGTCCCAGCGGCCTTGCGACGGCGACTCACGTAGGCGGCGCTGGCGAGCCCCGCGCCGACCAGCAGCAGGGTGCCTGGCTCCGGTACCGGTTGGCTGCCGGGGTTCGGTGGTTCCGGAGGTCCACCCGGTCCACCGCCACCTGGAGGCGGCTCGGGTTGCTTGTTTGGTGGTTCACCCAAGAAGCTCCCGCTGTGCTTCGCGCAGCCGGTGAAGCAGAGGCACAGTGCCAAGATCAGAAGATGCAGTCGCATGGGTGGGACTCACGCTCACACAGCGGGAGGGTGGTCGAGATGAGCAATGGTCGTGCCGCGCGACCGGGGCATGTCATGACAGATGCACGCAGTACAGAGGAGCGATCCACAATCCGATCGCATCGCAACATCCACGGCACGAGACCGGTCTCATTCAGGGACTCGTCGGAGGGCGCTCGCGGGATGCGGGGTCCTTGCCGCCGCGAGGAGTGGGGATCGGTCCAGAGGTTGCGATGGTTCTCGCGAGGTTCGGACCGCGGTGAGGGATCGGGTGACGTCCAAGCTCCGATTACGCCGGTGTCTCCTGCTCCTGGATCGAGATTCGTAGACGAAGTGGCGGTTTCCGGACGCCATCGCGTCGGTCCGACGACGTAGCGCCCGATGCGGCACCACGTAAGGTTGTTCACGGCAACTCGTGGAAGATGAGCAGGGTGTGGTCGGCCGTGTCGACGAAGAGGCTGCGACCCACGACGTGCAACCGACAACGCTTGCTTGCTTCGATGCGGTAGAGCGCGTTGCCCGACTGACGGTCGAACACCTGGAGCGGACCGTCGCGAAGGGGTGCGATGAGCCGGTCGCCGATGACTACGGGCGGACCGCTCCAATCCTGATCGAGCCTGTCGATCGGCTTCAGGTCCTTCCCCGTCGCGAGATCGAGGCGATACAGCTTGCTCGGTGAAGCGACCAGGACCTCGCTGCCGGTCGTCACCGGTGCCCCGATCGTGTCGGGTGCGAGCTGACGCGACCAACTGGGCCTGCCGGTCGCCAGCTCGAGCGCTTGCACGTTGCCCTGATCGTTGGCTGCGACGACCTTCGTGCCTGCGAGCGTCGCCATCGGACTGTTGAGGTCCGTGAGCCGCCGTTGCCATGAGACTTCGAGGATGGGCACCGCGTAGGCAGTGATCAGACCGTGTTCACCGACCGCGATCAGCGTGCTGCCACGCGCCATCAACGCAGAGACTGGTTCCGCGGGCTTCGTGACGGCCTTTGCTCGCCTGCTCAGGTCGAGCAGCTGCAGGCGGCCATCCGTGGTCGCGAGGGCGAGGAAGGTGTCGATGAGGACGGGCGGGACCTCGGTGGGCATGTCCGGCATGGTCCAGGCCAGCTTGCCCGACGTTCGGTCGATGGCGCGCAACTCGCCGTCGAGCGAGGTGATCACGACGATGTCGTCGTGCACGAACGGTTGCGAGAGCAGCCCTGACAGGTCGCCACTCGCGAAGGTCCACAGCACGCTCGCGTTGGCATGGCGCAGCGCCACGAGGTTGCCCGAGCGTTCGACCACGAACAGACGGTTGTCGGCGTCGACGGATGGCCGGACGTCGACAGCGCTCGTGTGCTTGTACACGAGGCTGGCATCGAGTCGCAGATACCCGAGCCAGGATACGGTGTCGGATCCCGTGACGGTGGTGTACGCGGGGCGGAAGCCATCGCGCTCCACTCCGACCTTGTGCACCTCGGCCGGCGTGAGAGACAGCAGCAACGGAGTCACTCCGACATCCGCGCCGTCGCAGGTCACCTTTGCTCCGGTCGGCAAGCTCTCGACTCGCAGCGGCATGCGCACGATCTTGTCGAACGGGACCAGCGGGAACTGCCTCTTCAGCGCGGTCAGCTGCTGCCTCGCCGTGGCGTGGTCGCCGGCCTTCGTGGCGGCGCTCAATGCATCCATCAGGCGGCAGATCGTCTCGTTGCTCTCGACGTGGTTCAGGAGATTGGCCCGCAGCTCGGGGTCGTCCGCCGGCTGCTTGGCGAGCTCGCGGAACAACTCGAGGGCGCCCGCGAAGTCGAAGGCCGCTTCCTTCGAGATGGCGGCCTTGAACATCGGATCGAGCCGGCGCTCGTCCGCGTTGCGCTGCAGGTGCTGCGCGTAGGCGGCAGCGAGGCGCCCGGCCCTTTCGAAGCTCTCGTGATACTCCGTCACTGCCGCCGCTGCCCGCCTGCGGTTCATCTCCGAGACGAAATCCGGCAGCGTGTTGTAGTTGACCATCTCGGTCAGTTCCCTGAACTGCTGCATCTGGACCGACGAGCAGAGCGCCTGGAGCGCCGCGAGGTTGCTCTCGAGCTCGGTGCGCGGAGACGTTCTCGTCGGCTCGTCCAGCACTCGGTGGTACAGGTTCTTGTGCGCCGTCTCGAAGCGGATCAGCATCTCCTCGAAGCGCGCCGCGACGAATGCGCGGATCTCGTTGTGCAGGTGGGGTTCCTTCCACACCTCCTGGACCAGCGCGAACGCCCCCTTGAGCTCCCCCTTGGAGAGAGCGGTTTGTGCCTTCGAGAGTTGATTGTTGACCCTCTGCCGTCTGGACATCAGGAGCTTGCCACGCTCCGCGGCGTCGGCGTAGACGATGCGACCGCGCAGGTCCTCGATTGCTTCGCACATGCCGAGGCTCTCGCTCCAGTAATCCCATCGTTCGCGCGCCAGGGCCCGGTTGCCTTGCGCGAGCAGCTCGTCGATCTCTTTGTTGGCCTGTGCGATGTCGGCCTCGAACGCGTGTTGATCCCAGTACACCTTGCCCGTGCCACCGAGCAGGAGCACCACGATGCCGACGGCGCCGAGGCGCACGAGCTGGCCGGCCTTCGTGCGCTTGAGCGCGTCGAGGCGCTTCTCGATGTCCTTGCGCGATCGGTCGAGGCGCAGCAAGGCTTCGTAGGTCTCGATGGCCCGCGGTCGGTCCTTGGCGTTCTCGTAGATGTTCGCGAGTGCCAGCAGGCAGCTGGTTGCGCCCGGGATGTCGCGCTGCTTCTGGCGGATACGCGCTTCGCGCAACAACAGCTGCGGGCCCGGCGTACTGGTTTCGCGCGCGTCCTCGATGATCTCGAGGGCGGCCGGAGCCATGTCCGCCTCGAGCAGCGAATCGAGCAGGTCCAGCGTGACCTTGTCGAGCTCCGACGAATCGTGCGGCGCGTGCGACACCAGCGTCGTGCGCAGGAAGGTCAGCGTGGCCGTGTCGAATGGCGCCAGGGCGCGCGCGCGCCGCGCGAGGTCGAGCGCCAGTGACGGGTCCTTCTGCAGCTGGGCTGCCTCGAGCAGCGTCGTGCCCGCGAGACGCCGTTCGCCGGCCTGCTCGAGGGCTTTCGACATCGCGATCACCACCTCGCTCGTGCGCTCGGTCGACCGATCGCGCAGGGCCTGGACGATCAGGATGGCCTTCTTCGAGTCCCCATTCGCAGCCAGGGACGTTGCGAGCTGGGCGAGCGACAAGTCGTCGAGATTCTCCAGCACGCCGGCCTTCACCAGGTTGCGCGCGGCGCGGGACGTGTCGAACAGGCCCTGCGTGGATTGTTCGCCGAGGTCGCGATAGGTCAGCTTGCCCGTGACGGCCTGCAACAGCTCCCGCTCGCACTCGCTCAGCTTGGCATTCTTGGCCGGTTCCGCAATGCGCTTCGGCACGTCGTCGAGGTTGCCGATCGCTTCGAGGATCGTCTGCCACTCGTCGGACCGCCGGGCGACCTCGAGCAAGAGGCTGTTCACCTCGAACTCGGGGCAGGCCTCGAACTGCTTCCTCTCCTTGTCGTTGGCCACCGGCCCCTTGAAGAACTCGAAGGAGCCGTGGCGCCACGTGAACAGGCTGTACAGGTCCTCCCGGAGCTGCAGGTTCTCGACTTCGTCGAGTTGCTCCTGGGTGACGAGCCCCTGTTTGACGAGCAGGTCGCCGAGCGGCATCTGCTCCTTGCGTTGGGTGATTATCACCGTGCGCAGCGCGTCGACCTGGATCAGGCCCAGGTGCACGAGGCGCTGGCCGAGCTGTCGCGTGGCAGCGCGTTGCGGCACGTGGCAGCGCACGGTCCCGTTGCGGCACAGGATCTGCCTCTCGACGAGGGGATTGCGAATCTTGAGCACACCCTCCATCTTGGACATCGCCAGCGTCTGGAAGATGTCGGCAAGGTTGATCTGCTCGAGATCACCGCGCATCGTGGCGATCTGCTTCGCTTCTCCTGGCTCCTTCGAGCCAGGGGCGTTCTTGCCGTCGGGACCGCCTGCCGTGAGCAGGAAGTCCATTTCAGCTTCGTTCAGGACTCCGCTCTTGTCAGTCATGAGTGCATATCGAGAACGCCCGGTTCGGATAGGCAGAGCCCGCTGGGTCCAACGGATCTTGCTCGGGGTGGCTATCGGTTCGATGGCCAGCGTGGCTCAAGCGCTGCCCTGTCAGGACGGAGCGGCCCAAACCAGCGGCGAAGTCGGGTGGATCTCTCTGAAAGATGAACGGTTTCGCGAGCGGTTCCAGAAGACCCTGCTCAACGAGCCGACGCGGGACCTCGAGGCCGGCTGGCAGCTGGCATGGGAGCTGGGGCGACCCGCGGTGCCGCTGTTGTGGGACATGCTCGCGAAGGAGAAGGCGATGGTCGAGCGGCGTCTGATCGTGCTCGCCGCCGCCGTGCTGGCCGGTGGTCCCATCGAAGACGAACGTCTCTTCGCATGGTTGGAACAGCCGAAGCCGATGCTCGAGGAGCGTGTGCTCGGTTGCATGTTGATGGCGCTCGGCCCGAAGCGGCAGCGGCCCGTGCAGGGCTTCTGGAGCAGGTGTTCTGGCCCGGCGAAGCGACCCGAGCAGATCCTCGCGATCGCGTTGCGCCTCGCCTCGGCGCGGTTTCCAGGGGCCGAGGAGGACGCCGCACTGCTCCAGGACGACGATCCGGGCCTCGCCGGCGCGCAGTCGTATGCGTGCTTGCCGGTCTCCGGCCCCGTTGCGACGAAGTTGTGGAATCTCAAGACACCCGAACGCCACGCCGAGTTGTTCTGGCGCGGCGCGCTGCTCGGTGGCGCGCGATCGGTCAGCGATGGCACGACGCCACAAGAAGGCCTGGTCGAGAAGAGCAGGAGGGTGATGGAGCTCGGCAGCGACCAGGGCACGGGAGCCCGTCTTGCTGCGGCGCTGTTTCGCGCGCGCGCCGGGGACTTCCGCACCGATGCCGAACTCGACGGCAGCTTGCTGCAACTTGCCGCTGCCGATCCGGCCAAGGCGCGGCTGCTGCAGGAGCGGCTCGGTCCCACGCCGCCACCACGCCTCGACGAGCCGCAGCGGCTCGCCGTCTGCTACGTGATGTCGCGCGATCCGGAGGTCGTCATCAAGGACCGCGCCGTTTGGGGGGCGGAGGAACGCATCAGGAAACACGTCGCCACGGCGCTCGCGATGCGCCTGCTCGCCGATGAGCAACCGCGGACCCTCGACTCGTTGCCCGCCGTGCCCGAGTGGGTGATCGTGCGCTGGGCCGCCGGGGCCCCGATGGAAGCCGTCGTGCTCGACGATCCGCCCTTGCAAGCGGCCGTCGAGCTGGCCGCAGCAGGCAGGCTCTCACGCCCCGTCATGCGCAATCTGCTCGAAGAGGCGCTCTGGCGGTGGGGCAGTCACCCCGGGCTCGGCACGTGGGAGAACGAACGCCTGCTGCTGCGCGATCTGATCCTGGTCGGCAGCAGCAGCGGCGGCGGCAAGTACCAACCCCAGGTCCGCCCGCACGAGCGGTATCGAGCGCAAGGCCTCGGGCCCGACGACCCGTTCTTCACGGTGGCGGTGGCGCTCTACGATTTCACGAGCCGACCGCGCCTGCCGCTGCCGGCCGAATACCGGCTGCGCTGAGATCGGCAACGCTGCGACGCAACGCGCGATTCTTGACGCGCATCGAACCGCTGGCGAACATTCGCGGCGCGGCCATTGCACCCGGTTGGATCGTGCAACAGGTTTGGCCGCCGCGGCGTTGTGCGGCCACTCCCCGGGCAAATCATCCGGACAAATCGGCGCCAGCCAGAGCCTCGACCATGGCCCAATTGCAGAGTGACGCCAACCTCGACGGCGCCGCGGAAGTGGAAGGCTACAAGGTCCTCCCGCCGTGCGTGATCTACAGCAAGATCGGCCAGGGTGGCATGGGTGCCGTCTACCGCGGGCGCCACCTGAACCTCGACATCGACGTCGCGGTCAAGTGCCTCAAGCCCGGCCTGGTCGGAGACGACGAGCAGTTCGTCGTGCGGTTTCGTCGCGAGGCCCGCTCCGCGGCCGCGATCAACCATCAGAACGTCATCCGCGTCTACGACGTCGCCGAGGACCATGGCCTGCACTACTTGATCATGGAGCTCGTGCAGGGCGAGACGGCGCGCGAGCGCGTCGTTCGCAAGCAGCGGCTGCAGGTCGGCGAAGCGCTCGAGATCGTGCACGGCGCCGCACTCGGGCTCGCCGAGGCACACCGCAAGGGTTTCATCCACCGTGACATCAAGCCCGACAACATCATGATCTCGTCGGCGGGCCAGGTGAAACTCGCCGACCTCGGTCTCGCGAAGGCGATGACCCGCGACGACCACGCATCCATGCTGTCGGGCGCCAACATGGTCATGGGCACGCCGCAATACATGCCTCCCGAGCAATGGGAGGACACGACGTCGGTGACGGCGGCCGCGGACATCTGGGCGCTCGGGGCCACGCTCTACTATCTGCTCGTCGGCGTCGAGGCGATCCCGAAGGATTCCTTGCCGCGCATCATGCAGCGCATCGTGCACAGAACTTTCCCCGACGTTCGCGCCGAGCGCGCCGATGTTCCGGACGAGGTTGCCGAGCTGATCAACAAGGCGACGCGGACTGCGGTCGCCGATCGTTTCCAGAACGGACAGGAGCTCGCTGCCGCGATCGAACAGCTGCAGGCGCGCCGCGTCGCCCTGCGCGACAAGGACGCCGCACCGTCGACGCAGCTGCAGACGCTGCTGTCGCCGCCGCCGCCGAAGACGCTGGCCAAGATCAAGTTCTGGCTCGACGAGCAGAGCCAGAGGCCGGGGAGCGACCGTTCGCCGTCAGCGCGGCCGAATGGAGCCGCCGTTGCGTCGCGAGCAGGGGCCGATGGACCGTTGGTCACGCAATCCACGGTGCCCGGTTCGCAGGCGTTGCCGCGACCGCGTCGTCTCGTGTCGCTGCTCGGCGCGCTCGTCATCGTCGCCGCGGCGCTCGTGCTGTGGTTCCGCCCCTGGTTGCCCGCGGACAACGGTCCGTTCGCGCTCCCCGCGCAACTCGAAGCCTCGGACCGGTTCGAGGACGCGATCAAGGAGACCATTCGTGTGCACGCGACCGACCCGAACCTCGCCGGAAAGGAGACGCGCATGGCCCGCCTGCACGCGGCCTGGGCCGGCCAGCTCGCTTCGTCATCGCGTTTCCGCGAGGCCCTGCAGCAATACGAACGGAGCCTCGGCTTCGCGGTGGTCCCGGCAGTGCAGCGGCAGCAGCGCGAGTTGCTCACGCGCATCACCCGCATCGTCGCCGAGGGACTCCAACGGACCTGGCCCTCCGGCCAGCCGGTGCCGCGCGCGGCGAAGATCGAGTTTCGCGGCGTGCTCGACAGCCCGCTCGTCGCCGAGTTGAAGCTCGACGGCAGCGTCGTGACGCGCGCAGCCGACGGCACCTTCCGCGCCGAGCTCGCGCTCGACGGCCGGCGGGAGATCACGGTCGCGGTCACGTTGGTCGGCGGCGAGCGGCTCGATCTGCCGGCCTGGACCTTCGACTACGCCGCCGCGGCGCCCGCGGATCGACCTGCCGTTGCGCTGCAGGTGGAACCCGAAGTCGTCGAGCTCGACGACGACAAGGTCACCGAGCTCAGGATCCGCGCCGGCGAAGACGTCGAGCTGCGCATCGACGGTGTGTTGGTGCAGCGCGCGGGCGGCGCCGAGGTCTACCGGCACGAAGTCCGGTCGGAGAGCGAAACGCCGCCGCCGATCGTGGTCGTCGCGACGAAGCAAGGGTGCGCGGACACGACGCGCAGCGTCCCCGTGAGGCGGACAGCGCGCGCGCTCGGGTTCGTGGCCCCGCTCGAGGTCGTGGCGGCGCGAAGCCTCGGCGACGACCGATACGCGGTGGCCCAGGCGACCGTGCAACTGCGCGGACAGCTCGACGAGCGCGCTGAGTCGGTGTTGGTCGATGGGGCGCCAGTCATGGAGCTGCAGTGGCGCGACGGCACCTTTGTCTGCACGGTGCCGCTCCAGGAGGGGCGCAACGACGTGCGAGTGCAGGCTACGAAGAAGTTCCGTCAGCCGGCGCTGCGGCAGACGACCGTGTTCCGCCTCGGCGCGCCGCGGTTGGCGCTGGTTGCTCCGTGCAAGGCCGACGACGTGACCGGCGCAGAGAGCTACGAGATCGCGGTGTCCACGGACGAATGGACGACCAGCGTGACCGCCCGCAGCAGATCCGCGACCGTGGTGCTGGCCAGGGATGCGACGGGGATCTGCCGCGGCCAGATCGCGCTCGAACCGGGCTCGAACCAGATCACGCTCGAAGCCGCGAACGTCGTCGATGCGAAGCAGACGATGGCGTTGCGCGTCGAACGCAATGCGGCTGCAGTGCGCCCGAACATCACGGCGGTCAAGGTCGTGATCGGATCTGGCGAACAGGTGATTGCCGCGAAGGGGGCCGGCTATGTGCGTCGAGGTGCATCGCTCCGCATCACCGCGTCGGATCCGGCGGCAGTGATCTTCGTCAACAACGAGCAGGTCGAGCTCGGCAGCGATGGAACCATCGCGCTCGCGAACTACGAGCCGAAGACGAAGGACGAAGCCGAGTTCCTGATCGTCGCGAAGAACTCGAGCGGCGCTTCCGATGCCTTCCGGTGCCGTGTCTACTTCGACAACACGGCGCCGACGATCGTGGTCCAGGCGCCGAGCAAGCCCGTGGATCCGGGCAAGTCGTTCGTCTGCTCGGGGACCTGGGCCGACTTGCGCGGTCTCGGCAGCTTGACCGTCGCCAACAAGGAGGCCGCGATCACACCCGCCCGTGGCGCGGCCAGATCGGGCAGATGGAGTGTGCAGCTCGAGGCGCCCGTCGCGTCGATGGAGTTGCCGCTCGTCGCCGAAGACCGCGCCGGCAATCGCACCGAGATCAAGGTGCGGATCGAGCTCGCCGGAACGGCACCGCAACAGCAGCTTCCGGCGGGGTTCGTGGCTGCGGCAGGCGCGGCCGTGAACGACCTCGGGTTTCCACGCTCGCTCGTGCACGCGGCCACGGGGATCGAGCTCGTGGCCCTCGGCTTCGCGCCGGGTGCGAAGCCAACGCTCTATGCGGCCACGAGCGAGGTCTCGAAGCTGCAGTTCGCCGGTGAAGGCACGGCGGAATCGTGTGGCGACCTGACGGCCGACGCCGTTGCGGCGTGGTTGCGCGAGGGCCGTGGCAGCGGTCTCGCGTTGCCGACCAAGGCCGAGTGGGAAACACTGCTCGCCGCGCCGGCGGATCTCGGCATCCAGGGTCTGCGCAGCGGCAAGGCGGAGTGGTTGCAGGGCCAGCAGGTTGACGCCTCGTGGCCCATTGCGACAGCGGCCGGGGAACCGGGCACGCAGCCACGCGACCAGAGCCGGCCGGACCTCGGGTTCCGCGTCGTGTTGCGGCTGCCATAGGGCAGCGCGCGGCACCAGCTCACGCGAACGCGGCGAGCACGCGCGCGACGTCTTCGCTCGTCGTCGCTGGCCCCGGGCTCAGGCGCACCGTGCCGCCCTTCTGCGTGCCGAGAAACGCGTGCAGCCACGGCGCGCAGTGGAACCCGGTGCGCACGTGGATGTCGGCGCTGTCGAACAACGCGCCGAGCTCGGCCGGATCGTAGCCGCCGTGCACGAAGCTCAGGATCGGCACCCTGGGTCCGGCTGCCGGCGACAGCAGACGGACGCCCGGCTTGCGTTTCAGTCCTTCGCGCAGCTCGTCGACGCGCGCGAGCCCGTGCGCGAGCAACCGCGCCGGCTCCTGCTCCTTGACCCAGCGCAGCGCGGCACCGAGACCGAAGATCCCCGGCGTGTTCGGCGTGCCGGCTTCGAAGGCCTGCGGCCACGCGCGCGGATGTTCTTCGAGCGCTTTGCTGCTGCCCGTGCCACCTTGCTTCTGCGGCGGCAATTCGAGCCCGTTGACCGCGACGAAGCCGATGCCCGGTGGTCCGTGCAGCGCCTTGTGCCCGCTGCCGACGACGACGTCGGCCCCGACGCGCAGATCGACGAGGCCGGCCGTCTGGCTCGCGTCGAGCAGCGTGCGGCAATCGTATTGCCGAGCAAGCTCGCACAGCGCTGCCGCCTCGGTGCACGTGCCCGTCACGTTGCTCGCGTGCGTGAAGACGAACAGGCGCGGCCGCCCCGTGGCCAGAGCCGTGGCGGCGTCATCGAGGCTCAGGCTGCCGCCCGGTTTCGGCGCGAGCACGTGAACGCGCAGCGACCGCTCGCGCTCGAGCACGCGCAGCGGACGCACGACGGAACTGTGTTCGAACGCGGTCGTCAGCACGGCGTCGCCGGGTTGCAGCAGCGCGCGCAACGCGAGGTTCAGTCCTTCCGTCGCGCCCGAGCAGAACGCGACGCGATCCCCGCGCAGGCCGACCAGATCGCCGAGCAGCTCGCGCGCCGAGGCTACCTCCTGGGCTGCCGTGCGGCAGTGCGAGCTGTCGCCGCGCGCTTCGCTGACGCCGATGTCGCGAAACCAGCGTTGCACGGCGTCGAGCACCGTGGCCGGTTTCGGGTAGCTCGTGGCTGCGTGGTCCAGGTAGATCATGCTAGGGGGCTGCCTCGCTGATCATGCCACATGCCCGTCAGCTCAGGCCGATCCACCGATCGTAGAGGGCCCGGGCTCGCAGCGGATCGCTGACGCCGAACAGCAGGGTCCGGCCGCCCGCGAACACGCTGAAGCGGCAGCCATCGGCCGAGAACCGCAGCAGGTGCGCCGTGCGTTCGAGGTCCGCCACGGAGCCAGCCAGGCGTCGCGCGAGCACCTCGAGATCGAGCGCTACGGTGCGCGGTGGGTCGACCTGCACCGCATCACGCCCGCACAGCGTGACGGCCGACGCCGGTGGGGCCGCGAGCGCCTCGAACCGGCGGTGCTGGCAGACGGGGCAGTCCGCTGCCGGCTGGGCGCGCAGCGACAGCACCGTGTAGCTGCCGCGGAAGACGTCGCACGTGAAGACGCCCGCCGTCGGGGGCAGGCCGCCGACCAGCAGCTTCAGCGCTTCGGCGACCTGGAAGGCCGCGACGGCGGCGATCGTCGGCGCGAGGATGCCGGCCGTCTCGCAGTTCGCGACGTCGGCCGTTTCGGGTGGGGCGGGCCAGAGGCATCGCAAACACGGCCCGCCAGGCGACACGACCATCGCAGCGCCTTCGGTGCCGACCGCTCCCGCGTAGATCCACGGAATGCGTTGCTCGGCGCACCAGTCGTTGAGCAGGTAGCGAGTCGGAAAGTTGTCGGTGCCGTCGAGCACGAGATCGGGCACTCGGCCGAGGCCGCGCAGGAAGCTCGCCGAGCAGTCCGCGACGTGCGCGGTCACCTTGCACTCGCGGTTGACTTCGGACAGGCGCGCTGCGGCGGCCACGGCCTTGGGCGCTCCCGCCGCGGCATCCGCTTCGGTGTAGAGCACCTGGCGTTGCAGGTTGCTCCACTCGACGATGTCGCGGTCCACGAGCCACAACTCGCCGACTCCAGCCCGTGCGAGAGCATCCGCGGAATGCGTGCCCAGGGCCCCGCAACCGACGACGAGCACGCGAGCGGCTCTGATACGGGCCTGTCCCGAGACCCCGACTCCGACCACGCGCTCCTGGCGACTGTAGCGGCTCACGGGTCGCGTGCGATCATTCGCACCGGGTCGGAGGGAAACTACTTGGGATTGCTGAAGTAGGCGGCATTCGTCTGCACGAAATTCGTCCACTCGGCCGGCACGTCTTCGGCGGCAAAGATCGCGCTCACCGGGCAGGCATCAACACACAACGTGCAGTCGATGCAGTCGTTCGGATTGATGTAGAGCTGCGGATCGGTGTCCTTGCCGTGAATGCAATCCACGGGGCAGACGTCCACGCAGGACTTGTCCTTCACCGTGATGCAGGGTTGCGTGATGACGTGCGTCATGGTCCGAAGCCTAGCCAACCGTTGGTCGGTTGCCAGAGGTGGAAATGGCGTCAACCTGCGGTTGCGCGCGTCTTTGGCCCGGAAGAGGCGAGCGCTTCAAAACAGTGCTTGAAACTTGCGCTCCTGCCTGCCTCGAAGCGGCCATGGCAGATGCCGCGCCCTTCGGCGCGGCTCGCAACCATGCATTCTGGTTGCGGCCATGGCCGCGATGACTCTGGTGCGAGAGCAGGGACTTGAACCCTGAAGAGCTTGCGCTCGCGGGCATCTAAAACCCGTGCGTCTGCCAGTTCCGCCACTCTCGCGCGAGCTTGCAGGCTAGCGGGATGGTAGAAACCCGCAAGCCCACTTTGATACGGAATGCTGGTTGCCCTCCAACGCCGTCGTCTTCGGTCCGATGACGGGAAGGCGCAGTCCCTGCGATGGGACCACGCCAAGCAACCATGCCCCGCAACATGATCCAGCCTTCTCGTTCTCGCAAGTGCGGTGCGTTCGTGCTCACCGTCCTGGCTGCGCTCTGGGCAAGCTGTGATTCTTTCGGGCTGGGGGGCACGGAGACGTCCGTGATTCCCCCTGGGCCGGGAGCGCCGGGCGACCCGCTCGAGATCGGGCTCGACTTCTCGGTGAAGAACGATTCGTCGAACGCTCGAACCGAGACGATCCTCGCTTCGGTGCCGTTTCCGCAGAGCGGTTATCCGAGTCTGCAGAACCTCGTGGTCAGCGGTCATGAGACCTCCTGGCTGCCGCTGCAATACTGGGCCGACGGCACGGTCAAAGTCGCTCAGGCGCAGTTCACCGACACGCTCGCGCCCGGAGAGAGCAAGACCTACACCGTGACGCGCGACCAGCCGGCCCTCACGGGCCCGTTCCTGCGCAATTCGTGGGTCAGCGAAGTGGCGACGAACCTCCAGTTCGGCGCCGAAGTGCTCGACACGTTCTACGTGCCGTATCGGGGTCTGGCCGCCGGTGTCGGAACGGTCGTGCAGTCGACGCCGCTCGCGCAGACGACGATGTGGCGCACCTACCACACGCCGGTCGGCGCGCCCGGCATCGGTCGCGACTACCTGACCTCGACGTTCTACGTGACCGAGTATCGCGACATGCCGTTCATGGTCGTGGACTGGATCCTCGGCAACGACTATCTCGGCGCCGACACGGTGCCGCCGGGCAACATGGATCCGAACCTGCGCCCGCTCGGCACGGTCGACGTGCGCAGTGCGAAGTTCTTGTGCCGCGGTGCCACCGATTGCCTGCCCTACCGGCCTGGCGAGGAGCAGATCGGGGGCCCGACCCTGCTCGGCGACGGGTTCGTGGCGTTCCCGGTCATGCAGGACACCTTCCTGCAGGATGCGCAGACGCGCCGCTACCGATTCCTGCTGCGTTTCGTGCCCGGCAGCGCGAGCCCCGGCGAAGTCACGCACTGGCAGGGCACGGCCAACGCGATGCTGCAGGAGCCCATGCACGCGCTCGCGACGCAGCGCGCGTGGCAGGATACCGCGGCCGCAGGACTGCTCGGTGGGCCGATCGAAGGACCGGCGGACAGCAACGCGCGCGCCGAAGCGGACTACCAGAGCTGGCTCGGCAGCAACTCGTTCGGCACGTGGGGCAGTCATGGCGACGTCGAAGCGACCGGCACCACGGGCACGCCTCGCAACCACCCGCTGAGTCCGGAACTGGGGCACGCGATCCAGGGCCAGAACCACCGCCTGCTGCGCAAGCTCGAACAGATGGCCTGGTCGCAGGCGATGCGGCCCTACCACCTCTGGCAGCTGCAGGTCGCAGACGAGCAGAACATCCTGCTGTGGACCGGCACGCCGCTGCTCTCGGTCCCCGGCGAGTCGCTGGGCCGGCGCTACCTGAACGACTCCGATCCGTGGCCGCAATACCGCTCGCTCGTCGCCGGCGAGTCGCCCGCACACGGCTGGGGCTCCTACGACCACGAACACTGGAGCTGCGACCTGCTGTTCGACTACTGGACGATCAGCGGCGACGCGTGGGCGAAGGAAGAGCTGCGGCAGCTCGGCCAGAGTCTCAAGGGAGTCATGCGCCTCCAGTTCTACTACACCGCCTACGTGCAGGCGGCGCGCGCCGAGGGTTGGTGCATGCAGGGTTTCGCCCAGGTCTACCAGGCGACGCACGATGTCTCGATCAAGACGTATGCGATGCGCCGCGTGAACGAGATCGTCGACGTGCAGCGCCACAAGTACCATCCGAGCCGCGCGCTGGCGTGGCAGTCCAACTACCCGAGCACGCATTATCCGTACAACCACGAGTTCTTCATGCCGTGGCAGCACGGGGCCGTGCTCTACGGGTATCTCGGCGCGTACCGGTGCTTCAACGAGCCGGTGCTGTTGCAGATCGCCAGCGACGTCGTCCACACGGTTGCCTACTCGTGGCTGACCAACGTGCAGACCACGCAGTTCGGTTTCGTGACGGCAGGTCTGCGGTACTACGTGCCCGCTACCTACAACGGCGTGGAGGTTCCCGCGAACTACTGGGATGCGCCGCCGATCGGCATCGCATGGGAAGACTCGCCGCTCGGCGGCGTGCACACCTTCCTCACCGGCGGTCTGCATCACCTCGCCGCACTCACGACGAGCTCGAGCGTGCGCAATCGGGCTCTGACCTACGGCGGAATGCTGCTCGGCGAGATGTGGGACAGCGATCGCTGGAACAAGTGGAACTACTGTCTGCCGCTCGTCTACTCCCAGCAATCACAGCAGTAGCAGGAATCGCGCAGCGGTCACGCCGGCTCTTGCCCAGGCGGCCACGTCACGGTGCGGCCGCAGCGACACGCATAGCTCCCGCCCGGCACCACGTGGGCAACCGCCTTCTGGACCACCTCGCCGCAGCGACACACGAGCCCCTGCAAACGGGCCGGGTTGCCGAAGACGAGCGCGTGCGCGGGAACGTCGGCCGCGACGACGCTGCCCATGCCGATCATGCAGAAGGCCCCGAGCTCGACGCCGGGCCCGATCGTGCAGTTGGCCCCGATCGAGGCTCCACGCAGCACGCGCGTCGGCAGCGTCGACTCGGTCGGAGCGCTGGTGCGCAACGCTCGCAACTCGGGGTCGGTGGCCCGCGGCAAGAGCTCGTTCGTGAAGACCGTGTGCGCCGCGACCATCACGCCGTCTTCGATCGTGACGCCGGCACAGACGTAGACGCAGGCGTTGAGCTTGACGAGATCGCCGATCGAAACGTCGTAGGCGATGTAGGTCTTCTCGCCGACGATGCAGTCGCGTCCGACGCGCGCGCCGCGGCGGATGTGGACTCCGTCCCAGACCGAGGTGCCCGCTCCGATCTGCACGTCGGCTTCGACGATGGCGGTCGGGTGAACGTTCGCGGCGCGCTTTGCCTGCTGGCTCATCGCGGCCATTGTGCCCGCAGTCGCTCGAGCTGTCGCGCCGCGGACTCGCGATCGTCGCGTGCTGCGTGGGTGGCTACGGCAGCTCGCTGTCGGGGATCGCGACCCAGCGCTCTTCGGCTGCGGCGCGATACGCGCAGGCCACGGCGACGACCGACGCCATGGCGTCCTCGTCGCCGATGACGGCGGCTTCCTGGCCTCTGATGCTCGCCGCGAAGTTCGCCAACTGCGCCGCAAACGCAGTCACCTTGTCGTAGCCGTGGCCAAAGACCTGCCAGGGTCCCGAGGTCTGCTTCCAGCGCGACTGTTGCCAACCGATCTCGATCGTGCCGCGAGTGCCGTGGATGCGC
>Ga0111538_10000326_pt1 | contig 61649 bp, 52 predicted proteins | sample SoiMethybrSBSTD1_FD_79669 | JGI IMG/M metagenome (GOLD analysis project Ga0111538, IMG submission 79669) | Bulk soil microbial communities from a Populus tree surrounding site in Tennessee, USA - Soil MetaG P. TD hybrid SBSTD1 (version 2)... | ecosystem: Environmental > Terrestrial > Soil >...
CATGCACTTCCGCACGCACGTGCGGGCGGAACGTCGTGACCAGCCCGGACTAAACTCAAGGACCGAGTATGCCGACGGCATGATCGAGCACGATGCAACGATCGGCACCATCCTCAAGGCGGTGGACGATCTCGGCATCGCCAACGACACCATCGTGATCTACACGACCGACAACGGCCCGCACCAGAATTCCTGGCCGGATGCCGGAACAACGCCGTTCCGCAGCGAGAAGAACACCAACTGGGAAGGCGCCTTCCGGGTGCCGTGCCTGATCCGCTGGCCGGGACGGGTTCAACCGGGCTCCGTCTCGAACGAGATCGTCAGCGGCCTTGACTGGCTCCCGACCCTGATGGCGGCCGCCGGGGATCCCGATATCAAGGAGAAGCTGCTCAAGGGCCATCAGGCCGGGAACAAGACCTTCAAGGTCCACCTCGACGGCTACAACCAGCTCCCCTACCTGACCGGCCAGCAGCCCCACAGCGCGCGAGAGGAGTTCTTCTATTTCAACGACGACGGCGATCTCGTCGCCATGCGCTACGGGCAGTGGAAGGTCGTGTTTGAGGAGCAGCGCGAGCGTGGAACGCTGCAGATCTGGGCCGAGCCGTTCACCAAGCTACGCGTTCCCAAGATCTTCAACCTGCGGGCCGATCCTTACGAACGCGCAGATATCACGTCGAATACGTACTGGGACTGGCTGATGTCGGACGGGGCGGCGAGCATCATTGCGGGCCCCGCGGTGGCCGGCAAATTTTTGGCTACTTTCAAGGACTATCCGCCCAGTCAAAGACCGGCGAGTTTCAGCATCGATCAGATGGTCGAAAAGCTGCAACGGCAATTTGATGCCGCGCAGTCGCGCTGATGGTAGAAGACCGGCCGGCAGCGCACGACGCGCCGCCTGCCACCGGCGGCGCGAAATGCGATCGGCATGCACCAAGGCGATACGCTCGGCTGCCCGGCTCGCAGCTATCGGCGTTGCTACCGCTGCGCGCGCCCAGGGGCTCGATCCGCTGCCGTTGTGCAACGACGGCACGGGGAAGAAATCGATCGCCGATTTCGTTGCGCGCGTGACGACGCCGCGCGGCGCCGACTTCTACGGAGCGCTACCGCAGGAGGAGAGAAATGTCCTTCCCAGCCAGGACGCTTGTTAGCACAATGCGGACGCTGCTCGCGACGGTCAGCATGGCCGCGTTCGCACATACTGCTTCGGCGCAGAGCCTCCCGCCCGTCCCGGGCGCCTCCCTGTCGTTGCCGCGACCGGACTTTCACTTCAAGGGGCAAGTCGGGCGCACTTACCAGGACTCCGATCCGGCCACCTTCCCGCAGATCGCGCGACCGCCCAAAAGCTCGCCCAACATCGTGCTGATTCTCCTGGACGACGTGGGCTTCGGGCAGTTCAGCGTGTTCGGCGGCAGCGTGCCTTCGCCGAGCATGGAGAAGCTCGCGGCCCAGGGCCTGCGCTACAACCGCTTCCACACCACGGCTCTGTGCTCGCCGACCCGCGCCGCGCTGATCACCGGGCGCAATCACCACGTGACTGGGAATGGCGGCATCACCGAAGCCGCGACGGGATACGACGGCTACACGGGCATCATTCCGCGAAGCACCGGCACCGTTGCCGAAATTCTGCGGCAGAACGGCTACGCGACCGCCTGGGTCGGCAAGAATCACAACACGCCCATCTGGGAAACGAGCGAGATCGGTCCGTTCGACCGGTGGGCCAATGGTCTCGGCTTCGACTACTTCTATGGCTTCAATTCCGGCGACACGAGCCAGTACGAGCCGATCCTGTTCGAAAACCGCAACCGCGTGCCGCGCTCGAGCGATCCCAGCTATCACCTCTCCACCGACATCGCCGACAAGTCGATCGCCTGGATGCAGAAGGTGAAGGTCATCGATCCGGACCGGCCCTTCTTCCTCTATGTCGCCCCCGGCGCCACCCACTCCCCGCATCAGGCACCGAGGGAGTGGATCGACAAGTTCAAGGGCCAGTTCGACATGGGCTGGGACCGCTACCGCGAGATCACCTTCGAGCGGCAGAAGCAGCTCGGCGTTGTTCCCGCAGGTGCCAAGCTCACGCCGCGTGCGGCCGGCCTGCCGGCCTGGGATTCGCTCAACGCCGACCAGAAACGGCTCTATGCACGTATGATGGAAGTCTTCGCCGGATACGGCGCGCATGTCGATCACGAAATGGGCCGCGTGCTCGACGCCGTGGCGAAGCTTCCCGACGCTGACAACACGCTGATGGTCTACATCGTCGGCGACAACGGCGCATCTGCGGAAGGCGGCATCGAAGGCTCGACCAACGAGAACGCCTTCTTCAACAACATCGTGGAGACCTGGCAGGACAACCTCAAAGTCATCAACGAACTCGGCGGCCCGAAGCACTTCAATCATTTTCCGTCGGCCTGGGCCTGGGCGATGAACACGCCTTTCCAGTGGACCAAGCAGGTCGCTTCGCATTTCGGCGGCACGCGCAACCCGATGATCGTCTCGTGGCCGGCGAAGATTACCGACAAGGGCGGGCTGCGCAGCCAGTTCCACCATGTCATCGACATCATGCCGACGCTGCTGGAGGTCGTCGGCGTGCAGGCGCCGGACGTGCTCAACGGCATCCCGCAGAAGCCGATCGAAGGCGTCAGCCTGAGCTACACGTTCGGAGACGCCAAGGCCGCCGATCGCCGCAAGGCCCAGGTGTTCGAGATCGGCGTCAATCGCGGCATCTACCAGAACGGCTGGTTTGCGTCGTCGCTCTCGTTCCCACCGTGGCAGCCCGACCGCCAGGGTTTCGACCTCGATAAGGCGAAGTGGGAGCTTTACAACATCGACCAGGATTTCTCGCAGGCCGACGATCTCGCTGCGAGGAATCCTGACAAGCTCAGGGCGATGCAGGACCTATGGTGGGCCGAAGCGGCGCGCAACGATATCCTGCCGCTCGATTGGCGCGGCCCCGAACGCATGTCGGTCGAACTGACCGGCAAGCCCAGCCTCGCCGCCGGGCGCAAGACGTTCGTGTACGAGACGCCGCTGGCGGCGCTGCCCGAAGCCTCGGCGCCTGATCTCAAGAACAAGTCCTTCACCATCACGGCCGAGGCGGAAATCCCCGTCGCCGGCGCTGAGGGCATGATCTTCACGCAGGGCGGCTTCACCGGCGGATGGGGCTTTTACCTCCAGCAAGGCAAGCTCGTGGGCCTGCACAACCACGTCGCGCTTGAGCGCTATCGGATCGTCTCCACCGAGCCCGTGCCGCCCGGCAAGGTCACCCTGGCGATGGATTTCAAGTCCGACGGCGGCGGCATGGGCAAGGGCGGCACGATCACACTCTCTGCCAACGGCCGGAAGATCGGCGAAGGTCGCGTCGAGAAGACGACGCCGTTCAAATACGCCCTCGCCGAGGGGCAGGACATCGGCGAGGACACCGGCTCGCCCATCGACTTCAGCTACACCCCGCCGTTCAAGTTCACCGGCAAGCTCGGCCGCGTCACGGTGGAGCTGAAGTGACGTCTTGTCGATGATGGCGAGAGGAACACCTGATCTCTACACGCCACCGAAATGAGAACTGCCCCGACGAAACGTGTGGCACCCTGAAGCATCAGGAGCATGTCATGAACAACCAAACAACAGCTCTTACCGTCGATCGTCGCCGCCTGCTCGTCGGCACCACGCTTGCGGCCGTCTCGGCGCTTGCGACCGGCGTTCCAGTTGAGATCGCCCAGGCGCAAAGCGCGCCGCCACCGCTGATGCCGTCGCCGAGCTGGAGTCTCGCGATGCCGCCCGGCCCCGACGCGAGCGTAAAGATCACCGAAGCCTACGCCCGAATGGTCGCGCGCGACGCCTATTTCTGGGCCTGGCCGATGGTGAATGTCTACAATCGCCGGCTGGCGTTCAAGCAGGCGCCTGAGCCGGGATTGATGAACGGCGTGCTGCCATTCGCGCCGCTCAACACGCTGTCCATGCTGCACGACTACATCGAGCCCGAGCAGCGCTGGGTTGCGTGTCCGAACCAGGACGTGGTTTACGGCGCCGGCATCGCCGCGCTCGACGAAACGCCGGTGGTCGTGCAGGTGCCGGATTTTCGCGGGCGCTTCTGGGCCTACCAAGTGGTGGACCTGCGCACCGACAGCTTCGCCCAGCTCGGCGCGATGTACGGCACGCGGCCCGGTTTTTATCTGCTGGCCGGCCCGGATTGGAACGGCGAAGTGCCCAGGGGAGTCACCAAGGTCTTTCGCGCGAAGACCGGCACGGCGTTCGTCGTGCCACGCGTGTTCATGGATGACACGCCGGAGGACAGGCAGGCCATACAAGCGGTGATCGGCACGATCGACATCTATCCGCTGGCCAAATTCGACGGCACGATGAAGCAGCACGATTGGCGCAAGCTGCCCAAGTTGACATCCCCGATCGGCGACAGTGGAGCGGGCGAGACAAAGTGGGTGTTCCCGGACAAGTTCTTCGACGAACTCCCGGCGGTACTGAAGGACGGGCCGCCACTGCCGGGCGAGGAAGCACGTTATGCGCAGGTTCTCGCCGTCGTCGCGGCGGCGCAAAAGCACCCGGCGCTCAAGCAGGCGATGATCGATGAAGCAACGAAAGCCGGGAAGGACTTGGTCGATCCCCTGCTCCAGTTCCGCAACTGGGGAGTTCAGTTGGCGAACAACTGGAGCTCGACGTCCAACAACGCCGCTTTCGGCACCGACTATTTCGCCCGCACGGCGGTCGCCAAGTCGAACATCCTGGTCAACGCGCCGAATGAAACGAAGTACCTGTACCAGGACTTGGACAGCGGCGGCACGCGGCTCAACAGCGTCAACCGCTACACAGTCACCTTCCCCAAGGATGGGACGCCGCCGGTCGATGGGTTCTGGTCGCTCACGCTCTACGACGCGCAGCATTTCTTCGTCCCCAACGAGATCAAGCGCTACTCGCTCGGCACCAAGAACAGGGCGCTGAAATACGATCCGGACGGTTCGCTCACGATCTATGTCCAGACCGAATCGCCGCCGGAGGCGCAGCGCACCAACTGGCTGCCGGCGCCCAGGAACGCCGACTTCTCGCTGTTCATCCGGGCCTATTGGCCGAAGTCTGCCGTGCTCGACGGCGCGTGGACGCCGCCGCCGGTAACGAAGGTGAATTGAAGTCGGGGGGGCGGCCATGAAGCCCAGTCGCAGAGCAACAATCACCCTGCTGGCCGGAATGGGCCCTGCCGCTCTCGGCATACGCTCCGGGCTTGGTACGGCCGGCACCGCCCGGGCGCAGGAGAAGGCCGCGAAACCGAACATCCTTTTCATCTTGGCCGACAACCTGGGTTACGGCGAGCTGGGCGTTTACGGCGGCGGGGCGACACGCGGCGCGCCGACGCCGCGCATCGACAAGCTGGCGAGCGAAGGCCTGCGTCTCACCAACATGAACATGGAGGCGCAGTGCACGCCGAGCCGGTCCGCCATTCTCACGGGCCGCTACGCGATCCGTTCCGGCACGCACTCGGTGCCGTTCGGCGGCGTGGCCGATGGGCTCACGCAATGGGAAGTGACGATGGCCGAGTCGCTGTCCGCGGCCGGTTACGCCACCGCGCTCTACGGCAAGTGGCACCTCGGTAGTCATGACGGCCGCCTGCCCAACGACCAGGGCTTCGACGAGTGGTACGGCATCCCGCGCACCACTGACGAGGCGCTGTGGCCGAGCGCGGTGGGTTACTCGCCGAGTATCATGCCGCCCGAACAGATCATGGAGGGGCGCAAGGGCGGGAACAGCCGCGCGCTGCGCGTCTACGACCTTGAGCAGCGGCGCCTGATCGACGCCGAGATCACGCGGCGCACGATCGTGTTCATGGAGCGGCAAGCCCAGGCGCGAAGGCCCTTCTTCGCCTATGCCACGATAACGCAGCCGCACCTGCCGACGCTGCCTAATCCGGCGTTCGCGGGGAAGACCGGCAACGGCGACTGGGCCGACATGCTGGCCGAAATGGACCACAATGTCGGGCAGATGCTCGACGCGGTGGACCGGCTGGGCATTCGCGACAACACCATCGTGATCTTCGCGAGCGACAACGGGCCGGAATTCACGCGGCCGTGGGACGGCTGGTCAGGCCCGTGGCGCGGCCAGTATTTCACCGCCTGGGAAGGCGGCATCCGCGTGCCGTTCATGATCCGCTGGCCGGGAACGATTCCCGCGGGCCGCGTCAGCGACGAGATCGTGCATGCCGTGGATTTGTTCCCGACTCTCGCGGGCATCGCCGGCGCGAGCGTACCGAACGATCGTCCGATCGACGGCGTCGACCAGTCGAGCCTCTTTCTCGGTAGGTCGGAGAAGTCGGCCCGCGAAGGCATTCTGATCTGGTGCGCCGACCGCCTGCAGGCCGCGAAGTGGCGAAACTTCAAGGTGCACTTCTACAAGCAGGAAACCATGGTTTCGCCGGCGATGAAGCTCGGCATCCCGATGCTGTTCAACCTCTACACCAACCCGCGCGAGGACGAGGAGAAGGTCGCGCACGACAGCTGGGTCATAGGCCCCGTCCTCAAGATGATCGCCGAATTCGAGGCGAGCGTGAAGAAGCATCCGCTGATTGCGATGGGGACGCCCGATCCGTACACGCCGCCGCACTGACGACCTTCGCGCGATTTTGCCGAGACTGCCAGATACGACTCGCGGCCGGCCTGCCGCGGGTGAAGGGTGAGGCAGGCTTTGCCTCAAATGCGTCGGATGCGTCCGGCGCTGACGAGCGTTGCGCCGGTCCTGCCTACATCTTCTTTTTCTTCTTCGCCTTCTCAGTATCGGACCGTCACGGTCGCGGTCGACAGCATGCCCTCGAAATGACGCTCGGCCTCGTACTCCCAGTACTGGCGCAGGGCCAAGACCGTCACGTGCCCGGCGATCTGCGTGACATAGGTCAGGCCCGGGCCGATGCCATTGTTCCGGCTGAAGAATGGCCCGAGCGTCGCGCCGGTGCCGCTGTCGCCCGTGAGCTGACGATAGTGATAGCCGGCCACGCCGATCGTGAGCTGCTCGCCGAATTTCTTGCCGATCGCCCATTCGAGATGCGATTCGATGCCCGAGAGATAGTCGGTCGCGGGATTGCGGGCATTGAACGTCACGCCGGCCGCGCCTGAGAATTCGAGCATCGTCATCGGCTCGGTATAGGTGAAGGCCCAAGCGACATCCAGAGCCGGGCGGTTGAGGCCGATGTTCGGCGCGAACGTCGGCTCGTAGCGGCCGGTCGGAAGCCAGCCGCTGAGATAGAACGTGTGCGAGAATGGCCCATGGGTCCAGCCGAGCTGGAAACGCCCCATGATGTCGCCGAAGCCCCAGCCGCTGACCGTGCGCGCGGCCGACAGCGCGCCGATCGTTGCCTGGGCGGCGAAGTCGAGATGGCCCACCGGCACGGTCAGCGAGAATCCCAGGTGTCCGCCGAAAAACTCGGTGCTGGGCACATAGAGGATGTTCGTCCCGGCATTGAAGAACTTGGCGTTGAGATCAACCGCCAGGACGCGGCCGATGTTGACGTCGCCGCCGATGCTGCCTTCGTAGTAGCCGATGAACGGCGAGATGTAGAGTCCCGGGGGTGGGGTCTGACCGGCGCCGAAGGTCAGGCTGCCGACCGGATAGATGTTGAAACCGGATTCCACCGCGGCCGCCGGCGCTGCCAGCGTCGCGAAGCCGCAGGTCGCCAGTCGGATGAAGAAATGCCGCAGCCGCATGGTCGCCCTCCCATGCGTCGTCGGCGACTACGGTGCACCCCTGATTGTGTCGCGACGACGCCGATACTGGAGTGAGCGGCGATTTTCCGCCGGCTGTTGCAGGCGAGTCGCACGCGCCGACCAAGGGCTGGACCATCGTCGACTTGAAACGCGGCTGCAGGAACCTGTTTGCAAATGATCCAGATCAGATTGCTGACCAGATTTTGTGGCACGGCAGCGATCAGTCCGGGTAGTGCCCGCATGCCGATTGACGGTTGGTGCCAATCGTGGATAGCTGAGCCGCCAGTCGGGCGTTCTGGCACCATCCGCGTTGCAGTCGATCGGCGCAGGAGCGTGGGCTTGCGATGAACCTGCAGGCGCATCATCCGACCGGCCGCGAAGACATGTGGTCTTCCGGCATGGTGTTCATCCCCGGCGGCACGTTCCGGATGGGCTCCGACCGGCATTATACCGAGGAAGCACCCGTCCACTCCGTCACCGTCAGCGGCTTCTGGATCGACCCGACGCCGGTGACCAATCGCGACTTCCGCAAATTCGTCAACGCCACTGGCTACGTCACCTTCGCGGAGATCAAGCCGGACGCGAAGGATTATCCCGGCGCCCTGCCGCACATGCTCAAGGCCGGGTCGCTGGTGTTCACGCCGCCCAAGCGCGCGGTCGATCTGAGCGACTGGAGCCAATGGTGGAACTTCAAGTTCGGGGCCAATTGGCGCCGGCCATACGGCCCCCGCTCATCGATCAGCGGCTTGGACGACCATCCCGTCGTCCACATTGCCTATCGCGATGCCGAAGCCTACGCAAAATGGGTCGGCAAGGAATTGCCGACGGAAGCGGAGTGGGAGTTCGCGGCGCGCGGCGGTTTCGATGGTGCCGAGTTCGCCTGGGGCGCCGAGTTCGCGCCCGCCGGGCGCCAGATGGCCAACACCTGGCACGGCGCGTTCCCGCACGAGAATCTCGCGACTGACGGCTACGCCCGCACGTCGCCTGTGCGGGCGTTTCCGCCGAACGGCTACGGCATCCACGACATGATCGGCAATGTCTGGGAATGGACCACGGATTGGTGGTCGAACAAGCACGCGGGCGACGCGCCGAAGGCGTGCTGCGTTCCGGAAAATCCGCGCGGCGGCTCCGAGGCCGCGAGCTATGACCCGTGCCAGCCCCAGATCAGAATTCCGCGCAAGGTGCTCAAGGGCGGCTCGCACCTGTGCGCGCCGAACTACTGCCGCCGCTATCGGCCGGCCGCGCGCCACGCCGAGCCGGTCGATACGTCCACGAGCCACGTCGGATTCCGATGTGTTGTGCGAAGCACATGACCGATGGACACGGGGAGATCCCGGGTCGAGACCCCGGCGGGCCAGGAAGGCAACTGGGTTCAGACCATGCGAAGGGATGGAACGTCCTTCTGCGTCTCTACGGACCCTTGGAGCCTTGGTTCGACAAGAGCTGGAAGCCCGGCGACATCGAGCCGGTTCAGTGAGGCATCAAGATACTGGTCTCCGACCTGCCTCCCGGAAGGCGGAGGCCGGAGTGCCCAAAGCGCCGCTTAGTCCGAACGATTGCCGCGATCACGCGGCCAAGTGCCTGCGCCTGTAGCGGCGCGCCCTTAACTGAAGGCAAGCGAGCCGGCGCGGCGCGCAATGCGGCGTGGCATGCCGGCAACCAGATTCAACTTCTGGCGATGTTGGACTCGCCCTATTCAATCCGCTACCGTCGCGCAGCGCTTAGGACCTGTCGCACGGATGATCGCTCCATCCTCTGGATCCGGGGGAGCAGCCGAGGCCGGCGCCGGCGAAGCTCCTCCTTTAAGATTTCCGGTTCCTCCGACGGACGCGGCGGGCGCGCCCGCCCGCTCCATTGTTCGCATCCACCTCGTCGGCCGGATGCAGGCGACGTCCTATCTCGGCAAATCGATCCTGCCGCGCAGTCGCAAGGCCAAGGCGGCGCTTGCTTTCATGTGTCTCGCCCCCGACCGGCAGCTGTCGCGTGCGCGCCTGGCCGCGATCCTGTGGGACCGATCGGCTGACGCGCAAGCGCGCTTGAGCTTGCGACAGGCGTTGCACGAGATCTCCGGCGCCATGGGGGAATTGGCGCCGGAGCTGCTCACGCTCGATCGCGAAACCATGGCCCTCAACACCGCGCTGTGCTGGATCGACGCCGCCGCCATGGTCGACCCCGCCATGCCGCCCGGCGAATTTCTGCGCAGCGACCTGGTTTCGCTATGCGCCGGCGAGCTGCTCGAAGGGTTCGATGGTCTCAGCGTTTCCTTCGATCAGTGGCTCTTGACCGAGCGCGCGCGCCTGACTTGGCAGCTGCGAAAGATGTTCGAAACCGAGCTTCACCGCGCGACCGAGGGCGGCTTTCCGGCGCCGCAGCGGGCGTCGATCGCGCGGCAGCTGATCGCGTTCGACGCGACCCACGAGGGCGCCTCCCGCGCGCTGATGCGCGCCTTAGCCGATTCAGGCGAGCGCGCGCAGGCCCTGCGCGAATACGAGCGCTGCCGGGAACCTTGCAGCGAAGCCTCGACGTCGAGCCCTGGCGCGAGACTCAGGCCTTGTACAATGCAATCCGAACGATCCCGATGCGTCCCGGGCCGGAGGCAACCCCGCCCGCGCCGGTGGTGGCGCTCAATCAGCACCCGAAATTTCAATCCGGCGCGGTCGCCGCCGCGCGCGGTCGCCTGCGCGTCGGCGTGCTGCCGTTCCTGGCAACGGGGCCGTGTCGGAACCGCAATGCATGTGTCGGACGTAGACGTGCGCGACCTCGCCACGCTTGAGGTCGCGCCCGTTGAGCAGGGTCGCCGACAACGGCTTTGCCGCTTCGATCTGCTCGCTGCTCACGCCGCCAGAGCCAAGTCACCTGCCGAATTTGCTCGCGCGCTCATGACCGCTGACGAAGAGCCAACCCCCGCGGCCTAGCGGGAGAAAGCACGCCGCCCGCCCGGAGCCTTGCGCAAGGTCATCCATTGGGCGATTGCGAACCAGGGGTTGGTCGCGACGTCCAGCGACCCGCGGTACAACTGGCCGATGTCCGTGGACGTTTATATCAATGATGGCCGCAATCGCGATCCGGCGGCGCAGTACGAGTGGTCCGAAACCTGGGTCGCCCCGCCATCGCAATCCTCGATCGTCCGGCAATCCGACAACAGCACGACGCGGACGGACGTGGTGCGGGCGGGAGAAACCTGTGGGGTGGGCGTGCGGGTCGGCAGTTGCGGCGTGAACGTCGCACGACGTCGCGGTCACGCTCTACGCGGCCAATGGCGCGCCCGGCTCGGCCACGGGCGCGATATTCACCCGGATAGCGCAGGCAGGGCCGCAAAAGGTTGTGCCCGACCGAACCAGCAAGGAGGGTGCCGACTTTCTCCTACTGTGGACGCCGACGGCGCCGGGCAAGTACACGCTGCTGGCAGTGGCGCAATCTCCCGACGACGTTTCGGATATCCTCGGTCGTCTGCCGAGCTAGTCATTTGCGTCTGCCGGTCCGTCTGGCGCGCGCTGTCCTCAAGCTCGCCAGGGCGGCCGAATGCGGCGACGGACCGGTGAGGGTGGTCATTAGCCAGCGCGAGCTGAGCCGGATGGTCGGCGTATCCCGCGAGAGCACCAACAAGCAGCTGCGCACTTGGCAGAAGCGCGGATGGATCAGGCTCGACCACGCGGCGATCACGGTGCTCATGCCGGCGCGCTGTCGCGGATCAAGGAGGAGCGGTGAGGGGCCTCCCGCGCGGCGAGACTGCTCACGATCCGTCGCTGCTCGCGCGCCGGGGACAGCTATACCTGCTTGCTGTCGCGAATCTCAAGTACGCGTCGGCGTCACCGCAGCGTTCACGATCGTTTCACGCTTGTCGGCGAAATCGGAAGCCACGACGCTCCTCCTATAAGTTGCAGACGATAGATTGCAACCTCTTATGTATGCTCTCCCGCTCCCCCTCGGATTGACAACCCCTGGCCTCGCGTTGCGCCAGCTGCGCGGACTGCGCAGGCCGCCAATTTGCATTCCACAAAGTTTTGCTTCCCGGACCCTGCGCTCCTACACTTCCGTCGATGACGTCGACGGGGCACTGGACAATATGTCGGGGGCCAATGGTGATACGGGGGTTGGCGAGGGCGAAACCGGCCGCCTGAGACTTAAGATCATCGGGAAATTCTCAGCATCGGTGGACGGGCACGAGGTCGGTCTCGGCCGAAAGGCGCAAGCGCTTCTCGGCTACATGATACTCACCTCCTCACGGCAGTTGCCGAGGACCAAGTTCGTCGGACTGCTCTGGAGCGAGAAGGAAGACTCGCTCGCGAAGGGTTCTCTGCGTCAATCGCTAAGCGAGATCCAGCGCCAACTTAAGGCTCTCGGCTGCACGCGCTTTCATGCAGACCCGCTGAACGTGACATTTGAGATCGAACAGGTGGCGTGTGATGTGATCGAGATCGTCTCGGACGCCGAGCGCGGCATCGTCAATCCACTCCTGCTCGCGCGGGAACATTTGACCGACAGCATTCTCGACGACGTGGAAGGCATCGATCCGGCATTTTCGGACTGGCTTGAATACACGCGACCGCTAATTCACGAGCGGCTGATCGATGCGCTGACAAAGCTCCTGCCCGATGAGGACCAAACCGCTGTTTCGGCCGCCGGGGAGACCGCAGCCAAGGCGATCTACCGGCTGGACTGTGAAAACGAGCGGGCCGTGCGTGTTCTTATCAAGAGCCACATAGCGGCTGGAAATATCGGTGCTGCGCTCGCGGTCTATGCGCGGCTCTGGCGTCAGCTCGAAGATGCCTACGACATCGAGCCGCACAAACTCACACAGGACCTGATAGCCAGCTTGCGGCAGCAGCAGCCCGAGACCGTCGCGCCGCCGGCTCTGGCCCCCGCAGTGGCGCCAGCGGTCGGTTTGGCCGAACTTGCGGCCAGTCGTCCGTCGATCGCCGTTCTACCCTTCCTCGCGTTGTCACCCAATCTAGAACCGCAATTCACGATCGGTATCGTCGACAGCGTCGTCCAGGCACTGTCGAGTTTGAAAGAACTGTTCGTCATTTCCCGCGGCTCAACGATGATCCTTGTGTCGCCGACACTGGATCTGCGCACCGTCGGCCGCGATCTCAATGCGCAATATCTGCTTCATGGAAGTATTCAGCGCGCTGGTGATCTGATCCGAATCGCGACCGAACTCGTTGTCGCCGAAACGGTCGAGGTGATTCGCGCCGACCGTCTCAGCGGAACCGTCGCCGACGTCTTCGACTTGCAGGATCGCATCGCCGTGGAAGTCATACGCTCGCTGGCTCCGCAAGTACGTGATCGGGAGCTCAATCGCGCAATGCAAAAGCGACCAGACGATCTCGATGCCTATCAGCTGGCGTTGGTCGGCTATGACCAGATGTTCAGTCCGGAATACACGACATTCGTGACGGCCCGAACCAATTTCGAGCGGGCGCATGTCCTCAACCCCACGTGGGCGCCTCCCTTGTCCTACAGCGCTATCTGGCACATGCAACGCGTGGCGCGCGGATGGTCTGCGAATGCATCGAGCGAGCTCGACACGGCGCGGGCGCTTGCTGAACGAGCGCTGGAGCGCAACTCGGCCGATCCCCTCGCCAATTCCGTCAGCGGGTACACCCTGTCGCACTGCAAGCACGATCATGTCGGGGCGCTCGCGCAGCTTGACCGTGCGATCGAACTCACGCCGAACCTGGCGCTCGCATTCGCATACCGGGCCGCCGTTCAAGTTCGCTGCGAACGCCATCAAGACGCACTCCGCGATGCGGCAATCAACCTGCGCCTGTCGCCGAGAGACCGGCACGCGTGGTTCGCGGAGATGATTTTAGCTCAGGCACACTTTGCCTTGGGAAACCTCGGCGCTGCCATCGAGCACGCGACGCGGGTCGCGACGCTCCTGCCTGGTAATCAGGCGAATCTGCGCATTCTGGTCGCCGCACTCATGGAGAGCGGCCACCTCAACGAGGCGAAGACCCGTGCCCCTTCGCTCATGACTGCAGGCGAGATCGATCTGAGCTGGATCGCGTTATCGCCATGGCCGAAGTCAATTCTGGCGCGCGTCGAAGCGGCGCTCTCACGGCTGGCATCCACGCTTCGGCACCGACACCCCTAGGGCGGCGCAAATAGATATCGCAACGGAGGAGGTACACATGGCGGGCGGCTACGGTGGATATGGCGGCTATGGTGGCTATGGCGGCTATGGTGGGTATGGAGGACACGGCAGCTCCAGCGGATCGGGCGGCGGCATGTTCCCTGATCGCGTCGGTCTCCCGTTCGCCAGCGAACCCGAGATTGATGCCGCCCAGTTCAATGCCACCGGCTTTGGCATGAGGCTCTGGTCAACCCGGTGGTTCTCGTGGGTCGTGATGTCGGATCTTGCCAGTCGAGCAGATTGGCTCAGCAGACTCGGCGGATTTGCGCTGCTCGGCACGGGCGCAACCCCATGGGCCTCATATCTTGCCACCGACATTGCCGAATTGAGAAAAATGGCCATCGAGGAGCGCGCCGACGCACTCGCTGAAATCGTATCCGAGGCTGATGAATTTATCAGCAAGTTCCTGCACCTCGTGTCCGCGACGGCCGCAACGCACCCGGCAACCTCGCGCATGCTGATCGTCGCCGACGCGCTGACAGCGCTGATCACAATGCACTACAAGGCGTATTTCAATCGCCCGCGTCCCACGCAGGTCGTGCCCGGATTGTTGTCGCCGATCCAGCACGGTGGACACGCGTCATTCCCGAGCGGTCACGCCACTCAGGCTCACGTCTTCGCGGCGCTTCTCTCGGAAGTGATTCCGCCGTCACTCGGTGTTCCTACGTCAGGCGGAAGAACCACGATAGGAGAGTCGCTTGGCGTCCTTGCCAGAAGAATTGCGCGAAATCGCGAAATCGCCGGCCTTCACTATCCGTCGGATTCCACGGCCGGAGTGACACTCGCGGGAGCGATCACCACCAAAATTCTCCTGGATCAAACATATCTGCCGAAGTTCAAGGGGCTCGTCGACGCCTCCAAGGGGGAGTGGGCGAATCTCGGTGTCTTCGATGATGCCAGCCGCCGCGAGCGTGAACTTATAGGTGCAACAGCTCAGTAACAGCGCCTGTTGGTGCCCCATGGGAGCGCGTCATGCTTGAGAATGATCGCCACGACACCTATAATGATCGCCACGACACCTATGAAGATGTGCCCGCCGGGTTCAATCTCCTCGACGCGCCACTCGATCAGCTCGATCTCTACGGCATTCCGCAAAGACCGGATGCCACCGCCGAGCCGAGGCTCTTCGAGTTCTGGAAAAAACTCGTTTCGCCACCGTTCTCATCAAGGCGACCGACGTTCAGCACCATTCCAACTCCGACACTCCCGAAAGCTTCCACCGCGCTACCTTCGAAGCAACGTAGCATCCAGAAGGCGCCGTCGCGCGGTAGTAAAGTTGAATGGAAGTGGAACTGGTCGGGGGCGGTCGTTTGTCCGCCTTGGCCGAAGCGGATCTTTTTCGCGACCGCCGGGTGGGTTGCCCCGAAGGTGAGTGCACCGTGCGCGTCAGCACTTTTCACGCACGCGGACATTCCAAAATCGTTGGTATGGGTGGGCCTCGACGGCCATAATGGCACCTTGCCGAAAGTTTCCCTTCCTCAAATCGGCACTGCCCACTGGCTCGACGGTCCGCACTTTGCCTGGTGGGATTGGTGGCGAAATTGGCCGAAGTCTTCGCCGAAGGCCGTCAGGAAGTCTTCGCAGAAGGCGGTCACCCGGATCGACGACTTCGCAATCGATGCTGGCGATGAGATCCTGGCTGGTCTCGCGGTTTTGATCAGCGGAGACGTTCTGTTTTTCATCAAGAACCAGAGCACAGGCGAGTTCCGCTCGTTTCTCGCCAAACGACAGCCGCTCGAAGACATCGAACCGCTCGGATCATCGGTAGAATGGGTGGTGGAGCGTCCGACAGAACCGAGCAGCGGACAATTTTATCCGCTTGCGGATTATGGTTATGTGGATTTCAGATATTGCTTGGCGCGGGCGGCCGATGGGCCGCATGCGCCAGGGCGTTTGATGACGCTCGCTGACAACGGGCGCATGATCAAAATGCGCGAGGCTTTCGCAAATCCATACCGTACCTTTTATGTCTCGCGCGCGGAGCGGCGGCAAGATCCGGACGGTTCGATCGGCGTCACGTGCACCTTCCATCAAGCGACGTAACGGCGCGCGATATTTCGGTCGGGGCCGTCACACCGGTCACCCAAAGGCGGTGACTGGCGAGGGAGAGGGAGCCGCACCATGAGACCATCCGAAAGCGCTGGCCAAGCTGTTCCGTTCAGTGTGGGGTCGAACGGCAAGTGATCCGGAAGAATTCGGAGGCGGGTAATGCCGCACCTGGCCACCGTCGCAGCAAAGGCTTCTGCATCCTGGCCTCCAGCGGAGAGGAGGACACCGGATTTCGAATCGCTGTCGCTGACGGCAGTTAGACTAAATATCTCAAATCTTCCTACCTGCGATCCCGAGCCGACCAACAAGGGTTATCGAGAGATACCGGTTCATGCTGCGCGAGGCGCGAAGGCTCGCTATGCCGGACGATCGGCCGCAGGAGGCGGACCGCAGCGAAACTTCACAAGAGGCCGAGAATGCCGCCGCCCAGCGCGCTGAGAACCACCACTAGCCACGGCGGCACTTGCCACGTGAACAGTAGCAGAAACGCCGCGCATGCGAGCCCAAAATCGCCAGCATTGGTGATTCCCGAAATCCAAACCGGCCGATAGAGCGCCGCGAGTAGCAGGCCGACGACGGCGGCGTTGATGCCGCGGAGCGCCGACTGCGCCGCTTTGCGGCGCCGCAACTCTTCCCAAAAGGGTAGCGCGCCGATCACCAGAAGAAACGACGGGAGGAACACGGCAACGAGGCAAACAACGGCGCCGACCCAGCCGTTGGGCTGCGGGTTCATGACGGCACCCAGATAGGCGGCGAAGGTGAACAGTGGTCCCGGAACAGCCTGCGCGGCACCATAGCCTGCCAGGAAGGCATCATTCGTCACCCAGCCAGGCGGTACGACCGATGTCTGCAGCAACGGCAGCACGACATGGCCCCCGCCGAAAACCAGCGATCCGGCCCGGTAAAAGGCGTCGAATAATTTCAGACCCTGGGATGGGGTCGTCGCGGCGAGCACCGGGAGACCGATCAGCAGAGTGAAAAAGATCCCCAGCATCAGGAAACCGGTTGCCCGGCTTACCTTCAGTGGCAGTGCGGCGCGAGCGGTCGGCGCCTCCTCGCGCGACAAGATCACCCCGGCAAGCCCACCGAGCAGGATGGCCCCGACCTGTCCCCAGGCGGTCGGGATTGCCAGCGCCACGATGGCGGCGATCACCGCCATGGTCGCACGCTCGCGATCAGGCGCAAGAGTGCGCATCATGCCGAGCACGGCTTGGGCGACGACCGCAACGGCCACCACCTTGAGCCCGTGCAGCCAGCCGGCGCCGCTCACATCGCCCAGGACGCCCACGCAATAGGCAAACAGCACCAGCGCGAGCGCCGATGGCAGCGCAAAACCCATCCAAGCGGCCACTGCGCCGGTAAAACCGGCGCGCGACAACCCGATGGCGATGCCGACTTGGCTCGATGCCGGACCGGGCAGGAGCTGGCACAGTGCCACAAGATCGGCATAGGCGCGGTCATCGAGCCAGCGGCGCCGCATGACGAACTCGTCTCGAAAATAACCAAGATGCGCGACCGGGCCGCCGAATGAAGTCAGCCCGAGCCGCAGGAACACCGCCAGCACCTCGCGCCAGGATCCTTGTGGCGGGATAGTCACTTCAGCAGGGGGTGCGTCGGCGCTCATCACCCAAGTGTCCAAAAGAACGCAGCATTCGCATGATATCGGAAAAGTTCGGTTGAGCGGCCTCGCGCCGCCCAGCTCGCGGCGGTCTGGAACGCGCCTCGACGCGAAAGATCATTGGGATAGGCGACCACCGAGGCATATGGCGGGACGGCCGCTGACGAATTTGCAGACCGTGGCGTAACCGCTCCGCCACGTGGCCCAAGAGGCTGATCTTACTTTAAGAAGGGTTACGCGGTGGTCAACGCGCCGAACCCCTGCTTGCTACCGGGCTGCCACCATTTATCGGTCGGCCCGGCGTTTTGTGTACGGCCTCGGCCATCGCGCCGTCAACCAGTTCGACGGCCTTCGCCTGCAGCCCTTCGACCACGTGGCTATAGAGGTCCAGGGTGATGCCTACACGGCTGTGCCCGAAGCGCCCACGCCGATCGATCCGAACTCGCTGTTCTTTCAGCACAATGTCGCGTCGTAACGCTCCTCGCCCGTCACAGCATTTGCGGTGACCGGTGTGACGGCGGCGATTCGCCATGCTTTGCACGGAACGCCCCGATCGTTTGCCTCACGGCGGATTGACGGTGGTTTGACGCGGATACGTCAGGGTCAACCACAGCCGGCCGAGCAGTAGTGCCTTTCATGGTTGCAAGATTGTGCCGTGGACCGGGCAAATCTGGCGAGGCAGGCCAGGCGAGTTCAATCGCGGAGGACGTCATGGGCGCTTTGACCGCATTGCCCGTCGAGAAAGCCGCCGCTCAGGGAAGCGTTCGCGCCTCGACCCGAGCCACCAATGACACTCACGAAGCCCCGCTGTTTTGTGCCCGCCACCAGTGGTCACCGACGCCGGAACCGCCCGCCGGTCGCGAGCGGCGCCCTGGCGCAGCGCCGAGCAACGTTCCCGCGACGACCGGGGCAACCGGCCAGCGCCGCGTCATCAAAGTTGAGCCCTGCAGCCAGGAGGGGAGGTCTGCAATGAATACCTCACCGACATCGTCGGGTGGCCAACCCGTAACGGCGAGGCAAGCTCGCGCGGGCGGCAGCGCACGGCCGCATCCGCCGCGCGACGAGATCGCCGCGGGGCGCAGCGATCCATCGGCGCAGGCGCCGCTCGCACCGATCGACTTTCTTCGCGGTCATCCGGCCTTTCGCCCGCTGTCGGCGAATATTCTCGAGCAGATCCGGTCCTATGTGGTCAGGAAGCGCGTCCCGCGCGGCACCATGATCTTTGCCAAGGGCGATCTCGGAAGCGGGCTGATGGCGGTGCTGGAAGGGTCGGTGCGGATCAGCGTGCCGACGCTCAACGGGCATGAAATCGTGTTGAGCCAGGTTTCACGCGGTGAAGTTTTTGGCGAGATGGCGGTGATCGATGGTCAGCCGCGATCCGCCAACGCGACCGCGGTCGAAAACTGCGAGCTGATGGTGATCGACCGGCGGAACTTCCTTCCGGTCATGCGCAGCCATCCGGAGGTGGCTATCAAGCTGCTCGAGCTGTTGTCGGCGCGCCTGCGTCAGAGCAACGAGCAGGTCGAGGATGTGATGTTCTCCAGTCTGCCGGTCCGCCTGGCGCGCGCTGTTCTCAAGCTCGCCAGGCCGGCGGAATGCGGCGATCGACCGGCGAGGCTGGAGATTACGCAACGCGAGCTGAGCCAGACGATCGGCGTCTCCCGCGAGAGCACCAACAAGCAGCTGCGCACTTGGCAGAAGCGCGGATGGATCAGGCTCGACCATGCGGCGATCACGTTGCTCAATGCCGGCGCGCTGTCGCGGATCAAGGAGGAGCGGTGAGGGCCTCCCCGCGCGCGAAGAGATTGCTCACGATCCCTCGCTGTCGGGGCTGCGGTGCATGTGTCGGACGTAGACGTGGGCGACCTCCCCGCGCTTGCGGGCGCGCCCACTGATCCGGGTGGCCGACAACGGCTTCACCGCCTCGATTTGCTCGCCGCTTTCCCCGATGTGATGTCTGACCGCCGCGATGGCATCCTCCTTGCTCTCCTCGGCGACGACGTACCATTTCACCAGCGACGAGCGCCGCCTCTGCATCGCGGCAAATACCCGAACCGACCAACCTTTACTCACATCGCTCTCCACGCACTCGCATACGCGCACGCAACGCTCGAGGAGCGCGATAGATCCGGGATGTGACGAACACTTCGAGCGTGGGCGTGGCGCTCAACGTCGAGTTTGGTTCCGCCGACGTAATCGCGCGCGTCAGCGCGGGTCTGTCGGGTAGCTGACGGATGCCATCGGCAAATGCCCGCGCCCGAACGCGGCGCCGCGGCGGTGCGTTCCAGCGGATGCGGAAGTCAAGGACGTTCTTGATCCCTGGTCGAGCGCTTCGGCTCGGCTTCCCTGGTGGACCATTCCGTGACTCGGTCGAGCTCTCTGTGGCGGATCGCGAGACGTATCGCGGCCTCTTCCGGGCAGTTGGCCGCGCCGCGGCGGCCCTCACCGCTTGTGTTTTCGTGGCCGATCCGCTTTGACTGCGCGGCCATGCCGCGTCGGGCTGGCGAATCAAGGGCAATTTATGCGGCTTTCCCGTTATTTCCTGCCGATCCTGCGCGAGACGCCGAAGGAAGCCGAGATCGTGTCGCACCGGCTGATGCTGCGCGCCGGCATGCTGCGGCAGGAGGCCGCCGGCATCTACGCCTTCCTGCCGCTCGGCCTGCGGGTGCTGCAGAGGATCTGCGACATCGTGCGCGAGGAGCAAAACCGCGCCGGCGCGATCGAGCTGTTGATGCCGACCATCCAGCCGGCGGAGCTGTGGCGGGAGAGCGGCCGCTACGACGACTACGGCAAGGAGATGCTGCGTATCAAGGACCGGCACGAGCGCGACATGCTCTACGGTCCGACCAACGAGGAATTGATCACCGAGATCTTCCGCGCCTACGTCAAGTCCTACAAGGACCTGCCGCTCAACCTCTACCACATCCAGTGGAAGTTCCGTGACGAGGTGCGCCCCCGCTTCGGGGTCATGCGCGGGCGCGAGTTCCTGATGAAGGACGCCTATTCGTTCGACCTCGATGCCGCGGCGGCGCGGCACTCCTACAACAAGATGTTCGTCGCCTATCTGCGCACCTTCGCGCGCTTGGGGTTGAAGGCAATCCCGATGCGCGCGGAGTCCGGACCGATCGGCGGCGACTTGAGTCACGAATTCATCATCCTTGCCGCGACCGGGGAGAGCGAGGTCTACTGTCACCGCGATTATCTGGGTTTCGAGGTGCCGGGCGCGGACGTCGACTTCGACGATGCCGACAAACTGCAGGGCATCGTGAACACCTGGACCTCGCTCTACGCCGCGACCTCCGACAAGCATGACCCCGGCGCCTACGCCGAGCTTGCCGGCGACAAGCAGGTTTCCGCGCGCGGTATCGAGGTCGGCCACATCTTCTATTTCGGCACCAAGTACTCCGGCCCCATGCGCGCGGTGGTGGCGGGCCCCGATGGCGCCGAGCACGCCGTGCATATGGGGTCTTACGGCATCGGGCCGAGCCGCCTGGTGGCGGCCGTGATCGAGGCGTTCCACGACGATGCCGGCATCAAGTGGCCGGAGCAGGTGGCGCCGTTCAAGGCCATCATCCTCAACCTCAAACAGGGGGACGCGACGACCGATCAGGTGTGCGAGGAGCTTTATCGCGGGCTCGGCCGGGGGGGCGTCGAGGTGCTCTACCACGACCTCGATGAGCGGCCGGGACCGAAATTTGCTGCCGCCGACCTGATCGGCATCCCGCACCAGATTCTGATCGGGCCGAAGGGGCTGGCCGAGGGCATGGTCGAGCTCAAGCAGCGCGCCGACGGAGCGCGCGAGCTGGTGCGGCCGGACGAGGTGATCGTCCGGCTGTCGCAGTAGGCCCAGCCGCAAGTGCGCAAGCCCGGGCGATCACAGCTGTCGCGACATGGCTTGAAACCGCCAGAATCGGGTGGGATGCGGTTCGCGCTCTCCGCGCGGCGCGGTGAGGGGGACATGGAAGCGCTTGGATGAGCGAACCGACCGCGACGCGGCCGTTTGCCCCGTTCGAGTGGATGCTGTCGCTGCGCTACCTGCGGGCGCGGCGCAAGGAGGGATTCATCTCGGTCATTGCCGGGTTTTCCTTCCTCGGCATCATGCTCGGGGTCGCCACCCTCATCATCGTGATGGCGGTGATGAACGGGTTCCGCAAGGAGCTACTCGACAAGATCCTCGGGCTCAACGGCCATATCCTGGTGCAGCCGCTCGAATCCCCGCTCACCGACTGGCAGGTGGTGGCGCAGCGCGTATCCGGCGTCGACGGCGTCCGCTTGGCGGCGCCGATCGTCGAGGGCCAGGCGCTGGCGTCCTCGCCGTTCCACGCCAGCGGCGTGCTGGTGCGCGGAATAAGGTCGCGCGACCTCACCGAGCTTCCCTCCATCGCCGGCAACATCCGGCAGGGCACGATCGACGGCTTCGACGAGGGCCAGGGCGTGCTGATCGGGCGGCGGCTCGCGGACCAGCTCTCGCTGCGCGCCGGCGACAATCTCACCTTGGTGGCGCCACGCGGCGCCGTCACCGTGATGGGCACGCTGCCGCGCATCAAGACCTACAAGATCGCCGCGGTGTTCGAAGTCGGCATGTCGGAATACGACTCGCTGTTCCTGTTCATGCCGCTGCCGGAAGCGCAGGCTTATTTCAATCGCTCGGGCGACGTCACCGCGCTCGAGGTCTACACCGACAACGCCGACCAGATGGACAGATTTCGCCGGCTGATCGCCGCCGCCGCCGGACGGCCGGTGTTCATGGTTGATTGGCGCCAGCGCAACGCCACCTTCTTCAATGCGCTGCAGGTCGAGCGCAACGTCATGTTCCTGATCTTGACGCTGATCGTGCTGGTGGCGGCGCTCAACATCATCTCCGGTTTGATCATGCTGGTGAAGGACAAGGGCCACGACATCGCCATCCTGCGCACCATGGGGGCGACGCAAGGGGCGGTGATGCGGGTTTTCGTCATCACCGGCGCCTCGATCGGCGTCGCCGGCACCATCGTCGGGTTCGTGGTCGGGTTCGTGGTATGCCTCAACGTCGAGGCGATCCGGCAGTTCCTGTCCTGGCTGACGCGCACCGAGCTGTTCTCGCCGGAGCTTTATTTCCTGTCCCGGCTGCCGGCACGGATGGACGCCGGCGAGACCGCAGCCGTCGTGATCCTGGCGCTGACGCTGTCGCTGTTGGCGACGCTCTATCCGGCTTGGCGCGCCGCGCGCCTCGATCCCGTCGAAGCGCTGCGCTACGAGTAGGCCCGCCGCCGATGCGCGAAGGCGACCCCGCCGTCCTGTTGCAAGGTATCGAGCGCCAATACTACCAGGGCGACACCACCCTCGAAATTCTCAAAGGGGCCGACCTTGCGGTGTGGCCGGGACAATCGGTCGCGCTGATGGCGCCGTCGGGCACCGGCAAGTCCACGCTGTTGCACATTGCCGGCCTGCTCGAGCACCCCGACGCCGGCGACGTCTTCGTCAACGGGCTCGCAACCGCGCGTCTGCCGGACCGCGATCGCACCGCCATCCGGCGCACGCAGATCGGCTTCGTGTACCAGTTCCACCACCTGCTGCCGGAATTCACCGCGCTCGAGAACGTGATGATGCCGCAGATGATCCGCGGTCTGGCGCGCGATGCGGCGCGCGAGCGCAGCGCCGACTTGCTGGCCTATCTCGGGCTCAAGGATCGGCTTGAGCACCGGCCCGCCGAGCTCTCCGGCGGCGAGCAGCAGCGGGTCGCGATCGCGCGCGCGGTCGCCAATGCCCCGAGCATCCTGCTCGCCGACGAGCCGACCGGCAACCTCGACCCTCACACCGCCGAGCACGTGTTCGCAACGCTCGGCCAGCTCGTGCACGCCTCCGGCCTCGCCGCCATCGTAGCGACCCACAATGCGGAGCTTGCAAGCCGCATGGACCGCCGCGTCACCATCCGGGACGGGCTGGTGGTCGAATTGGAGTGAGCGCGTCCACGGCCACTCGCAAGGTCGCGCTCAGCCACGCGGTGAACCGCCTGCGGGCCATGGTCAGGGCGGCTCGCCGCGCTGCAAATCTCGACGATCGCATCGGGGGATTTCGACCAGCGGCGGCGGCCAAGTATGCCGACGCTCTGCGCAAAGCCGGCCTCCCGGACTAATCCGATCGACCGCCGGGTCACCCTCCGTAACGGCTGGTGGCCGAGCTCGACTGAACCGGCATCCCGCCCGCGCGAGCTCACGGCTATTTCTGATCCTCGGCGCGAGGATCAACGGCGCTCCGGCGCTGCAGCAAACTGGCGACGGGACTGCGTTGTCGGGCAAGCGCTGGATGTCGTTACGGCCGCAATCGAATTTGAGGCGCCGGGGAAGGTCTGGAGACGGCAATAGCTCTTGGGTTTGAAAGTCTTTGATCCGTTCAGTGGAAGGGGCCGGTTGCTGGGAATCGTGCCGGGCTCCCCCGATCAGTTTTGCGAGCGTCCTGCGGACGGAGTCACGACGAACAGCATCGGGCCTCCCGGTGCCGAGCGATAGAAATCGCAGAGTGGCCCTTGTCCCTCGGAGCCACGGTCCTGACACGCCTACCGCATCTCCCGGATCGGCACTGGTAAACGATGTTTCCCCGGGGCACGCTCTTTTTCATCCGGGCCGCGGTCTGTGCAGCCGCGCCTCGCATCAGGCCGGCGGCAACGAGCGCGGCCAGGGTGGAATCAGAGCGCAATGATGCGCTCTGTGGCTTTGAACAGGCGCGTCAAGGGACGGGCGGCTCGCTAACAGCCAGCACAACTGCAACGATTCTCCCGCTGCGGCGTTACTACCTTCAGCCGCCGACGGAGCAGCGCATGACCGAACGCCACGAAGATGAGTTTGCCGATTTGAGTGGCGAGCAGGAAGAAGCCGTGCGGCACGCGCGCAAGTGGGTGCAGTCGATGGTGAAAGAAGCCCGGAAATCCGATCTGCATCTGCAAATGATCGCGCTCGAAATGATGACGCACGGACTGACCATCCTGACCGGGAAGGACATGGAGACGGCGCGGGCAGAGGTCATGGCAATGTTCAGCGAGGGCGACGGCAATCGCCTCGTCCTACGGCGGATCCGGGCACAAGCCAGCTCTGACACGTCCGATTAGTGCTTCGGGTACCAACAAGATGGTCGGCACCGACGCCTTGAACACCCTCGTTGCCTGGATGCGAGGTATCACGGATGTACTCGCCAGATGGTTCGCGCGCGGCGCGCGGGTGGCTGCAAAGAAGAAGGAGCAGCGGCGCGAGACCGATCAGCGGCTGCGGCGTGAGAGTCGCCCGTCAGAGCCTAGGCCCGATCGGCAGTGAAGCTCAGGGTTCGCGCGTGATGCGGAGCCGAGGGTGTATTATTTCGGCTGTTGGTGATCCGCGTTGGGGACGGCCTTCTTTGGTCTCATCCGCCAAAGTTGAAAGCCCTCGTTGGCAATGGCCGCTTCGATCGTGCCGCGGGAGAGGTTGTGAGGCGGATCGCTTTCGGGCCGCACCACGCCGATAGGGCGCCATGGACCGTGCTTCGGCGGCAATCTGCTGCCTTCGCGGTCGCCGGCGAATGCGCGTAGCTCGCGAACAGCGTCAGACCTGAATATGAAGATACGCATCGTTGTTTAGTACTTGATTCGATGGGCGGCGTAGGCCAGTACGGACCCCGCCACCCAGATGGGCGGTGCCGTCATCAATCTTGCCACCCCGGTAGCCCCCCCGGCTGCTCCAGCCGGTTGAATGCTTGCATCTTTGCGGGCCGATGGCGAGTGAAATTCAAATTTTGCCCTAGGAGGTGCACTCATGACACCTCAACGCTCATGGGCCCTGCAACACTTGCATTTGAAGTTTTCGCCGCTGGGAGGTATGCCCATGGGCATCGGCGGAGACCCCCGCCTGATCGGCCCCCTGTCGCTTTGAGCGCTCCGTCGGCCGTCACACATGCATTCTGGAGACAAGTTGATGGCTACCGGTACGGTGAAGTGGTTCAATCCGACCAAGGGCTATGGGTTCATTCAGCCGCAGGGCGGAGGCGGACGCGACGTGTTCGTCCACATCTCCGCGGTCGAGCGGGCGGGCCTGAGCACGCTCAACGAGGGCCAGCAGGTCGAGTACGAAGAGGTTTCCAATCGCGGTAAGACCTCGGCCGAGAACCTGAAGGTCAAGTAAATCTCACACGGCGTTGACCGTGTGATAGATTGAATTTCTCCAACCAGGAGCCTTCTCTCCTGGCCACGGGCAAGAGCCGCGTAGGAGCATCGCTCTTGCGCGGCCTCTTGTTTGGGTTGACTGGGCGCTTGCGGGGCAGCGATCACCGCCAAGGCTCTCGATCTGGAACGCCTCGCGCCGAGCAGAGTTTTTTGGCGGTCTGTACGCCGGCCGCCACAGCCCCCTCTGTAGCGCCGGCATCGGACCGAGGCCCGGCCGAATCACCGGGGCTCGCAAGCACCACGCGGCGGGCGTCCGCCAGCGTCACAAGCTTGTCGCGGCTCGTTAGAGTCGGCGAGCGGGTAAGCTTTGTGGACCAATCGGCTGATCGCCGGCGAGGTTTGCTTGCTGGCACGCAGAACCGTACCTGCAAGCCCTAGCGGCTGGGTTGGTCGCGCGAATCAGTGGCGATGCCGGAATGTCCGCGCGTCCGCTTTGGAGTCGAGTCTTGCCCTGTGCTTCAGCGTTTCATTGCTTCGCCGTCATGGCCGCGACCAGCGAGAACCCGCTGCTTTAGACGCGCGGGCTCCCTGCTCAGAGGCCGTCTTGTTCCCGGCTCTGCCCTTGCTTCCCATCATCCCGCCTAAGTCGCCTCGCTTCACGCCGGCGAGATCCTCGCCCTGTTCCTGCGGGAGGGCGCGCGGGCGTTTGTGCCGCATTGTGATCCCGTGATGGCTCCACAAGGAGAGGACTTCTGCACCGTCTGTCTCGTGTATGGGCATGGCAGCACAATGCGCTGGAGCCCGATTGGTTGCTATGGCGCCGGCTGACGGCCGAACGCACCAAGGAGTACGGCGCGATTGTGATGCTTCGGTCCCTCGGAACAATCAGGCCAAGGCACCGGTTACCGTTCGCGCGGGAATGCTCGTGCGTTGGGCGACCAAGCGACAGCCCCAGCAAAGGCGGAGCGGTGGCAGGCCAAAAGTCCGACGAATACCGGCAGCGCGCGGCTGCGTGCGAGGCTGCGGCAGACGCCGCCACAATCCCAGCGGTCAAGGAGCAGTTCGAAAGCTTGGCGCGCCAATGGAACGCGCTCGCTGGGCAACGAGACATGCTTGACGGCCTGCCCGCTCGTAGCCCGTCGAAGCACGACTAGGCGCCTGGATTGGGGCGTTCCAGCCCGATCGCTGGCTCGAGCAGGACCGCCGCTCGATCGCGCAATGCCTCTCTGGGCTCGGGACCCCCTCGCGCGCCGCAGTACCCTCTTGAGGCAACGTTACACTTGACATACCCAACCGCTAGGTATAGAGTTGCGGCCATAGGAGATCGCCATGGCCCGCAACGTTCTTTCCGAGCCCCATTTCCAGAGTGAAGCCGCCGCGTTCGGCTACGTCGAAGCGCGTTTGTGGCCCAATGGCCCCGTTTGCCACCATTGCGGCGAGCGGGAGCGAATTGGCGTCCTGAAGGGCAAGAGCACCAGGCCGGGCCTCTACAAGTGCTACCGCTGCCGGAAGCCGTTCACCGTCCGCATGGGCTCTATCTTCGAAGCCTCGCACCTGCCCCTGCATCTGTGGCTTCAGGTCATCCACCTGATGTGCGCCAGCAAAAAGGGCATTTCGACCCGGCAAATCCAGCGGATGCTCCGATGCAGCATGAAAACCGCATGGTTCCTTGGGCACCGTATCCGGGAAGCCATGAACGACAATCCCGGCATGTTCTATTCGCCGCTCGGCGGCGCCGGGAAGACCGTTGAGGCCGACGAAACCTACGTCGGCCGCAAGTTCCACACCCGCGCCTATGAGCCGCCAAAGCCCCAGCAGGCCGTTATGGCGCTTGTGGAGCGTAGCGGGGCCGTCCGTAGCTTCCACCTCCCGAACGTGACTGCCCACGTCCTGCGGCCGATTATCGCCAAGCACGCACACCGCGATAGCCGGTTCATGAGCGATGAGGCCCCTGTGTACACCGGGATCGGCTGGAACTTCGGGGCCGGCCACTTCACCGTGAAGCACGGCGAGAAGGAATACGTTCGCGGCGCCGTCCACACCAACACCGTTGAGGGCTACTTCTCGATCCTGAAGCGCGGCGTCTACGGCGTGTACCAGCACGTTTCCGAGGCTCATCTGCATCGGTATCTGTACGAGTTCGATTTCCGCTACTCCAACCGCGAGCGGTTGGGCGTTGACGACGTACAGCGCACCGCTCTTGCAGTCGAAGGTGCCCGCGGCAAGCGACTCACCTATGAAACAACTCGTGCAGCAGGGTCAGCGTAGGCGGCGCGAAAAGTGGGGCCGAAGTTGGCACCGCGGCGGTGGCTACTCCGATCCTCGGCAGCTTGAATTGCCCTTTGAACCCTGAAGTTCCCCAAGGGAACTAATGCGTAGGCGGGCGCGTTTGTGGGCGGGGCACCCTTCAGCGCTATCCTTTAAGTTGCTGATTCAGCTTCACTTTTTAAAAGTATTGATTTCAAGAGAAATATCGCCTACCTTGCCTTTAGGCCACGGTCGCTATTCGCTGATCGTGTCCAGTTCCGGGGCCCGTGCAACTCGTTGCGCGGGCTCCCGCGTTTTTATACGCTCAGTGGATGTACATCGCCTTCCTAGACGAGTTTGGCCACATCGGCCCCTTTGTTAGCAGAACCCACAAGCGATACGGCCATAGCCCATTGTTTGGGCTTGCTGGGTACATAATACCGCATCGGAGAGTTCGCCACTTCGCGACGTGGTTTTTCCAGTTAAAGAACCAAGTTCTGGACCCCGAAATAAGAATTTCGGGCAGGCATCCGGCCACTTGGGAGAAAAAAGGGTCCGATCTATTCACTTCTAAGAATATATCTAAGTACCAATCCATATCTCTGGCCGCAAAGCGAATTATTAACAAGATATACAAATGTGACGGCCGCATTGTTTACTATGGAAGACAGAAGTATTTGCCTCCTCATCGGTCCAATTCAATGGGCCTATACACCACAGTGATCGGTCACACTATCAGACAGCTTGACCGTTTTTGCGTCGAAAGGGACGAGCAGTTCATGGTCATCCTCGATGAGCATGAAAGTCGAACGGAGTTGCTAGAAGCTGCAGCCAAAACTATGTTTGGGGATGAGCCAGCAAGAACGCTTATAGAGCCCCCCTTCCAGGTCGAAAGCCATCTTTACCAAACCATACAAGCGGCCGATTGGATCGCCACTTTGGTGGGCCGGTTGCTAGTCTACCGAGTGGCGCCAGCAGAATATCCTGACTGGGAGTGGGCGGAGAAAAGTTTCGGCGCTAGAATCGACAGTAACGCCACGCACAGTACCCTCTGGCGCCCTCGGATTGCGGCGCCAGCGAAGCCTGTACTTGTCACCACAACCACGGTTTCGGCTGCAGTGGTTATAAAAACTACGATGGGATCGTAGCCAATGATGCGCGGATCCACTAAAGACGAGAAGCGCCCCAAGCTCACGGACGCCGAGCGCCACAAGCGTTTCCTCGATATGGCGAAGGAAGTAGAGGCGTCCGAAGATCCAAAGGATTTCGAGCGGGCGTTTGCGACGGTCACTCAGAAATCGATCTCGCCCCAGCGCCCGCGTAGGCGAGCGAAGTAGCGGTTTTGTCCGCTCCAATTTAGACAAAACTCGGCTCCTGGTTTGTCCCTATGCGGCGCAAACATGGGCTCCGGGTCTTCAAATCCAGTTAGTTCCTGCATCAACCAAAGCCCTTCTTTGTGCCCGGAAAGATAGTGCCGGGCAGCAAAGGCCACTGCGTCTGCAAATTGCAGCAGCGGGGCACCTTCCGCCGGTGAAGTGGATGGCATCAACGATGGAATCGTAGGGATGCGGTCCAGTGAAAAACTCCGGGGCTGAGGTCTCCCTTAGCATATCGGGCAACTGCTTGAGCCACTGGCGCATCGTGGGATGATCCTCCGCAACGAGAGTGCCAAGCTCGGAGGGGTACATTAGCTTCATGCCGGCATTTGCCGTGCGGAGGCAGGAGTGGAATGCTACCGCGTGCCTGAAGAATAGCTCTGCTTGAGGGGCCCACCCCTCTTCTTGCGGGTGCTTTCTATTGTACGCGACTACTATTGGGAGCTTACAAAGCCGCGCCCCCGCAACAAGCTTTCGCAAGATCGGCCAACGGAAGTCAGAATTCCACTTCTTGCGGTCGAATTTCTTCCCGCCCGAGAACAGCTCAGTCGCGTGGAAAACGAAGCCTTCTTGGATTTCCTCGGGCACTTCCTGCCTAAGGTTCTCCAGATAAGCCTGCGCTTCGCGCCATTGCTTGTCCGGGTGAACAAAGATACCGGCAACAACAGTCACGGGCTCCTTCACGGAGGTTCCGGCCTCATCGATGTAGATGAACCGCGCCATATACAGCAACCGGGACGGAGACCCCTTCGCGAGGTAGCCCCCGCCAAACGATTTCGGGCCTGTTTGGGGCGCCGCGCGAGGCGGGAAACTGACGACTTCAGCCGGGGGCATGATTCACCCCCAGAGACCGCCACACCCTACCCCTAGCGGGCAGGGTATGGCAAGTGTAACGTCGCCCCTCTTGACGGACGAGAACAGGTGAGGAACAATGTTCCCCTATTGTTCTGGAGAGTCGTCATGGTTCGTGCCGTTGTTGCGGAAGCCGTCGCGTTGACTTCGCTGGCGTTGTTTCTCGGAATGATCGCGGTCTGGGCGCAGGTGATCGCGACCCTGTAGCGGCGACCGAAGCGCCGTCACTCGCGCGATGGTTGTTCGTCGCGGGCGGAAGGCCCGGTTGAAGTTGCACTTGGCAAGCGCAGACGATGCACGGCGCAGTGCGGCCTGCGGTCACATGTCGCGGAACGAACTCGGTCGGGCGCAATCGCGCGGGCGGCGGCGCGATTTCCCTTCGAGATTCTGTTTTTCAGTTCCGGCACGGGGATGGGGCTCTGCCCTGCCGGGAAGTGTGGCCGAAAGGTCGCATTTCGCAAATCGGCCTGCCGACAGGGCCGGCAGGAGGCGCGCGCGGTCGTCACCCGGTGGTCCGCCGGGAGAGGTGTGGCCTTCGGGCCACGTTTCGCAAGACGGCCCGGCCTGATTGGCTTGACGCAACGCTCCGGCGGCGCTCGCAATCCCTGTGAAAACGCAGCTGCCCGCCTTCCCAATCGGCCCGATTAGGGCGACACGTGGCCTGCGCCCGGCCGCTCCGCCGGCAAGGATTCGCGAGGCCCGCCTGTGACTGTCGATCCCGGCTTCGTCCACCTGCACGTCCACTCCTCCTACTCGCTGCTCGAAGGCGCGCTGACGATCGCGCGGCTGGCCGAGCTCGCGAAAGCCGACCGGCAGCCGGCGCTGGCGTTGACCGACACCGACAACATGTTTGGGGCGCTGGAGTTCTCCGAGAAGATGGCGGGCGCCGGCATCCAACCGATCATCGGGTGCTCGCTGGCGGTCGACTTCGGCGACCAGGACGCCGACCCCCGCCTCGCCGGCGGCCATGCGCCCCGGCCGCCGCGGCTGGTGCTGCTCGCCGCCCACGAGGACGGCTATCGCCGGCTGATGCGGCTCTCCTCGCGCGCCTTCCTCGGCACCCCTGCCGATGCACGGCCGCACGTCAAGCTCGCCTGGCTCGAGGGCGAGACCGACGGCTTGATCGCGCTCACCGGCGGCCCCGGCGGCGCACTCGATCTGGAGCTGCTCAACGGTCGCGCCGAGCGCGCAGGCGGGCGCGTCGAGGCGCTGCTGCGGCTGTTCGGCGATCGGCTCTACGTCGAGCTGCAGCGCCACGGCGCGCGCGAGGAGCGCGTCGTCGAGCCCGGGCTGGTCGAGATCGCCTACGCCAAGGGCGTCCCGCTGGTCGCGACCAACGAGCCCTACTTCGCCCGCGAGGAAGACTACGAGGCCCACGACGCCCTGGTCTGCATCGCCGAGGGGAGGCTGATCGCCGAGGCCGACCGGCGCCAGCTCACGCCCGAGCATCGGTTCAAGACCCGCGCCGAGGTCGCGACTTTGTTTGCCGATCTGCCGGAAGCGCTGGCGTCGACCGTGGAGATCGCCGAGCGCTGCGCCTTCCGGCCGACCGTCCGCAAACCGATCCTGCCGCGCTTCGCCGGCGCGGGCGGCAATGCGCTTGCCGAGGAGGCAGCCGAGCTGCGGCGGCAGGCGCAGGCCGGCCTCGAGCAGCGTCTCGCCGCGCAGGGCGTCGCGCCCGGCTGCACCGCCGAGGACTATCGGGCGCGGCTCGCCTACGAGCTCGACGTGATCGAGAACATGAAATACCCGGGCTACTTTCTCATCGTCGCCGATTTCATCCAGTGGGCGAAGGCGCAAGGGATTCCGGTCGGACCCGGGCGCGGCTCCGGTGCCGGATCGCTGGTCGCCTATGCGTTGACCATCACCGACCTCGATCCGATCCGGTTCGGCCTGATCTTCGAGCGCTTTCTCAATCCCGAGCGCGTGTCGATGCCCGACTTCGACATCGACTTCTGTCAGGACCGCCGCGACGAGGTGATCCGCTACGTGCAGGGCCGCTACGGCCGCGAGCAGGTGGCGCAGATCATCACCTTCGGCACCCTGCAGGCGCGCGGCGTGCTGCGCGACGTCGGGCGCGTGCTGGAAATGCCGTACGGGCAGGTCGACAAGCTCTGCAAGCTGGTGCCGATGAATCCGGCACATCCGGTCTCGCTCAAGCGCGCGATCGAGGAGGAGCCGCGGCTGCAGGCGCAGCGCGACGCCGAGCCGATCGTCGCGCGGGCGTTCGACATCGCGGTGCGGCTGGAGGGGCTCAACCGCCACGCCTCCACCCACGCCGCCGGCATCGTGATCGGCGATCGGCCTTTGCACGAGCTGGTGCCGCTCTACCGCGACCCGAAATCCGACATGCCGGTCACCCAGTTCAACATGAAGTGGGTGGAGCAGGCGGGCCTGGTCAAGTTCGATTTCCTCGGGCTGACCACGCTCACGGTGCTCGAGCTTGCCGCCAAGCTCGTGCGCCAGCGCGGCATCGCCATCGATCTGTTGCGGCTGCCGCTCGACGACGCCCAGACCTATGCGGCGCTGGCGCGCGGCGAAACCGTCGGCATCTTCCAGGTGGAAAGCGCCGGCATGCGCCGCGCCCTCGTCGATATGCACCCCGACCGGTTCGAGGATCTGATCGTGCTGGTCGCGCTCTATCGGCCGGGGCCGATGGCCAACATTCCGAGCTACTGCGCGCGCAAGCTCGGCCGCGAGAAGGTCGATTACCTGCATCCGCGCCTGCAGCCGATCCTCGAGCCGACCTACGGCATCATCACCTACCAGGAGCAGGTGATGCAGATCGCCCGCGACCTTGCCGGCTACTCGCTCGGCGAAGCCGATCTGCTGCGCCGTGCCATGGGCAAGAAGATCCGCAGCGAGATGGCGAAGCAGGAGGATCGGTTCGTTTCCGGCGCGGTCGAGCGCGGCATCGGGCGCGCCGACGCCCAGGTCATTTTCGATGCGTGCGCGAAGTTCGCCGATTACGGCTTCAACAAGTCGCATTCGGCGCCGTACGCGTTCCTCACCTATCAGACCGCCTACATGAAGGCGAACTACCCGGTGGAGTTCATGGCAGCGTCGATGACGCTGATGATGCACAACACCGACAAGCTGTCGGAATACCGCGCCGAAGCCGAGCGGCTCGGCGTCAAGGTCGAGCCGCCGTCGATCAACCGCTCCGACGTGACATTCAAGGTGGAGGGTGGCGCGATCCGCTATGCGTTGGCGGCGCTCAAGGGCGTCGGCACGCAGGCGGTCGAGGCCATCGTCGCGGCGCGCGGCGATCGCCCGTTCCGTGAGCTTGGCGATTTCGCCGAACGCACCAATCCGCGCGCGGTCAACAAGCGCGTGCTCGAAAGCCTGGCCGCGGCCGGCGCGTTCGACGAGCTCGAGCCGGAGCGGGCGCGCGCCCACGCCGCCGTCGACGCGATCCTTGGCTACGCCCAGCGCCGGCACGAGGCGGCGACCGTCGGCCAGCGCGAATTGTTCGGCGGGCCGGCCGCGCGCGAAGCGCTGCCGGTACCGCATTTCGAGCCGTGGCTGCCGGGCGAGCGCTTGCAGAAGGAATACGACGCGATCGGCTTCTTCCTGTCCGGCCATCCGCTCGACGACTACGCGCAGGCCCTGGCGCGGCTGCGCGTACCTTCGTATGCCGAATTTGCGCGCGCCGTGAGGGCAGGGGCGACCGCCGGACGGGTAGCCGCGACGGTGGTGTCGCGGGTCGAGCGCCGCACCCGCACCGGCAACCGGATGGGCGTCATCGGCCTTTCCGACCCCTCCAGCCACTATGAGGCCGTGATCTTCGCCGAAGGTTTGCAGCAGTATCGCGACCTGCTCGAGCCGGGCGCCGCCGTCTTGCTGTTTCTCACCGCCGAGGCGCAGGGCGACGAGGTGCGCGCGCGCATCCAGACTGTCGAGCCGCTCGATGAGGCCGCGGCGAAGACGCAGCGCGGCCTGCGCGTGTTCGTGCGCTCGCAGGCGCCGATCGAAAGCGTCGCCCGCCGCCTCGAGCCGGCGTCGGCCGGGCCTGCCCGGCCGGCGGCCGGCAAGGCCGACGGCGAGGTCTCGATGGTGCTGCTGCTGTCGGAGGCGGAGGTCGAGGTCAAACTTCCGGGCCGCTTCAAGGTCTCGCCGCAGATCGCCGGCGCGCTCAAGGCCGTCCCCGGCGTGGTGCAGGTCGAGGCGGTTTGACCACCTGGACGGTGGCGTCGGTCGGCTTGCCTATCGGGGCCGTTGCCATTATATGCCCGCGCATCCCACACGCGGACATTTGGCTCGCATGCCGTCCGGTGGGGCTTTCGCTCGACCTTGTGGTCGACCGGAAGCTCCCGCGTCCGCGGAGGCATAACCGGAGAAACTGAAATGGCGCTTCCCGAGTTCTCGATGCGCCAGCTGTTGGAGGCTGGCGCGCATTTCGGCCATCAGGCCCATCGCTGGAATCCGAAGATGTCCGAGTACATCTTCGGCGTCCGCTCCAACATCCACATCATCGATCTCGCGCAGACGGTGCCGATGCTGCACCGGGCGCTGCAGGCGGTCTCCGACACGGTCGCCGGCGGCGGGCGCATTCTGTTTGTCGGCACCAAGCGACAGGCGCAGGACGCCGTCTCCGACGCCGCCAAGCGTTCGGCGCAGTACTACGTCAATTCGCGCTGGCTCGGCGGCACGCTCACCAACTGGAAAACCATCTCGGCCTCGATCAAGCGGCTGCGCGCGCTCGACGAGATGCTGGGCTCGGGCGAAGCGCAGGGCTACACCAAGAAGGAGCGGCTCACCCTGCAGCGCGAGAAGGACAGGCTCGAGCGCTCGCTCGGCGGCATCAAGGACATGGGCGGGCTGCCCGACCTGTTGTTCGTCATCGACACCAATAAGGAAGACATCGCGATCAAGGAGGCGCGGCGGCTCGGCCTGCCGGTCGCCGCCGTCGTCGATACCAATTGCAATCCGCAGGGCATCACCTACCCGTTCCCTGGCAATGACGACGCCGCCCGCGCCATCAGTCTTTATTGCGACCTGGTGGCCAAGGCCGCGATCGACGGGATTTCGCGCTCGCAGGGTGCGATGGGGGTCGACATCGGCGCCGCCGAAACCCCGCTCGCCGACGAGGCGCTGCCGGCCGAGGCGGCCTCGGGATTCGAGCCGCTGTCGGGGCCGCGCGGCGTCGCCGACGACCTCAAGAAGCTGCCCGGCGTCTCGCCCGCGATCGAGAAGCAGCTCAACGACCTCGGCATCTTCCACTATTGGCAGATCGCCGCATTCGGCGCGGCCGATGCCGAGCGCATCGGCGACGAGGTCGGCCTGCCGGGCCGGGTCGAAGGCTGGATCGCGCAGGCCAAGGAATTCACCGCCGAATAGCGTCGTCTCGCGGCCGCGCGTGGGCCGGCCCGTCCATGTCTGTTTCGCTCGACTGCAAGACGTGGATGCCCGGCACGAGCCGCCGGGCATGACGGAGAAAAGGATCGATCAGATGGCGAACATCACCGCGCAGATGGTGAAGGAGCTCCGCGACCAGACCGGAGCCGGTATGATGGATTGCAAGGCGGCGTTGACCGAAACCGGCGGCGACCTGCAGACCGCGGTCGACTGGCTGCGCAAGAAGGGACTGTCCAAGGCCGCCAAGAAGGCCGGCCGGATTGCGGCCGAGGGCCTGATCGGCATCGCGCTCGCGCCCGGCAAGGGTGCCATGGTCGAGGTCAATTCCGAGACCGATTTCGTGGCCCGCAACGATTTCTTCCAGGGGCTGGTCAAGATGATCGCGCACGCGGCGTTGACCGCGGGCACCGATGTCGAGGCGCTGCGTCGCGCGCATGCCGGATCCGTCACCATCGCCGACGCGATCACGTCGGCGATTGCCACGATCGGCGAGAACATCTCGCTGCGGCGCGCCGCCGCGCTGGAAGTGGCGCCGGGCGGTGTCTACGCCTACGTGCACAACCAGGTGTCCGAGGGCGTCGGCAAGATCGGCGTGCTCATTGCGTTGAAATCGCGCGGCCAGGCGGATCAGCTGGCGATGCTGGGACGGAACCTGGCGATGCACGTCGCTGCCTCCCAACCGCAGGCGCTTGATGCCGCCGGGCTCGATCCGGCGGTGGTGGCGCGCGAGAAGGACGTGCTTGCCGATAAGGCGAGGCAGCAGAACAAGCCCGCCAACGTCATCGACAAGATCGTCGAATCGGGCTTGAAGACCTTCTACAAGGAGGTCTGCCTGCTCGATCAGGCCTACATCCACGACCCGGGCAAGAGCGTCGCGCAGGCCCTCAAGGAGGCAGAGGCCGCGGTCGGGGATACGGTCGAGGTCACAGGCTTCGTGCGCTACGCACTCGGCGAGGGCATCGAGAAGGGCAGCGGTCCCGACTTCGCGGCCGAGGTCGCCGCCACCGCCGGGCAAGGCTGAATGAGGGGGAAGGCGCCGACGGCGGACTATGCCGATGGTTCGCTTCCATCGTGCCGAGCTCTTGGAGGGTTGGCATGGCTATTCTGGCGCAGGCATCTGACACGCGCGTCCGCTCGGTCGATATCGATGACGTGCGGTTGACCGTCGAGCTTATGGACGGCCGCAGCATCTCAGTGCCGCTGGCTTGGTATCCTCGTCTTCTCGATGCCACTCCCGAGCAGCGCCAGCGTTACGAGGTCGCCGGCGGCGGCTATGGGTTGCACTGGCCCGGCCTCGACGAGGATCTGAGCACCGAAGGCCTGTTGCGAGGCGCTCCGGCGCCCTCCTGGCGAGCACGGTGAGCGGCGTGCCAGACGCTTCGCCATTCGCGCCGACGGCTCGGACCCCGCCTGATGCCTGAGCCCGCCTACCGCCGCGTGATCGTCAAGGTCTCGGGCGAAGCGCTCGCCGGCGGCGAGGGCTACGGCATTCATCAGCCGACGGTCGATCGCCTCGCCGCCGATCTGGTGGCGGCGCGCCGCAGCGGCGTCGCGCTCGGCGTGGTGGTGGGAGGCGGCAACATCTTGCGCGGGGTCGCCGTGTCCGGCGCCGGCCTGCCGCAGGCGACCGCCGACGCCATGGGCATGCTGGCGACCGTGGTGAACGGGCTGGTGCTCGAGGCGGCGATCGAGCGCGCCGGCGCGCCGGCGCGCTCGATGTCGGCGCTGGCCATGCCGCAAGTCTGTGAAACCTATGAGCGCCAGCGCGCGCTTCGCCACCTGGCCGACGGCCGCATCGTCGTGTTCGCCGGCGGCACCGGCAATCCGTTCTTCACCACTGACACGACCGCCGTCCTGCGCGCCGCCGAGATGGATTGCGACGCGGTGTTGAAGGCGACCAATGTCGACGGCGTCTACAGCGCCGACCCGAAGAAGGTTCCGAACGCCACGCGCTACGATCACCTGACGCATGGTGAGGCGATCGAGCGCGACCTCAAGGTCATGGATGCCACGGCCTTCGCGCTTGCCCGGGAAAACCGGATGCCTATCATCGTGTTCTCGATCCGGGAGCCGGGCGCGATCACGGCCGCCCTCAACGGGCAAGGCCGCGCCACCGTGATCCGGAGCTGAGAGTTGATTTCAGGCGCTGACCGCCGACGCGGTCAAACGAGCGGGTCGTTCGGATGTGATCGCCGTAAACCCGCGGCGCGACATGTGATACATAGCGTTTCCGAGAGGATGCCATGGCCGCTGCCAGCTACGATCTCGAAGACCTCAAGCGCCGGATGCACGGCGCGGTCGTCGTATTGAGACAGGAGCTCGGCGGTCTGCGGACCGGGCGGGCCTCCGCCAGTCTCGTGGAGCCGGTCCAGGTCGACGCCTACGGAACCCACATGCCGCTCAATCAGGTGGCGACCGTGAGCGTCCCGGAGCCACGGTTGATCTCGGTGCAGGTGTGGGACAAGTCCCTGGTGCATGCGGTCGAGAAAGCTATCATGGCAGCCAATCTCGGCTTGACCCCGGCGACCGAGGGACAGGTGATCCGCCTTCGCATTCCCGAGCTGACGCAGGATCGGCGCAAGGACCTCGTCAAGGTCGCCCACAAGTATGCCGAGGGCGCCAAGGTCGCGGTGCGACACGTGCGGCGCGACGGCATGGACATCCTCAAGCGGATGGAGAAGGACCAGCACCTGAGCAAGGACGACCATGCACGCATGGACGGCGAGGTGCAGAAGGCGACCGACCAGCATATTGCCGAGATCGACCAGCTGCTGGCGGTCAAGGAAAAAGAGATTCTGACCGTTTAGGGGAGTGGCTCGCGTTGCCCCCACAACCGATGCCCGAGGTCGGCGCGAGCGTGCCTGGTGACGCGGCCAGCTTCGATGCGCCGGCGCATGTCGCCATCATCATGGATGGCAACGGCCGGTGGGCCGCGGCGCGCGGCCTGCCGCGCCGGGAAGGCCATCGTCGCGGCGTCGAGGCCCTGCGCCGGACGGTGCGGGCCGCCGGCGAGATCGGCATCAGGGTCCTGACGATCTTCTCGTTCAGCTCCGAGAACTGGTCGCGCCCCGTATCCGAGATCAATGAGCTGATGGGGTTGCTGCGTCGGTTCATCCGCAACGACCTCGCCGAGCTGCACGGCAACAACGTTCGCGTTCGCGTGATCGGCGAGCGCGAGGGACTGGATCCGGAGATCCTCAGTCTGCTCAACGATGCCGAGGGGCTGACGCGCGACAACACCGGACTGACCCTTGTCGTTGCGTTCAACTATGGTGCGCGCCAGGAGATCGCCCGCGCCGCCCAGCGGCTGGCGCTCGCGGTCAAGCAGGGCGAGATCGCGCCGGAGGAGCTCACCGCCGATCTCATCGGCCGGCACCTCGACCTGCCCGACATTCCCGATCCCGACCTGATCATCCGCACCAGCGGCGAGCAGCGGCTGTCGAACTTCCTGCTTTGGCAGGCGGCGTATAGCGAGCTCGTGTTCCTGCCGATCTATTGGCCGGACTTCGACCGGGCGGCGTTGGAAAATGCGCTGGCGGAATACCGCCGGCGCGAGCGTCGGTTCGGCGGGCTGGTCGCCCAGACCGGGTCTTGAGCCGGTGGCCAGCGCACCGTCGGCGAGCAAGCTGGAGGCGCGGGCGCGCTCTGCCGGGGACCTGTCGCTGCGCATCATCTCGTCGGTCGCGCTCGCGCCGCTCGCGCTCGGCGCGGCCTACGTCGGCGGCTGGGTCTTCCTGCTGTTCTGGCTGATCGCCGCGCTGGGCGTGCTGTGGGAATGGAACCGACTGGCGGCAGCTCCGGCCACCTGGGGAGTAACGGCGGCCGGTGCCGTGGCGTTGAGCGGGGCGGCGCTTGCGGTCGGCCTCAGGGCGTTCGCAGTTGCCGCCCTCGTGATGGTCGGCGGGCTCGTCGCGACCGCGTTGCTGGCGCGGCGGTTCTGGAGCGCCGTCGGGCTCGCCTATGCCGCCTGTGTCGTGATCCCGGCGGCGATCCTGCGGGCCGACGCGGCGTACGGGTTCGCCTCGATCATGCTCTTGTTCGCGGTGGTCTGGGGCACCGACATCGGCGCTTATTTCGGCGGGCGCCTGTTGGGCGGGCCGAAGCTGTGGCCGCGGGTCACGCCGAAAAAGACCTGGTCGGGGGCTTTGATCGGGGCCGGCGTGGCGACGCTTGCCGGCCTCGGCGTGGCGTGGATCGCAGAGAGCAGGAATCTGGCCGCGGTCGCGGCGGTCTGCCTCGCGCTGTCAGTCGCCTCGCAGGCCGGCGACCTGTTCGAATCAGCCATCAAACGTCGCTTCGGCGCCAAGGACGCGAGCGCGCTCATTCCCGGCCATGGCGGTCTGATGGACCGGCTGGACGGCTTCGTCGCGGCCGCGCTGGCGGCGGTCCTGGTCGGCGTTTACCGTGGCGGGATCGAGGCCCCTGCGCGCGGGCTGTTGATCTGGTAAGGATGCGCAATGCAAGTCGGCATGTCCGTCCCGCGGGCCAAAGCGGCCGCCACCACCCCGCGCAGCGTCACCATTCTGGGCGCGACCGGCTCGGTGGGCACCAGCACCATCGACCTGCTTCGCCGCAATCGGCGACATTTTCGAGTCGAGGCGCTCACCGCCAGCAGCAATGCGGCGTCGCTGGCAGCGCTCGCCCGCGAGTTCGGCGCCGCGATGGCGGTCGTCGCCGACGAGGGCTGTTATCGCGATCTCAAGGAACGCTTGCGCGGAACCGGGATCGAGCCGGCGGCGGGACCTGCGGGTTTGCGCGAGGCCGGCGCGCGACCCGCCGATTGGGTGATGGGGGCGATCAGCGGCGCCAGCGGGCTTGAGCCGACGCTCGCGGCGGTCGCCCAAGGCCGCACCGTCGCGCTCGCCAACAAGGAATGCCTGGTCTGCGCCGGCTCGTTGTTCATGCGCCGCGCCGCGGCCGTGGGCGCCACCATTCTGCCGGTCGATTCCGAGCACAACGCGATCTTTCAGGCGTTGACCGCCGGCCCGCGCAGCGATGTCACCCGCATTATCGTGACGGCGTCGGGGGGCCCGTTTCGTACCTGGACGCGCGAGGCCATCGCCAAGGCGACGCCGGCCGAGGCGCTCCGGCATCCGAACTGGTCGATGGGCCGCAAGATCACCATCGATTCCGCGACAATGATGAACAAAGGGCTCGAGATCATTGAGGCGAAGCACCTTTTTGATCTCCGGCCGGACGAGATCGACGTCCTGGTGCATCCCCAGTCGGTGATCCATGGCCTGGTCGAGTATCGCGACGGCTCGATGATCGCGGCGCTCGCCTCGCCCGACATGCGGGTGCCGATCGCCCACTGCTTGGCGTGGCCCGGCCGCATCGACGGACCCGCGCCGCGGCTCGACCTGGCGAAGATCGCCACCCTCGGCTTCGAAGCTCCCGACGTCGACCGTTTCCCCGCCATCGCGCTCGCGCGGCGCGCGCTCGAGACCGGCAATGGCGCACCGACCGTGCTCAACGCGGCCAACGAGGTCGCGGTCGCCGAGTTTCTCGCCGAGCGCCTGGTGTTCGACGGGATCGCCGCCTTGGTCGAGGCGACGATCGAGGCGGCCGCAAAGCGCGGGCTGATGCGCGAGCCGGCTAGCGTCGACGAAGCTTTAACCATAGATCAAGCTGGGCGGGCGCTGGCACGCGATCTTTTGCCGGAAATCGCCTCAAAAGCGTAGTAAATCTGCGCAGGCCCGCCCCGCGTAGCACTGGAAACGAATCAACATGGAAATTCTCAGCAACTTGAACCTGTGGGGCGGAGGGTGGACCGGATGGATCATTCCGTTCCTGTTTCTGCTTTCGGTTGTCGTATTCTTCCACGAGCTCGGCCATTTCCTGATTGCACGCTGGTGCCGCGTCCGGGTGCTGGTGTTCTCGATCGGCTTCGGGCCGGAGCTTTTCGGCTTCAACGACCGTCATGGCACGCGCTGGAAGGTCGCCGCGATCCCGCTCGGCGGCTACGTCAAGTTCTTCGGCGACGAGAACGCCGCTAGCGTACCCGATCAGGCCGCGGTCGCCGGCATGACCCCGGCCGAGCGCCGCGACAGCTTCTTTTTCAAGCCCCTGGGTCAGCGCGCGGCCATAGTGGCAGCGGGCCCGCTCGCCAATTTCCTTTTGGCGATAGTGATCTTCTCCGTGGTGTTCATGTTCTACGGGAGGCAGATCACGGCCCCGCGCGTGGATGTCGTGCAGTCCGGCAGCCCGGCCGCTGCAGCCGGATTCCAGCCCGGCGATTTGATCGTGGCGATCGATGGCCGGCCGATCGAGAGCTTCAACGAGGTCCAGCGCGTCGTCAGGTTGCGCCCCGAGCAGCCGCTCACCATCGTGGTCGACCGCGGGGGCGTCCGGCAGACCCTGCAGGCCACTCCGGGGGTCGGCAAGGATCCCTTCGGCAATCGCATCGGCCAGCTCGGCATTAGCCGGCCGATCGGCCCCGGCGACGTGAAGGTACAGAAGGTCGGTGTGCTGGACGCAGTCGCGATGGGCGTCGGCGAGACCTGGATGGTCATCGAGCAGACCATGATCTACCTCTATGAGGTCATCGTCGGTCGCCAGGCGGCGGATCAGTTGGGCGGCCCGATCCGGATTGCGCAAGTCGCAGGTCAAGTCGCGACCTTGGGGTTCCTTCCGATTCTCAACCTCGCGGCGGTGCTTTCGGTCTCGATCGGCCTGTTGAACCTGTTTCCCATTCCGTTGCTCGATGGCGGGCACCTTTTGTTCTACGCCATCGAGGCGGTGCGCGGGCGCCCGTTGTCCGAGCGCGCGCAGGAAATCGGCTTCCGCATCGGGCTCGCCGTGGTGCTCATGCTGATGATTTTCGCGACCTACAACGACATACGGCCGTGGGTCCGCTTGTGACCGTGGCCATCCTGCAACGCTTTGACGCTGAATAAGGAGTGGCTGAATTCGGGCGCTTGTTGGCCACGAAAAAGCCTCTACGAGCCGCGAACCAAAGCACACCGGTTCGCTCGACCGGGATGACAAGAAGACGTGTAGGGCGCGGTCGCGAATGAGACGCTGGGGTGGGGTCTTTCGGGGGCTCGGCGTAGCCGCCGTGCTGTATGGCGGGAGCCTGGTGAGCATCGGCGTGGTTGCGCTGGTGCCGGCCGGTCCGACTTGGGCCCAGTCGGAAAGCTCGATCATCGTTCAGGGCAATAGGCGGGTCGAGGCCGATACCATCCGCTCGTATTTCCGCACCCGAGCGGGCGAGCGGCTCGATGCCATCAGGATCGACGAAGGCTGGAAGGCACTGCTGGCGACCGGGCTTTTTGAGGACGTCAGCATCAGTCAGTCGGGCGGTCGCCTGGTCGTGACCGTGGTCGAAGCGGCGGTCATCAACCGCATCCAGTTCGAGGGCAATCGTTCGGTCAAGGACGAGCAGCTCAGCGGCGAGATTCAGTCCAAGGCGCGCAGCAGTTTGTCGCGCTCCACCGTGCGCTCGGATGTCCAGCGCATTGTCGACATCTACCGCGCCAGCGGCCGCTACGACGTGCGGGTCGACCCCAAGATCATCGAGCTGCCGAACGGCCGTGTCGACCTGGTGTTCGAAATCACCGAAGGCCGCAAGACCACGATCAAGGAGATCAATTTCGTCGGCAATCGCGCCTATTCGGCGCGCCGGCTCCGCGACTCGATCAAGAGCTCCGAGACCGGCCTGCTGAGCTTCCTCAAGTCCAACGACACCTACGATTCGGACCGCGTCGAGGCCGACAAGGACCTGTTGCGGCGGTTCTATCTGCGCAACGGCTATGCCGATGTCCGCATCGTCTCGGCGGTATCGGAATTCGACCCGGCGCGGCGGGGATTCATCGTTACGTTCGTCATCGACGAGGGCGAGCAATACCGGTTCGCCGCGGTCGAGGTTCAGTCCAACGTGCGCGAGGTCAACCCCGCGCGGCTTCGTTCAGCGCTGCGGGTCGGCTCCGGTGCCGTCTACAACGCCGAGGGTGTGGAAAAGACCGTCGAGCTGATGTCGATCGAGTTGGCGAGGTCCGGCTACGCCTTTGCGCAAGTTCGACCGCGCGGCGACCGTAATCCGGAGACCCGCACCATTGCGGTCGTCTTTGTCATCGATCAGGGCGTGCGCGCCTATATCGAGCGGATCAACGTCCGCGGCAACGTCCGCACACGCGACTATGTGGTCCGGCGCGAGTTCGATCTCGCGGAGGGCGACGCCTACAATCATGCATTGATCGACCGCGCCGAGCGCCGGCTGAAGAACCTCAATTACTTCAAGACCGTGAAGATCACGAGCGAGCAGGGCTCGGCGCCCGACCGGGTGATCGTGAACGTCGATGTGGAAGAGCAGTCGACCGGCGAGTTCTCGGTCGCCGGCGGATACTCGACCTCCGACGGCTTCATGGCGGAAGTCAGTGTCGGCGAGCGCAACCTCTTGGGCCGCGGTCAGTTTGCGAAGGCGGCGGTTCAGTATGGCCAGCGCGCGCGCGGCTTCGAGCTGGCGTTTGTCGAGCCGTATTTGCTCGGCTACCGGCTGGCGCTCGGCGTCGACCTGTTCTCCAAGCAGGTTCTCCCCTCCTCGTTTCAGGCGTACGAGAGCTTGACGGTCGGCGGCGGCTTCCGGTTTGGCATACCGCTCATTGAAGAGCTGAGCTTGCAGTTGCGCTACGCCGCCTACCAGCAGGAGATCACGCTCGGCGACACGTTGAATTGCTTCCCGCCCGGAAGCATCGTCCCGAGCGGAGGAATCTGCACACCGGCGTCGGCAGCGCTCAGGCAGGCGGTTGCCGCCGGGCCGACCCTGGTATCGCTGGTCGGATATACGCTGGGGTACAATACGCTCGACAATAACCGCAATCCCAGCAAGGGCTTCCTGGTGGAGTTCAAGCAGGATTTCGCCGGCGTCGGCGGCGACGTGAACTTCGTCCGCTCCACGCTGGACGGCCGCGCCTATTACGACGTGTGGTCGGACTTGGTTGCCATGTTCCGCGTGCAGGGTGGCCACATCACCTCATGGGGCGGTCAGCAGCTGCGCATGCTCGATAATTTCTTCATGGGGCCGAATATCGTCCGCGGCTTCGCGCAAGCCGGTATCGGTCCCCGCGATGTCAACAGCTTCACGCTCGATTCGCTCGGCGGCACTTTGTACTGGGGTACCACTTTGGAGCTGCAGTACCCGATGTTCTTCGCCCCCCGGGATTTTGGAATGAAGCTGGCGGTCTTCGCCGACGCCGGCTCGCTGTGGGACTACCGAAGCGTATTGTCGTTCGGAGGTCAGACGATCGTGCCGGTCAGCAACGACATGATCATTCGTAGCTCGGTCGGCGCCGGCCTGATATGGGAGTCGCCGTTCGGGCCGCTCCGGTTCGACTATGCAATTGCCACCACCAAAGCTATCGTTACGGATCCGCTCACCGGCGAGCAGTTCTCGCCCGACCGCATCCAGCAGTTCAGGTTCAGCGGCGGCACGAAGTTCTGACGCCTCAGAGTGCGGGTATTGGCGCTTCGCCGCAGGTGGCATGACCGGGCCGTTCTTCCACCCACGTCCGCACGGGCTGACCGTGCGCGAGATCGCCGATCTCGTCGAAGCCGCGCCGGCCGCGCATTCGGACTTGGAGCGGCGGATCACCGGCATCGCGGCACTTGATCTCGCCGGGCCCGACGACCTCACGTTTCTGGATAATCCAAAATATGCCGGCCAGTTCGAAGCGACGCAGGCCGGCGCCTGCCTGACCAGCGCTCGTTTTGCCGGAAGCGCTCCGGCCGGCCTGGCCCTGCTGATTGCGCGCGAGCCCTATCGCGCGTTCGTCGCGGTTGCCCGGCTGCTGTTTCCCGACGCGCTGCGCCCGTCCTCGCTGTTTGCCGCCGAGACCATTGCGCCGGGCGCATTCGTGCACCCTTCGGCGCGGCTGGAAAACGGCGCAACCGTCGATCCCACTGCAGTGGTCGGGCCGCGCGCCGAGATCGGCGCCGGCAGCGTGATCGGCCCGGGCGCCGTGATCGGCCCTGACGTTCGCATCGGCCGCAATTGCTCGATCGGCGCCGGGGTGACGCTGACCCACGCGCTCCTTGGCGATCAGGTGATCGTGCATGCCGGCTGCCGCATCGGTCAGGATGGCTTCGGCTACCTTCCCGGTGCGCAGCAGCATCAGAAAGTTCCCCAGGTCGGGCGCGTCGTCATTCAGGACGATGTGGAGATTGGCGCCAATACCACGATCGACCGCGGAGCGAGCCGCGATACCGTAGTCGGGGAGGGCACCAAGATCGACAACCAGGTGCAGGTCGGCCACAATGTGGTCATCGGGCGAAACTGCATTCTGGTGGCGCAGACCGGCCTGTCGGGAAGCACGACGCTCGGCGACCACGTGGTATTGGGTGCGCGCGTGGGCACCAACAACCACGTCACGATCGGGGAGGGGGCGCAGATCGCCGCGATCAGCATCGTCAACGATGACGTGCCGCCGGGCGCGCGATGGGGGGGTACTCCCGCCAAACCGGTCAAGCTGTGGTTTCGCGAGATGAAGATGCTCGAGCAAATGGCCAAGGGCCGTCGCAGCGCCGATCGACGGGTACCGTCGGAACCCGCGGGCGAGGAGTGATCGTGGACGAGACGACCCAGCCGGCGACCACCTCACTGGATGCGCAGCAGATCCTCGATCTGCTGCCGCATCGTTATCCGTTTCTGCTGGTCGACCGCATCGAGCGCATCTGCGGCGATGAGTCCTGCGTCGGGGTCAAGAACATCAGCTTCAACGAGCCATTCTTTCAAGGGCATTTCCCCGGCCGACCGCTGATGCCCGGCGTGCTCCTGATCGAGGGAATGGCGCAGACGGCGGGTGCGATTTGTACGCTGGCGATGGGCCGCGACCGGCCGCATCAGGTGTACTTCCTGACTATCGATCGCGCGAAATTTCGCCGACCGGTCGTGCCGGGCGACCGGGTCGAATACCACATGAGCAAGCTTCGGCACCGTGGAACCATTTGGTGGTACAGCGGCAAAGCCACCGTAGACGGTAAGGTGGTCTGCGAGGCCGAGGTCGGCGCCATGATGAGCGCCAAGTAAAACACAGCGGCATGGCGCGCATTCATCCGTTGGCGTGCGTCGACCCCGCAGCCCAGATCGCCGATGACGCCGAGATCGGGCCGTTCTGCGTGATCGGTCCGGATGTCTCGATTGCGAGCGGATGTCGCCTGATCGCCCACGTGCACGTCGCCGGCCATACCTCGATCGGAGCGCGCACGGTTGTCTATCCGTATGGGTCGCTTGGCGGTCCGCCGCAATCGTTGTCGTATCGCGGGGAGCCGACGAAGCTGGTCATCGGCGCTGATTGCGATCTGCGCGAGGGTGTCACCATGAGTGTCGGCACGCTCGCCGGCGGCGGCGTGACCGAGGTCGGCGACCACGGAATGTTCATGGCCCATGCCCATGTGGCACATGATTGCCGGGTCGGAAGTCACGTGGTGTTTGCCAACTGCGCCACGCTCGCGGGTCATTGCCAGATTGGCGATCACGTATTCCTTGGCGGCCTTACGGCCATTCTGCAAAATTCGCGCATCGGCGCGCACGCAATGCTTGGCGGCCTTTCCGGAGTGCGCGCCGACGTTATTCCGTTCGCGCTCGTCTATGGAGTGACCGCGCGTCTTGCCGGGATCAACGTCGTCGGTATGAGACGACGGGATTTTTCAACCGAATCCATCGCCGCCGCGCGCAAGGCGTACCGTATGCTGTTCTTCGGCAAGGCCACGATGAAGGAGCGGATCGAAACCATCGCCGCCGAGTTCTGGAGCGACCCGGCGGTCGCGCAGATGCTCGCGTTCATTCGCGCCGGCGCCAACCGGCCGCTGTGCCGGCCCGGTCGCGCAGCGGACGAATGACCGCGATGGATACGACGCAGGAACCTTCGCCGGCGCCCGACGACAGCCGCGGCTCTCCGCTCGCGATCGTGTGCGGAAGCGGCCGGCTTCCATTCGCGGTCGCCGATGCCGTGCTGCGGCGCGGGCGCGCCGTGCAGTTGTTCGCTCTCGACGGCTGGGCCGACCCGTCGAGCGTCGCGCGATACCCGCACTATTGGATCGCCGTGGGGCAGGCCGGGACGGCTTGGCGCCTGGCGCGCGAGGCCGGCTGCCGCGACGTGGTGTGCATCGGTGGCATGGTGCGGCCGCCCATCCGCGCCCTTCGGCTTGACTGGACGACCGTCAAGCTGCTGCCTCGGCTCTACCGGCTCTTCCGCGGCGGCGACGATCATCTGCTGTCCGGCTTGGGGCAACTGTTCGAGGAGAATGGCTTTCGAATGCTCGGAGCGCACGAGGTGGCGCCGGAGATTCTGATGCCGGAGGGATCGCTCGGGCGTCACCGCCCCTCCCAACATGATCGCGCCGATATCGCGCGCGGGTTTGCGTTGATCGAAGCGATCGGGTCCTTCGACGTCGGCCAGGCCGTGGTGGTGGCGCACAACCGTGTGCTGGCGATCGAGGCGGCGGAGGGAACCGACGCGATGTTGGCGCGGATTGCCGAATTGCGGCGCGCGGGGCGCCTGAGCGCGCCTGCCGGTGCCGGGGTTTTGGTCAAGGCCCCCAAGCCCGCACAGGATCGCCGCTTCGATCTGCCGTCGATCGGGCCTGTGACGGTTGCGGCAGTGAAGCAGGCCGGCCTTGCGGGCATTGGCGTGCGCGCCCACGGAGTCATTGTCGCCGAGCTGGCGGCGCTGGTTGAGGCCGCCGACGACGCGGGACTTTTCGTTGTCGGCGTTGCGCCTGGGGAGCCCCGATGAGCGCCGAGGGCGCGGCGCCTCGGCCAAGTCGTGTCTTGAAGGTCTTTCTTGTGGTCGGCGAGGAATCCGGCGACCAGCTCGGCGCCAGCTTGATGCAGGCGCTGCGGAGCAGGCTCCACGATGAGGTGCAGTTCGCCGGCGTCGGCGGCGCCGCAATGGCGCGCGAGGGTCTGAGCAGCCGGTTTCCTCTCGCCGACGTCGCCCTGATGGGTTTCCTGGCCGTTGCACGAGGCTGGCCGAAGGTTTTCGCGCGTATTCGCGAGACGGCGGGCGCAGTGCTGGCCGAGCAACCGGACGTTCTGGTCATCATCGATAGTCCGGATTTTACCCACCGCGTGGCGCGGCGCGTGCGCGCCAACGCGCCCGGCATACCGATCGTCAACTACGTCTCGCCGTCGGTTTGGGCCTGGCGCCCCGGCCGTGCCCAGGCCATGCGCGCCTACGTCGATCACGTGCTCGCGCTGTTGCCGTTCGAGCCCGCCGCGCATGCCCGGCTCGGCGGCCCGGCCTGCACGTTCGTCGGCCACCCGGTGGTGGAAAAGATCGCCCTGCTACGCCCGAACGAACAGGAGGCGCGCCGTCGACTCGCGGATCCTCCCGTGTTGCTGATCTTGCCCGGAAGCCGACGGACGGAAATCCGACGGTTGCTGGCCCCCTTCGGCGAGACGGTCGCGCGCCTACAGCGGGCGGCCGGCCCGCTCGAACTTGTGCTGCCCACGCTTCCCCACCTGCACGCCGAGCTGGCGGAGGCGATCGAGAGCTGGCCGATCCGGCCGAGGCTCGTGACCCCCGATGGCAAGCACGCCGCCTTCCGCATCGCGCGCGCGGCACTCGCCGCCTCCGGAACGGTGACGCTTGAGCTGGCGCTTTCCGGCGTGCCGACGGTTGCCGCCTATCGCGCCGCAAGGATCGAGGCCGCGATCCTGCGACGCCTGGTCCGCTTGCCGTCGGTCATTCTGCCCAACCTCGTACTGGGCGAGAACGTCGTGCCGGAGTTCCTGCAGGAGGATTGCACGCCGGACAGGCTGGCGGCGGCGCTGACGCCGCTGCTTGCCGACACCGCGGCCCGCCGCCTTCAGCTGGCCGCCTTCAGCAGGCTCGACCAGGTCATGGCGATCGGCCGGGCGGTCCCAAGCGCGAAAGCCGCAGAGATCGTCGTCGCCGTGGCGCAGAACGCGCCCGCGCGTTCGAACGCGCAATATCGGTAGCGCGGCTTCGGGCAGCGCGTTGCGGAAATGCGAGCCGCCGATCCAATGCCGTTGCAGCGCTCGTGCAGCCGCGCGATGGCCGCCCGTGTCGCCGGCGGTTGAATCCGGCCCCGCCACGACACCATCGCGGTGATGTCAAATTTCATTCGCAGAAATGGCCTACCCCGGGGGCCTACTCGCAGGCACGACAATCGACCGATCACCGTATGGAGGCGCTGATGGGTTCCGTCATGATCCGATGCCCGGCGACCGGCATACCGATTCCGACCGGCATCGAGGCCGATCGAGCGAGATACCAACGCACGCCAGTGTTTATCGCGCGCGCTTATTGTGCGATCTGCCGCACCGAGCACGAATGGTTTGCCAAGGAGGCGTGGGTGGCGGAGCCGCAGCAGCAGCGCAGTTCAGAGGCCGCGTAGCAGCGGCCGCCGCGGCTGCGAGAGCGTGCGGTTATTTCCGCTTTTCGATCGCGACATAGTCCCGGCGCGTGGCGCCGGTATAGAGCTGGCGGGGACGACCGATCTTCTGGCCGGGGTCCTCGATCATCTCCTTCCACTGCGCGATCCAGCCAACCGTGCGGGCCAGCGCGAACAGCACCGTGAACATGCTGGTCGGGAACCCCATCGCCTTGAGCGTGATGCCCGAGTAGAAGTCGATATTGGGATAGAGCTTCTTCTCGATAAAATAGTCGTCGTGCAGCGCGATCTTCTCGAGCTCCATCGCGACCTCGAGCAGTGGGTCGTCCTTGTGCCCGGTTTCCTTCAAGACCTCGTGACAGGTTTTCTGCATGATCTTCGCGCGCGGATCGTAGTTCTTGTACACGCGGTGGCCGAAGCCCATGAGGCGGAAGGGATCGTTCTTGTCTTTCGAGCGCTTGATGAATTCCGGAATTCGGTCGACCGTGCCGATCTCCGCCAGCATCTTGAGCGCGGCCTCGTTGGCGCCGCCGTGCGCCGGGCCCCACAGGCAGGCAATGCCGGCGGCTATGCAGGCGAATGGGTTCGCGCCCGACGAGCCGGCAAGCCGCACCGTCGACGTCGAGGCGTTCTGTTCGTGGTCCGCATGCAGGATGAAGATGCGGTCCATCGCGCGCGACAAGACCGGATTGGGCTTGTACTCCTCGCACGGCACGGCAAAGCACATGCGCAGGAAGTTGGTCGAATAGTCGAGGTCGTTCTTCGGATAGATGAAGGGCTGGCCGATGGAGTATTTGTACGCCATCGCCGCCAGCGTCGGCATCTTGGCGATCATCCGGATCGACGCGACCATCCGCTGGAACGGATCGGATATGTCGGTCGAGTCGTGATAGAACGCCGACAAGGCGCCGACGCAGCCGACCATCACCGCCATCGGGTGGGCGTCGCGCCGGAAGCCCTGGAAGAACCGCATCATCTGCTCGTGAACCATCGTGTGACGGCTCACGCGATAGTCGAAATCGGCCTTCTGCGCCTTGGTCGGCAGCTCGCCGTAGAGCAGCAGGTAGCAGGTTTCCAGGAAGTCGCCGCTTTCGGCCAACTGCTCGATCGGATAGCCGCGGTAGAGCAGGATGCCTTCGTCGCCGTCGATGTAGGTGATCTTCGACTCGCAGCTGGCCGTCGAGGTGAATCCAGGATCGTAAGTGAACATCCCGGTCTTGCCGTAGAGCGAGGCGATGTCGATGACTGCCGGACCGATGGTCCCATCGTAGACTGGAAACGAGCAGCTCTGGTCGCCTACCGTGAGTGTGGCGGCCTTCGTATTGGCGCCGGTTTTCGCGTCCATATCCAGCCTCTCGGGTGGCGCAGTCGGACGAGCCGCTGCCGCATCGGACCGCACGCGGCGATCAGGTCCGGTGCGCTCCCGTAGCCCATTCATGGGGTACCTGCAAGGTCCGGCACCGGCCGCGGCGGGCCGATAGGGATCAGGTAGTATCGGGGGCGAGCGCACGCCATCGCGCGGCGCCCACTCGCCTTCTCGAACAGGCCGAATTGTCCGGTTGTCACGACGAAAAATCGTGATCACTACGTCGTGTACTCACGATGTTTGATCGCCAAGGCGGGCCAGGCTTTCGTCCTTTCCCAGAACCGTCAGCACGTCGAAAATGCCTGGCGAGGTTGCGCGGCCGGTGAGCGCCGCGCGCAGGGGCTGCGCCACCGCGCCCAGCTTGCGGCCGGCCCGCTCCGCATAGTTGCGCACCGCTTGCTCGACCCGGTCCGTGGTCCAGGGTTCGGCCGCCGCCAGCTCGGTTTTCAGCTCCCCGAGCATGGCACGCGCTTCCCCGGTCAACAGTGCCCGCGCCTTGTCGTCGATCGCGATCGGTCGGTCGGCGATGAGGAAACGCGCTCCGTCGATGAGCTCGACCAGCGTCTTGGCCCGCTCCTTCAGGCCGGGCATGGCGGCCAGCAGCCGGCTGCGAAGCTCCGGCGTCAGCTTGGCTGCGATCTCATCGCCGCCCGCGATATGCGGCAGCAGGCGCTCGACCTCCGCCAGCAGGCCGACATCCGAGGTTGCACGCATGTAGTGTCCATTCAAGCTTTCGAGCTTCGCGAAGTCGAAGCGCGCCGGCGCTCGCCCGATGTGGGCAAGATCGAATGCCGCGGTCATCTCCTCGGTCGAGAAGATCTCCTGATCGCCGTGCGCCCAGCCGAGGCGCACCAGATAGTTGCGCAGGGCCGCCGCCAGATAGCCCATGGCGCGATAGGCGTCGACGCCGAGCGCCCCGTGTCGCTTCGACAGCTTGGCACCGTCCGCCCCGTGAATCAGGGGGATGTGCGCCATCACCGGTACCGGCCATCCCAGCGCCTGGTAGATCTGCGTCTGCCGCGCCGCGTTGGTGAGATGCTCGTCGCCGCGGATGACATGGGTTACGCCCATGTCGCGGTCGTCGACCACGACCGCGAGCATATAGGTCGGCGTGCCGTCCGAGCGCAGCAGCACCAGATCGTCGAGGTTCTCGTTCTGCCAGGCCACGCGCCCCTGGACCTGGTCCTCCACGACGGTTTCGCCGGTCAACGGCGCTTTCAGCCGGATGACGGGCTTGACGCCGGGAGGTGCCTCGGCCGGGTCGCGGTCGCGCCAGCGGCCGTCGTAAAGCTTCGAGCGGCCCTCGCGGCGCGCGGCCTCGCGCATCTCGGCAAGCTCCTCGACGCTGGCATAGCAGCGATACGCTTTGCCGTTCGCGAGCAGCTGCTCTGCGACCTCACGATGCCGTGCCGCCCGGGAGAACTGAAAAATGGGTTCGCCGTCCCAGTCGATCCCGAGCCAGCTGAGCCCGTCCAGGATGGCGTCGATCGCGGCCTTGGTCGAGCGCTCGCGGTCGGTATCCTCGATCCGCAGCAGCATCCTGCCGCCGCGTCCACGTGCATAGAGCCAATTGAACAACGCCGTGCGGGCCCCGCCGATGTGGAGAAAGCCGGTGGGGGAGGGGGCAAAGCGCGTGACGACGGTTTCGGTCATCGGCTGGCGGGATCAATGCGACGCGGGAGCCCATCTACCATAGTTGCGGCTCAAGTCGTCAGGGATTAAGCGGTGCTGCTCGCGGGCCCGCAAAGTGGGCAGGCTCGTTAGCGCAACGGACACGGGCTGGTAGCATGACGGCAGTCGAACAGGCGGCAGGCGCCGATGTCGGGCGCGACTTCATCCGCGACATAATCGCCGGCGATCTCGCGGCCGGGAAATACGCGTCGGTCGTCACGCGCTTTCCGCCGGAGCCGAACGGCTACCTGCACATCGGCCATGCCAAATCGATCGGGCTCAACTTCGGCGTCGCCGAGGAGTTCGGCGGACGCTGCCATCTGCGCTTTGACGACACCAACCCGACCAAGGAGGAGCAAGAATACATCGACGCCATCGAGGGTGACGTGCGCTGGCTCGGCTACGACTGGGGCGCGCACCTTTATCACGCCTCGGACTATTTCGAGCAGCTCTACCAGTGGGCGGAGGATTTGATCCGCGCCGGCAAGGCCTATGTCGACGACCAGCCACAGGAAGAGATGCGGGCGGCGCGCGGGACGCTGACTGAACCCGGCCGCGACAGCCCCTTCCGGGACCGCACGGTGGATGAGAATCTCGACCTCTTCCGCCGCATGCGGGCGGGAGAATTCCCCAACGGCGCGCGCGTCCTGCGGGCCAGGATCGACATGGCGGCCGGCAACATCAATCTGCGCGATCCGGTGCTCTACCGCATCCTGCACGCCAAGCATCCGCGCACCGGGGCGGCCTGGTGCATCTATCCGAGCTACGATTTCGCGCACGGTCAGTCCGATGCCATCGAAGGCGTGACGCACTCGATCTGCACGCTCGAGTTTGAAGACCATCGGCCGCTCTATGACTGGTTTCTCGAGAACCTCGAGGTTCCGTCGCGCCCGCGCCAATACGAGTTCGCCCGGCTCAATCTGAGCTACACGATACTGTCGAAGCGCGTGCTCACCGAACTGGTCCGACAGGGGTATGTCGGCGGGTGGGACGATCCGAGGATGCCGACGCTCGCGGGCTTGCGCCGGCGCGGCGTTCCGCCGGCTGCGATCCGCGATTTCGTGAGGCGGATCGGCGTTGCCAAGGCCAACAGCGTGGTCGACATCGGCCTGTTCGAGCACGCGATCCGCGAGGCGCTCAACCGATCGGCGATGCGCCGCATGGCGGTATTGCGGCCGCTGAAGGTGGTGATTGAGAACTATCCGGAGGGCCGCAGCGAGCGCCTGGAGGCCGCCAACCACCCCGACGATGCCGGCGCGGGCACACGGCAGATCCACTTCGGTCGCGAGCTCTTTATCGAACGCGAAGACTTCATGGAGGACCCGCCCAAGAAGTTCTTCCGGCTCGCCCCCGGGCGCGAAGTTCGGTTGCGCTACGCCTATTTCATCACCTGCCGTGAAGCGGTGAAGAACGCGGCCGGTGAGGTGGTCGAGCTGCGCTGCAGCTACGATCCAGCTACCCGCGGCGGCAATGCGCCCGACGGCCGAAAAGTGCAAGCGACCTTGCACTGGGTTTCGACGGCGGACGCGGTGCCGGCCGAGGTCCGGCTGTACAATCCCCTGTTCACGCGCGCCGATCCGGATCCGGGCGACTTTGCCGCCGATCTCAACCCCGCCTCGCTCGAGATGCTCGCGGATGCCCGGGTCGAACCCGCGCTGGCGTCGAGCAATTCCGACGCGCCGGTGCAGTTCGAGCGACTGGGCTATTTTGTCCGGGACGCCGGCGCGCAGGCTGGAAAGCCGGTCTTCAACCGCACGGTCGGCCTGCGTGACACCTGGGCCAAGGTGAAGGGCGCCGGAGCCTGAGACCCCACGCCCTGGCGACGGTTGAAAACCGTCGCGATGGACTTGCGCCCGGCGCGCTAAACTTTAAAGTTGTGGCGGGTTGTAGCGTCGGACCGCGTCATGACGGGTCGGGGCAGCGTGGGCGGCCGCGCGGCGGTGTGGCCGCAGGCCGAGGCAAAGCGCGCACGGCGCGCGCTGCGCGGTGCGCCCTGGCTAGAGGATCTCACCGAAAGCGTCGCGCGGCGCTTGCGGGCTTGGCTTGTGGCCGAGGCCGGCCCCGGCCGTTTGATGCCATGGCTGCCAGTGGCGTTCGGCACCGGCATCCTTGTCTACTTCGCGGCCGCGGTCGAGCCGGCAGCATGGGCTACGATCGGACTGGCGGCAGCGGGCGTTGCGGCTCTCGTCGCTCTGCGCGGCCGCGGGATCGGGCTTCTGGTTGCTCTTGTCGTTGCGGTGGCATGTGCGGGGCTCGCGACCGCGACCGTGAGGGCCATGCGCGTCGCGCATCCGGTTCTGCAGCATCCCGCGTTCGGCGCCGACATCGCCGGATGGATCGAAACACGGGAGGAGCGCGAGCGCACCGACCGCATTGTCGTTGCCGTTCATCGCATCGAAGCCCGCCGCCTTGATACCAAGCTCGAGCGCGTGCGGCTCTCGGTGCGCAAAGGGACCGCACCGCCGGTCGGCACGTTCGTATCCCTCAAGGCGCGGCTGAACCCGCCCTCGGCGCCGCTACGGCCGGGTGGTTACGATTTCGCGCGCGACCTCTATTTTCAGCAAATCGGCGCAGTCGGTTTCGTCACCGGCGAGATCAGGCGTGCGGAGCCACCGGCCGGGCCGCGCCTGTGGCTGCGCTACGCCACCGCGATGGCTGCCCTTCGCGACGTGATTGATGCCCGGATTCGCAGCGCACTCCCGGGAGATACCGGCGCCATCGCCTCGGCGTTGATCACCGGCAAGCGCGACGCCATCACCACTCAGGTCAACGATGCGATGTTCGTGTCGGGCCTCGGCCATGTGCTGTCGATTTCCGGCTACCACATGGTGGTGGCCGCGGGCGTGGTGTTCTTCTTGACGCGCGGCGTTCTCGCGCTGATCCCGGGCTTGGCGCTGCGGCGCCCGATCAAGAAATATGTAACCACCGTTGAGAAGACTAAGCTTTTTGGTCGATTGCTACCATTTCGCTACCATTAGCACTGTTTGAGAGCCCTCCGAAGCGCCTCGTCGATCATGGCCGCGGCATCTTCCTGCATCGACGGAATGAGGTGACTGTAGGTGTCGAGTGTGAGTTGGATGCTTGCGTGTCCCAGGCGTTCCTGGACGACCTTCGGGTGGGCGCCGCTGACCAGAAGGTGGCTGGCATGACCGTGGCGAAGATCGTGCAATCGGATGCGCGGAAGGCCGCTGCGCCGAATCAGCCGGACGAATGCGCGCGTTAGCGAGCGTGGAGGCCACGGGCTGCCGTCTTCTCGCAGGCAGACACGTGACTCGTCAGTCTGCCGGATGCCCAAGCGCAGTAGGTCCTCGGCCTGCCTGAGTCGATGCCGGCGCAGCTCCTCGACCGCGAGGGCGGGGAGGGTAACCGTCCGCGCTCTGCCGTTCTTGGGCGGTTTCTCGCGCGTGCCCTGTGCTGTTTGCTCGATGCTGGTCGACACGGAAAGCCTTGCGGTGTCGAGGTGAAGTCGATCCCAACGTAATGCGGCTACTTCGGCCCTGCGGAGGCCACACAGCGCGAAAAGGAGTATGGGCATGAAAAGGGGGCTGCCCCGAGCAAACTCAATCAGCGCGGCTGTGGAGGCCACGTCTAGCACCTTCATTTCTTTCCGCTCGACGCGCGGCGGTTTGCAGGAGGCCGCGGGGTTCGAGGACAATAAGTTCCACGTGACTGCCTGCTTGAGCGCCTGAGAGAGAGTCCGGTGCAGCATCACGACGGAGCGGGGGGAAAGGCCCCTGCCGTCTCTCCGCCCGTGGTGGAGGGCGTCGCCGTAAGCTTGGGCAATCTGCTCAGGACGCAGCTTAAATAGCAGCACGTTCCCGAGGGCTGGATTTATGTGAGACTCAACTATCTCGCGGTAGCACTCGGAGGAGCGTGGGCTGACCTGCGTTAACATGTGGGCGAGCCAACGTTCCAGATATTCTCGCACCGTAACCTTGGCGGGATTTAGCGCGGTGCCGCTCACGGCTTCTGAAATGAGTCGAGCGCACTCGATCTGAGCTTGGCGCTTGGTGCCCTTGAACGAGTGCCATTTGCGTTTCCGCCGACCTGCAGTGTCGCGCGTGTCGATGACGATCGCCCAGTGACCCGGCGAACGCTCGCGGATGTGGCCCTTCATTAGTCCGTCCCCCGCTTGCTTCTCCACTGCTTGGCCGTTTCCAGACGCAAATCGGCAATCAGCTTCCCGTACTCCTGTATATACGTTGCGAGGATGTGCTGTTTGATTGATTGCGCCACGCGCTCCGCGATTGGTTGAGCATCTTCATACTCGAGTGACTTCGACAGCCTTTCGGCCATCTCCGTGTTCAACGACACCCGCTTCCGCTTCGCCTCCTGCTCAAGGCGTCGACGTAGATCCTCGCGAATCCGGAGCTTGAGCTGCACAGTGTCGGTCGTTTTGCGTCTCGGCATTTACAACCCGCCCCCTCCAGGGACAATGAGGGATAGAATAGCACGAAATTATCAGAACCTCAATTGGTTCTTGACACCATATGTGGTTCCATATACATTAGAACCACATATGGTCCCATAAAACGCGAGAACGTCAGTGCGACAGCAAATGGGTGATGGCCTTCAGGCGAACTCCATGCCCGAGGCGAAGACCCTCAGCGTGCCGGAGGCAGGCAAGAGGTACTTTGATCTGTCAAGGAACGCTTCGTATGACGCGGCACACCGAGGAGACATTCCAACGATCCGAGTAGGGCGGCTGCTTCGAGTTCCAGTGGTCGCGATGGAGCGGAAACTGGAAGGCAGGGGGTAAGGGCGTCGGGTCGGAACCGATGTACGACAGACGCCGTTAGGTGCGCCACCTTCTCAGGAAACACCTTCGTTTCAGAGGTTACCGATGAGACCGAGGGGCTTTAGATCGCGCTTTCGTCAGAAAGACTTCGAGCAATAGCCAGCCCGCACATTGGGCCGATGGCCGGGAACATGACCGAGCCTAGAACAAGCCGGAGGGCACCGGCGAGAACACCAGGACGCAGGGCCAAGAGCACCTGCACGGACGGTGTGGCTGGTGGATCGGCCGCGCATGTCCCGCCGCTGGACGAAGCAGCGAGTGCCCGCACAGGCCAACCCGTGGGCAGCCGCAAGGCAACTCGTAGATCCACTGTGTCTGAGGGCCGGCTCGTCCGAAGCGACAGAGACGCCAGGCAGCACCTCGCCCAGGTTGGGCGAGGTGTGCCGTCAAGCCGGTCTGAACCGAGCGACAGTGGGGAGAGAAAAGAAAGCAGGGGGAACAATGAAAGACAATGCTGCGGTCACGGCTAGCGAGGCCAACGAGATCTACGACAAACTTAAAGAGGGCGTGCACCTTGCCGGGTACACGTTCGTGCGGGTTTGCTCGAGCCTGGAATGGCTGCTCGAGAACGGGCGCTGGAAGACTTGCGGGTCGGAGTTTGACAACAAGCACAGGTTTTTGGACTCCATCAACCTCGCTGAATTCCGGCACACGGCGCGTACAAGCGTCGGCGTTGGAAGACAGCGCGAGTTCAAAATCGCTCTCACCAAAGCGGCTTCGGCGAATCCTCGAGGGTCCGGCCACAGCGCCCCGAGATCCTGGGCTACTGTTGGACGCTCGCTTTCGATGGCGCACGCCGGCTATTCGCCTGAGCAGATCGCCGAGCAGCTCGGGCTCACCTTGATGCGGAACGAGCAGCGCCGGTGGCCCGACTGGCGCACGCAGTCGCCCGATCAAGCCGTGGAGCACGTGCGGTGAAGACGGTCGACTGGTCGCGCTGGCTGGAGCTGGGCGATGCCGAGCGCGAGGGGCTCCAGCGCCGCTACCGCGAGATCATCAAGGCCGAGTCGGTCGCGGCGATGCAGTCAGGCTATGCGGGCCATGAACAAGGCAATCCGCACAACGGAGCGGAGCGGAGCATGAAGGAGCGACAAAAGCAGACCGGAACGAACTGCAGCAACGCCGGCAGGCCGACGGCGCGGTTCACACTGAGGGACGCCGCGGTCGGCGCGTGCGAAGACTACGTGGTCTGCGCCCGGACCACGCCGCTGGCGCCGCGCCGCACCGAGGCGGAGCGGGCCGCGCATCGCGGATTCGTGGTGACGTCGCTCGCTGATGCGCCGATCTGGAGTCACTATTGGGCGCCGGCCGAGGCTGAAGCCTGGTTAGACGAACGTCACGCCGAGCGCGACCAAGTCGCAGCAGATTCGGGGAGAGCGCGGAGCCGAGGGCGAGGCGGCGGCGATATGGGAATGCTATCGAAAATGCAAAGCCCCATGGCGGTTGAGGTGCGCGGGGCTTCTGAAATAGATCAGCATGACCGGCGGACGGTTGATGATTGCGCGGACGGTAGGGGTGACAGCCCGGTCCCGACCGTGCGCGTCAACGCGTTGAAATCCGAGGGCGACGCCGCTGAGGACGGTGCGGACTTAAACCGCCCGCCCGAATCTGGCCCAGAAAAAAACCAATGCGAGCGGCTGGAGGGGCGGATATGAACGCGGCCGACGTGTGCACGCACTGCGGCGGCAGTGAGGGGCTGATCCAATTCGTCGCGGTCTGCGACCCGGGCTGCGAGCCGATCAACGCGTGGCTTCACCCAAGTTGCGAACAGGCGTGGCTGGCGTCGCTGCCCTCTCCATCCGAACCGGCGCCTCTACCCCGGGTTCACATGAAGACTACGAGCAACGATGACCGCCGCGATCCGGCTTCACGAAACGCACAGAGATCTGATCACGGGCGCTGTTGCGCCAACGTAGGAGCGCGAACTGCAGGACACCCTGGCACCAACCGCGCCGGCCGGCCGCCGGCAACCAAGGGAGAACCGATCATCATGATGACAACGCAACAACAGACGGAACAAAGCGATCATGACGGCCTTTGTCCCGTCTGTCACAAGACGGACGGCTATTTCGACATAGTTCGCGCGCATTGGTTTTTCTGTCGCGAGCACAGGATGGCGTGGTGGGTCGGTACCAACCTGTACGGTATTTTGCCAGAAGACCTAGAAGAACAACGACGCTACGCCGAGGAGTTCGTCGGCTATCAGTGCGTCGAACCGTTCTACTTTCCTGAGACGCTTGCGCGAGCGGGCGTAACCGTATCAACGGCAACCAAGGGCGAGCCGACCATGATAACAGCGGAAGCGATCTGCAAAGCCTACGAAGCCTTGTTGGACCGCCGGGCGACCTGGTTCCTGTGCGACGAGCTGCTCAAAGCGGCCGCGGCAGCGCACCCCATGTGGCACGGTCCGGATGCGGATGGCTACTGGCTCGTTGACGATGGTGCGCCCGAAAACGTCGCGCTGATCGAGTGGTTCCGGCAGACGCACCCGCGCGAGGCGAAGGCGATCGAGAAAACGTGACGCGAGCGAAACGAGGACGCGAGAGAAGCCATCATGGCCGACGTGTGCGGCCACCTTCCGCCTGATGAGTTCCTGCTCGCCGCCACCGTCCAAAACCTCCGCAAACTGGCAAAGCTGATACTGATCCCAAACCGGAAACCCGCGTAACCGCCCCGTCGTCGCGGCACGCTTCCTGCGCTGCAATCGCAACGTTCGACCAACCCGCGCCGGTCGCCGCTTCTGCAACAGAATCGGACAGAAGGCGACATTGCCCACAGTTCTTCAGTCTCTAACCTGCATACGGAGGCATGTCGCAACGGCAGGTTACCGAAACACCATCGGGCCGGAGGCTTCCATCGCCGACGTGGCGAAAATCCTCCTGGAAAAGCGCATCAGCGCTGTTCCGGTCGTTACCGGCGACAAGGTAGTGGGGATCGTCTCCGAAGGCGATCTCCTGCAGCGCGCCGAAGCCGGCACCCAGCCTCACCGGTCGTGGTGGCTTGAATTGTTCACCAACGACGAACGGCGCGCGGCGGAGTTCACCCGCTCGCACTCGCGCAAGGTCAGCGATGTCATGACCCGAGAAGTGATCACGGCGGAGCCTGATACCCCACTCGCCGATGTCGCCGCCCTCCTCATGAAGCATCGCATCAAACGCGTTCCGATCGTTACCGGCGGCAAACTGATTGGCATTATCAGCCGGGCCGACGTACTTCAATTTGTCGCCGGCCAGGCAATCCAGATCCCCATCAACCAGGACGATGCTTCGCTTCGCGAAAAGGTGCTTGCGCGCATGAATGCGGAGCCATGGGCGCGAACCGCGCTCGTCAATGTCTCGGTCAAGCAGGGCATCGTCGAGTTGTCGGGCCTCGTCTACTCGGACGAGCAAAGGAAGGCGCTGCAAGTTGCGGCGGAAATCACGCCCGGCGTTCGCGAGGTCAAGAACAACCTGGCCGTACGCCCAGTCACGGCCGGCGTCTGATTCGGGCGCCGGACGGGCGCCAGTACGCCGAGATGGTCGCAATCGGCACTGCGCTGGTCGCGCTGTCGCGGTAGCTCTGGACGTGAGCCTCTGGAAATCCGACGGGATCACAACGGGCTGAGGCCACTCAGCTTCTTTTTCCAACGGGTGCAAGGACGCGAGGGTCCGCTGTGGCCTAGAACTGTGACATCATCTGCTTGATCCATGCATCGTACTCGCCCACGCGCGTGTAGACGCCGAATAGCCTCGGTCTCGCGCAACCAACGCCCCAGCTGACGATGCCGAGCTGCGCCCAGCGGCCCCCCTCCAACGGCGCTCCGATGAATCCTCCACTGTCGCCTTGGCAGCTGTCCTTGCCGCCCGCCGGCTCACCGGCACAAAACATGTTGGGCGTGATCTTGGTGCCGGGAATGACCTGCCGGTAGTTGGTCTGGCAGACCTGGGACGACTGAACCCGTACTTCCACTTCGTTCAGGATCGGACTGGTGGTGGCGGCTCCCTCGCTCGTCAACCCCCATCCGATCACCGTCACCGCGTTGC